>Ga0181589_10001621_pt1 | contig 17581 bp, 18 predicted proteins | sample 071ome_25_FD_132444 | JGI IMG/M metagenome (GOLD analysis project Ga0181589, IMG submission 132444) | Coastal salt marsh microbial communities from the Groves Creek Marsh, Skidaway Island, Georgia - 071410BT metaG (megahit assembly) | ecosystem: Environmental > Aquatic > Marine > Intertidal...
ATGTCCGTAATAGCTGATGCACCAAAAACCAGAATTATGTCTGCATTCTCAGCAATACTTTTTTTAATCCTTTCAGACAAGGTTTTTACAGAATGTTCGCATTTTTTTTCAACAAAATTATTTATACCATATTTTATTAGTCTATCTTTAGTAACAATAATTGTCTTTTCTAAAATCTTAGTAGATATTGTTTCATTTTGAGTTTGAATTAGGTGTATTACTTTATGTTTAAATGGTATTATCTGAAAACAGTTAGCAGATTTTTTAATAACATTATTTAAGGTCATTTTATCAATAGCAAATGGAATTGCTTTTGTAGATATTACAACTTGATTTTTCTTTACAAAAGTTAAATTTTTTTTTGATGCTACAGCAATTTTATCAGTAACTGAATTAATCTTTAAGAGTTGTTTGGGGTCAAACTTTATTACTCCATTAACATATGAGATTAAATTACATCTACCTTGCTTTGGGATATCAATAGTTAAATTAGAATTTTTTTTCATAACAATTTCTTTTGATATTTCAAAAACTGCTTTATCTTCTTGAACATCATCTTTTTCAAGTTTAGCACATATAATTGAATTAATATTATCTTTTAAGAAAAGTTCTATGTGACTTTTCTTTATTACAGTACCTTTATTAACTTTTATTTTTTTATTATTTTTATCTTTTACAAACATAGAATTTGTTAAAATTCCATTTAAAGATGATTCAGTTTTTAGTTCACCGAAAAACATTGTTAACCTATAAATTCAAATTTAGAATGTTATAACCTATATGAATTTAATAAAAATGTTAATATTTTTAGTTTTCAATATAATAATTCTTGACCAATTACTGATCTGAGGATATGAAACACTTTGGAAATATATGGGGCTGTAGCTCAATTGGGAGAGCGCCTGCTTTGCAAGCAGGAGGTCGTCGGTTCGATCCCGTCCAGCTCCACCATATTTTAATTAGCACACTTTATTTGAGAGTTAATCATGGCAGTACCAAAAAGTAAAATCACAAGATCTAGAAGGGGAATGAGGCGTTCTCATGATGCTTTAAGCTCTGATGCATACGTTGAAAGCAAAGAAACTGGTGAATTGCACAGACCTCATCATATTGATCTTAAAACAGGCATGTATAAAGGCAGGCAAGTTTTAAAAGTTAAGTCCAAAGTTTAAAATATCTGCATTATTATCGAAGATTTTTGAAGGTATAAAATGTCTAAAGAAAATAATGAAAATAAGAATAGCTCATTAAAAAATAATGTAAATTCTTCAGATAAAGTTAAAATTCATAAAGAACCATTATTTAATATTGGTGATATTGTTAAACACAGAATTTACCCTTTCAGAGGTGTTATAATTGATGTTGATCCTGAATTTTCCAATACTGAAGAATGGTATCAATCAATTCCTGCTGAAATCAGGCCTTCTAGGAAACAGCCATATTACCATTTAATGGCTGAAAACACAGAAACTTTTTACACTGCTTATGTTTCTCAACAGAATCTTATAAATGATGGTGAAAATGGCCCACTTGAACATCCTGACTTAGAGGAAATGTTTAGTGGTATGGATAAAGGTAAATATCATTTAAGAAATGAAGTAAGAAACTAATTTTTTTTTTATTTATCCTTTAATTAGTACTAATTAAGTACTATATATAATTTATGTTAAAATTAAATAAAATGACCGATTCCGCAGTTGTCTGCTTGGGTATGTTAGCGAGAAAGCCTGATCGTTTTATGCCTGCATCTGAGCTGTCAAAAGAAACAGGTTTAAAGCTCTATACTGTCCAAAAAATTTTAAAAGTTATATTAGCAAAGAGTGATTTGTTAAAGGCAGAGCGTGGTGTTTATGGAGGATATACTCTTAAAAAAAAATCAAACAACATAACTGTTGCAGAAATTATTGAGGCATTGGACGGGCCTATTTCATTAACTTCGTGCGGAGACAAATCAGATTCTCTTTGTCAATCAAGTGATATTTGTTTTTTAGGAGGTAAATGGAATCAAGTTAATGAAATTATTAGAAAGTCTCTAAATGATATATCTTTAGATGACCTTTTAAATTTTGATAATCCTTTTCCAGTCGAATATGAAAAACCAATGTTAAACAAAACAATGAATTAAAAGGAATTTAAATGGTCGCAACTCAAGAAACAATTGATAAGGTTAAAGAAGTTTCCCAATCTTATAAATATGGTTTTGTTACTAACCTAGAGGCTGAAAAAGCTCCCTTAGGTTTAAATGAAGATATTGTAAAGTTTATATCAAAAAAGAAAAAAGAACCTAATTGGCTTCTAGAATGGAGGCTTAAAGCCTATAAAAAATGGTTAACAATGAAACAGCCAAAATGGGCTATGGTAGATTTTCCTGAAATTAATTTTCAAGATATTTATTTTTATTCTGCTCCCAAAACAAAACCTAAATTAAACAGTCTTGATGAAGTAGATCCAGAACTACTTAAGACATATGAAAAATTAGGTATTCCTATCAAAGAGCAAGAAATGCTTGCTGGAGTTGCTGTGGATTATGTTTTTGATTCAGTTTCTGTGGCTACCACTTTTAGAGAAAAGTTAGAAAAAGAAGGTATTATATTTTGTCCTATATCTGAGGCTGTCCATTACTACCCAGAGCTTGTTAAAAAATATATTGGCTCTGTTATACCTGTTGGTGATAATTATTATGCAGCTCTTAATTCTGCCGTTTTTACAGACGGTTCTTTTGTATATATTCCTAAAGGAGTCCGCTGTCCTATGGAACTGTCTACCTATTTTAGGATTAATGAACAAAATTCTGGGCAATTTGAAAGAACATTAATTATAGCTGAAGATGATTCTTATGTTTCTTATTTGGAAGGCTGTACCGCTCCACAAAGGGATGAAAATCAATTACATGCTGCGGTTGTTGAATTAATAGCTATGGATAATGCAGAAATAAAATATTCAACTGTTCAAAATTGGTATCCTGGTGACAAGGATGGTAAGGGTGGTATCTATAATTTTGTGACTAAAAGGGGTAATTGTCTTGGTAAAAGGTCAAAAATTTCTTGGACTCAAGTAGAGACTGGATCAGCTATTACATGGAAGTATCCCTCATGCGTTTTAAGAGGTGATGAATCTGTTGGTGAATTTTACTCAGTTGCTGTGGCCAATAATGCGCAACAAGCTGATACTGGAACCAAAATGATACATATAGGCAAAAACACTAAATCGACTATAATATCCAAAGGAATATCAGCAGGTAAAGCACAGAATACATATAGGGGGCAGGTTCAAATTCAAAAAAGTGCTTCAGGGTCTCGAAACTTTACACAATGTGATTCTTTATTAATTGGTGATAAGTGTGGTGCTCATACGGTGCCATACATAAATCAATTTACTCCATCTGCAAGAGTTGAACATGAAGCAACTACATCTAAAATTTCTGAGGACCAACTTTTTTACTGCCTTCAAAGAGGTTTAGATACGGAACAAGCAACTTCATTAATTGTAAATGGATTCTGCAAAGAGGTGATGAAAGAATTACCAATGGAATTTGCAGTAGAGGCTCAAAAACTTATTGGTATAAGTTTAGAAGGCTCTGTGGGTTAACTAAGATAAATAATTGGAAATAAATAATGTCGTTATTAGAAATAAAAAATGCACACCTAAAACTTGATAATAAAGAAATACTTAAGGGGGTATCTTTATCAGTAAATAAGGGCGAAGTTCATGCTATAATGGGACCTAATGGTTCTGGAAAAAGCACCCTTTCTTACATGTTAGCGGGAAGAGAAGGGTATGAATTAGAGACTGGCGAAATTTTACTAGAAGGAAACCCTTTGAATGAAATGTCTGCAGATGAAAGAGCAAGGTCTGGCCTTTTTTTAGCTTTCCAATACCCAGTTGAATTACCTGGTGTAGGTGGAATGAGTTTTCTGAGAGAGGCTGTTAATTCAAGAAGAAAGTTTCTTGGAGAAGAAGAATTTGACCATTTAGGGTTTGTAAAAGAAGCAAGGAAAGAAGCTTCAAAAATGTTTGTTAAGGATGAAATGTTAAAAAGAGCTGTGAATGTTGGGTTCTCTGGAGGAGAAAAAAAACGTTTTGAGATTTTACAAATGGCTATGCTTAAACCTAAAGTTTCCATATTAGATGAGACTGATTCAGGCTTAGATGTTGATGCTCTCAAAATTGTTTCAGAAGGGGTAAATGCTCAAAGAAATAAAGAGAATGCAATTGTAGTAATTACACATTATCAAAGATTATTAGATTACATTGTTCCAGATTTTGTTCATATTTTATCAGATGGTGCCATAATTAAATCAGGTGGACCAGAATTAGCGCTTGAAGTTGAAAAAAATGGCTATGCAGGTTTGATTAATGCTGCATGATGTTAAAGAAGACTATGTTAGGTCTATAAAAAAACATACCTCCTCATATCACGAAAACCATTTTAGAAGCTTGGCATCAAAAGATTTTAATGGTTGGCCAAATCCGTTAGAAGAAAAATGGAGGCTTAGTAGGTTAGGAGCTTTATCTAGAATTAAAATGTTGCCCATTAAACCGGACTTAAAAAAAGTATCTGATTCAAATAAAAAATTAGGTTCATATATTTTAAAATTTATAGATGGCGCATTTCGTGAAGATCTTTCATCTGAACTTCCTACGGGTATAAGTTTGAAGGAGTTAAATGAAAAAGAAAGCCTAGAGTTCTTTCATAAAATTAAAGAAAGTGACCTAAACAATCATCCTTCTACTAATGTTTCTTTGTCATGTACCCCTTCAATTATAAAATTAACAGTAAATAAAGATACAAATGTTAAGGAATTAATTGAGATTTTTTATGAGGGTGGTCATCAAAACTTTTCTGTTCACCCAGTTCTATACGTAGAACTAAAAGAAAATAGTAACCTATCTCTTATTGAAAATTTTAATCATTTCACCTCTCTTGTAATGCCATTACAATTAACGGAAATTCAAGAAAAAGGGTCTTTAAAATCTATTAAAATTTTTGATGATAACGACGATACCTATAATTTATCTGCTCACTGTGCTCTATTATCGAAGGAAGCTACTTTTAATTCGTTCTCCCTAGTAAAAGGAGGGATTTTTACTCGTTCAGAAACACATGCTTATTTAAATGGAACTAATGCCAAATTAAACCTAAATGGAGTTTATATTTCGGGAAAAAAACAACATCATGATCTTACTACTGCTATATATCATGATGTACCAGATTGCACTTCCAAACAGATTGTAAGAGGTGTTTTAGGAGGTTTTTCTTCAGGAGTTTTTCAAGGAAAAGTAAGAGTTGCACCAGATGCTCAAAAAACTGATGGTCAACAAATGAGTAAAGCAATTCTAGTATCTAAAAATGCAAATGCAAATGCTAAACCAGAACTTGAGATTTATGCCGATGACGTTGTATGTGCTCATGGGGCAACAGTTGGAGAATTAGACGACGATCAATTATTTTATCTTAATAGTAGAGGTATTCCAGAAAACAAAGCAAGACAAATGCTAATTCAAGCTTTCTTGAAAGACATAATAAATGATTCTGTGGATGGTCAATATCATGATTATATTTTTAACGAAGCACAATCATCCTTATCATCCATCTTGAATGAAGAAAAATAAAAAATGAATAATTATGATATTGAAAAAATAAGAGATCAATTTCCTGCTTTAAACAGACATGTTTGGAATAAACAACTTGTTTACCTTGACTCAGCTGCATCGATGCAAAAACCTCAACAAGTTTTAGATAGTATCTCTAAAAATTATTCTTTTAATTACTCAAATGTTCATAGAGGTCTTCATAAACTATCTGAAGAAGCTACTTCAAATTATGAAGGCGCTAGATTAAAAATTGCTAACTTCGTTAATTGTAACGAAAAAGAAATTGTTTTCACATCTGGAGCAACTGCGGCAATAAACTTAGTTGCATATAGTTGGGGTATGAAGAATTTAATGCCTGGAGATGAAATCATTATTACAATTGCAGAACATCATGCCAATATAGTTCCTTGGCAGCTTGTTGCAAAGCAAAGAGGAGCAAAAATAATTGCAGCTAAAGTTGATCCTGATGAAGATTTCGATTCAGAGATTATAGGAAATTTAGTTACTAACAAAACGAGAATAATAGCTTTTCCTCATGTGTCTAATGTTTTAGGAACAACTTTCCCCGTTAAAGAAATTTGTAATATTGCCAAAAAATGTGGGGCCATAAGTGTTGTAGACGGATGTCAGGGTATTATTCATGATAAGGTTAATGTAAAAGATTTAGGTTGTGACTTTTATTGTTTTTCTGGACATAAACTATATGGCCCAACAGGAATTGGGGTTTTGTTTGGCAAATATGAATTACTGGAGGAAATGCCACCGTTTCTTGGTGGAGGTGATATGATAGATGTAGTTCGGATAGAGGAATCCACATATGCAGAGCCACCTACCAAATTTGAAGCAGGAACACCTCCAATTGTAGAAGCCATAGCTCTTGGTGAAGCAATAGACTGGGTAAACCAAATAGGAATTGAAAAAATTGGACTTCATGAAAAAAATGTTATTTCTTATGGTACTTCTTTAATAGACTCAATTTCAGGTGTTAATGTTTTTGGAAAATCTCCTAATAAAACAGGTGTTGTTTCTTTTACCATGGATTGCGCGCATTCTCATGACATTGCTACTATTATTGATAGAGAAGGGATTGCTGTTAGGGCAGGGCATCACTGCGCTCAACCTCTAATGGATTATTATAATTTAGTATCAACTACAAGGGCTTCGGTTGGTGCTTATTCAACGAATGAAGATTTTGATAAGTTAGCAGAATCGCTGACTAAAGTGAAAAAAATATTTGGTGCTTAAAATGAATGATATAGACCAACTTCCTTTGTCTGCCTTCATGCCTGGTAATTCGGTATCAAGTCCTGGTAAACCATTTATAGCAAATGCTGGGAAAAAAAATGATAATTGTAAATCTCAAATTCAATTAAATCAGGTAATAGAATACCTTCAAACTATTTTCGATCCTGAATTGCCGGTTAATATTTATGATTTAGGTTTGATATATGACATTAAATTATTAGAAAATAATAATATTAAAATTAAAATGTCTCTTACTGCGCCCGGTTGTCCAGTCGCAGGAGAGATGCCAGGTCAAGTAGCTGAAAAAGTTTCACAAATCCCTGATTCTGGTTTGGTCCAAGTTGAGTTAGTTTGGGAACCAGCATGGACAAAAGACAGAATGAGTGAAGATGCTAAAATGGCACTTGATGTCTATTAATTTTTCAAGGAGTTTACTATGACTGCTGATAAAAAACCTTTGTTAACTCTAACAGACGCTGCAGTCAATAGAGTTAAAAGTATTATGGATAATGCCAATTCAGAGGTGATTGGGCTAAGGATAGGTATTAAAACAGCTGGATGTTCAGGTATGAAATATAATGTTGAATATGCTACAGAGATCAAACCTTATGAAGAAAAAATAATCTCAAAAGGTGTGGTTATATGTATTGATCCAGCTGCAATAATGTTTTTAATTGGATCAGAAATGGATTATGTAGAAGAAAAATTCAGCTCAGGGTTTGAATTTAAAAATCCAAACGAGATTGCACGATGTGGTTGTGGTGAGAGTTTTACCGTAGCTTAATCATATATTAAAACTAGGAATAGATAATGAAAAATGCTGAAGCATTTTCTTCAAACGATAAAATTTTATCTCCCTTAAGGACTTTACAAGAATTAATTAGGTTTGTAATTCCTAAAGGTAATAAAGAAATGCCTGTTCGGATTATATTGGCCTTGATTTTTTTAGGGTTGGCTACGCTAGTAACGGTTTATACACCATTTTTATATGGAAAGGCTGTCGATTTAGTATCTGACGGAAAATCATTAGATTTAAGTTTATTGTGGTTTGTAATTGGATCCTACGCTTTAGCAAGGTTAGGACAAGTTTTTTTTGACGAAGCTAAAGAGTTTGTATTTGCAAGGGTGGCGCAAAGGGCTGTTAGAGGTGCCGCATTAAAAGCATTTAAACATATGCATAGTCTATCTTTAACGTTCCATTTAAATAGACAAACAGGGGGGTTAACCAGAGCAATAGACAGAGGTGCTAAAGGTATTGAGTTTTTACTTAGATTTACAGCGTTTGAAATTGTACCAGTTCTAGTTGAGTTAATAACCGTTGGGATTGTTCTATGGGTTACCTTTGGATTTACATACGCAGCGGTAACAGTAACTACTGTGTTAATCTATGTCATTTATACTATTAAAGTAACTGAATGGCGAATAGCCATAAGAAGAAAAATGAATTTAGCTGATGAAAATGCATCAACTAAAGCTGTTGATAGTCTTTTGAATTATGAGACTGTAAAGTATTTTAACGCCGAATTAATTGAAGCAGATAGATTTAATAAGGCGATGAAATTATACGAAGATTCTGCTGTAAAAGCTAGAGCTTCTCTTTCAATTGTTAACATTGGTCAAGGTGGCATAATTGCCTTGGGTTTATTCTTAATTATGGGTATGGCTGGAGAAGATATAGCTAAAGGTAATATGTCGATAGGAGATTTTGTTGTTGTTAATACATTTTTACTTCAATTATATTTACCTTTAAATTTTCTAGGGTTTGTTTACAGAGAAATTAGACAATCTTTATTAGATATGGGAAGAATGTTCGCATTAGTAGATGAAATACCTGATATTGTTGATAAAGAGAATGCAAAAGAGCTAAAAGTTGTACATGGAAAAGTAAGTTTTAAAAATGTTAATTTTTGGTTTGGGAAAAGACAAATTTTAAAAAACTTAAGTTTTGAAATAGGCCCTGGAAAAAAAGTTGCAATAGTTGGGCCTACTGGAGCAGGAAAATCAACAATATCAAAACTTTTGTTTAGATTCTATGACCCATCTTCAGGAAATATTTACATAGATAACCAATGTATTATGGGTTTAACACAGGCTTCATTGAGATCAAACATTGGAGTTGTGCCCCAAGACACAGTATTGTTTAACGATACGATAAAGTATAACATATCTTACTCTAAACCAGATTCGTCTTTAAAAGAAATAAATAAAGCTGCTAAACTCTCTTCAATTGATAAATTTATAAAAAACCTTGAATTAGGATATGATACTATTGTTGGTGAAAGAGGATTGAAACTTTCAGGTGGAGAAAAACAAAGAGTTGCAATTGCAAGAGCTCTCTTAAAAAATCCAAAGATATTTATATTTGATGAAGCAACTTCGGCTCTTGATACAAAAACAGAAAAATCTATTGAAAAATCTTTAAAAAAATTATCGAATAATAATACTACTCTAGTAATAGCACATAGGTTGTCAACAGTCATTGATGCTGACAAAATCATCGTTTTAGATAATGGTCAAGTTAAAGAAGAAGGTTCTCATTCTGAGCTTTTAGATAAAAACGGCTTATATGCGGAAATGTGGCAAAGGCAACAAGAACTTTTATCTTAATTTTATTACATAGAAAATTGTTCTTTTAAGTATTTATCTTCCATACTATTAGTTCGGTCATAAAGTATTCGTAGACTAATGTCAGGCCGTTGCGAGACAAAAACTTTTTTTATATTTTTCACCTCCTTAGCATCTGCGCTTGCACTAACAGGTCTTAGTTTAGGGTTGAGGATATTAAACTCAACTTTAGACCTGTTTTTTATTAAAGCTCCTTTCCATCTTCTTGGTCTAAAAGGGCTAATAGGAGTTAAAGCCAAAATTTCAGAGCCAATTGGCAAAATTGGACCATGTGCAGACAAATTATAAGCAGTTGAACCTACAGGAGTTGCTACCATTACTCCGTCACACGTTAATTCACTTAACCTTTCAGTATTATCAATTTTTATTGAAATTATGGCGCTTTGATGGGTCCTTCTGAATATTGAAACCTCATTAATTGCTAATTCAGTGAATTCATTATTCTTTGAATCTATAGCCTTCATCTCTAATGGGTGGACTATGATTTCATTTGCATCCATTAACCTTTCAACTAGATTTTCAATTTCAAATTCATTCATTAAAAATCCAATGTTTCCTCTATTTAATCCGAAGACTGGTATATTAAAGTCTATACTCTGTCTCATTGCAGCTAGCATTGCGCCGTCACCTCCAACTGCAACGATGACTTCAGCATTGGATATTTCAACTTGACCATATAATTTTAGTAATTCGTCAGAAACTGATTGTGATTTTTTATTCTTTGCAATGCTAAAATGAATTTTCAAAGATTTTACCCTTTTTGTGGCATTTAAATTAATTTCAAGTTAAAACAATCTCATATTAAATGGTGATTTAAATGAAAGCAATAGAAACAGCACTTAGCTTAACTCAGGCATACAAATTAGGTATTGAAAGATTTGAAAATATGCTAGGAGATGAATTTTCTAAAGCTGTTAAGCTCATGAGTAAAAGTTCAGCTCATATAATAATTTGCGGTATGGGGAAGTCTGGCCTAGTAGGTAGAAAAATATCTTCAACTCTTGCATCCACAGGAACACCTAGTATATTTCTTCATCCTGCAGAAGCAATTCACGGAGATTTAGGGAAGGTACAAAGAAAATCGATAGTTTTACTGATTTCATATTCTGGTGAAACTGGTGAAATTATTGCGCTTATTCCAGCACTTAAAAGACTAGAAGTTACTATAATTGCTCTAACAGGTGTTAAGGAATCAACGCTTGCGTCAAAGTCAGACATTATACTAGATACTTCTGTGGATAGAGAAGCATGTCCATTAAATTTAGCGCCAACTACATCTTCAATGATTACAATGGTATTAGGAGATGCTTTAGCAGTATCATTGATGGAGGTTAAAAATTTTAAACAAGAGGATTTTGCCCTAACTCATCCTGGAGGCTCACTTGGTAAGAGACTACTATCAAGTGTTAAAGATGAGATGAAACAAAATAATCTTCCGTTTGTCGAGAAGCAATCAACCGTTCAAGAAGTTCTAGTTAAAATGACAGAAGGTAGACTTGGCCTGGCTTTAGTAGGTAGTAAAGAAAAATTACATGGAGTTATTACTGACGGAGACATAAGGAGAGCATTAATTGATAATAAGCAATTTTCCCAATTAAAAGCGATTGATTTAATGAATAAAAACCCCTTGACAGCCTTTGAAAGTGACAATCTACAAGTTGCAGAAAAGAGAATGAGAGAAGCCAAGGTTCAATGTTTAGTAGTAAAAAATAATATTAATGAAGTTGTAGGGGTAATTCAAATTTTTGAATAAGTTTTCGGTAACTTTATGGATATTTCACTATTTGACTATGAATTAAATTCTGACTTAATTGCTCAAAGACCTTGCTTTCCTAGAGATAATTCACGCCTATTAGCTTGTTTAGGTAACGATATTGAAGATCTTCGATTTAAAGATCTTCACACTTTGCTTAATGCTGGTGATGTTCTTGTAATTAACAATACCAAAGTTATTCCAACCCGTTTGTTTGGAAAAAGAGATAAAGTAAATATTGAAGTTACTTTACATTTAAATTTACAAAAAAACTTATGGAGAACTTTTTTAAAGCCTGGTCGAAAATGTAAAGAAGGAGATGTAATAGTTTTTAAAAATAACCTAATAGCTAAGGTGATTAAAAAATATATAGAAGGTGATGTTTTATTAGAATTTAATCAAAATCATGAAACCTTATTAAAAGAATTAAATGTTCAGGGAGATATGCCTCTTCCACCTTATATTAAAAGAGATAAAAAAAATAATAGTGATAAACATGATTATCAGACAATATTTGCGTGTAACGACGGAGCTGTTGCTGCGCCTACGGCTGGGTTACATTTTACCGATGAACTTATAGAAAAGTTAGATCAAAAAGGTGTTTTTTTTGCTCCTGTAACTTTACATGTCGGTGCAGGCACATTTTTACCTGTCAAAGTTAAAAACATATTGGAACATAAAATGCATGAAGAGTGGGGTGAAATAAGTGAAAAAACCTCTCTAATTATTAATAATGCAATAAAAAATAATAAACGTATTATTTCTGTTGGAACAACAAGTTTAAGAATTTTAGAAACAGTTGCAAAAATAAATAACGGAAAAATTATTCCATGGTCTGGTTCTACAGATTTATATATAACTCCTGGCTTCAATTTTAAAATAGTTGACTTAATGATTACTAACTTTCATTTACCTAAGTCTACCCTGCTAATGTTGGTTTCAGCATTTCATGGACAAGAAAAAATATTTCGAAGTTATCAGCACGCTATTAGAGAAAAATATAGATTTTTTTCTTATGGAGATAGTTGTATTTTTTCAAGAGAGGGTGGAAATTAATTTGAATAATACGTTTGGTTATAAATTAATATCTAAAGATAAAAACGCACGTCTTGGAAAGTTGTTTACAGCTCATGGAGAGGTTGATACTCCAATTTTTATGCCAGTAGGTACTGCTGCTTCAGTCAAAGCTATGCATTTAAGGGATGTGGAGCTATCAGGTGCACAAATAATTTTATCCAATACCTATCACTTAATGTTAAGACCTGGGCATGAAAATATAAAGAAGATGGGTGGTGTAAGAAAATTTATGGGATGGAAAAAACCTCTTTTAACTGATTCAGGTGGTTTCCAAATAATGAGTTTGGGTAAATTAAGAAAGGTAGAAGAAGAGGGTGTAACTTTTAAATCACACCTAGATGGTAGTAAATACTTTTTATCACCAAAAATCAGTACAGAAATACAAAATGCTCTTGACGCTACTATTACCATGCAGTTGGATGAATGTATTCCTTATCCTGCCTCATATGAAGAAGCTGAGAGGGCTATGAAATTATCCTTAGATTGGGCTTTAAAAAGTAGGGAAGCATTTGAGGAAAGGAGTGGTTATGGTCAATTTGGTATTGTTCAAGGATCTATATATCCAGAATTAAGACAACAGTCCGCTAAAGACTTAATCAAACTAGGTTTTAATGGTTATGCAATAGGTGGTTTGGCTGTTGGTGAGGGCCAAAAATTAATGTTTGAAACTTTGGATAACACTACTGTTTACATGGAAGATCTCAAACCTAGGTATTTAATGGGAGTTGGTAAACCAGATGATATTATTGGTGCTGTTAAAAGAGGTGTTGATATGTTCGATTGTGTATTACCAACGCGATCAGGAAGAACTGGACAAGCTTTCACTTCTAAGGGCCAAGTTAATATTAAAAACTCTAGGCATAATTTGGATATTCGCCCATTAGATAATAGTTGTTCTTGTTATACTTGTAAAAATTACACAAGAGCTTATTTACATCATCTTTTTAAAGCACAAGAGATTTTGGGTCTTATGCTTTTAAGTTGGCATAATATTCATTTTTATCTAGATTTGATGAAGAATATTAGAGAGTCTATAAAAAATAAAAATTTTCAAACTTACGAACATTATTTTTTAGAAAATTACTATTCTGGTGATGTAGAACCTTTGTAATTAGTGGTTATTTAAATGAATCAAAGAAAGCAAAAAGAGCTAATAAATAAATTAGCTAATGAGTTTAAGTTTGATGTTTGTCGGGTAACAGATCCAAATCTTCCAAATATAACAAGTTTAAGATTAAAGGAATTTATCAATTTAGGTTTTCATGGTGATATGAAATGGCTAGAGAAAACTTTTGAAAGAAGAAAATCTCCAACATCGCTATGGGAAGAAGCAAAATCTGCTATTGTTGTTGGCATAAACTATGGCCCTAAAGTTGATCCATTGACAAATAATAACAAAAAACTGGTTGGGAACATATCTGTTTATGCTCAAGGTAGAGACTACCATGAAATTATAAAAGGAAGATTAAAATTATTTTCAAGTAAGTTAATATCAAGGTTTGATAAAGACAAAATACAAATTAAGGTTTTTGTTGATACAGCCCCTTTAATGGAAAAACCTCTTGCTCAAAAAGCTGGTATAGGTTGGCAAGGTAAACATACCAATTTAGTTTCTAAAGAATTTGGTTCATGGTTGTTTTTAGGGGTAATCCTGCTTAACACAATTTTGGAATATGATAACCCTGAACATGATCATTGTGGTTCGTGTCGTGCATGTATTAATATATGTCCAACTAATGCGTTTTTGGAGCCATACAAATTAGATGCTACAAAATGTATTTCCTATCTTACAATCGAAAATAAAAAATCTATTCCTAAAGAATTTAGAAAAGCAATTGGAAATAAAATTTTTGGATGTGATGACTGTCTAGCCATTTGCCCTTGGAATAAATATGCACAAGAAACAAAAGAAATTAAATTTATTAATGAGAAACAAGAATATTCTCTTTTAGATTTGTTAAAACTTTCTGACCAAAGCTTTAGAGTTAAGTTTAGTAAAACTCCAATCAAAAGAATTGGTAGAGATAGGTTTATAAGAAATTGTTGTATAGCAGCGGGAAACAGCAAAAGTAAATCATTGATACCACAACTAGAAAATTTAATATTAAATGATCAATCTGAACTAGTAAGAGGTGCAGCAGTGTGGGCAATACAGCAGCTAGGGAGTAAGAATAATTTAGACAAAATAAAATCTAAACATCTTAGTATTGAATTAAATAATAGTGTTATTGAAGAATGGATTGTTTAAAATTACAATGCGTTATTTTCAGTTTCACCTGTTCTAATTCTTGTTGCACTATGAAGATCTAATACAAATATTTTGCCGTCACCAATTTGTCCAGTTGATGCACTTTGAAGAAGAGCTTCATGAACCTTTTTCTCCATGTCATCAGGAACGGCTATCTCAATTTTAAGTTTAGGAACAAACGAGACACTATACTCAGCACCTCTGTATATTTCAGTCTGCCCCCTTTGCCTTCCAAAGCCTCTAACCTCTGAGGCAGTAAGGCCTTCTACGCCAATTTCAGTTAGAGCATTTCTTACGTCATCAAGTTTGAAGGGTTTAATTATAGCTATAAAGTATTTCATATAATTTCCTTAATCTGAATGATAACCTTTTTCCCCATGAGAACGTAGGTCTAACCCTTCTATTTCTTCTTGTTCATCAACGCGAAGAGAAACAAAAAGTGAAGTTAACTTTAGTATTAAATAAGTAAATACAGATGTCCACAAAACAGTTAAAATAACGGCCTTAAATTGAACTATAAATTGTGACATTCCATTTTGACCATCAGCAAGACCTAATCCTGAAAAGGTAGAGGTGGCTAAAAAAGCTACTAATAATGTTCCTAAAATACCGCCAACACCATGAACTGCAAATACATCTAAGCTATCATCTATCTTCAGTTTACCTCGAATAAAGTCTACAGCTACATAACATAAAAGACCTCCAAAAAAACCTAATATTAAAGCACCAGGAACACCAATGTAACCAGAAGCAGGTGTCACTGTAGCTAATCCGGCTACCATTCCTGTTACAATACCTATTAAAGATGGTTTCCCAAATCTTTTCCATTCTATAATCATCCAGACTAAAGAAGCTGTGGCTGCAGAAATATGGGTAACTAACATTGCCATTCCTGCGCCCGTGTTTGCGCCTAGGGCAGAACCTGCATTAAATCCAAACCAACCAACCCATAACATTGAGGCGCCTATCATTGTAAGAATAGGGCTGTGAGGAGGCGTTAGTGATTTTGGAAAACCTCTTCTTTTACCTAATGTTATTGCTGTAATTAGAGCACCTGTTCCCGCTGTAGCATGTACAACAATACCGCCGGCAAAATCCATAGTTCCCCATGAGGATAATATACCACCTCCCCATACCCAGTGAGTTACAGGGACGTATACTATTAAAACCCAAAAAAATAAAAAAATAAGCATTGCAGAGAACTTTATTCTTTCTACAAAAGCACCAATCATTAGAGCAGGAGTGATTATAGCAAATGTCATTTGAAATGTAGCAAACAGGCTCTCAGGAATACTGCCTGATGCAGTATCTAAGGAAATTGAACTCATAAAAATATTTCCAAATCCACCTATCCAGCTATTACCCTCAGAAAAGGCAAGGCTGTAGCCGATAACCACCCAAAGAACTGAAACCATACAAGCAAGAGCAAAATGTTGCATTAAAACAGAAACAACATTCTTAGAATTAACTAGTCCAGCGTAGAAAAGTGCCAAGCCTGGCAAAGTCATAAACAAAACTAAGGCAGTCGAGGTTAAGATCCATGCGGTATCTCCACTATTAATTTCAGCTAGCGCTGGAAATGAAAATAAAGTTAAAAATAATGTTATTAGAAAACGATTAATATTTCTAAAATAGAATTTAGCTAACATGGATTCCCCCTAAAGTTTGAAAATAAATTATATTAAAGCCTAAAATATTCAAAAAAATTGCTTAATTTATTTGAATATTTCTAAATTTGCCTAATTATTAATCATAGAGGCTATGTATTTAATAATAATCTTTTGAAAATTAAGTTTGTTAACTTTTCTTTAAGTTGTATAACCAAATCTTATTAATAATAATTAGAACTGAGAGGTTTATTTGTACGATATAATTATAGAACAATTGGCACCTAAAGGTTACCTTAGAGCAGCCATTAATCTTAGCAATTTTTTATTAGTTACTGGTACAGACGATCAGGGAAATCCTGAGGGTGTTTCACCTGATTTAGCCAAAGCTTTAGCAAATGAACTAAATATAGAATATAAATTAATTCCATTTAAAAGACCAGGTGAGTTAGCTGATGCTGTTATAGATGATGTATGGGATATAGGTAATATTGCCAATGAATCAGAAAGAGCAAAATCAATAACCTTTAGTCATCCATACACTTTAATTGAATCAACGTTTTTAGTTAGAGAATCTTCTAAAATTAATTCATTGAAAGATGTTGATAAGAAAGATGTAAGAATAGCAGTTGCGGAAAGAAGTGCTTATGATCTTTGGCTAACGGAAAATATTAAAAATGCTGAATTGATTAGAGCTAAATCTATAGATCTATCCTTTAAAATTTTTGAAGATAATAGTTACGAGGTTTTAGCTGGCTTGAAGCCTAGATTAATTGATGATCTAAAAAATACAAAAAACTGTAAGATTCTTCCAGGTGCTTTTACTTTTATTAAGCAATGTATTGGAAGTAAACCCGGGAACCCAGAAGCTGAAAAATTCATAAACAATTTTATAGAAAAAAACACTAAAAATGGCTTTATAGAAAGTCTCTTACTAAAACATAATGTTTTAGGAAAACTGTCAGTTCCTGCCTAGTAATAATCTAAAATTGAAACTTTGATGAAAAACATACTTCCTGTAATTGCAATTATTACTACTGTGTTTTTTTGGGGTTCTTCTTTTCCCGTAATGTCTTTTTTGCTTGAAACTTCTAGTCCAATGGTTCTAGGTGCAGGCAGATTTGTTTTCGCTGGTTTTATCTCAATTCTTTGGTGTGCTTATAATTTAAACAAAAAAACAATAAATTTTAATCACTTAATAAGGTTTTTTATAGCAGGTTTTATAGGAATTTTTTTATATAATATTTTTTTAAATTATGGACAACAAACAGTTTCTGCGGGGGCTAGCAGTTTTATTGTTAATTGTAATCCGTTATTCACAGCCTTGATTGGTTTCTTTATTTTAAAACAGAGAGTTACCATAATTCACTGGGCAGGTTTGATCCTATGTCTGATTGGGGTAAGTATAATTTCAATTGATCAAGAAGGAGG
>Ga0181589_10001622_pt1 | contig 17581 bp, 12 predicted proteins | sample 071ome_25_FD_132444 | JGI IMG/M metagenome (GOLD analysis project Ga0181589, IMG submission 132444) | Coastal salt marsh microbial communities from the Groves Creek Marsh, Skidaway Island, Georgia - 071410BT metaG (megahit assembly) | ecosystem: Environmental > Aquatic > Marine > Intertidal...
ATTCTTGGTCTTATTTCGTATCAAATTGGAGGTAAATATTTAGGAACAGCCGGTGATCTTAAAATCGATGTAGACGAAGCCACTCTCGCGAAAAGAAGTAAGATTTTCTATACCATAGTTTCTGTGATAGCCGCTTTTTTAGTAGTTCTAGGATTCTTGGTAAGTACAGGAGCCGTAGAGTTAGCCCTCGAATCTTTGGCGGGGAACCTCGGTTTAGTGGCCGTACTTATAACCCTTGGGTTTTTTGGGTACATTATCTTTTTTGGTGGCCATACAGCCGATGAGAAAAAACGACTCGGAGTTATTTTTTGGTTGTTCATTTTAGCCGCCCTTTTCTGGAGTGGATTCGAACAAGCGGGTTCTTCTCTCAACATCTTTACGGCCGAACTCATTGATCGATCGGCGGGCCCTAGTGTGTTCCTTGGAGGAATTGGGGCCATTATGATAAGTTCACTATTAGCTATTCCATTGGGTTATTATAGCTTAAAAACTTGGAAGCGAGACGACATTTGGTCGGTGGCAAAAATGGCCGTAGTTGGTACCAGTATTGGTCTTGTGGCTTTAGTGTATTGGATGCTTAGTCAGGTTGGAAAAGGATGGGAAATACCCGCAAGTACTCTTCAGTTAATCAATCCTTCGTTCATTGTAATTTTTGCCCCTATTTTTGGGTTTCTTTGGACCTGGTTGGCCAGTAGAAATGCCAACCCATCCATTCCGATGAAATTTGCATTGGGTCTGTTGGGTTTATCGGCCGGATTCTTTGTGGTGGCATGGGGATCGGCAAATGCTTCAAGTACGAGTTTGGTATCACCAGCTTGGTTAATTGTGATGTACTTCTTGCATACGGTTGGCGAGCTGTGTTTGTCGCCAGTGGGTCTTTCATCTATGACGAAACTAGCCCCTAAAAGCAGAGTAAGTCAGATGATGGGTATTTGGTTTGTAGCCGCGGCACTTGGCAACCTAATTGCTGGATTAGTGGCAGGTCAGCTTGAAAACTTAGCACCCGCAAGTCTCTTTCAAACCGTGGCATTGATCATAGGAGGTGGAGGTTTTCTAGCCATGTTAGCGGCACCATCGGTTAAAAAGCTTATGGGTAGTATCGATTAATTCGGCTTGAACGTATCGTTCAATGCGAGATAATCGCATCTTAAATACTTACAAAATTATGTACAATAGGGCCGCTAGTGCACCCCCGCACAGTGGCCCTATTACTGGAACCCATGCGTAGGACCAGTCACTTGTACCTTTTGTTGATATAGGGAGTACCCAATGGGCTAAACGGGGCCCTAAATCTCTAGCAGGGTTAATGGCATAGCCTGTTGGCCCGCCCAATCCCAGTCCAATACACCATACCAAAAATGCTACGGGCAAGGCACCTACAGAACCTAGTCCAATGGGCGTAGTGCTTGTACCTAGCAATTCTGCTCCACTGATGTAAAAAACCACCAAAACCAAAACGAAGGTTCCTATAATCTCGGAAATCACGTTGTTACGGGGGTTGTTAATGGCTGGTGAGGTACTAAAGGTAGCCAACACCTTAGATGCATCATCGGTAGCTTTATAGTGATCTATATACAAGATCCACACAATAGCGGCGCCTAAAAAAGCACCCGCTAATTGCGCAATCATAAAACTGGGTACGTCTTGCCAAGCAAATTCTTGAGCGATGGCAAGACCCAAAGTCACGGCAGGATTTAAGTGTGCACCACTGTATGGGCCAGCTACAACCACTCCCGTGAACACAGCCAATCCCCAGCCCGTGGTAATGACCAACCAACCGGAATCAAACCCTTTGGTTTTATTTAAGAGGACATTAGCGACCACACCATTACCCAGTAAAATGAGTAAAAAGGTTCCAAAAAATTCGGCAACTGCAGCATTCATAGTAGATTCCTTATTACGAGTTATTTGTATATGAGGCCCATGCTTGAGTACTGTACACAGCTCTCTGCCAGCCTTCAATGAGTACCTTCCGTTCCTGAGAAGTTTTTTTCGGGTTGAAGATGCGATCTTTGCCCCAAATCGCTTCAATCTCCTGAATACTATCCCAATAACCAACGTGTAAACCAGCCAGATAAGCGGCTCCTAAGGCGGTGGTTTCAAGTTGATGAGGACAAACCACATCGGCTCCTAGAATATCGGATTGAAATTGCATGAGCAGGTTATTCGCGGTGGCTCCACCATCCACTCTAAGCTCCCGAATTTCAACCCCTGAATCGGCTTCCATAGCTTTGAGAACATCATAGGTTTGATAAGCCATAGATTCCAAAGAGGCTCTCGCAATATGACCTTTATGAGTTCCTCTGGAAAGGCCAACAATGGTACCTCTAGCTTCTTGTGACCAGTAAGGGGCTCCTAAGCCTGTAAAAGCAGGGACCACATATACGCCATCGGTATGTTCAACGCTAAGAGCCAATGCCTCGATGTCGGCGGAGTTCCGAACAAATTCGAGCCCGTCTCGTAGCCACTGTACAACCGCGCCAGCGATGAATACACTACCTTCTAAAGCGTAATTAATCTTACCATTGATTTTCCATGCGATCGTGGTAAGAAGTTTATTGCTAGAAGGAACAAACTCATTGCCAATATTCATGAGCATGAAGCAACCGGTACCATAAGTATTTTTTACCATTCCGGTTTTGGTACACATCTGCCCAAAAAGTGCAGCTTGTTGATCACCGGCTACACCCGTAATGGGGATCTCATGCCCCAAATACTCAGCATCACAGACACCGAAGGTATCACAAGATTCTTTTACATCAGGAAGCATAGCCGAAGGAACTCCAAAAAGATGCAATAAGTCCTCGTCCCAACACTCCTTCGTTATATCATAGAGCATAGTTCGACTGGCATTGGTTGGATCCGTAACATGAGCTTTTCCGTTACTAAGCTTCCAAATTAACCAGCTATCGATGGTACCAAAGGCCAAATACCCCTCCTCGGCAAGGGCACGAGCTCCTTCAACATGATTCAAAATCCACTCTATTTTACTAGCCGAAAAATAGGAGTCGATCACTAAGCCGGTGGAACGTTGAATCCGATCACTCCACTGTTCCTTCAAAGAATTACATCGCTCTGTGGTCCGACGATCTTGCCAAACAATTGCATTGTAAATCGCACGGCCGGTCCGCTTGTCCCATACTACTGTTGTCTCTCTCTGATTGGTAATACCAATGGCCGAAATTTGACGAGCTTTGACATGCGCTTTATTCAAAACCTCGGTAGCCACACTAATTTGGGAAGACCAAATTTCATCAGGGTTATGTTCAACCCAGCCAGATTGAGGAAATATCTGGTTGAATTCTTTCTGCGCCTTTGCAACCGTCTTTCCATTTTTATCGAATAAAATGGCACGTGAGCTTGTTGTACCCTGATCAAGGGCAAGAATGAATGAATCCATAGGCATTGATGTATCGGCTGGCTACTATTGGTTTGGAACCTTTATATCTTTCACATTGTACTAAATTCTGTGGATTGTTTGTACCTTCAAAATTCCACAACTTCAAAAAGATGAACCAATCATAAAGTTAAATCCGCATTGTCTATCAGTGAAAAAGAACCCATAGCTGCCATTGCAACCCCCATCGGTGAAGGAGGAATTGCTGTTCTGCGAGTGTCGGGTAGAGGCTCTATTGAAAAAGTACAGCAGATATTTAGAGGGGTTGATTTACCTAATCAAGCTTCTCATACCGTACACTTTGGCCGTATTGTAGATACTGATGATCGGGTTGTAGATGAAGTATTGGTTAGCTTGTTTAAAGCACCAAAATCGTACACTGGGGAAGAAACCGTCGAAATTTCATGCCATGGAGGTATTCTGGTTACTCAAAAAGTCTTGGAGACCATCCTACGTACGGGTGTACGAGCGGCAGAGGCTGGGGAATTTACCCAGCGTGCTTTTTTGAATGGTAAATTAGGATTAGAACAAGCAGAAGCCGTTGCCGATTTGATACATGCGAGGAGTCTAAAAGCGGTTGAAGCTGCCAACCAGCAGCTCTCTGGTAGTTTAGGGGTCTATATCCGTCAATTTCGCCAGCAAATTATAGATGCGACGGCCATGATTGAATTGGAATTAGATTTTATAGAAGAGGATGTGGAATTTGCCAATAAAGAAGCCCTACAGAAGCTTCTCGAAGAACTGCAAAAAGCCATACGAGAGTTGCTGCATAGTTATGAAGCGGGTCGGTTGATTAAAGACGGTATTCGCACCGTATTAGTGGGTAGACCCAATGCCGGTAAATCCACTCTATTAAATGCACTTATAGGATCAGAGCGGGCGATTGTAACGGATATAGCAGGTACGACACGAGATACAGTGGATGCCGAATGGAATTATGGAGGCTTACTTTTTCGGTTAATTGACACGGCAGGACTTCGACACACCGAAGATCTCGTCGAAGCCGAGGGAGTTAAACGCAGTCAAAAAGCGGTACAAGAAGCGGATGTAGTGGTGTATCTGAAAGATGTTCGTACGCCCTTTACCGAGGCCGAGCAGAAAGAAATAGAGGCACTCCAAGATTCAGCGCCTCAAACCCCCATGTTATTTGTGACCACACAAATAGATAGGATGCAATCATCCACAGCTGATGCCCAATCGGAACATAGCTTAACACAAACCATCGCGAGTGATCCCGATTGGTCAAATTATGAGCATCTACAAATATCTGCTGAAACAGAGGAAGGATTAGATGCCTTTAAAGAGCTTGTGAAGGAACACGCCATGCAGCAGGCGCACTATGATGGAGCCTCCCTACTGGTTACCTCCTCTCGCCACCGAGATGCGCTTGAAAAGACCCTGCAACATGTAGATTCTGCTTTGATGGGCTTAGCTAATAATCTCACCGGAGACTTTTTATCTATTGATCTTCGGGCCGCATTACAGCAATTAGGTGCCATCACTGGGGAAATAACGAATGAAGATATATTAGACTCTATTTTTTCAAGGTTTTGTATCGGGAAGTAAACCCTAACAGTGCCCTTTGATTAGTGATGCTATTTCCCTCTTTTGAATCGTAGCCTTAACCACACATGGAAAAACAAGAACTCAATATTGTTTGGCTTAAAAGAGATCTACGATTACAAGATCATGAGGGATTTTTTCGGGCTGAAGCGTCCCCTTTAGATTATTTGGTGGTGTATATTTTTGATGAGCACCTATTGAAGGGGCCGGATTGTTCTTTAAGGCATCATCAATTTGTCTATCATTCGCTGCTGGATTTAAATAACCAATTAGTCCCCTATGAAAGGAAAATCCAGATTTGCTACGGTGAGAGTGCTAAGGTGTTTAAATATTTTGCACGCAATTACATGATCAAACAAGTGTTCTCCTATCAAGAGAGTGGACCCCAGCGAACTTGGGATCGCGATAAAGAAATTGAGGAGCTTTTTAAGTTGGAGGATATCGAGTGGATTCAAACGGAGAGAGATGGGGTACAAAGAGGTATTACAAATCGCGAGGGTTGGAAAAAACATTGGTCAAAAAGGATGGTGGAGCCATGCTATCAGGTCCGTATCTCTAAGTCGATCTTACCTGTAATTATGCATCCATTCCCACTTGAACCTTCATTGGAAAAAAAATTCAGTGCGTATTCTTCAGATGTTCAATTAGCGGGTGAACGAGAAGGATGGAAGATACTTGCATCATTTATGAATGGCCGGGGCTCGGCTTATCAGAAACATATTTCTAAACCACTGTTGTCCAGAGAAAGTTGTAGTCGTTTGTCTCCTCATATTGCTTGGGGTAATCTAAGTGTGAGGCAGGTATATCAATATGTTAAAGAGCACCCAGGGTTTATAAAGAACCGACGCGCATTCACATCTTTTTTAACCCGTTTACAATGGAATTGTCATTTTATACAAAAGTTTGAAATGGAATGTGAGTACGAAACACGCTGCATCAATAGGGGATATGAGCTCATGTCGTATGAGGATAATCCCAAGCATTTAGAGGCGTGGAAAAAAGGAAAAACAGGCATCCCACTGATCGATGCTTGTATGAGATGTCTCATTACTACGGGTTGGTTGAACTTTAGAATGCGAGCGATGTTGGTTTCCTTTTTATGTCATCATTTGGATTGTAATTGGAAGCTTGGTGTCCACTATCTTGCTCAGCTTTTTTTAGATTATGAGCCTGGCATACACTATCCTCAGTTTCAGATGCAAGCGGGCACGACCGGTGTAAATACCATTCGGATGTACAACCCCGTGAAACAATCTAAAGATCATGACCCAGAGGGGGAATTTATACGACAATGGGTTCCAGAATTGGCACAATTACCAACGGCATATATTCATGAACCTTGGAATATTACTCCGCTCGAACGGTCAATGATGGGAGAAATGATTAACTATCCCGAACCCATAGTTGATGTGATGCATTCGGCTTCGGTAGCTCGAAAGAAAATTTGGGCCTATCGATCCACGCTACTTGTTCAACAAGAAAATGCCCGCATACTAAAAAAGCATACCCAGCGATAATAATCTTCACCGCTGAATATGCTTTTAAACAAACGTTTAGAAGGACCTAGTTTAGTTGCCTTCTTTTACAGGCTCAATGATATCTCCTTTTTCAGTTACATCGACGACTTCATATCCTAGAGCTTTCAATTTGTCTCGATTTGTAGCTCCATCTCCAACCACGAGGATGTAGATGTTATTGGTGTGAAGATGTTTTTGAGCAAGTGCGTTGATTTCCTCACGGCTGATATTTTTAATGATATCAGCTTGGGTATCCACATAAGAACCATCTAAGTCGTAACTAATAATATTACCTAGGAATCCCGCTTTTTGAAATGGAGTTTCGTATCGGCGAGCATCTCGTTGACCGATCGAATTTCTCATAAAGCTTAGCTCATCTTCGGTAATTCCGTTCTCTTGGAATCCTTTGATTTCTTTCATGAACTCGACCACTGAGCTATCAGTAGCATCTGCTTTGATACCTGCTGATGCGGTAAATTGACTCCCACGGTCATTTCCACTAAATCCAGAACGAGCTCCGTAGGTCCAGCCCTTGTCCTCTCTTAAATTCAGGTTAATTCGACTGTTGAAAGCCCCACCTAAACTGTAGTTCATAAGGGTAGTTTTGAAGTATTCACCCGTTGCATCATAGCTTAAGTCCGATACATACCCAATTCTGATTTCAGATTGAGGAGCCCCTACTTTGTCCATTAAATACACTTTGGTATAGTCACCAGGTTTAGGCTCAGGTAAATTGGGAAGCTCTACATTTTTTGGAGCCCAATCGCTTAGGAATGACACATGCTTAAGTGCTTCTTCTTCACTTAAGTCTCCAACTACCACAAGCTCGGTAATCTCTGGTGAGAAGTACGATTCATAAAAACGCTTAACGTCCTCTAATTCAATTCGCTCTACCGTTTCTTCCAATCCTGAGGTTGGAACAGAATAAATGTGTTCATCTCCATAGAGTAAACGGCTATACACCTGATTCGCAATGGCCGCTGGATTTTGATATGAAGCTTTAATACCCTCGAGCTGTTGTTGTTTTACTCGATTAAAATCGGCTTCTGTGAAAGCCGGACGAAATAGAATTTCCTCCAACAATTCCATGGTTCGTTCGATGTTTTTCGAGAGAGTGCTCACCCCTATTACTGTTTCACTTCGATTACCGGAAACATTAATAGAACTTGCAATCATTCGAAGCTCTTCACTGATTTCTTCGCTCGTATAGTTTTGAGTGCTCTCATTCATCAAGGAAGCGGTGAGAACGGCTAAACCAGATTTTTCTGGTTCATAGGCATCCATTTCGTGACCACCTTTGATATAAATCTGCATATTTACCGTCGGTATTTCATTAGATTGAGTTCCAATCAGCTTCAACCCGTTATCAAAATTAGCTCTCCAATATTCGGGTACTTGGACTAAGGGAGCAGGTCCAGGAGTGGGTTTGACACTTCGGTCAAAGGTATCACCTTCTGGACGTGTATAGCTTAAGCCACTATAATCAGTCGTAGGATAGGGGTTTTCGCCAGTACGTTGTGCCACAAAATTGTCCTCTGCTGCAGGAGCCGTTGCCCCACCATCATTGGGTAGCACGCTAAGGATTACGCCGGGTTTACCATAAATATATTGGTTAAATACGCGCATGATATCTTCTTTGGTAACCGCCAAATAGCGCTCAAGGTCTTTTTCAATATAGTTGGCATCTCCTGAAATTGTTTGATAGTCTGCCAACTGAGAAACTTTTCCGCTTACCGAAGAAAGTCCATTGATGAAACTTGACTCAAAGCTCGCCTTGATTTTAGTGAGATCTTCATCGGCCACTCCTTCTTGAGCAAACTCATCTAAAATGGTACGCATTTCCTGTTCAAAGTTGGCGAGTGTTTGTCCTGGAAATGGGAGTACAAACATAGTAAACTCGCCTGCTAGTTCACTCACGGGGTGAAAAACGGAAGCCTGAATAGCTTTTTGTGTTAGTATAAACTTCTTAAATAAATAGGAGCTTCGACCAGTCCCCAAAATCTGTGCTAAGAAATCTAGTGGAGCTTCATCGGGGTGAAATCGCGGTACCGTGGGATAGGTAGCGAGCAGTGCCGGGAATCGGATGTTGTTATCTTCATAGGAAACATAGCGATCGGCTTCGATTTCGACAGCATCTAGATTCATATTTTCAACTTCAGGGCCTCTTGGAATAACCCCAAAATATTTTTCCACGAGTGGAATAGCTTCTTCAGCAGTAACATTACCACCAATAGTTAAGGTGGCATTATTAGGGCCATACCAACGCATGAAAAACTTTTTTAAATCCTCTACATCAACTCGGTCTAAATCCTCAAGTTTACCAATGGTCAACCATGAATATGGATGCCCAAATGGGTAGAGCGTTTCCGCTGTTAATTCACTCCATCTACCATAGGCAGCGTTATCATAATTTTGACCTTTTTCATTTTTCACGGTTTCTCTTTGAATCTCAAACTTCTTTTGAGTGACCGCATCTAAAAAGAATCCCATTCGATCAGCCTCCAACCATAACACCACTTCGAGCTGGTTACTTGGAACGGTTTGATAGTAATTAGTTCGGTCTCTGTTGGTAGACCCATTAAGGGTTCCACCAGCATCACTAATAATTTTAAAATGCTCTTCATCGGCCACATTTTCAGATCCTTGGAACATCATGTGTTCAAAAAAGTGAGCAAAACCAGACTTGTAGAGTTCTTCTCTGGCCGAACCTACATGATAGGTGATGTCTACGTGAACCAAAGGGTCGGAATCATCTTCATGAATGATGACGGTTAGCCCATTCTCGAGCTCATATTTTTTGTAGGGAATAATAATTTCATCCCCTTTTCGAGTTACTTCTTCGATAAGTTTTGTTTGTGCTTGAAGCATATTATTAGGTAATAGCATGGCTATAAAAACCATGAATAAGATTGATTTCATTTGAGAAATAGTTTTTGAGTTAAGCATAAAAGCGAAAAAGTTATGAATCTGTAATGCTAAAAAGGGTTATAAATGATATGAGATGTAAGGAGTTATTTAAACAGATAACCAATCATAACATATAAAAGCCCAACAGTTTGATGCTAGCAAGATTAGTATCAAAAATACAGTAGTAATTCTACGTATTTACCTACCATTTGTTCCGTCCAAGTTTCGTCTTTTGCTAGGAATCTTGTGAACAGTTTGCTTTCGGGCTTCTTAAATAAGAAAAGAAAAATGCCTAGCAGTAAATGCTAGGCATGATAATTAGTTGTCACTATTATCAGCCGATCCAGCTGACTCTTCAGTTGTAGCAGACTCAGTAGTCACTGGAGCAGACATAGGTGTTTGTGGTACCACTGGGGCGCCAACGCTTTCAACAGGCGCTCCTGTTTGCAGAATACTTTCGGTGGTGGTTGGTCGGTCAATCACAAAATTGGCAAGCACACACAGTGCTAAGAATGCACCCCCTAAGTAGGTTGTAGATTTAGATAGCAAATCTGCTGTTCTTCTGGCTCCAAGACCGGCACTACCGCCCATAGAAGTTGCACCGATACCGGATAGTCCTTGTCCGGATCCATTTTGGAGTAGAACAACTACAATCAAAAGAGCACAAATAATCGCGATAATTACCGTCAGAATAGTGTATAACATAATCGTTTGTATTAACTTGAAAAAGGACGCAAAATATACCGATAATTGTGTTCGATACCAATTTTTGCAGTTTAATAAAATAAAATATGTCGGATTTTCCCGGAAATATATTAGAGTATATAAGAAATTCTCCACTCTTGACGACCCATATTGTTGAAACAGTTGGTCTAATCCTGTTGCTTTGGCTCATCAGAAGCTTCACACTGCGAGTCGTTTACAGGAATACGGACGACAAAAAATTACGCTTTAAGTGGCGCAAAAATGTGGGTTATACAACTACAGCTATTGGTGTTTTATTGGTTGCTCAGATTTGGTTTTCAGGGGTTGATTCGCTGGCAACGTTCTTGGGCTTACTATCGGCGGGTATTGCCATCGCTCTTAAAGATCCGGTCTCAGATTTAGCAGGATGGTTATTCATTATATGGAGACGCCCGTTTGATGTAGGAGATCGGGTTCAAATCGGAGAGGTTCGAGGGGATATTATCGATATACGACCTTTTAAATTTACTCTTTTGGAGATTGGAAATTGGGTGGCCGCCGATCAGAGTACAGGACGGGTTATACATATTCCCAACCATCTTATATTCATAGAAAAACTCTTTAACTATACGTCTGATTTTCAATTTATTTGGAATGAAATTGGTGTGGTTATCACCTTTGAAAGCGATTGGAGAAAGGCAAAGTCACTACTATTGGATATCGTTAAAGAACGCACTAAAGATTTGATTGATGAAGCCCAAACCCAAATAGATCAGGCTTCAAAATCGTATTTAATTGAATATCGTTACCTAACACCGATTGTATACACCGATGTACAAGATAGCGGTATACGCTTAACCATTCGTCATTTGACGCACCCACGCCGAAGAAGGGGAACCACCGAAGGAATTTGGGAGGATATTTTGGATGCTTTTGAACAGCATCAAGACTTAGATTTTGCGTATCCCACTATTCGATACTTCAATCATATTACAGAAGGTAAAATGGCTAATAATGACTAATCCATTTTATCACCCTGGTGAAAAAAGGTTTCGTTCAGGAATTCGAATTCTATTCTTTTTCATCACCTTAATTCTAATCATTGGTGGCCTACAAAGTATTGAGCTTTGGGGTTGGCAGTGGTTTTTAGTTATTCCTATTTCCTATGCTTGGTACCGGTTAAATTTATTTTTAACCGATCAGAGAATAACAAAATCATCGTCTTGGTATTATGGGGGTGTTGAACCAACTAAAGTTTTTTTTCAGGAGTATGCACTGGGCTGGCTCATTGGGATTCTTGCACTCAGCTTAGTGGTTGGTATGAGTTTGCTATTGGGTTGGTATAGAGTGGCTGAAGAGGCCTCGTTAATTTCATCTAATGCAGAAGGGGGGCTCTGGGAAGAGGGGAGCCAATGGTACTCACTTTTACTTCTATTTGTTCAGATGTTAGCGGTTGGTTTTTATGAGGAACTACTGACTAGGGGTTATTTCATCATAAACTTGCAGGAAGGATTGCGCTTTGGCTTGCAAAATAGTATTGGGCCCCTTATAGCTGCTGTTGTACTCTCATCGGGTTTGTTTTCTATTGCGCATATCTTTAATCCAAATGCTTCTTTTTGGTCATCGTTTAATATTTTTATAGCGGGTGTACTTTTAGCCACCCCCTTTATACTTACAGGTCGATTAGGTCTTTCGATGGGCCTTCACTCGGCATGGAATTTTGTTCTTGCAGGCTTGTATGGTTTGCCCGTAAGTGGCTTAGGTTGGGATGTAGCTGTTTGGAAACTGGAACCTATTGGTCCAAAATGGTGGACGGGCGGTATTTTTGGCCCTGAAGCAGGTTTATCTGGCTTTATAGGGATAGGCTTGTCATTCGTTTTAATTTTTATTTTTTTACAAATACGCACGGGTCAAATCGGCATCCATCCGAATTGGTTAAATAGTGCTAAAGAGAGCGAGCATAATTAATCACTTTTGTATATTATTGCTTAGCAATAGGTTAAGCTAGTTGCTAGTGGTTAATTTTGGAAGAAAAGTGAAGAAGAGGAGTAGTTTTGACGTTTGATTCAATGGGTATCCATCCTTTGATCCAAAAAGGATTATTAGATATCAATATTCGTGAAGGTACACAAAGGCATCAGGATATTATTGATGCTATCACCCTTAGATCACCCGTGTGTGTGCAATCGCCAACTAATAGTTTAGATATAACTCTATTACCTATTCTACATGTGGTAGCTCAAAGTGAGTTGAATGAGCATGCTAAGAAAGTCGTTATACTCTGTACTCACTCAAACCAAGCAATTGAAGTGGAACAATGGCTTTGGGCCACTGGATATCACGCAAAAATTCGTTGTTCAAGAGTCACTCAAAGAGAAGAAAAAGAACAACATCGGTCAGCATTACAATCCAAACCCTCCATCATCATTGCTGATCCAGGCTGTTTATTAGACCTTGAAAGTGAACAAGCCTGGTCATTTGATGATTTGGATATTTTATTGGTATTGGATGGGTCTCAATTAGATCGTTATAAACTTTTCAACAAAGTAAAAAAGATTGTTAAATCTATCCCAACGGAGACGGCACTTTGTATTCAAACAATGGAGTATAATGCCTCCTTTGAACAATTGTTGGCGATTATGCCACCAAGAACACGTTGTATTGGATTTGAAGAAACGGCTACCAATGTGAGCCCAGCTTATGCCCTTAATCGGCGTATAATACAGGAGTATTATGATGTTCCTGATCGCATGAAAATTTCCACCATCATGAATCATTTAGAGAACTCAAAATCTCAGCATGTGATGGTGCATACCTATTCGAAACGAACAACCCAGCGTCTATTCAAAATCATTCGAAAGAAAAGATGGGGGGTCATTAGTTTGGATCAAGATCTAGAGGATAGTACTATTCAAGATCGTTTAAAGAACTATTATAGCAATGATTATAGAGTTATTCTAGTTGGGGGATTAGCAAATGATTCTCTTGCATTGCGAGGAATCGACGAGGTTATTTATTACGATATACCCGATGATCTTTACGATTATGTCTCGAGTATGCAGCGTATAGATTATGGCTACCCTAAGAAAATAGTATCGCTCTTATATGAGGCAGATAAAGAGTCATTTTTGAATGTTTGTTCAAGTTTGGGTTTGGAACCTAAAAAGGCTGAGATTCCCGAACGAGTTGTTCACACCACAAAGAATAAGACTAACATAAGAGAAGAAAAAGTGAGTGTGAAGCTCAAAAAGAAGCAAGCAAACTTAAATGTTAGTAAGCCAAAAAAGAAGGGTAAGAAGCCGGTAGAGAAAAAAGAAACGTATAAGGCCGTAGAAATCCCACGCGTAGATCTGAATAAACTAGATGCCAAACGATCTAAGTCAGAAGACTCAGATTCGTCTAGCAATCCGGTTAAACGTTTGTTTAAGCGCTTATTTTAGAAGATTCTGCTTCCACAAAATCTTTAATAGCTTCGAACGCTTTAAGCGTTTTTTCAATATGCGCATCATTGTGTGCGGCCGTTGGAATTAATCGTATTAATACGATTCCTTTAGGAACTACTGGGTAAGCCACACCGCTTACGAATACACCATGTTCTTCTCTAAGCACACGCATAATATCTTGGCATAAATCCGTGCTACCTTGAGTTAATACGGGGGTTACTGGGCTTTCAGAAGGAAGCACATTATATCCGATTTTGATAAGTCCTTCACGAAGCTTTAAGGTGTTTTCCCATAATTTTTCACGCCATTCTGGATGTTTGCGAATCATTTTTAATCGCTCACGTGCTGTAACAACAATAGGCATTGGTAATGACTTCGCAAAAATTTGGCTTCGAACATTAGCTTTCAAAAACTGAATTACTCGAGGTTCAGAGGCAACAAAAGCACCAATTAAGGCCACGGCTTTTGCAAAAGTACCAAAGTAGATATCAATACCGTCTTGACAATCTAATTGTGTTCCCGTGCCAGAACCATCGTGACCGAGAGTTCCAAAGCCGTGAGCATCATCAACCAATAGTCGGAAGGGTACTTCTTCTTTTAGTTTGATAATCTCGGGAAGGATACCCAAATCGCCTGTCATACCAAATACCCCTTCAGTAACTACTAATATAGAGGAATTATCTTTTTTCTTAGCAGCAGCTCGGTATAATTGCTTTTTAAAACTCTCAATATCGTTATGCTTGAATACCGATTTATCGGCCATTGCCAATTGCTTACCATCAACAATACAAGCATGACTTAATTCATCGTAGATAAGAAAATCATTTCGGTCTACCAGTGCGTGAATCACACTCATAATACCTTGGTAACCAAAATTGAGTAGTTGTGCATCTTCTTTATGTACAAAAGCGGCCAACTCTTTTTCCAAGGCTTCATGCTCATCCGAATTTCCGGTCATCAATCGCGCTCCCATAGGTGCGCTCAATGAATATTTTGCCGTTGCTTCGGCATCTACCTTTTTAATTTCTTCGTTGCTTCCAACACCCAGATAGTCGTTGATACTCCATACGACCATATCTTTTCCGTTGAATTTCATTTCGGGACCCAGCGGGCCTTCCAATTTAGGGAAGGTATAATAGCCATATCCGGCAGAAGTAAAAGGTCCAAGGGGGCTAGGGCGATTCGCCAGCTTATCAAATAAATCCATTAGCTAATGCAGTAGTTAGGTTTGATTGTAGAATATATATCGAATGCTATTTGAGCATTAAAGCAGAACAAATTTAAGAAAGTCTGTGTTTAACTAAAAAAATGAGGAGCTATTTCTCTAAATAATCTGGTCTCAGGACAAATAACCCATTATAAATATCGCTTAATAAAACGATGCCGCTTGGCAGGTAGGGATAATTACTCCATGTGCCCGAAAAGTTTGCGTCATTATGGGTAGGCTCGGAGTCAAAATACCCCTCTTCATTTAATCGGGCTTCCTCTAGGTTTAAAAGATTAAAAATTCTTAACCCACTCGTGTAATTTGACTGTAAAACGTACTGATTATGTATGTATAAATTGTGATCAATAGAGGGGGTATTGTGCGTATGATAGCCAATGAAGCTTGGATTTTCTAAGTCACTAACCTCCCAAATATAGGTTTTGGTAGTACGACCAAAATTCAATTCATCCAATTCGTCGTTCATTAAAAAAAAACGCTTATCCTCGGTTAACCAGCCTTGGTGTGAGTATTCCATAGCGGGTTCTGAGTGGGCAGAGAGCGTTGTTGGATTGTTTTTATCGGTCACATCGGTGATAACGATGGCCCCTTCGGCTGAACTGAAACAAAGTTCTTTATTATGATGATCTTGATCTGGACCCGAGTAATCCACACACTGAGTATCGTGAATGTATCCGGTGCCAACATTAACCGCCGAACTAAACTCAGTTGCAGGATCAACATAACAACCGGCAAATTCAGGATTTTTGGGATTACGTAAATCAATCATATGTAATCCAGTAGCTTGCCTTGAGCCACAACGCTCGGCGCTTGTAACACCGATAGCGTATCCAAACCCACTTTCTTCGTTGATGGCAATATTATGGGCATTCCCAAATTCAGTGTACAGAACATCCTCTTCAAACCGAAGAGGTGTTCCTTCGTAGGTTCTCAGACGAGTTAAATCAAAAACCTGCATACCATGAAGCTGGCCATCCGAAACCACAAACATGTGATGGTCATAGACCTTCATGTCTCTCCATGCGGTTCCTTTGGTGACGGCTTTAGCCGTTACACTATTTCCTAAACCTAAATTGCAAGCCGGAAAATCTTCAACCGGATTTAAGGATGTTTTCAAGGGCCATTCAGATTCTGCAAGCACGCCTACTAACACGGGTTTATTCGGATTACTCACATCCACAAAGCTTACCCCATCGGTCAAACCAACCAGAGCGTATTCTTTGCCCGTTTCTGGATCCACCCATCCCCAAATATCGTTCACTTGCTCTCCGCCCAAATCAGAAGGGCTCAAATGAGCATACAGGCTCACATTCGAACAGGGATAGAGATCCGCAGCTAGCCCATCTATACAAGGGTGAGTGGCGGCTATAAATTCACTCTCACTTGGATTTTCTTTTTCTGTTGAAGAGGTCGGGTTAAACCAATCACAGCTCGTCGTACCAACAAGCATAAGGCTAAATAATAGAATATAGTGTGGCGTATGGGGCTTCTGCATCTCTAGGGAATTTATGGCATTCAATTGGTAGAATAGATAAATATTAACGACATTTTATAGGTAGAACGTTGACCACCTGACTATCTTACATGTTAGATTGAAATAAACCAAATAAAGAAGTGTCCATGTCGCAACAAAACGAGTACAAACATATAGAAACCTTCGCTATACATGGGTCTATGAAAGAATCACAACCGGAGAATAGCCCCATAGTTCCAGGAATCGAAATGTCTACCATATATGAGCACAGGAAAAATGGCCATTTAGAAGGTGATTTGAAGTACACTCGTTTACAAAATCCCAATCGTATTCAGCTGGAAAACGTTCTGTGTGGTTTGGAAAAAGGAGCGGAGGCGGCGGCTTTTTCATCTGGAATAGCCGCTATCAATGCTGTATTTCAGACCCTAGAGCATGGCGATCATGTGTTGCTACCCTCGGACGTCTACTTTGGCACTCGTAAATTAATGTGGGAATTTGCCAATCGTTGGGGGCTGGAAGTCGAGTTTATCGATATGACCGATGTAAATCGTCTAGAGCAAGCTTGCAAGCCAAATACTAAAATGATTTGGGTGGAGACCCCTTCTAATCCTCAAATGCTCATCACCGATTTAGAAGCGGTTGTAGAGTTGGCTAAAACAAAAAACTTGGTTGTAGCGGTAGACAATACTTGGCCAACCCCCTTCAACCTGAATCCACTCTCCTTTGGAGTTGATCTGGTCATTCATTCAACCACTAAATATTTAGGAGGACATTCCGATTTGCTTGGAGGTGCGGTCATCGCTCGCGAGTCTGGAGCATTGATGGATCGAGTTCGCAGTGTGCAAGTGGTTCAAGGCGGGGTGCCCTCACCGTTCGATGCATGGATGCTCTGTAGAAGTATTCGAAGTTTTCCATACCGAATGCGGGCTCATAACGAAAATGCTTTAGATGTCGCTCACTTTCTATCTACGTTGCCCGGTATCGAACAGGTGTATTTCCCAGGTCTAGCCTCGCATCCTGGGCATGCCATCGCCAAGCGGCAAATGAGGCACTTTGGAGGTATGATTTCTTTTCTGGTTGAAGGTGATCAGCAGCTAGCAACACGTATCGTTTCGAACACAAAGATCATTCAAGCGGCAACCAGTCTGGGGGGGATAGAGAGTATTTGGGAACACAGGAAATCCAGTGAGGGCCCACTATCCGAAACTCCAGAAAACCTGATTCGTTTGAGCGTGGGTCTAGAGCATGTGGAAGATTTGAAAGAAGATATTGAACAAGCTGTGAAGCAAGCACTTACTACTAGGTAAGATTTTGGTTATCCGCGCTCGTAACTTACTAACTAGTCAGGGTTTAATATAGCCTAATTAACTA
>Ga0181589_10001623_pt1 | contig 17580 bp, 11 predicted proteins | sample 071ome_25_FD_132444 | JGI IMG/M metagenome (GOLD analysis project Ga0181589, IMG submission 132444) | Coastal salt marsh microbial communities from the Groves Creek Marsh, Skidaway Island, Georgia - 071410BT metaG (megahit assembly) | ecosystem: Environmental > Aquatic > Marine > Intertidal...
ATCTTTTGCATCTTCGATCGCTTGCCGGGTTTTAAATATTGCTGCCCGGGCCAATCCTTTCTCTCCTGCAAGAAGATAATTATGGGCCTGATACATTCGTAACATAGCACGCTCATAAATTCTGGATTTATAGGGCTTTGTTTCTGGGGAACTTACGATAGATAAGAATTCTTCTGAAACCCGAGTTTCAGTTCTCAAGTGCGAACCATACCACCTTTCATATTCCCTAGAAGCTGCCTGGAGTGCAACGATGCTGGAATGAGTGCTTCCTTGCATACGGGCAACACTACCTTGTTCCAAATAGTAGAGCATTCTATCCCTTTTAGGACCACTTTGGGCAAGTCTTTGAGCCTCCAATTCAGCCTTTGGTAAATCGCCTACTTTCCAAAGGAACTGGAAGTCTTCGGTTCTCTCGTAATGATTGGAAAAGCACCCGAATAAAAGGAAAAAGAAAACAAAGGTAACAACGGTCGTTTGATTAAGTATTCTTTTTTTCAAATTATGACCGTAATTTTAACTTAAAAACTTTTTGAGTGCCGCATTTGCATACGGGCCTGCTGTACAAGTTGTGAGTAAAAAACAGGGGGTTGCTTGAACCCACCAAGGAGTTTTGATTTCAAACTATGAGCTCCGAGGTCGACCACTCTTCCATGATCAAACCTTTGCAATGAAGAGATCATGCTTTCACCCGGTAAGATGTCCTGTTTAGAACTCATTCCATTGAGCGTAATTTTACCAAGTAGCGAGGTGGCATGTAAGCCACCATTCATTCCTACCTCTAAAAATAAAGCAAACGGCTGATTACTAGATACTGTAAGGTCTTCCTTGTTTGATTGAACCTTTATTTTCGAACCCGGCCGCGTTGCGCATAGGGACATCGAACCTGAATGTAATTGTATGGTATTGGAAGACACTAATGAAAAACCAGCCGCATCCACACTGCGTATGATAAAGTTCAGGCTACGCGATTCTTCAATCTCTATACCCGCATTAGGAAGTACAGTAACTTGCCTACCCTCGCCTATGTATTCCTTCTCGCTTATATTTTCTCTATCCTTCCAAATTTTCCGAATATAAACCTTACCATAGATTTGTTTGATTCGAAAATGGTCAGGTTCAAATTTGATAGGTAATAAATGATCATCTCTTTTGACAGAAGATTGATTTTGTTGCCTGTACCTCTCCACCACCATCCTTTCCTTTGTACTTTCTATTAAATCCTCCACTTTTTTACGATCTGGATGATTTGGGAAATGCCTCATATACCGCATGGCAAGATTGAGTTCCAATAAAGCTCGAGGAAATTCTTTACTTTCAGCAAGTTCGTAACCGGCACGATAATGTTCTTCAATTTTGATGTTCCTTTCACTGCTTGCCCAAAGAGGAAAGAACAGCGGGATCAGGGAGTAAAATAATATGAATGGAATTATGGAGATACGCATTGATTTAACTTTGATTACTGCAAGTAAGTAGACTCATGATTGTGACCAAGTGGGTCAACCCCACAAGTTGGTAACCTCATTAATCCTGAATTTTTTCTTCCTCAAGAATCTTTACTTCAAAATCATTCAGTGTTTTCGCATCCCCGACTAAGGCTCGGTAATGTCTCTTTGTCCGTAAAGCCTGTATCAGTGCCTCTTGCCTGATTTTCCTGTGCCTCTTGGGTGGAAATTCAAAAGCAGAAAATATCTTTGCTGTGGCAATAAAAGTAGAAAGCTCGATATTCATTTTTACACTAAATTCATGGGTCATCAAAAAAACAAGCTCTCCTGGATAGAGAGTTTGCTGTGATTGTTTATTCATAAACAATCCAACCTCTCCTACCAAGTTGATGATCTTACAACCACCATTGGTCGTGGTTTCAATCAAGATAACAAAATCATCGTCTGACCTCAGAACAACCTCACCAATAGGATAGAAAATATTCCATCCACTTTTAGCTAATTTCTTTCCGGTAACCAAATAGCTTCCTGAAGTAAGCTCTATTACATTTGAATCTTGTACAGTAAAGCCAGCAGGACCAATCGCCCGTACCCTATTTTCATTTTCATTCTCCAATAGCAATTCAACGCCGTCTTTGGAGGTTAGAGTAAATTTTCTTCCTTTACCCACAAACTCTCCAGTTTCCTTAAGTGTACGACTCGTCCATTTCCGACTCACTGCAGGGTTTCCTACTACCTGTAACACTTCAAAATCCTTATCCTCCAAAGTCAATGGAAGTAAATTAGGTTGATTTATTTTATCCTCGTTTTGATGCAGGGGGCGAAAGTGATTAACTAGAGAAATTGCTTTTGTTTGTCTGATTAGAGATTTTAGCTCATCAATTTTTAAGGAATCAGAACCAGTTTTTTCAAAATAATTCAAAGCAGATTCAAACCCATTGAGTGCATCGGTATAATTGTGGGCAGCCAAGTCTAATTGTGCCTGTTCTAGCAGCAAATTAGCTTCTTTCAGGGTAATAGTATTTTGATTATCCGACCGGCAAGAAATAAGGGAGAACAACCAACACAAGTAAACCAAAGAAAAAATGCCAATTGGAGGCATTCTCATAATCTTTGCCTAAAATGCGTGGCTAAAACCAACACTCACACCTCCAACAAAGTCCTTAAACTCAGGAGATAAATTTCCATTGGTTTCCTTACTGGTATAGTTAGCAAGCCCAGAAATATTCATCCATTCATTGACTTTGTAGGCTGCAGTAAATCCAGCAACATAAGTGGTGTCCCTGCGACCATCATTGGACCCCTTATCATAATACATTTTAGAATAAGTCAGACTTGGCGTAATCGTAAGGTAATCGTTGATCGGCTTGGGATAAGAAATTCCCACCGAGTGGTTCAATCCGTTCTGAAGGTTGTAAGGAGAAGCTGAATTGGCTTCCGGTGTAGCTATTGTGTTAATGACTGATACAGGTAGACCAGCGGCACTGAGGCTTTCCTCTAAAGAATCGCCCTCAGAGAATGTATAACTTACTCCTGTGGTAATGGCTAATACATCGCCATTGGGAAGTGAAAAAGGACGGGCGATGTTGAAGTTTGGCGTATTAGAATAAGAAAGAATATTATCAGCATTACGAAATTGAGAGGGTACCACATAAGTATGGCCCAAGGTGGCAGTAAAATCATAAGGAAGAACAAGTGGTATGGACAGCCCAGCAATGGTTACCTCTACGTCATAAGCCTCCATCTCCCTACCAAAATCTTTGTTCGGATCGTTATATGTCCTCATTTTCATGAGCATGAGTGAAGGAGCTGAGACGACAAAATCGGATAATCCATATTCCCCCAAACCCATGGTAAAAGTAAGACTCACATCCAATGCAGAGCCGTCTCTTTTACGCGAAAGTAGGGAATTCTTTTCGGGATTGTTTATATATTTAAAAGAAGAGCCAAAAGCTAGAGCTGGTGAAAGTGTGGTGCTTTTGACGTCTATTAACCTCTGCTTACTTGATTCATCGCTAATTGCAGTAGCATCCGCTAAAGCACCGGCAAAGAAATCAGATGGGAGAACACTTTCCTGAGAACCAGCATTGTCCGCTGAACTGGTGGATTCGGGTTCAGTGGCAAAAAGAAAAGATGATAGAAAACAAAAAAAGAAAAAACCTCTTAACATAATTATATCTTTTATAATGAGCAGTATGACGGCAATTCCTAAAAGAAATTGGGGTATATGTTACTGCAATTTCCCTATGGAAATATTTACCCCAGTGGCATCAAAGGTAGATGCACTGTTGATCAAACTTTCACCGTATCTAACACCCTCAATAAAGTTAACTCTCCCATATTGCTTAGTTCCAAAATTAGGATATTTTCCATCAACTCCACCATAAGCACTATTTAATTCAACAATTGAACCTGCAGGGAAATCTACATTGATTAAGTTAATTGTCATTGCAGACATAATAATCTCACGAGTTTGCATAGATAGTTTCTGAGCGTCTATTTCACTAGCTGCCAACAAATGAATGAAATCTACGCCCGTAGATAGAGTAACGAGACTGGAATTTTTGAGAATTAAACTATCCAACGAACGAAGATGGATCTCAGAAGCAGTCAGGCTTACATTTTCAATTTCAAGTGAATCAAATGAGCCAAATCCTAACATCCCTGGATGAGAAATACTGGTTAAATCAGTGGTATCAATAGAACCGGATGAAAGGAAGGTTAGTTCACTCTTCTCATCTCCTTGAAACACCATATCCCCAAGGAGTGTAAGTTTTTCGGATGCAGCAATTAAAGCGGGGGTTTTGAGTACCGGATACTTACCTCCAGAGAAACTCACATTACGACCACCGAAAATAAAGGTTTCCTCATCACTCGTAGTTGGGCTTGATTGTTTCGATTCTTTGGTGAAACTCTGAATCGAATCGATGCTGTCAAGGATGACAGGGTCAGAATTGTCTTCGGATAAAGAAACCTCCAATTGGCTCAGTGCAGCATAAGCCTGTATAACATCGTCAAAAAATACGCTCGCTACGAAATTGTTAGATGAAATGAATAAAGATTCATCTAGAGTCACAGGAGAGACCTGATGATCCTGCAAGAGGTGCAACATTTCAGCTTCTTGGGAAAGATTAAGAGAGGATGTTGCAGGGGGACTGCCCGATGGTGAGGCATCACCGGGACCATCGCCTACATCAGATAGAACTTCACTTAATTCAGAATCGGTCAGGGATAATTTAGCTAATTCAGCAAAGAGAAGAGGTGGAAGACTAGGATTTTTTTTGAGTGCTGGTAAAAACTTGGCGAAAAAGGCAGGATTATCGATAAGTAAATTACGAAAGGAATCAGCATCCTCATCCGCAATTTCATCTTCAAAAAAAGCACTATTCTCTGCATCTGTGTATATGGCAATTACTTGATCATTTAAAGACGCGACTTGCCGCTCTTTTGAGGGTTGTGATGAGACAAGGTCAAGAATATCTAAGGCATAATCCTTGTACTTTTCAAAAAGGGAAGAAAAGGAGGGGAAGTCCCTCTTGAGTTTCTTAAATGCATCAGCAACTGCAGGATCAATCCCAGAAGAAACATTTGCCGCAGCTTCACTCAACTCCTCAGCAGAACTATTCTTAATATCATCCAAGCTAAGCTCAAAGTTTTCAGAATTGGAAGACTCGCCTATGAATGCAGCACCGGCATCTGCTTGTTCCTCATCAATACCGGCAGCAAGGAGGGCATTCTTAATAGCCGCTTCCTTCGGGTCTACATCATCATTACCCTTTTGCTTTTCTCTCATCGTAGGGTCTGATTCGCGAATTGATTCAGTTGAAGGAGCTGCCACATCTACAGGAGCCGACTCAGCAGGGGCCGGTTCGGGATCAGCTGGAGCAGGGGCTGCGGCTTGCTCAGCAGGAGGGGCATCTTCGGGAGCAGTGGGTTCTGGTTCGGCTGCCGGTTCTGGTTCGGCTGGTGCAGCTGGCTCTTCAGAAGGTGCTTCTTCTTCGGCAACAGGAGCTGGTTCTTCGGCGGGTGCTTCCTCTTCGGGTGCAGGTTCAGGCTCTTCAGCAGGTGCTTCTTCTTCAGCAGGTGCTTCTTCTTCAGCAGGTGCTTCTTCTTCAGCAGGTGCTTCTTCTTCCGAACTTTCTTCATCTGCGGCAGCCTCCTCCTCTGTGGATTCTTCTTCCTCAGCGGCTGGCTCCTCCTCAGTAGATTCTTCTTCGGACTCTTCTTCGACTGCTTCCTCCTCTGCTTCCGCTTCTTCTTCGGTCTCTTCTTCGGCTTCTTCAGCCTCCTCTTCCGCAACAGCTTCTTCTTCTGCAGCAGCTTCTTCTTCCACCTCAGATTGAGCAGAAGCTGCATCATCCATGGAAACATCCGCAGTACTGGACTCAGCTTCAGCATTTTCTGAGTTAATACTGTTCATGTCTTCAGCACTGGCAGGTTGAGTGTTCAAACCTCCACCGGGTGCCGGTGCAATGGTTTGTCCAGCCCCGACCGGTACAGGAACTCCACCACCGATGGGCGTGATTTGAACAGCCCCTTCGGTTAGGGTTAATTGATCAGTGCCAGCAGACCCGGCAGTACCACGGATACCCGCGGTTCCGAGTGGAGACTCGATATCGAAATTCGAATTTTTATCTAGCTTTTTAATGTTGAAGATGAGATCCCCTGCCTCTACCTCAACGACAGTTTCAGATGGACTAGGTTCGGCCTTGAGCTCAGAAAGTTTTGTTTCTCCTGGTTGAAAGGGTTCTTGGGCAAACTTCTTTAAATTGATCGTGGAATTTTCTCGAACCGTGAGAATCGTACCACTGGACATGAGTAAGATAGCTTTAGAACCTTTCTTGGCACTGATAGTGTGACCATCAAAAAGAACGCCCCCAGTTCTGACTTTTTCAGCAGGGAGAGGAATTTGATTCGCATTGTTAACTACTTCAACCTGACCAACAATGTTGGCGATTATGATAGCACCTTTAGAATCGATCCCCTGTAGCAAAGAAGAACTGAAGAATGGCAGTGTTGCAAAAAAGATTAGGCGTGTGAGACGATTCACACTCTCACTATATTTAATAAATCAGCCAACTAACAACAAAAAAAGTAAAAAAATTGTTTAGCAAATAAGTACTAAAGTTTCACTAAATTGGTTGTTTACTTCAGTTTGTAGACTTTCCCCCACGCATTGGCAAAAACTTGTTGAAAATATTGATCATCGAGGTTTTCCATAAAAAATCCTTGGACAAGCACACTACGAAAAGCTTCATCATCCATAAAGAACCACGCTTGCCCCAATTTGTAACCTTGACTGGGAATGGTAACTTTATCCCCTTTAGAAAAGATGTGATCCTGTGAAAGATTGTTATATTGGCTAATAGCCAAATCTGAAATATTTTTTTCTGATGCGACTTGCGACAAAGACTTCCCTTCCTTTGAGATGACATGCTCACGGTCAGAGGTAAAGAAAGGTACGCTTGTTTGGATAAGGTGGAAGTCAGCATTTACTTTTTTTGATGAAGGAAGATTTAAGAGTTTATAATTTGTTTGATCATGCAATTTTCGATGAAATGAAAACTCAACCGGTTTTGATACCCCGGGTAATGTGGCTAGATTCTTTGCTAAATCCGCCTCGATTTTGTATCCCCCACGCATGTTAAGAAAAATCTTGGATCCTTGAGTGGTAATCCAATCTGCTTGTGCAAAAAAGGGCTGCTTGCGAGGATCGGCCCCTTTTTCAAAAAGTGGATGCTTGTATACTGATTCGTTAAAAGAAGTTAGAAGGTATTTACGGGCAAAGGAGGAACGATAAGTTTCCGCAGACAGCAGGACTAATTCGTTGAGATGTGGGATGTGAATCAATCTTCTACCCACGGATGGATCATATTTTAAAGCCAAACTTAGACCATCAATTGTTAGAGAATTAATTGCCCGAGCAGGTCCACCATTAGGGTCCACCTCGAAAGCCTGACCATAAGCAATCTTCCCTCCCTGCTTACCATCTAACAGGAAGTCTCCACTGCGGTTAATACGATATCCCCCCTCAAACGCGTAGGATGTCCCTTCCCTTCTGCCACCTCGAAATATTTTCATAGGCGGTTCTTTTAAATTTCCCGCATTACTTCCCTCATTGCCCGAAAAATAAAGGTTTCGTGAACTGAAGCTGAGAATTGTGGGGAATATCCTCAAAATTTCATAGGGAAGAAAAAGAAATGTGTCTCTTGTTTTTGGTGGAAGTTTAAAATTAGGATTTTCGATGTCTGCTAAAAATCCTTGATAAAACCGTTGTTCGGGGGAACCATTACGAAAAATGGCTTCTACTGCGGTTGAATACTCACTCTTTCCATCTCTTTCTCTTTGTTGCTGTAATCCCGCATAAGTTTCCGTTTTTAATTTTGAAAGATTATAGGCTTTTACCGGGGAGGTGGATCGTAAAATTTCTGAGCTTAAAAAATTATCGACTGTCTGGTGGGCAGGAGATGTGAAGGTACGAGTATTTCCATAATACCAGCAACCCGAACCATAATCCCACCAAGTGACAACAAAATCTTCGGGAGATGACGCCTGGTTAAGCTCTTCAAGCACTTTCATGGTCTCAACCGGGTATACCACATGAGAATGATATTTTGCAGCATGCTGTAAGTTAGGCGTTGCAAACCATGCAACGATTAATCCGATAAAGGCCCAACTGAACCAACCTGCTTTGTTTTGAAAAGTTGTTGAATTCCTTCGCTCTTTAGCTATCAACCGAAAGATTCCCCATACCACCACTCCGAGTAGAAAGACTAGACCAACAGCTGCATAATTTCCCACATGTACAGTAAATCTTAGCCCGACTGCACCTTTGAAACAATTATAGGCAATGACTAAAAATGGAAGCGTGATACAAAATTCCCAATACCTCAGGATCAAGAGAATTAACCCGAGTAAACCAAGGATGGAAGCAGGTACCACCAAGCCAGCATTTGCCAAACCTTGGGGCATACATCTTGGGCAGGAACAAGTTGGAGTATCGGCCAGTATTCGATTTCGTACGACTTCATGAGGAATTCTACTAGCCTCGCGTATGGTCGTTTTTACATCTAAAAATTTTAGTGCATCCGCTTGGGAAGCCATAGTGGTTCCAGTTTTTCCCACCACGGAATAACTTTGTAACTTCCCAGTAATTTTCGACCATGTTCCCGCATAAGGACCAAAATTGGTTAAAGGTAAAACTCCCAAACCTAAAAACAATAACACTAAAAGTGCCAAATATGGAGTTCCTTTAAAGCCACTTATCTTGGACATCGCACAATTGAAGCCGGTGGATCGAGGAAAAAAGGAAAAAACTAACAGACTACAAGGAACTAAAATCCCAACAAAGAAAAGTCGTGGATTATTTTCTACGGAGTAACCTGATGACCAACTCTCCGCGTAAAGTACCCAGCTAATAATGAAAATCGATGAAATATTGAAGGGCTCGGCTAATCCTTTCATGATATTTTTAAAAATATCCTCTTTTTTCCTCTCCTCTAGCCATGAATCAAGAAGAAGAATGCCTAAACGGAAGCCAAGAAACCCAAGACACAAAGAACAGGTAATTGCCTGGATGGAGCCGTAAAAAAATCTTCCTAGAAGAAGAGAGACTGCCGCCGCCAATAGATAGCGGATAGAATTTTTTCTTGAAGCAGCGAGAAGAAAGAATACTGAAAACGCAGGGGATGTAATTGCAAAAATATCTGTATCGTAGTACCCGGCCAATGTTCGGTTGTAATAACTGTGGGTCACTCCAGCCAAACACGCAGCCGCAAAACCCCAAGGAACACATCGATAAAGTGCCCCAATTAAGACTATGGGTATACAAACCAAACCTGCCACATAGACTGGGAGCCACAAAAGTAAATATTCAATGGAAAGTTCCGGAAATAATTTCACCAACCAATAAGGCAAGGCGGTGATCATACCATTTTGATAAACTCCTGGGAGCAGGTTATTTTCTGCGTGCATACCGAGGGCAGCTTTCTGAACTATACTTCCAAAGTAAAAGCTGTCATGGGTATTAGGAAGGGCAACGCCATCCTTGACCATGTTGGGGCGCATGTAGACTGGCTGACCGCCCTCATCTAAATAATGGGCCTGAGCGAAATCTATCCAGTCTAGGCGTACCCAAAAGCTTAAAACATAAGCACACAGAATGAGCCCAAATGTGATAAACCAAGGAGTTGAGACTTTAGGTAATTCGAAAAAACCTTTCCCCACCCCCCTATCCAAGACTATTTTTCTTAGCATAATCTTAGCAGACAAAAAAATGATTTTGTGACCGTCAAAATAATTTGACCACCTATTGTGTAAATTAGTGCTTAAACTTTTTAGACAACCCAGAAAGTTTTCGGTTCATCTCCTTGAGTAAGGAATTAGTCTTAGTAGGATCAAAAGATGCCCCTAGCAAAGTCCGCGATCCTCCATGGATACGACCACCCAGGTTTTTGATATGAAATGCATAGTCTCCGTTAACCATAATACCAAGCAATTCGGCCTTTTGGGAAAAAACTAGGTCACCTTTACCTGGATTAAATTCCCCGGTCAGAAAAGCAAAGTGTCTTTCGTCTACCTGAATATACCTACCATCTTTTTCATCCCGTAAACATTTTGTCTGACCAAACCTCCCATCCTTTACATCCACCACAACGGCATCATCAAAAAGAAATGGATTCGAAGGTGCACGAAATAGTTCAAGACCCGATGATTTAGCCAACTCATCAGGCTTGGCGTATAGCGGGACAATAATAATTCGGGGATCATCCATGAAGGCAATTTCTTTGACAGGGATAGGTGATTTGAGTTTCGGAGCGGTTATTTGTCCGCGAACTGAGACTAATTTACGAGGAGTATAATCAACCCTGAACGGACTGTTTTTGGCATGGATTAAGGCGTAAACAAAATTACCATCCACCATAAGGATAGTATCCATCGAGAATGAATCATCCGTATTGTTTTGCATGATTCCTGTTTTATGGGTGAAGGAAAGCTCAAGGGTAACTTTATTTTGTTCGTAACGGGTAAAAATTTCATTCACTGAACGAGTTTGTCTCTCATTTAGCTTGAGAAAATTTTCTTTTTGTACCTCAGCAGACTCCTTAACTTCTGCTTTTACTGAAGTCACATCCTGTGAAACATTGGATATTTTTTCCCCGACTCCAACGAGCCCCTGCCCTACATCCTTTAGATCCTGCCCCACTCCGTCCAACCCTTTGTTCAAGTTGTCAATTTTCTTATCAATCTTTGCTGCTGAAGCAAGTAGCTCATCTGAGCGTTTCTTTTCTTCAATCAAGAGAGCTCTTGCTTCGGCAGCAGCAAGTTCTTGTGCCTTGGCACGCTCAACAGAAGCGGCTAACTCCAAGCGAGCAGCTTCTGCTTCTCTTTCCTTTTTCGATTTTAGGGCTGCAAGTTCTTCAGACTTTTTCTTAGCCTCGTCGAGATTCTTAGCCAATAACTCAAGTTCTTTTTTTGAAGCGGCATTGCTTTGTAGGAGTTCTTCTCTCTTGCGTTCAATTTCTTTTCTTTGTGCTTCCAGTTGCTCGGCATCTTTTTTAGCGAGATCCAAGGCTTCTTTATTTCCCTCAATAACTGCATCTTTAGATGCAATCTCTCTTTCTTTACGATCCAGCTCCTTTTGCCTGTCCGCTATTTCAGCCTCTAATTTGAGTTTTTCTTCGATCAGGGTGTCCTTATCGTTACTCAGATTTTGGAGGAGAGTTTCGTTCGTGGCTTCCAATTCCGCCACAACATCATCGTAATTTTCACCATCTGAGATGCGTTCAACCACTTCCCTGGAAACGACTTTTTGATCATCCTGGGCAATAACCGCGTCTTTGGGCACATCAAAGCGTGCCAAAGCTAAAATGCTAAGAAGTAAAAAGTCGCAGACTACGAGCAGCAGACTGCGATTCATGCCGCGTTATCTTCAGCTTCCTTGACCAGCAAATGATTGCGATATGGTCGAATGATTACGATCTTTAATGCAGCCACAAACAAAATACCAAACAAGGTAGAAGTGTATGCCCCAATCAGTGCATCTTGTTTAACATCGAGCACCAATAGTAAAATGAGGGAAAGCACAGTTCCTCCAAGCCCGATGTACAAGCCGAGGTCGAACAAGTTTTCCTCATTATCAAGCAATCCCAATTTTAATCCGGGCTTCAGCTCTTCGTTTTTAATTTGCGAAACGCGTGACATACAAATCATGAAAATCACAATTTGGATAAGCAGGAACACTCCTGCGACGATCGCGGTGACGATAGTTAAGTTTTGATCCGCCATAGATTCCTCATTGGCGTAGGCGAGAAGATTCGCAAGCGCAAAATCAAACCCGGCTACGGACACTTGCCCTCTTGGAGTTTGCAAAAGGGATGGTTCGAGAACCAAAATACCTATTAAAGCAAACAAGGCCGATGCCGAGAACCTTCGTGTCCATGATAGTGCATAGTGACTTTGCGAGCGTTGGTAACCAGGTCTCGGTAGTGTTTTTGAAATAAACAGAAGAAAACAAAAAAAAGAAGCCAAAAGAAGAAGAATCTTCAGAGTTAAAGAAAGATCTCGATGTTTATGAGACAAGCTCGCAAGCAGACCACCGCCAAGATAAGGGAATAATGGTTCAGCTAATTCAACCGCAATCCCCTTTTCATGAACAGGGTTATTCCGATCAAGTAAGTGATCCAAAGCTCCTTTTCCGTAAGACATTGCCAATTTGAGATTTTCCAAAGCTTTTTCCACAGCGTCATCATCGCCATCTTTTTGAAAAACGGGATAATTACTGACGAATTTCAAAATACCAGAAGGATTCCCAGACAATAGGGTGGATGCATATACGATTTGCAAATCACGCTCAAATTTTGCCTGAACGACTTTTTTTTGCTCCATCATTTCCAAAAGATTCTTCCTGTGAGCTTCACGTTCGCTCATGGGAAGTAAACCTGCAGATTTGTGAGCTTCTTTAATTTCTCCAATTGAAACGGATAATGGGCGATTTAGCATCCGAATTAGGGCGGCTAAGTCAAAAACTCCTTGTAGATTAGGACAGCTTCGAGTGAGTTCGGCCATCTGAATAAGGTTCATTTTTCGTGCAAGTTGGTGTGCCGACCAGTAAAAGGATCTAATTCGCTCTTTTGAAGAATGATCTCCTTGAAGAGCCTTTTGCGACAAACGACCAATCTCAAAAGCTGTATCTCCGGAATAATAATCCTTCTCAATGGACATAGCAGTTCCGACCATCATGGGTACAAGGATAGGATAGGGAAGCCACCGACCATGGCTTTCCATTTTCCCTTCCGAATTGATAATTCCTCCAATGATGACCGCATATCCTCCATCACTGGTACGCCCAAGTTTCATCATGACTGAACGATCGGCCAAATCCTCAAAATCTAAAGACTTGGGCAGACTGAGATACTCATTCATTCTTCGAATGTCTGTTTCCGTGCCATTCTTGCTCACTTCAAACCATTCAGCTTGCCCGGCGTATTCGGCGAGAGCAACTTTTGCCTCAGCCAAACAAAGATCACGCACCTGAGCCTCGGAAACATTACCGTCAAAAACTTCGGGACCACGCAAACCAACGGAAAGTAAAACTTTACGACCCGAAAAATAGGGAAAATCCTTAAGAGCCGCGACCTTTACTCCAGGAAAGGCAAAGACAAGAGGTTCATTGATTAATTTTGTCCAAAAGAAGCCTGGCCGTCCGTCAATAGGTATTGAACGGAGCAATGCCTGAACATTATCGTTTGAGCTTTTGTCCCGTAACCGATCCCATAAATCTCCCCTTGAAGTTGCTCGGTTGTAAACGAAAAAAGCCTGGTATCTACCTTGGTTGAGGTTGTATTGATCGATGCCGCCGAAATATTCATTGAAGGTGAGCATATCAAATATGCTGCCACCCCCAGAAATAGAATGTTCTGGTTGTGCCTTTTTTTTACTTTCAATTGCTTTGGTAAACTCCTTTTTCTTACTTAGGGAGGAAAGAGGAAGAAGCATTTCAGCTGGACCCACATTGTTTTGACGAAGTTGGCGTATCATCTCTTCATCCACAGTCTTAGTTCCCTCCCCTACACTCGCCAAGGAACGCTCCGAAACGGTGGCAAAGTATACAGGAGAACCCAAACCAAGAATTCCTAGAACCGAGGCCAACAGGAGGAAGAATACTCCCTTAAACTTAATCTTTCTTGCAATATCCAACTTGGGTATCCTTTATCTCGAATTCACTAATTTAATGCAATTTCAATTTAATTAATATTTGTTTTAATAAATAATTTATAAGATGAGCCTAAGTATTCGAAATTTTGGTGACCCCATCCTTAGACAGAAAGGACGAGCAGTGGAGGATTTTGACGATCAGTTAGTTCAATTGTCTCTAGACATGCTTGAAATCATGCATATTTCCGAGGGTATCGGGCTTGCGGCACAACAAATTGGGGAAGCTTTACAATTCTGCGTAGTCGAAGTGCCTGATCACCCCGACCATCCAATAACCTGCATTTTGGACGGCAAACCACTCTCTTCCTCGCTTATCATGCCGATTCACATGGCGAACCCTACCATTAAAACACTCCCAAGTGATGAGTATTACTACGAAGAAGGGTGTCTATCTTTTCCTGGAATTAATGCTGATGTTGCCCGCCCTGATCGAATTCTTGCCACATATCAGGACTTGGATGGAGTGGAGCACTCGTTAGAATGTGACGGACTTTTGGCAAGATGTATCCAGCATGAAGTGGATCATTTAAATGGTGTTCTTTTTATTGATCGGATGGAAAAGCCAACCTATGCGGAGGTCAAAAAGGAGGTGCAGGCCCTCAAGCAAGAGACACTCTCCCAGGCAAAAAAAAGTAAATCCCCTTAATTTGTGGCTGGGTCAAGCAAACGAAATACCAAGCAGGGAGCCATTCTTTCCCGTGTAATTCGCAATGCTGGTCGCCCTTTAACCCCTCTGGAAATTCATGAACTTGCTTCTGAGAAAATACCGAGGTTAGGAATTGCCACAACTTACAGGCACATCCGCAAACTTACTGAAGAAGAACAAGTGGTAGGCGTGGATTATCCAGGCCAACCCCCCCGTTATGAATGGGCGGACGGGAAGGACAAGGTCCACTTTTCCTGCCGTTCCTGCGATAAATTATTTGCTCTAGAGGATACCTCAGAAGACACCCCCCCAGCCAAAGCACCGAAGGGGTTTAAAGTTCAGGGCTTTGAGGTCATGCTCTACGGGATGTGCCCAGAGTGTGGCTAATGTAATCTACATTTAGAAAGAAAATCCCAATCCGGCATACATTGCCCGCCCAAGTGCCGGATATCCATCGACTTCCTCATAGTCTTGATCCATCAGGTTTTCTATTCTGCCAAATAAATTGATCCCCTCAGAAATTTTATAGTTTCCAAATAATCTAAGAATTGCGTAATCATCTCCCCCTATGGTGGAAAAATTTCCTCCGTCAATATCCATCACATCTTGGACAACCTTCAGCCCCAAACCCAAGATACTCTTATCATTTGCATGCTGGACCACAAAATTGCCCAAGATTCTTGGCCGGCGTAATAACCTTTGGTGAGTATTCGAATTAACTGCATCCAAATAGGAAAACGAAAATCGGGATAAATAGTTACCCCGCTTTGCTTCTATGGAAGTCTCAAGCCCTTTCGATCTCGCAGCACCCACATTGGCAGTGCTGGAACCACCCCATTCAATGAGATTCCTAAATTTCGTATCAAAGTATGAGGCTCGTAGTTTTATAACTTTTAAGGGTGATGCGGTTACGCCCACTTCCCATCCTTCCGCCTCCTCTGGATTTAAATTAGGGTTTCCCCACACACCGTAGAGATCGTTTGCCTGGGGAGGCGAGAAACTTGTGGAATATCTTGAAACCAAGACAATATCTTCCGATAAGTTTTTCTCCAACAATGCCGACCAGGTAGAAGCGGTCTCGTAATCAGAAAAATCATCCTGCCGGATACCTAAAGTTACGGATAAATCTTCACTGGGGGAAAAAGTAGACAAAGCATAAACACCTCCCGCGTCCGTTTCTTTATCAATATCCACAAGATTGGAAGGGTTTTCTTTCTTAAAAAAAGAATCTTTTTCGTACAGTCCGCCAACAGTTATTTGAACTCTTTCCGAGACCGCTCCATTTACCTGAAAATCCAACGAATTCGTATCTGCTTGATAGCTTGTGTCTGAAAAGTTGTCTTTCCCAATTAAGTTATCTTCAGAAAAAGAATAAAATGTTTTTATCTTCCAATCTCCAAGGTTAAGATTGATTCCTGGAGAAACAAGGAATCCTTCAATCTCCTGATACTGTTCCCCGATTGGGTAAAATGCACTTTTAGTATTACCGGGATAATTAATATCACTCCTTGTTCCGACGCCTAGTAAATCAATCTTTAGGTTTTCAGAAACTTGGCGGGATAAATGAAAAGTACCAGACTGGTGATCAAACAAAGAGTGTGGCTGTTCGTTGTCCGTGCTCTTCAAAGATGTGCCTACGCTCCCCGCCCATCCAGATTGATCGAATCCATAATCTACTCGATTAAAAAAAGAATGGTTAGATCCCCCCTCCATTACCCAGTTTAACTTCTCTTCCCCCGGTTCACTCCGTAACATGACCGCCCCACCGATTCCTTCAGCCCCATATTGCAACGAAGATGAAGCACGCAAAACTTCAACACTGGATATGCTATTTAGAGAAAGCTGTCCAAGGTTGTAAGTACCTGAAAAACCACCGTTTAATTTTCTTCCCTCAAAGAGAAAAGTTACCTGATCACTCTGAGCTCCACGACTAAAGAGCGATGTTTGTGAACCCATTTGCCCAGTCCTCGCGACAGCCATTCCAGGAACAGATCGCAAAGCATCGGGCAAATTATAAATCTGTCTTTCTTTAAGCTCATCACCAGATATTCTTGTTACCCATGGAGAGGCTTTACTGTAGAGTTGAGGAGTCCGGCTTTCCACAACCACCATCGGTTCAAGCACAGCCTTTCCTAAAAGAGTTGTTACCATGAATGAGTTAACCGCCAAAATTCGAAAAAATGTGCACATCGTGTAAATGATAATCCACTATCATTAAACGGCAAGAAATAAGCAAAAAAGAAACTTGTTTATTACCTAATTTAGGCGTTCGACTTGTACATTCAGAAGGATTAGAAGGGATTAATGAAATCTTGGAAATGGTTCACTGCCGCAATGCTTCTATTTGCCGGCATTATGAAGAATCTTTCCGCGATGGAGTTTGACTTTCAACCACTCTCTTCCCTTTGCCGGGTCGAAGTTAATCTAAGCACCGGATTTGGAAGCGGTTCAATCAAGGGAACATTCGGGCAGATGTCAGGCCAAATGAGCTTCTTCCCTGAATCCCCACAAAGAACAAGTGGGAAATTACATTTAAATTCTCGTTCTCTGCGTTTTGGATATCCTGGTATTGGATATGACGCACATGTACCAGAGTGGCTCTTTTCTTCCCGTTACCCTAAAATCTCTTTCGCCCTCGAAAAACTCCAAAATCATGAATGGCATGGCAAGGAGCTTAAAGCTGAAGCCCTCGGAGTCCTCCAGATTAAAGGAATCGAGAAAACCATAAAGATTCCCCTTTCAATGCATTATTTCAGAAAAGAAAGAAGAAAATATGAAGGAAAAGTCGGTGATTTAATTCGCTTACAAGGAATGCTTGTGCTTCCTCGCTCTCAATTTGGACTTTCACCGGGAAGCCTCATGGACCTTGTTAAAGAAGAAATATCTATCCGGATATCCATAACCGGGGCCTCTGATAAAGTTCGGCCTTTTCTACCCTCCCGATTATTTGGCAGTTAGCATTGCAAAATTATTGAACAAACAATTGCCCCACCGGTGCTGTGGTTTGTTCGATTCTTTTTCTTTCTTCCCTGTCAAACAAAGCTCTTTGGATTGCTAAGCTTCTGGGGATATCTACAATTTTACCATGTCCGAATTTCCATTCCTTGATCTCGACAACTTACCGAAGTGGTCCGAACTTAAACCCCAACGTATCCAAGAGGAGGTTTCTCTTGCCATTGAAAGAGCCGAGGAACGCCTTCAGTCCATCCGCGAACTATCCCTTGAAGAAAGTACTTTTGAAAACTCAGTCAAAGCACTCGAGCAATCCACGACCGA
>Ga0181589_10001629_pt1 | contig 17553 bp, 15 predicted proteins | sample 071ome_25_FD_132444 | JGI IMG/M metagenome (GOLD analysis project Ga0181589, IMG submission 132444) | Coastal salt marsh microbial communities from the Groves Creek Marsh, Skidaway Island, Georgia - 071410BT metaG (megahit assembly) | ecosystem: Environmental > Aquatic > Marine > Intertidal...
ACAAAACCAGTCAGGTTTCAAGCATGCTAACATGACCGCATTGACAGCAAAAAAATTCCAAACATCGCAACACAGATTGAATAGAATATTGCAAAATAGCACCAAAGCATGTAACACCTGATCGCATGATCACAGCGCTTCTTAAAATAGCGTTATATATCTGTGATGATAACAGGCTGGTATCCTGTCGGGATCAACGCATTCTGTTACATGTGGGGGTATGGTGAAATTGGTAAACACGCTGGATTCAAAATCCAGTGCCGCAAGGCTTCTCGGTTCAAGTCCGAGTACCCCCACCATCTTCTGGCCGCGCACATGTCTGAACAAAGAGCTAGCCAGCTAGCACCACCAGCACCGCCAGCCCTGCTGTCTCAGAGATAAGCTGAATAGCCCCGCAAATATCGCCAGTTTGTCCGCCTATTTGCCGATAGGCAAGCCAGCCAACAGCCATAGCAGTCATGCCCATCATGAAAATCACCGCCAGCACATAAGATGGCGCAAAGAACGAGACTGTCAGAATAATCAATAGTGGCGGTAATAGCTGATTTACCCTCTGGCCATCTATCTTGCTGGCAAACTGATGCCCAAGCCCATCTTCACGGGCAGGCGGCATTAATGATAGGGCAGAAACCATAAAAAACCTGCTTGCACCCGCAAGCACCATCACAGATATAAAATCAGGGATTGTCGGTGTCAGGCTGCCAAGAGATACAGCCTTAATAGCTATCACAATAATCAGCCCGATCACTGCATAACTGCCAAGATGACTATCTTTCATGATCGCAAGTTTTGTGTGCCTGTCGTGACCGCCACCCAAACCATCAAACATATCTGCGCATCCATCTTCATGCAGACCGCCTGTCAACAGCACCCCAGCACCAATAGCCAGAAAGCTGGCAATCAGGGCTGGAAACCCGATTATGAACAGTCCTGAAAATATCGCATAAACAACGCTTCCAATCACCATTCCCAGCACAGGAAATGCCCAGAAGCACCGATTCAGAGGCGGCAATTCGCCGTCAATATCAGCAACTGGCAGGCGGGTCAGGAAACTGCCCGCCAATTGCCACTCTTTCCATTTCGAGATCAAAAATATCGTCATCTATATCTCTATCAGCCTATCTTTATCACGATTAAACCGCTATGCTTCAGGGCCGGAAATCGCCGCCTGAGCAAAGCTGGCCATCCCATTATGACATGCCATTGCGGCCCGCAAAATCATCAGTCCGATTGCCGCACCGCTCCCCTCACCAAGACAGAGATCAAGATCAAGCAATGGCTGTTTATCCAGACAGGATAGCAGTTTTTGATGACCTGGCTCACGGCTTTTATGTGCCACCAGACAATGCGATAATATTTCTGGCGACATGATATGCAATGGCGCAACAGCACTTGTGCAGATAAATCCGTCAAGCATCACTATCTGGCGTGATGCACGAGCTGCCAGAACAGCCCCGCATAAGGCAGCCTGCTCTCTGCCACCAAGCTGGCGCAAGATAGACAACCCCTGTTGGGCGTTATTCATCTTCGCCGTCACATCGTGATGCATGCGCGCGACTGCACGGTTAACAATCTCAGATTTCAAGCGCAAAGTTGCATCATCTGCACCAGTCCCTCTGCCTACCCACTGGCTGGCCTCGCCCCCGAAACATCCGGCACAAAGGGCGGCAGATATGGTTGAATTGCCAATCCCCATCTCGCCAAGAATAATTACTTCTGCTGTGCTATCTACAGCGTGAGCGCCAAGATTGATTGCTTCTAGCAATTCTTCTTCTTCAAGAGCAGGCGCAACACAAATATCTTTTGTTGGCGTATCCAGAGATAATGGATGCACTGCCAGCTCTGCCTGAGCCAGCGCTGAAAGCTGGTTAATCGCCGCCCCGCCTTGTGTGAAATTGGCAACCATCTGGGCGGTAACTTCTTGGGGGAACGGGTTTATTTTCTGCGCGCATACGCCATGATTTCCTGCGAATATAAGCGCTTGAGCCTTATTAATTTCAGGGGTTAGCTGTTTTCTCCAGCCAGCCATAAAAATAGCCAGCTCTTCCAGCCTGCCAAGTGCTGTTGGCGGCTTTGTCAACTGGGCCTGATGTTCTCTTGCCCTATTGAGCATTTCTGAATCTGGCTGAGGAAGGTTGCAGATAAATTCGCTAACATCATCTAAAGAAGTGAACATGGTGACTTTCCTTTACGATCTGGCATTCCACAGGCTGGCGGCAATCATCGCAGTTCATATTATTTAATTTTTACCGCTATTCCAGAAACACTGAGATATACATCAGAGGCTAGCGCTGCAACCATCTGGTTCAGCTCGCCCGCAAGATCTCTGAATTTTCGGGCTTCTGGCGTTTCAGGCACAAGACCAGAACCAATCTCATTCGTAACCAGAACAACATCAGATTGCTGTCGTGAAAGTGATGCCATCAGCGCTTCAAGCGCAGTGTCTAAATCATGCTGGTAATAGATAAGGTTATTCAGCCACATGGTCAGACAATCTACCAGACGCGGGCCATCACCATCGGTATTATCAAGTGTTTCAGGCAGTGCCAGAGCTGCTTCGACAGTGCGCCAATGCGCCCCACGTCTGGCACGATGCCTGCTGATCCGGCCTTCCATCTCGGCATCAATCGGCTCAGAAGTGGCTATATATATAATGGTATTTCCACGTTCCTCAGCCAGCCTTTCAGCTAGCGCACTTTTGCCGGAACGAGCCCCGCCTGTAACCAGAATAATCTCGGCCATTGCCTATTTTCTCCGTTATCTCTTTTCTGGTCTTGCTGATATCTGTATAATCTGTGACCTTGAGTCTGGCATTAACATTGGCATTCTGTCATAGCAATAGCGTACTGCCACACAAATTTATTTTCTAAACCCGAAGGGCACTATTCCGGATACTCCTATCTTCAAAGAAGACTAATATAACATGATGCTAACTGCCTATTTAGAATTTATCTTCATGAACAGCCTGATGATGCTGATCGGATTTGGGCTGGAATGGCTGTTTGGCTGGCCGTCAGCATTATTCAAACTGGTCGGTCATCCGGTGAGCTGGCTAGGCAAGCTTGTCACTATGCTGGACAGGCTGTTAAACAGGTCTGCATTTCCGGTTAATTTGCGATATCTGACAGGCATTGCTTGTCTTGCAATCGTGGCAGGCCTAACCATAGCCATAGCAAGCGGCATCGTTGCATTTGCGACACAGACAAATCTGGCCATCCTGCTGACAGGGCTATTCAGCTTTCCCATGCTGGCCAGCAAATCTCTTGCACAGCATGTTCAGGCAGTAGGCAAACCACTAGATGCACATGATCTTGTATCAGCCAGAAAGGCTGTTGCCATGATTGTAGGGCGGGATGTCTCTTCACTGGATGAAGCAGGCATCAGCCGCGCAGCCATTGAAAGTCTGGCGGAAAACACCTCAGATGGCATTATTGCGCCTCTTTTCTGGGGGGTTCTGGCAGGGTTGCCCGGATTATATCTATACAAGGCTGTAAATACGCTTGATTCCATGATTGGATATAAAACAGATACCTATTCAGCCTTTGGCTGGGCCAGTGCGCGGTTTGATGATCTGATGAATCTAGTACCAGCCAGACTATCTGGTCTGCTTTTCTGTCTGACCTCGTCTCATCCATTAAAAAGCATTTTGCAGATGTGGCGCGAGGCTGGCCAGCACCGTTCACCAAATGCAGGCTGGCCAGAATCAGCGCTTGCCTCCAGCCTAGATATCCAGCTTTCAGGACCGCGTCAGTATCATGGACATCTTGTTAATGAAACCATCATCAATCCGACCGGCAAGCAAGCATCTGCACCAGACGTTTCTGCGGCACTTGTAAGCTACCGGCAAGTGATGATAATGGTGTGCATCCTGCTTATCGGCATCGCTTCAGGAACATTGATATGATGACAGACCCATTCGAGCATGGCGGCAATCTTGATGACGCGCTATCTGTGTATGGCGGTAGCCGTGATGAATGGTGTGATTTATCAACTGGCATTAACCCATTTGCCTATCCGTTCCAGATGCCAAACACTGATAAGCTAAGCCAATTGCCAGACAGGCAGGCACTTGAACGGCTGGAAACATTGGCACGCAGCTATTACCAGATTTCAAACCAGTCTTTTGATATCATGGCTGTTGCCGGTGCGCAGATGGCAATTTCCACGCTCTGCCCCTTGCTGGCAGGAAAGCTGGCACATAACCACCCTGAACAACCAGCTTCCGCCGCCATTCTATCGCCTACCTATAATGAATATGAGCGCTGTCTGAAACGCACTGGCATGGCTGTTTCTCACACATCTGAAATAAAAACGCTATTTGGCGCAGAACTCGCAGTAATATGTTCTCCGAATAATCCGACAGGTATTCAGCTAACATCCGGGCATATTCACGAGGTGGCCAGCCATACAGAATATCTGATTCTGGATGAAAGCTTTGCCGATGTGACGGATATATCGCCATATTCTGCTGAACAGACGCCCGCGAAAAATAGTATTATCCTGAAATCCTTTGGTAAATTTTTTGGCCTTGCAGGGTTAAGGCTGGGATTTGTTATCGGCGCAGAAGATTTCATTGCGGCATTGCGCGAACATATTGGCCCATGGCCTGTCTCTGGCATGGCGATTGAAATCGCTATTCAGGCTTTTTCAGACAGCTCTTGGCATGCCAGCACCTGTGCCAGCCTGCGCCAGCTTTCGGATCAGATGGATCATCTGGCTGTTTCTGCCGGACTATCTGTGCTTGGCGGCACGCCGCTATTCAGACTATATCAGGCTGAAAATGCCAGCGCATTTCAACATCATCTGGCGCAATATCAGCTCTGGTCGCGCTGTTTTTCCTATGCCCCTGACTGGATTAGGCTGGGGATTGCACCACCTGCCGATATGCCGCGTCTAGAACAGGCATTTAACGACTGGCACATGAAATAAGCCTGTCAATATCGAGCGTATCTTCAAGATGGCGAGCTAAATCATCCAGCGTATCTTCAATCTGCTGTTCATAGTTAGCCATTGTCTGGCCAGCAACATTTTTGCCCAAGCTTTCCAATAGGTGATGTCTGAAGCTGTCATCACTAAACATGCCATGCAGATAGCATCCCCATATCCGGCCAGACTGGCTGATTGCGCCATCTTCAACTTCTTTGCCTTCAGACAGGATTTTCATTACCGGCCGGTTTGTATCCCTGCCAGATGTTTTACCAATATGGATTTCATAGCCGCTAAGCTCAACACCAGAAGCAATATGTCTGGCCCTGACCTCAGCTAGCTGTTTATGGCCTGTCATTTCTGTCTCAATATCCAACAAGCCAAGCCCGTCAATCTCTGTCTGGCCACTTTCTATCATCTGGGGGTCAGTGATACGACGCCCTAGCATCTGATAGCCGCCACAAATCCCGATGATATGCCCGCCCCGTCTGTGATGCGCCATCAAATCTATATCCCAGCCCTGCTCTGTGATAAATTTCAAATCTGCAATGGTTGATTTGCTGCCCGGAATAATGACCAAATCTGCATCACCTGAAATTGGCTGGCCAGCATCAAGCATCGTTACCTTCACCTTTGGTTCATGGACCAGCGGATCAAGATCATCAAAATTGGCAATCCGTGATAATTTCAGACAGACAATATGAATTTTATCAGTGCCCGCTGTTTGAGCAGACTGCCCTTCTGTAATTTTACGGGCCATATCCATGCCATCTTCGGCTGGTAATTTCCATTGGTCTGGAAAATAGGGCACCACTCCAAAGCCTGACCAGCCTGTTAGCTGTTCAATCTGCCGATAGCCATCATCAAACAGGCTTACATCCCCTCTGAACTTATTAATGATAAAGCCGTGAACAAGGCTGGCATCTTCATCTGAAATGACCATTTTTGTGCCTGCGATCTGGGCAATGACGCCGCCCCTGTCGATATCGCCTATCAAAATCACAGGAATTTGGGCTGCTTGTGCAAACCCCATATTGGCGATATCGCCTGCACGCAGATTTATTTCGGCCGGACTGCCTGCACCTTCGACTAGCACCAGATCATAGGCTGTTTCCAGCCGCCTGAAACTTTCCATTACAACCGGCAGAAGCTGGGCTTTAAGCTGGCCATATTCGCGCGCCTTTGCCGTTGCAAAGCGTTTTCCATGCACAATAATTTGAGCGCCGGTTTCGCTTTCAGGTTTCAGCAAAACCGGATTCATATCTGTGTGGGCAGACAGATGGGCGGCGCGTGCCTGTAATGCCTGTGCCCTGCCAATCTCGCCACCATCTGATGAAACAGCAGCATTATTTGACATATTTTGTGGCTTGAACGGTGCCACCGATAGCCCACGAAGATACATGGCACGACACAATCCTGCTACCAGCAGTGATTTTCCAACCGAAGAGCCTGTGCCCTGAAACATGATTGCAGGCATGATGCGAACCTTATGTTAAAACTCAATTCCTTTTTGCGCCTTGATTCCAGATTTGAACGGATGCTTTAGCAGACTCATTTCTGTTACCATATCTGCAAGTTCGATTAATTCTTCTTTTGCATTGCGGCCTGTTAGCACCACATGGGTCATTTCAGGCTTATGTTCCAGCAGAAAATTAACCACCTCGTCAATGTCAAGATAGTCATATCGCAAGGCAATGTTAATTTCATCTAGCAATACAAACCCAATCTCAGGATCAAGAATCATCTGTTTCGCAGCTTCCCAGCCAGCTTGGGCAGCTTTAATATCTTTTTGCCTATCCTGCACTTCCCAAGTAAATCCCTCGCCAGATACAATAAATTTACATTGGTCTGGAAAATGACGTGTCAGAAAACTGCGCTCGCCTGTCTGCCATGTGCCTTTGATAAATTGCACAACACCACAGGGGATATCATGGGCAATACATCGCATGATCATGCCAAAACCAGAAGATGATTTACCTTTGCCAGCCCCTGTATGAACAATGATCAGCCCTTTTTCTTCGGTAATGGATTGCATCATCTTATCGCGCGCGGCTTTAATTTTTTTCATCTTCTGTGCATGACGGATATCTTTTTCTGATTCTATGTCAGCTTGATGATCTTTGCTGGACATGCTGGTCTCTCCTGTATCATTTCGAACATTACATGCAACATAGATAATGATATATCGCAAGCTTTGTATATATTGCGAGCTTTGCCCGATGGGTTCAACATAAGGTCGGATTCTGCCTATTATAGTCACAGCAGGCTTTTATAGATAGATCAGACTCGCTAGACTGGAGATGTGTTTTCGGTTTATCACGGTATATTTGCCATTGATGCAGGTCACATGCTGAATTTTAGAGGAATATCTGATGCAGACATTATCAAAACTACCTGTAACGGTGATAACAGGTTTTCTAGGTTCAGGAAAAACTACCCTGATAAGCGAGTTGATACGTGCCGGAGGTGGCCGACGGCTGGCTGTCATTGTGAATGAATTTGGCGATGTGGGCGTTGATGGCGAAATTCTGAAAAGCTGTGCTATTCCAAACTGTCCAGAAGAAAATATTGTTGAGCTGGCAAATGGCTGTATCTGCTGTACGGTTGCTGATGATTTTATTCCGACCATTGAACGGTTGATGACGCTTGATCCACTGCCAGATCATATTCTTATCGAAACCTCCGGCCTTGCCCTGCCAAAGCCGCTATTAAAAGCGTTTGAATGGCCGGCGATCAGCTCGCGCATTACCGTAGATGGGGTGATCGCTCTGGCGGATGCAGAAGCTGTAGCAACTGGCCGCTTTGCCCCAGATGTGGCGGCAGTTGATGCACAAAGGCTGGCAGATGAAAGTCTAGACCATGAAACCCCCTTATCCGAAGTCTTTGAAGATCAGCTAAATTGTGCAGATCTGGTCTTGCTGACCAAGCCTGATCTGGCAGGCGCTGATAAATGCAATCAGGCACGCCAGATTATTTCCAGCACTTCTGACAGGGTACTGCCAGTGATCGAAGTATGTGACGGCAAGGTGGATATGAATATCCTGCTTGGGCTGGAAGCGGCCGCAGAAACAGACCTTGATGCCAGACCATCTCATCATGATGGTGTTCCTGAACATGATCATGAAGATTTTGATTCAACTGTTATTGAGCTAGATGAAATCAATGACCCAGACAGGCTGGTAGCGGCCATTACAGAGCTAGCCGAAACTCACAGAATTTTGCGCGTAAAAGGATATGCGGCAATCACCGGCAAACCGATGCGTCTGTTGATTCAGGCTGTAGGAAGCAGAATACGCACCCAGTATGACAGGATGTGGCGTTCAGATGAGGCCCGAAAAACACGTCTTGTTGTGATTGCCGAACATGATGATATACAGCCTGATGAAATTCGCGCCATTCTAAGGGGATAGCAGATAATAAGATGCATCTGGTTTTTGTCGAAAAACACGGGCTTGAAGAAGCAGAGATTGCGGTTGATCTTGATCAGAGTCCGGCACAGCTGGTGGTGCTGTCATTTTCAGATAGTGATCTGACAGCTTTTGCAGCGGCGTGGCACAGGGCAAAATCAGATGAACCAGAATTCCCCAGCTTGCGGCTGGCCAATCTAAGCCAGCTAAAACACCCGCTTTCGGTTGATCTGTATCTAGAAAAAACCCTTCGCCATGCTTCTGCCATTCTGATCAGGCTAATTGGTGGCGTGCCTTATTGGTCATATGGGCTGGCACAACTTAAATTGCTGGCTGATCGTGCCAAAATTGCGCTGGCTGTTCTGCCAGCAGATGGGCGTATCGACACCCAGCTTGATGATTATTCAACCCTGCCTGTATCTACGCTTAGGCGGCTATCGGCATTATGTGAAGGTGGCGGCGAGCATTCTGCACAGGCAGCACTGGCTCAGCTGGCAATGGCAGGCGGGCTTTATGCAAAGCCTGTAAGACGAGCGCGTCAGATTGGGGCTGTGGGGAGCTGGCATCCAGATTATGGGGTAAGCTGTCCATTACCGCTAGCACAGGAAGACAAACACGCACCGCTCGTCGCCCTTATCTTTTATCGGTCTTTTGCAGTAGCTGCAGATACTGCCCCGATCAGCGCATTATATCGGCAATTTCAGGAAAAAGGCTATCGGGTAGCCAGCTTTTTCGTGCCATCGCTGAAAGCCCCAAATGCTGCAGGCTGGCTTCATAGCCAGCTTCAATTCTGGCGACCAGATGCAATCGTCAATGCAACCTCATTCTCAGGCAAGCGCGGCGAGCAAGCCTCTGTGCTAGAATTGGCAGAAGTGCCTGTTTTCCAGCTTGCTCTGTCTACAGCCTCTGAACAGCTATGGGCAGATTCATCGCGTGGGCTTTCACCTGCAGATATGGCAATGCATATTGTTCTGCCAGAGGTGGACGGGCGTATTTTTGCTGGCGTAGCCTCATTTAAGCAGGACACTCAGACAGACCCATTGCTTGAATTCAGTCCGGTTAAACACCAGCCTCATCAGCACCAGATACAGGCGATAGCCGAAAAGGTAGATAGATGGATCAGGCCTGGCAAAATGCAAGATGACGCTGGATTACAGCATTTTCGTTCACCTGCGATCATCTTATCGTCCTATCCGGGCAAATCATGGCAGATAGCGCATGCGGTTGGGCTTGACGGGCTAGCTTCAGCCGAAGCTATTCTTGAAGATAACGGATTTGTAGAAGATTTTGACAAACCACTTGCCGACAGCCTGCCTCAAGCCACCATCAGATGGCCAGTTACAGACTATCTTGATGCACTAGACAATGTACCAGCCGCGCTACAAGAGGCTGTGTCTGGTGCTTGGGGGTCAGCAGAGGATGACCCGCATGTAACAAAGGGCGCCTTTAATTTTACTGCGCAATGGTGCGGTAAGGCATTAGTGGCAGTGCAGCCTGAAAGAAGTGAGCCAAAGCTGAAAAAAGACAGCTATCATGATCTGGCACGCACACCCCCACATCATTATGTTGCCTTCTATCTATGGCTGTCACAGCAATCAGGTTGCGACTGCATGGTGCATATTGGCGCGCATGGCACGCTGGAATGGCTACCTGGCAAAGCTGTGGCACTTTCCCGTTCATGCTGGCCAGAAGTGCTGGCCGGACAAATGCCGGTCATCTATCCGTTTATTGTCAATGATCCGGGCGAGGCGGCGCAGGCAAAAAGACGAATCAGCGCAGTTACAATCGGACATCTGCCGCCACCGCTGGCAACTACCGGCTCTCAGGATAGATTCAGCAAGCTAGAGGCGTTGCTTGACGAATTTTCAAATGCTGACGGGCTTGATCCGAAAAGACGTGACAGGTTGAAATGCAATATTCAGGACGAGGCTGAAATGCTGGGACTTGTCAAAGATTTAGGCCTTGATGATAGGCTTGACGAAGCAGATAACCTGCAACGGATTGACCAGTTTGTCTGTGATATTAAAGACAGCCAATTTACCTCTGGTCTGCATGTATTTGGCCGAAGCGCGAAGATTAAGAACGATATTTTTGATGCAGAAGAAAATGCCAGATCAGAGCAGGCCGGCATGGCACGAGCCCTTGCTGGCAAGGCTGTAAGTGCGGGACCAGCAGGCTCTCCGTATCGTGGCAGAACAGATGTCCTGCCTACCGGACGTAATTTGTTTGCCGTTGACCCATTATCAGTACCAACCAAATCTGCCTATCAGCAGGGGGTAAAGCTGGCAGATGAATTTATTCGCCGTCATCTGCAGGATCATGGTGACTACCCTGAGAAGCCAGTGATTGATCTATGGGGTTCACAATCCATGCGCACCGCAGGCGAAGAATTTTCAATGGCACTTCATCTGCTTGGTGTCAGACCTATCTGGACTGACAAGACACATCGCATTGAAGGTTTTGAGATTTTGCCAACTGCGCTTCTGGACAGACCAAGAATAGATGTAACCTTACGTGTCTCAGGCCTGTTCAGAGATATTTTTCCTACCCTGATGAACCTGTTTGACAGTGCCATTCAGGCTTTGGCAGAACGAACAGAAGATGCGCAATGGAATCCCTTTGCAGGCCAGACGCCTGACCCCAGAATTTTTAGCCCTGCACCCGGACATTACGGCATGGCGATGGATACTGCCCTTGACGAAATGGGAGAGGCAGGCAGACAGGCCGTTGCCACAGCATGGCTAGAAGCGTCAAGCTGGGCATTTCAACAAGGTGAATTTCAGCATAACCAGCAGGCCATCACAGACAGAATTGCCAGTGCAGACAGCCTTATCCATTTTCAGGATCTGGCAGAAACAGACCTGCTTGCCGCCAGAGACTATGCCGCCCATGAAGCCGGATTTGTTGCCGCCAACGCCTATCTTGGTGGCACGGCTTCTGCCTATCATATTGATAATACCAACCCTGAAACCCCCAAAGCACGAAGCCTGCAAGAAGAGCTGGCAAGAGCTGTTTATGCCCGTGCCGCCAACCCTGACTGGATTGCATCCATGCGTCCGCACGGTTTCAGAGGCGCCGCAGAAATTGCCGCCACATTGGAGCATATGGCCAGCTTTGCCAATCTGACAGGGATGGTAGGCGAGCATCTGTTTGACCAGTTTTTTGACCAGACACTTGGCGATGAAGAGACTACCGAATTTCTAAAAACTGAAAATCATGATGCGTTTTTGGCTATCTGTGCTGTCTTTACTGCCCTTTATGACCATCATTTATGGAAAAGCCGCCGCAATACCCATATGGATAGATTGCAGGCGCTTACAGAACAGGCAGGCATAGGAGAACAGGTCGCATGACAGACAGAATTATAAAAGGCTGGTGCCCGACGACCAGAAAACCTATGCCTTCAGGTGACGGTCTATTAATGCGTCTAAAGCCGCATTATCACCGGCTTACAGTAGATCAGCTAGGCGTGATCTGCGATATGGCAGACCAGCTAGGCTCGTCTTTACTATCCTTTACAAACAGAGCCAATATGCAAATTCGTGGGCTGAGCGAGCCAGAATATGACCAGCTTATTGATGGTTTGATATCTCACCAGATTATTCCTGAGCAAACCCCCATAGATGAAGAGTTAAACCTGATCATCTCGCCTTTTTACAGGCTTGGCGATCTGACCTGCCAGCTAGCAGATGAATTGCGCGCTCGCGTGGGCGAATTGCCAGCGCTACCGTCAAAATTTGGTTTTGCGATTGATATTGGGCCCAGAGCTGTCTTGCGCGCCTATTCAGCAGATATCCGGCTGGAAAGAACAGATGATAACCAGCTTATTCTGCGTGCAGACGGAGCTTCTGACGGCCTGTTATGTTCCGAGCAGACAGCCATAGACCAGCTCATTGCCTTGTGCCATTTTTATGTTCAGACCAAAAGAGGCATGCAGCGCAGAATGGCCCGTTTTGTAAAAGACGGCATGTTATCTGATGACTGGCAACAGACACCTGCATCATCTGAACACCAAGAATCATTGCTAGTGCCTGCAGACATAGATTATGGGGAAAATGAGGCTGGACAGCTGGTAGGCATCGCGCTTGGCAGGATTACTGCAACTGACCTGAAAACAGCGATACTGGCATCTGGTGCTTCGGCTATCCGCCTTACACCATCACATCTTATTCTACTAGAAGGCGTTCACGGCTTTAGCCATCAAAATCTGATTACCACACAAGATGATAAATGGCTGAAGATGAAAGCCTGTGCAGGCGCGCCCTATTGCGCATCAGCCTTTATCAATACCACCCAGATAGCCGAACTGGTATCCTGTGTAGAGGCTGAACTTATTCATATTTCTGGATGCGGCAAGGGCTGTGCCTATACCAACAGAGCCGAAATTGCCATTACAGGACAGCAAGATCAGATCAATGTAGTGCGGGATGGTTATGCGTGGGATGACCCTATCTTAGCCCCCGTACCACTTGACCAGCCAGAGCAAATTCTAGACAGGCTAGCCCCTGTCGTGCCAGACAAAATAGAACAGTCTGAAGAAAATGCAGAGGATGAAAGCGAACTTCCAGCGATATATGAATATCAAAAAGATGGCGCTGCAATTTATGCCGAATCTTTTGCGATTATCAGAAGCGAAGCCTCGCTATCCAGATTTACTACAGAACAGGAACAGGTAGCAGTGCGTATGATCCATGCCGCAGGAATGGTTGAGCTAGCGCCCTTCATCGAGTTTTCGCCTGACTTTGTAAGTGCTGCCAGAAAGTCGCTTAATGATGGCGCACCGATATTCTGTGATGCGCGGATGGTAAGCGAGGGGATAACACGCGCCCGCCTGCCCCAGCTTAACCAGATTATCTGCACCCTGCATGATGAGCGCACATCGCCGCTTGCCGCCGAGATGGGCAATACGCGTTCTGCGGCCGCGCTGGAATTATGGCGCCCACAGCTTGCCGGCGCGCTGGTGGCGATTGGTAATGCCCCAACCGCATTATTTCATCTGCTGAATATGCTGAAACAGCCTGACTGCCCACGACCTGCCGCCATAATTGGCTGTCCTGTTGGTTTTGTTGGCGCAGCAGAAAGCAAACAGGCACTAGCACAGGAATATCCTGTTCCGTTCTGCATTGTCGAAGGCAGGCTTGGCGGCAGTGCCATCACCGTTGCCGCCATTAATGCGATAGCTAGCACAAAAGAATAGCGTAGGAAATGAACATCAAGCAGCAAAAACAAGGCAGAATTATCGGACTTGGGCTAGGGCCTGGCGCCATTGATCTGCTGAGTGTCAGGGCAGACAGGCTGCTTCGGGCGGCCAGCCATATTGCCTATTTCAGAAAACAGGGCACAGCTGGCAGAGCCAGAACGCTGGTAGCACCCATCATTAACGATACAGCACCTGAAGAATTTGCAATGGAGTATCCGGTCACAACCGAAATTCCAGTAAGCGACCCACGCTATAACCAGCATCTTTCCGAATTTTATGATAATTGCACCAGCCATATCGCCGCCCTGTCTGATGCAGGCCATGATGTGATTATCTTGTGCGAGGGCGATCCATTTTTCTATGGCTCATTCATGCATCTTTTTACCCGTCTGGAAGCAGATTATCCTGTTGAGGTCGTGCCCGGCATCACTGGCATGTCGGCAGCATGGACAGCCACCGGCCTGCCCATGACATGGGGTGATGATGTGATGGTTGTGCTGATGGGCACAATGCAGACCAAGAAAATGCTAGCCGCCCTGAAATCAGCAGATGCGGTCGTGATCATGAAAATAGGACGTCATTTTCAGTCAGTCAAAACATGCCTGCTTGAGGCCGGACTGGCAGAACGCGCCTATATTGTCTGCTATGCTGCGATGGCTAATCAGGCGGTTTACAGGCTGTCAGACTATCGCGATGACACACTGCCCTATTTTTCCATTATTATAGTGCATGGTCAGGGGCGCAGGCCATGAGCGGGTCTATTATGATTGCCGGTCTTGGACCTGGAGCAGAAGATATGATAACCCCTGAAGTGCGCACGGCAATAGACAATGCAACAGATATTATTGGCTATATCCCCTATGTTGCACGCATTGCCCCCCGCGCCGGGCTGAGCCTTCATCCCTCTGACAATAAAGAAGAGCTAGACAGGGCCGCCCATGCTTTTGAGCTGGCGTGCAAAGGGCACAAGGTGGTGATTGTATCATCTGGTGATCCGGGTGTATTTGCAATGGCAGCAGCTGTGTTTGAAGCACTTGAGACTGGTCCTGAAAGATGGAAGCAGATTGATATTGAGGTGTTGCCCGGCATTACCGCCATGCTAGCGGCGGCGGCGGCCTGTGGGGCGCCGCTTGGCCATGATTTCTGCTGTATCAATCTAAGCGATAATCTAAAACCATTTGCGCTGATCGAAAAGCGGGTAGGCCTTGCCCTTGAGGGGGATTTTGCCATTGCCTTTTATAATCCGCGCTCCAAGAGCAGGCCACATGGATTTGAGAAAATTCTTACATTGATTAAAGCGCGCTGTCCGGCTGACCAGCTAATTATTTTTGCCCGCGCCATCAGCACCGGAGAACAGAAAATCACCGTAAAAACCATCGCAGAAGCACAGCCTGACATGGCAGATATGCGCACCCTTGTGATTGTAGGGGCAAAGGCAAGCCGAAAGATTGATACCCCCCACAAAACCTATATCTTCACGCCTCGTTCTTCACCCAGTCAATAACCTGTCCTAGCTCGTGAAATTCGGTGCGTTTGGGATAGGCTGGCCTGTCTATCATCACCACATCCAGCCCAAGCTGGCGCGCCGCATCCAGCTTTGCCCGCGCGCCTGTGCCGCCTGAATTTTTGCAGATGATGGTATTAATCTGATGGCGTTGTAACAGTGCCAAATCAGCCCCATAGGAAAATGGCCCGCGCGAGATCACCATATCAAATTTTGCAAAAAGCGGCGGGCTGGCAGGCGCATCTACTAGCCGTAACAAAAAATAATGCTGATGCAGAGATTCAAACATCCCCAGATTCTGTCTGCCAATGGCCAGCATCACCCGCAAAGCTGGCCTATGTTCGAGCCAGCTTACTGCCTCATCCAGTGATGCCAGATGATACCAACTATCCTGCGGCTCAGCCTGCCAGTGCGGGCGGGTTAATGCGCAATAGCGAATTTGGGCTATTTTTGCTGCCTGCATCGCATTCTGGCTGATTTGCGCCGCAAAAGGGTGGGTTGCATCAATAATATGTGTTACCTGATGGGAATGCAGATATTCTACCATACCGTCGACGCCGCCAAATCCGCCTATGCGCATTTCAACCGCTTGAGGTTTGACTCTGCTCACCCTTCCAGCATAAGACAGAATAGCGCTTATCTGTTCTGTAGCAACAGCCTGCGCAACAGCACTGGCCTCGCTTGTGCCCCCAAGAATAAGAAGGTGTGGTTTCATGACTGATTCCCTATGGCTGACCATCATCGGACTACATGAAGACGGGCTGGAAGCGCTGTCTTCAGCGGCTGTTATATGCCTGAAAAACGCTGATGTCATTATGGCACCACCTCGCCATCTTGCCCATCTGGAAAAACATGCACTTAGCGCAGCCCTGAAATCTGGCGTCTCGATAATAAGCTGGCCTGTGCCCTATGATACAGGGATTAAACAGTTACTGGCAATGCGGGGGCGGCAAGTTGTGGTGCTGGCTTCTGGCGATCCGTTTCATTATGGTGCAGGCACATCGATCACGCGGCATCTAGCGGCGGGTGAATGGCAGTGTTTTCCAGCCCCTTCCAGCTTTTCCATGATAGCCTCTGCGCTCGGATGGCCAGTTGAGACAACCCACCAGATAGGACTACATGCTAGCGCGGTTGAAACCTTGCGGCCAATGCTTGCGAATAATGCCCGCCTCATTGTACTTCTGCGAGACAGCGCATCTATGAAAACACTGGCAGATTATCTTGCTTCTCAGGGATTTGAGCATAGCATCTGCTATATTTTCAGCAAACTTACCACAACCAAGAACAGCTTTATCCGCCTGAGGGTAGCAGATATCGCAGACCAGCAATTTGATACCCCTATAGCCGTCGGGCTTGAGCTAGCTTCAGATGGTGATGCAATGATGCTTGCATCTGGCAAACCAGATCAGCTATTTGCCCATGATGGGCAAATCACAAAACAGCTGATACGTGCCATCACCCTATCTGCCCTTGCGCCCTGCCCTGACCAGCATCTGGTTGATATTGGCTCTGGGTCTGGATCGGTTGCGTGCGAATGGATGCTCACCCACCCAAGCCTGACAGCAACAGCCATTGAAATCAGGGCCGACAGAGCCGAACACATCGCCCATAATGCCAAACAGTTTGGGCTGGATAGGCTAGCGGTGATCACTGGCGATATTTCAGATCATCTGGAGAGGATTGACAACGCAGATACAGTATTTATTGGCGGCGGGCTGACAGCCGAACTGCTGCAGGCTGTCTGGCACAGGCTGGCGATTGGCGGCAGGCTGGTCATTAATGCGGTTACTGCCGAAAGTGAGGCTCTGGTAATCTCTGCCCATAACCAGTTTGGCGGCACTGTTACCAAAATCGAGCTATCTGATCTGATGCCGATTGGGCGCAAACATGGCTGGAAATCTCGCTATCCGATTGTGCAATGGGTAGCGATAAAACTTGGTCCTGAGGCTTGCCAGTGACTAGCCCCTACCACATAGATGCTGGCACAATGCTGGTTGCAGGATTTGGCTTCAGACAATCTGCAACCTGCCACAGCTTTGAAAATCTTCTGCAGATGACAGGAATGGGTGACAGGATTAGCAAGATTGCTGTTCTTTCAGACAAGGCCAACCACCCTGAATTTTTGCGTTTCTGTGCTGAGGCCAGCTTTGAAATCATCGCGATTGACCAGCAACAGATGCAGGATATTCAGACCCCCAGCCAGTCAGAGGCTAGCCAGCAATACCGTCAGACCGGCAGTGTATGCGAAGCTGTTGCATTATGTGCTGGCGGCAGGGATAGTGTGATTGTCAGGCATAAAATCATATCTGATGACAGGCGGGCCAGCTGTGCTATTTCGGCCCCTTCTGAGTTGGCTCTACAACCACAGAACAAGCAAAAAGAGAGCAGAAAATGACAGTACATTTTATTGGTGTTGGTCCTGGCGCGGCTGATCTGATTACTGTTAGAGCGCAGAATATCATTTCTGCCAGCCCTATTTGCCTATATGCTGGCTCGCTGATCCCGCAGGAAATACT
>Ga0181589_10001630_pt1 | contig 17552 bp, 14 predicted proteins | sample 071ome_25_FD_132444 | JGI IMG/M metagenome (GOLD analysis project Ga0181589, IMG submission 132444) | Coastal salt marsh microbial communities from the Groves Creek Marsh, Skidaway Island, Georgia - 071410BT metaG (megahit assembly) | ecosystem: Environmental > Aquatic > Marine > Intertidal...
ATAACAGCAGAAGGCGCAGCCAGCAACACCCCTTTATCGCCTGGCTGATAGGGTAAGCCGGCAGGGCCCAGACGCACATGATGGCCCATTGCCTGCATCACCATCACCACCGGCACACTATCCCAATAGGTCAGCTTGCTATGCATCAGATAGTCAGATGTAGCGCAGGCAATATTCATGGCTTCTACTCCGGCAGAGCCGACATGAAACCGACCTTTCAGGGTTTTTAATTTCTCGCGCACCCTATCGCGAATATCGATAGGAAAGCCCATGGCATTCATATTGCCGCGCATTTCATCCAGCTTTTTATCCTGACCGGAATAGGAACATTCTCGGCCTTCTCCATTTCCTGCTATATAGCGCGGCCTCTGGCCATGATGGGCGATAACCGCCTCGCCGCTGAGCGGTTTATAAATCCAGGCAGCAACCGGCTGGCCATCAAATAACAAGCCAAGCATGGAACAAAACTGTTCGTCCCCCTTGACAAAATTGCGGGTGCCATCCAGCGGGTCAATTGTCCAGACATAGCCGCTTTCCAGCGCCTCTGGCAAGCCATGCAGAGCGGTATTTTCCTCGGCAACAACGCGCGCTTCGGGAAGTAGATTTTTTAAACCGGCTATCAGGTGTTTTTCTGCCTGTCTATCGGCAATGGTTACAAAATCTGTATCAGAGGCCTTGGTGTCGACATCTTTTTTATCCAGATTACGGAAATGCGGTAAAATATCTTCCCGCCCGACCTGAATAAGCAGTGTCAGAATATCCTGATCAAAATGAGCGGTATTTACCGGGCTATGCCTAGCTGTCATCACCATCCAGCCCTTGCAGGTCAACTGTGCCTGCCGGCATGATGGTAGAAACAGCGTGTTTATAGACAAGCTGGATATGGCCTTCGCGTTTCAGCAGGATGGAATAGCTGTCAAACCAGGTAATTACCCCTTGTAATTTTACGCCATTCACCAGGAAAATAGTCACAGAAATATGCTGTTTTCTGATCTGATTCAGAAAAATATCCTGTAAATTTTGTCCTTTATCCATTTTTACCTCCCCTTGTTTTTATTCTTATGTCTGATGGGGTTTTAAGCGATATCCCCTGTTGCATAGCGCAAATAATCCTCACGCAATGCCGCACTTATCCTGCCTATTTTTCCATCGGCAATTTTCCGGTCATCAATCTGTGTAACAGCTGTAACAACAGAGGTTGCGCTGGTAATAAAAACTTCCTGTGCGGCCAGCATTTCTGCCACATCGAAATTACGCTCAACCATTTTTAGCTGATGCTCTTGGGCAATTTTTTGAACCGATTGGCGCGTTATACCATTTAAAATATTTTCATTGGCCGTGCGGGTCACTAGCTCTCCTGCTGTATTTACTATCCACACATTGCTGGAAGACCCCTCGGAAACACTGCCATCAGGCATCACTAAAATCGCTTCAAATGCCCCTGCCTCGGCAGCGCGCTGTTTGGCCAGACAATTTGGCAATAGTTGAATGGTTTTTATATCACGCCGTGTCCATCTCTCATCTGCCAGCGTAATGGCGGCAACCCCCTTTTGGCCAGGCATAGGCGGGCTGGCAAGATGTTTGGCGGTCATTACCATTGCAGGCCAGCTGGCAGCTGGGAATTTATGATCGCGTCTGGCAACCCCGCGGGTTATTTGCAGGTAAATAGAGCCATGTTGCAGATGGTTTAACCGGATCATCCGTGTCATCACCACCCGCAATGCCGGTTCAGTTATCGGAACATCAATCTGTATGGATTTCAGTGAATTATAAAGTCTTTTTATATGGCCATCATAATCTACAAACTGGCCATTTAGCACCATCACCACCTCATAAACGCCATCGCCGAACTGATAGCCCCTATCCTCGATATGAACAGCTGCCTGATGATGGGCAAGATATCGGCCATTTACATAAGCGACCCGTGACATGATGTGCAATACCCCTTTTTTATTGGCTATATTATCTATGGTTTAGTCAGACAGGATAGATTCCGCGCGGCTGGCCTTGCCCGGAGCGGCAAATAACACCACCCTGTCCCCGGCTTCGATTACTGTATCCCCTCTGGCAGCGATAACCACATCATCGCGCAGAATGGCGCCGATAGCGACCCCTTTTGGAATACGTGATTTACGAAGCGGCTGCCCAACCAAAGGCGAGGTAGGCAGAGCTTCTGCCTCCAACACCTCTCCCAGTCCTTCTACCACGGAATGCACATCCAGAATGCGCCCGCGCCGGATATGTTCCAGAATAGAGGAAACCGTAATTTGCGGCGGATTAATCACCGCATCCACACCAAGGGCGCTGATCAATGGCACAAAGCCGGGCATATTCACCAGGGCTACGGTATGTAATGCGCCCATTCTTTTGGCCAGCAAGGCAGATAGGATATTTACCTCATCATCATTGGAAACCGCCACAAAGGTTCCAGCTGTATTCGCCCCGGCTTCCTTTAGAATATCGGCTTCCAGCGTATTGCCCCAGATAACGCTGGTTTTTTGCAATTGTTCGGCAATTTTTCGGGCGCGGGCGCGGTCGCGCTCAATAATATGCACCTGGGCATCATCACTGCTCATTTCCATATTTTGTGCCAGTAATGTTCCAATATTTCCGCCCCCGGAAATTACAATCGAATGGGATTGCTCTTCTGTATGGCCAAAGCTGGCCATCGCCCGGGCAGCGTGTTTTTCATCACAGACAAAATACACCCTGTCTTCGGGCTGCATCATATCTGTTCCGTCACGCGGTACGATCACCTGGTTCTCGCGGATAATCGCAACAATCGTCATGCCAAGGCCTGGAAACAAATTGGTCAGATGCCTGATCGGGGTCGCCAAAATAGGGCAGTTTTCCTTGCATAACACGCCTATCAGCTTGATTTTATTTTCCGCCATATCCTTAACATCAAAGGCACCTGGCAATTGCAATTGGCGCCCTACAGCTGCCGAAACCTCGCGTTCGGGTGAGATGATATAATCAATGGGCAAATTCTCGCGGCTATAAAGCTGGCCAACCTTTGGGTCGAGATAGGCACGCGAGCGAATACGCGCGATACGGGTCGGGGTTTCAAAAATCGTATGAGCAACCTGACAGGCGACCATATTGATTTCATCTGATTCCGTCACTGCGATCAGCAATTCTGCGTCTTTCAGCCCGGCTTGTGCCAGAATATCGGGATAGGAGGACATCCCCTCAACCGCACCGACATCGGCCTGTTCGGTCAGCCTTTGCAGCTTGTCCGGGTCAATATCAATGACTGTTACATCATTTTGTTCTGCCGACAAATGGCGGGCAATCGCACTGCCAACAATCCCCGCACCACAAATAACGATTTTCATGAAAAACCTGCCCTTTTAAAGAATAGTTTTATTCTGCCAGCATATACCCTGCTGCCCGGATATATGAAGAGGCAGCGATCTTATTCCACTCTTTGAGAATAGTTTGATATTCCCTCTGTTTTGTTATGCCGTAATCTGAATATTTTCGCAAATCCTTGCGTACAGCCTCTTTTCCTTTGGCCGCTTTTGCCTGGCCAGCCCTAATTGTCTGCCTCGACTTTCAAGGATTTTAACTTGCGATGCAGGGCAGAGCGTTCCATGCCAATAAATTTTGCCATTTGCGAGATATTGCCTTCAAATTTCTGCAGCTGGGAGTGCATATATTCACGCTCGAACAGCTCGCGTGCCTCTCGAAGCGGCAAGGACAGGCTATGCTGCAATATCTGATTAGCCCCGCCTTCCGAAGGACCCGATAACAGCTCGGCTGGCAAGCCATCCAGCCCAACCACCCCGTTTTCCGGCTTTTCATTCAAAATCAGAATGGTTTCAATAACATTGCGCAGCTGGCGCACTGAACCCGGCCAGTCATAAGAGCGCATCGCATTGACCAAATCATCGCCCAGCACAATCGGTGGCCGGCCTAATTTGCGTGCACATTCCTCGACAAAATGGCGGGCAAGCTGGCTGATATCCTCGCGCCGTTCTGCCAAACCGGGTACTGTCATGGAAACAACCCCCAACCGATAATATAAATCTTCTTTCAAATTCCCGTTTTCTATGGCAGCGGCCAAATCCTGAGAGGAGGCAGAGATAATGCGTACATCTGTTGTTACCGGGTCTGTGCCGCCTACCCGGCGAAAGGTTTGCTCGGCAACCGCGCGCACCAGACGGCTTTGTGTTTCCAGTGGCAAATCGCATAGCTCGTCAAAATAGAGCGTGCCGCGATGGGCTTGTTCAAACAGGCCAACAATACGCCGCCCGGAGGCCAGCATTTCCGAGCCAAAAAGCTCAGTATCGGCATTTTCCGCACTAATTCTGGCACAATGAGCGACCACAAACGGACCGTCCTTGCGGGCGGACTGGGTATGTATAAGACGGGCGACCACTTCCTTGCCCGACCCGCCAGGCCCTGCAATCAAAATACGGCTGGCGGTATTTGCGACCTTTTCTATGGTGGTACGCAGCTGTTTTATCTGGGCAGATTGACCGACCAGACTAAGCTGTTCAACTGCCCCGCTTTGTTCGCGCAATTCAGCATTTTCGCGTGCCAGCCGGCTTTGTTGCAAGGCGCGGCGTACAGTCAGCAATAACCTTTCTGCTTTAAAGGGTTTTTCAATAAAATCATGGGCACCATTTTGAATAGCCTGAACAGCTGTTTCAACATTGCCATGCCCGGAAATCATCAAAACAGGCACTTCGGGATAGAGGTTCTGACACCAGTTCAGGACTTCCAGCCCATCCATATCCGAATCCCGCATCCAGATATCGAGGATAATGCAGGATGGCGGACGCGAGGTGATAACCGCCCGCGCTTCTTCGGCATTGGCAGCCTGAACCGTCAGATATCCTTCATCTTCCAGCGTCAGGCTGATAAGAGAGCGGATATCTGGCTCATCATCGACGACAAGAATTTCTTCATTCATGTCCAAACCCTCTATGCATCATTATTTTCAGGATTACAGGGCAATGTCAGCTTCACAATCGCCCCCTGCTCATGGTGATTGGACAGGAAAATCTGCCCGTCATGGTCTGAAATAATTTTTTGCGCTATCGCAAGGCCAAGCCCGGTACCCTTGTTGCGGGTGGTAACATAGGGCTCCAGATAGCGCTCCACATCTTCGCCGGCAAAGCCGCTGCCATAATCGCGGATGGTGATAGTGGCATTTTCCGCCTCCTGTGCCACCGCGACCTCTATACGCAGAATTTGCGCCCCGTCCTTGGGCTGACCGGTTTGGGTTTCCTGCATATTTTCAATTGCATTTTTCATCAAATTGGTCAGCATTTGGCGCATCAGGCCAGCATCAGCCTGTACCCATATTGGTGTGGCGTTTTCTGGCAGGTCGAAGACCAGATCCAGATTGGCATAGGTTTGCAACAGGGTTTGCTGTTCTTGTACCAGCCGGCATAAATCTGTCTTTTTCAGAACAGGGGCAGGCATTCTGGCAAATTTTGAGAATTCCTCCACCATACGGCCAATATCGCCAACCTGACGGCTGATAATGGTCATATATTCATCGAATTTCTTACCCTCTTCTGTATCTTCGGGTCGATATTTTTTCATCAGCCTGTCTGTGGCAAGGGCAATCGGCGTTAGAGGGTTTTTAATTTCATGGGCAATACGCCGGGCGACATCTGCCCATGCCGCTTTACGCTGGGCAGCCAGAAAATCGGTAATATCATCAAAGGTCAGCACATAGCCAACCAGCCGACCCTCGACCCGTTCAGATACCAGCCTGACGCGCAATGTTTGCGTTCGCCCGCGCCCGCGCAATATTATTTGCTGTTCACAATGGGCGCGCCTTTGCACCGATAGCTGATCAAATATCGGCTTGAACTCTGGCTGAATATCGATCAGCTTCTGGCCTATCAGCCCTTCCAGATCCCTGTCCAGCAAGCTGCAAGCTGCCTGATTTGGCAAGGTTATTATCCCTTTTTTATCCAGCCCTATTACGCCGGACGTTACCCCGCCCAGAACCGCTTCGGTAAATTCACGCCGTGCATCCAGCTGTTTATTGGCTTCGACCAATTGCTCGCGGCTGTTGGACACTTCATCCAGCATCCCGTTAAAGCTGATACCCAGACGGGCTATCTCGTCCATATTATCAATTTCGGGCACACGCTGTTTTAAATTACCAGAGCGCACCTGTTCTGCCACACCGATAATACTGACCAATGGCTCGACAATGGAATTGGCCAGCGTTAGCCCTATCCAGAGCGCAGATAAAACCAGCAACAGCGCCACAACAAAAAACATCACCGCAAAGGAAATTTGTAAATCAAATTGCCGTAAGCCAAGTGATTGATATTCATTGACCGCCAGCTGTGTCCTGTCCAGCGCAGAAAGCACATTCGCATCGACAAACCGCCCAACCATCAAATAAGCATCAACAAAACTGTTCAATTTTACAATGGCTTGTATCTTGTTGTTATCTTCCGGGGTTATGATAATAACATCCCCCTCGCGTGCCTGATCCAGCAACGCACCGTCAATTTTGGAAAAGCTGATAGCAAAGGCAAATTGGGATTTGGCCTTGATACGCCCTGCCCCATCGACGATCACGCTTTCGGATAAATTACGCAAGACAGTTTGATTGGACAGATATTCATTTAATAATTTTTGATTATTTACCAGCCGAGGGGCTTCACGGTTAATATCATTAGCCATTGTCAATATCTGGCCGCGCACTGAACGGGCGTGTTCTTCAAAATAGGCACTCGCAACTTCAACTGATTCATTTACGGCTGTTGAAATCCTGTCTGCAAACCAGCCACGCAGGGAATAATCGATGAGTGAGACCGCAAATAATGCCACCAATATAGAGGGAATAGCTGTAATAAGGCCAAACAGCATCACCAGCCGTAAATGCAATTGTGCGCCGGCCAGGCGTTGCTTTCGTTCATGCCATAAGCGTAATAATTGCCTGCCCACAAAAAAGGCCAGCATCAATAATAATAAAATAGCGACAAAAATAACCGCAGATAGCCGATTGGACTGGGTGCTGATATCGCTTACCTTGCCAAGCGATAAAAAGACCGTCAGGCCAATCACAAAGGCCAGCACCAGCATAATATAGCCAATATGGTCGCGCGACAGACGATTGCGCAGCCGTTGCCACAGGCTGTTTTCTGTTTGCGCCCTGGCTGGCGGATATGGGGTTTTGGCCTCTGCCATAGCGGGGTTACTGCCTTTTCTGGCCGCGATTGCGGTATGGTTCACGCTTGCTTGGAATATTCAACTCTTTGATTTTTTTGCGCAAGGTATTTCGGTTCAGCCCTAAAATATGCGCTGCCTTTATCTGATTTCCAGCAGTATGATACAGGGTTTCCATAATAAGCGGCTTTTCGACTTCCGCCAATATCCTGCCATGCAACCCCGGGACAGGGCTGGCATCCCCTGTGGCGGCAAAATAGCGTTCAATATGCTGGCTAAACATATCGGTTAAATTGCTCTCGCCCTCTGGCTGGCTGGCAGGTTCTGCCTTGCCGGTTTGGCTGATTTCCTGTGCTATGATAGCAGCAGAAAGACTTGCTTGCGGGGCGCTTAGGAACAGCCTTTTCAGGATGAGCTCCAATTCCCTGATATTGCCTGGCCATTCATACACCTGTAAGGCAATAACAGCCTCTTCATCAAGCGTTTTTTCTGCGCCCAGCTCTTCGGTAAGGCGCGCGCATAATAAATGGGCAATTTGCGGGATATCTTCTGCCCGCTCGCGCAAGGGCGGCACGAATAGTACTGCTACAGAAAGCTCAAAAAACAAATCTTCACGAAACAGCCCTTGCTCGACCAGAGCCTGAAGATTGACAGCTGTTCCAGCCACAATGCGCAGCTGATTTCCTGGCAGGGACAGCGCGGCCTGATCGCTATTTTCGATAAAGCGGGCCAGCTGCATCTGGGCAGAGGCGGAAAGCAATTCGATATGATTGATAAATACCATGCCGGCACTGCGCCGGGTCAGCAGACCGGACAAGCCAAATAAGGCCTCTTCATGGCGAGCTTCTTCCAGCTGTGAGAGATTTATCGCCTCAAAGCTGTCTTGCGCATGGGGGCCCATTTCATGCAGGGTTTTGGCAATGGTCTGCTTGCCAGAGCCAATATCCGCCTTTATCAATACCGGCATATTTTGGCCAGACAGGCGGGTCAGCAGCTTAAAGCTCATCTGCATGGCAGGAGATTTTCCCATCAGGGCTATCGGCAATTGTCTGGGCAGACTCAATGCCGGTTTTTGTAACGCCTGGCCAGGCGGGTCTGCTGTCACGGCACGGGCAACTACATCTATCAGCTGTTTCAGCTCAAATGGCTTGGGCAGATAGTCAAATACACCGCTTTGCCGCGTCTTTATCGCGGTCAGCAAATTGGCACGCGCGCTCATCACAATAATCGTTAGATCGGGGCGTTTTTCCTGTAATCTGGGCAATAGTTCCAGCGCGTCTCCATCGGGAAAGCCGACATCGGTTATCAGTACATTTCCTCGCCCGGAGGTAGTTATATCCCATAAACCGGCAATGGTGGTTGCAGCGCCTACCTGATAACCCTGACGCGATAATGCCTGAACAATGACCGTACGAACGGTTTTATCATCATCTGCGACGATTATTTGTGCCGGACGCGATTTCATCTCTTCCTCTCACCTGCTGCATTGGCTTCGATATAGGATTGCGTAATCGGCAAATTCAGCGTGAAAACCGAGCCTTGCGGCGTGGATTGCATGGCAATCGCCCCGCCATGATCGGCAATTACCGATGCCACCATCGCCAGCCCCAATCCAGAGCCGTTGGATTTACCAGATACAAAGGGTTCAAAAATATGGGCTTGCAAATCATCCGGCACACCCTTGCCACTATCGGCAATCGCAATTTGCAAGGGCAGATGTATCAGCTTGCGGCTATTTTCAGTGGTCACATAGCGGGTCAGCGAATAGCTGGTTTGCACACTTAAATGATCGCCTTCTGCGGTAGCTTCCGAGGCATTTTTAAACAGATTGATAAAACATTGAACCAGCAATTCCCTATCGGCCTGAATATCGGGCAAGGACGGATCATAAGAACGTTTTATCTCCAGATGCCGGCCAAAGGATGCAGCGGTAATTTTCAGGCAATGATCCAGTACTTCATGGATATTGACTGTTTCAAAACGTACAGGCGCATCAGAAGATAGATTTTCAATCCGTTGTAAGAGCGAGGTTATTCGGTCGGCTTCGGAAACAATCATGTGGCTAAGCTCTTGCTGGGCTTCCGGTATTTCCATTTCCAGAAGCTGGGCCGCCCCTTTAATGCCTGCCAGAGGGTTTTTAATTTCATGTGCCAGCAAGGCTGACATACGGGACATGGACAAAGCGGCCCCCTTGAAATTTTGCTGGGTGGCCAGCTGTTCTGCGCCCGTACGCTCTTGCAGGGTCATCAAAATCACCGGCGCGGCATAATGGGGCAAGGAAAATGGCACAAGCTGAATACTTGCCCCCTTTAGCCCGATGCGCGGCCCGATAAAGGTCACTGATTTATCTTCTACCGAACTGCCGGATTGGCGTGCCCGGCGGATAAGGGAAAAAACCTGGCTATCCGGGGCAATTAGCCTGTCCAGTGATGTCCCGGCCAAAATCGACAGGCTGCTCTTGAAAAAATGCTCACCAGCATGGTTCAGCCAGATAAATTTATCTTCGGCCTCCAACAAGACAACCGGAAAAGGCAGAACATCCATCACCTCTGCTAGCGGAAAAGTGGCATTATCGCTTTGGATAGGTAAATAGCCTGTCATTTCAGAGGCCATCTTTATTATCCGCTCTTTTAACTGTTCTATGCCGCATCACAGGCCACCTGCTCAAAATAGCGCGCGAGGCCAGCAAATACCGGCTCTGCTGTTTCGGATTGGGTAACTATCGCTCTTAAATCATCTGATGCGGGCAGATAATCGCAATAGGCAGCCAGATGCTTGCGGGCTAGGCGCAACCCCTTAGTGCCATAATCGCTAAGAAGCATATCCAGATGCTGGCAGATGAGCAAATAGCGAGCAGCCATATCCGGGCAATCACGAACCGGCCTATCTGCCAGAAAATCAGCGATTTGTGCCAGTAGCCAGGGCTGGCCTTGCGCGGCTCTGCCTATCATCACCCCATGCGCCCCTGAGTAAGAAATTGCTGTTTTGGCTTTTTGCGGCGAGGTTATATCGCCATTAGCCAGAACAGGAATAGAAACAGCCTCGACCACCCGGGAAATTTCCGGCCAGTTAGCCGCCCCTTTATACATCTGGGTACGGGTACGGCCATGGATGGTAACCAGACAAATGCCGCTTTCCTGCGCGACATAGGCAATTTCCGGGGCATTGCGATGGCTATCATCCCAGCCAAGCCGGGTTTTCAGGCTGACAGGCAGGCTAACCGCATTTGCAACCGCTGAACAAATCTCGCCAGCCAGCACCGGCTCTTTCATCAGGGCAGAACCAGAAGCACGGCCAGTGACTTTTTTGGCCGGACAGCCCATATTGATATCAATCAGGCACGCGCCCATCTGCTCGGCCATTTTTGCAGCCTCAGCCATCATTTCAGGATCCCAGCCAGCGATTTGTATCGCCACCGGGGCTTCGGCACGGGCATCAAATTGCAATTTTTTCATCTCGGCACGGACATCTGTCAGCATCGCATGGCTGGCCACCATTTCCGAGACAACCAAACCGCCCCCGCTTCGCCGAACCATTGTGCGAAAAGCGCGATCGGTAATGCCGGACATTGGCGCCAGCACCACATCGGCCAGACTATCCTGTTCTTGCCGGTTTAAAATCTGATCCAGACAACCCATCGCGTAAAATGCCTAAAATATATGACAATTCCCAAAAACGCCTAAATTATAGGCATTTCTGGACTGGATGACCAGCTTTTAATCTCTTTCATGTTCAGATAGACATATCTTGCGCTTGGCGCCGGCTATAGGCACACTCTAAGCATTATGCGGCCAATTTTGCCTATGCCAATTTAACCGATATCAATATTAGTCTTTGAAAGCCTTTCGGATATGCCATCTGCCCCCTCCTCCAACGCTAGACTGGATATTATTTTACTGGCAGCCGGTACAGGGCAACGCTTTTCGCCAGAGGCCTCCGGCGTGCCAAAGCAATTTCAGAAATTGCAGCAGAAATCAATAATATCCCATTGCCTGGATCAGTTTTTATCCTGGCCGGAATGCGGGAAAATTATTCTGGTTCTGCCGCCGGATATGGCAAATGATTTACCCCCGGCGATTAAAGATGCGCTTGCTGCTTACACCGGTAGGGTAGCTATCATAGCTGGCGGGGTAAGCCGGGCAGAATCTGCACTGAACGGCCTGATAGAACTGGATAGGGCAGAAGAAAAAAGCAGATATGTTGCTATTCATGATGCGGCGCGCCCGCGCCTGTCGCACCGCTTGCTGGACGCGCTGAAATCGGCACTGGATGATGGGGCAGAAGGCGTTATCCCTGTTCTGCCTGTCAGCGATACTATCCGCCAGAAAACATCCGATAACCCGATGGCCGGTAGCAGGGTTGTTGACAGAAACAGCCTGATGCGGGTGCAAACCCCGCAAGCCTTTCAAACCGGGCGTATTCTGGCTGCCCATCAAAAGCTGGCTAATGCAGAAAATAAAGCCAGCTTTACAGATGACGCGATGATAGCCGAAGCCGATGGCGCAAAAATAACGCTGATAACCGGCGATGAAGCATTGAAGAAAATTACCTATGCCGAAGATTTAACCGCGATGAGACAAGAGATGAGCCAAATGGAAACCCGCACTGGCAGCGGCTATGATGTGCATAAATTCAGCGATGAAAAAACAGGCCCAATTATGATTTGCGGCATAGCGATACCTCATCCAAAAGGGTTGCTGGCCCATTCAGACGGGGATGTTGGCCTGCACGCGCTATGTGATGCAATATTTGGCGCATTGGGGACAGGCGATATTGGTCATTTTTTCCCGCCCTCCGAGGCAAGATGGAAAAAGGCAGCATCGGATCAGTTTTTAAAATTTGCCAGCGATAGCGTAAAAGAAGCAGGCGGGCGCATTATTCATCTGGATGTCACACTGATTTGCGAGCGGCCGAAAATAGGCCCCTATCGCGAACAGATGAAAGACAGGCTGGCCGAAGTTACCGGCCTTGCCAGCAGCCGGATATCGGTAAAAGCGACCACAAGCGAAGGGCTGGGCTTTACAGGCAGACAAGAAGGCATCGCGGCGATGGCACAAGCCACCCTCAGCCTGCCCGCAACAGAATAAGCCAGAGATAGAATAAAAGAGCAGATATGCCGCTATTTTTGAAAAAAATATTATGTTTTATCGCCACATTGGGGCCTATAGGTTTTCTGCCTGCCCCGGGAACAGCCGGGTCACTGGCCGCACTGATTGCCGGATGGTTTATCGCCTCGCACAGTTTTGCTGCCCTTGCACTGGCCACCCTTGCCGCCCTTCTTGTCGGTGTTTTGGCCAGCCAGATATATAGCCAGATGACCAATAGCAAGGATGCCTCGGAGGTAATTATTGACGAGGTAGCCGGGCAATGGGCTGTCCTGCTGACTATCCCGCCCATGATTGACGGAGCGATTTACTGGTATGGCGCTGCCTTTATCCTGTTTCGTTTTTTTGATATCACGAAGATTGGCCCTGTAGGGATGGCGGAAAGGCTGGAAGGCGGTATCGGCATTATGGCTGATGATATTGTCGCAGGCGGGCTGGCAGGGATGTGTTTGCTGGCCATGCAATTTGTCTTTTATGCGATGTAGGTATTTCCTTTTTAAAAACGGAGGGGATGGATGACACAAATACTTGCCCGGAAGACCATTGAAACAGCAATAGATGCGGGCTGGATGATATGCACGATAGAAAGCTGTACGGGCGGGATGGTATTTGCTGCCCTGACCGATATTGCCGGCTCTTCTACGGTGATGGATAGAGGCTTTGTAACCTATAGCAATCAGGCCAAACAGGAAATGGTCAGCGTTTCAGGCGATACGCTAGAGGCCTTTGGCGCGGTATCCGAGCAAACCGCCACAGAAATGGCCTTGGGCGGCATAGCCCATAGCCGGGCAGATATCAGCCTGGCCATCACCGGCATTGCAGGGCCAAGCGGGGGAAGCGCGGAAAAGCCTGTTGGTCTGGTCTGGATGGCGGTTGCTACCAAACAGGGGGTTCAACAGGTTAAACGCTTTGATTTTTCAGGGGATAGAAATGGAGTTCGCCAACAGGCGCTCGTAGCAGGCCTTGAGCTTATCCATGCCGGCTTGCCGAAGAGCCGGGCGCGGTAATCTGGCCGCGATACAGGCTATCTGCCCGCAGCTCAAACGCCCGAACCATGCGTCTTACCGCTTCGGTAAACAGGCTTTCAATAACGGTTTGCAGTAGCCGAGACTTAAATTCAAAATCGACATAAAAATCGATAATACAGCCCTCTTCATGCTCGATAAATTGCCATTTATTGGTCAGATATTTAAACGGGCCTTCTGCATATTCCACCTCAATCGATAGTGCCTCTCTATCCATTTTGACATAGGAGGTAAAGCTTTCGCGAAACATCTGAAAGCCGATAATAAGGTCTGCAACAAGCATTTCCGGTGTTTTTGAGCGGATACGGGCAGCCACGCACCAGGGCAGAAACTCCGGATAGCGCTGAACATCTGCGACCAGGTCAAAGAGCTGTTCGGGTTTATGTGCCAATACCCGTTTTTCGCTATGCGTTGTCATGGGCACTTTTCTGACTGTCCGAGGTTGAGGAAAGCTGGCTGAGACGCTGAGCTCTAAGCTGGGCAAAATCTGCATCTGCATGATAGGAAGAGCGGGTCAGAGGCGTGGAAGCCATCATTAAAAAGCCCTTTTTTTTCCCTGTCTCGGCATAGGCGGTAAATTGTTCGGGGGTTACGAACCTGTCAACAGCGGCGTGTTTGGGTGTGGGCTGCAAATATTGACCAATGGTCATGAAATCCACATCTGCTGCGCGCAAATGATCCATCATCTGATAGACCTCCTCATCGCTTTCCCCCAGCCCGACCATAATACCGGATTTGGTAAAGATAGTCGGGTCAAGTGCCTTGACCTGGCGCAACACCTCCAGTGAATGGGCATAGCGTGCCCCTGGCCGGATAGGCTTATATAAGCGTTCCACTGTTTCCATATTATGGTTAAACACATCCGGCCGGGCAGCTGCTACCACCTCTACCGCCCCCGGCTTGCGCAAAAAATCGGGGGTAAGAATCTCTATGGTGGTGACAGGCGATGCAATCCGAATAGCCTTTATGGTCCGGGCAAAATGATCTGCCCCGCCATCGCTTAAATCATCTCTGTCAACAGAGGTAATCACCACATGTTGCAAGCCAAGCCGGGCGACCGCCAGCGCGACATTATCCGGCTCATGCGGGTCAAGCTGATCCGGCTTGCCAGTGGCAACATTGCAAAACGCGCAAGCGCGGGTACAAATAGAGCCTAAAATCATCATGGTGGCGTGTTTTTGTGACCAGCATTCGCCAATATTCGGGCAAGCGGCCTCTTCACATACAGTGACCAAATCCAGCTCGCGCATTAATTTTTTGGTTTCGGTAAAGGCGCCCGCCTGTGGGGCTTTTACCCGCAACCAGTCAGGTCTGCGCGGCTGGGGCCGGTCTTCATTGCGACGTTTTTCCGGGTGACGCTCTGCGCCTTTGGTCAAATTTGGTGACGGCATAAGTGTTTCTTATTCCCTCAAGCATCAAAGCAGATAAGTTTGGTGTTTCTTAACCCTGACAGCCAGTCCCGAATTACGGTCATAGCATAGCCAGCCCATCAGGGCTATTGCCTCTTTTAAAAATGAATAGCCCGTCCATAGGCATCCAGAACCGATTCATGCATCGCCTCTGACAAGGTCGGGTGTGGGAAGATAGTCTTCATCAATTCTGCTTCGGTTGTTTCCAGGCTTTGAGCAATAACATAGCCCTGAATTAGCTCGGTCACTTCCGGGCCTATCATATGCGCCCCCAGCAATGCCCCGGTCTTTTCATCAAAGATGGTTTTAATCATCCCCTCATCATCGCCAAGGGCAATTGCCTTGCCATTGCCAAGAAAGGGAAATTTACCAACCTTAATCTTATAGCCTTTGGCGCGGGCAGCCGCTTCGGACAGGCCAACCGATGCAATTTGCGGGCGACAATAAGTACAGCCCGGCACCATATCTGCTTGCATGGTATGCAGATTTTTTTCCCCGGCAATGGCTTCCACACATAAAATCCCTTCATGGCTGGCTTTATGGGCAAGCCATGGCGCACCTGTAATATCACCAATAGCATATAAGCCAGGCTCGGCTGTACGCATCATCGCATCTGTTTTGATATGGCCGCGATCCAGCTCAACCTTTGTGCCTTCCAGACCCAGCCCTTCGCTATTGCCGGTAATCCCGACCGCCATAATTACCTTGTCTGCGGCAAGTTTTTGGCTCTTGCCGCCTATTTCTACCTCGGCTGTTACCCCGTCTTTGGCAGAGGTTAATTTTTGCAATTTCGCCGAAGTATGGATAGCGATCCCTCTGGCGGTAAAGGCTTTATGGGCGAGAGCAGAAATCTCTTCATCCTCGGCATTCAGTATACGATCCAGGGCTTCTATAATCGTCACTTCTACGCCCATATCGGCATAAAAGCTGGCAAATTCCACCCCGATGGCACCTGAGCCCACCACAATCAGGGATTTTGGCATTTGTGATGGCACCATCGCCTCTTTATAGGACAGAATATTTTTGCCATCTGTTTCCAGACCCGGAATTTGCCGGGCGCGCGCGCCTGTCGCCAAAATTACGTGGGCAGCCTGTATTTTCTGGCTATCTGTTTTCTGGCTATCCTTGCCAGATATTTCCACCACCCAGTTTGCACCGGACCTGGCGCCCAGCCTGGCGCTACCCTCTATGACAGTGACCTTGTTTTTTTTCAGCAAATGCGCCACACCCGAAGAAAGCCGCGCCGCCACTTTACGCGAACGGCTGACCACCTTTTCCAGATTGACCTTTACCTCGCCTGTTACCTCAATCCCAAAATCAGACATATGTGCCAGATTATGGCGCATTTCTGCGGCACGAAGCAGGGCTTTGGTAGGAATACAGCCCCAATTCAGGCAGATACCGCCCAGATGCTCGCGCTCGATAACCGCTACCGATTTTCCCAGTTGGCTGGCGCGGATAGCCGCCACATAGCCGCCTGGCCCGCCACCAATAACCACAATATCAAAAGATTTCATCTGCATAGCTTTACGCCCTTATCATTCTTTCAGGTTTGCCTGAGCCGTGCTTGCTTACAACAGCATGGTCACCGGGTTTTCAATTGCCCCTTTAAAGGCTTGCAACCATTTTGCACCGACCGCGCCATCCACAATGCGGTGGTCGGCAGACAGGGTCACGCTCATCACTGTAGCAATCGCTAAATCATCCCCGCGCACAACCGGCCGCTTTTCGCCTGCCCCCACAGCCAAAATAGCGGCTTGTGGCGGATTGATGACGGCGGCAAATTCCTTGATCCCGAACATACCGAGATTGGAGATGGTAAATGTTCCCCCGCTATATTCAGACGGGTCAAGCTGGTTATCACGGGCACGTTTAGCCAGATCAGCCGAGGCGCTGGCGATAGCCAACAGGCCAAGATGGTTAGCAGAGCGAATAACAGGGGTGACCAGACCGCCATCAACCGCAACCGCGATACAGATATCGGCATCACTAAAATAGCGGCATCCTTCTGCTTCAAAATAGCCATTTACCTCTGGTACAGCAATAAGGGCGGCAGCGGCTGCCTTTACCACCATATCATTGACAGAAATTTTCACCCCTTCAGGGGCGGCGTCATTTAACGCCTTTCTGGCTTGCAGTAATGTATCGATTTCACATTCCACCGTCAGATAGAAATGCGGGGCGGTCTGTTTGGATTGCTGCAGGCGTTCTGCAATCACCCGGCGCATCGCATTATGCGGCTCAAACCGCTCAGATTGCGCGGATGTGCCAGCCGGTGCGACTGCTGCAACAGGGGCAGCTACGACCTTAGCCAGGGCATCTTCCACATCGGCGCGGATAATTCGGCCATGCGGGCCTGTTCCCTTAACAGCCGCGATATCCAGACCTGCATCCCCGGCAATACGCCGTGCCAGAGGGCTGGCAAAAACACGCGCCCTGCCCTCTGATGCCGCTGGCGCTGGCACAGAAGCGGGTGTGGGCGCTGGGGCTGGGGCTGGGACTGGTGCAGCAACCTGTTCAGCTTCAGCCTTTGGTGCAGAGACAGGCGCTGGGGCTGGGGCAGCTGGTGCAGCTTTAGCCGGTGCGGGGGCAGCGTCTGCGCCCTCGGCCATTTGTGCGGCTTCAGATACATCCTCGCCCTCTTCGGCCAGAACCGCTATCAGCGCATTTACCGCGACATTCTGGCTGCCTTCTGCGACAATTATTTTAGCTATTACCCCGTCATCCAGGGCTTCCACTTCCATGGTGGCCTTATCGGTTTCGATTTCAGCGATCACATCGCCTGAACGCACCTTATCGCCTTCGCCGACAAGCCAGCGTGCCAGCGTGCCATCTGTCATGGTTGGCGATAGAGCCGGCATGAG
>Ga0181589_10001632_pt1 | contig 17532 bp, 13 predicted proteins | sample 071ome_25_FD_132444 | JGI IMG/M metagenome (GOLD analysis project Ga0181589, IMG submission 132444) | Coastal salt marsh microbial communities from the Groves Creek Marsh, Skidaway Island, Georgia - 071410BT metaG (megahit assembly) | ecosystem: Environmental > Aquatic > Marine > Intertidal...
CCGCCTCGATGGCGGCCATCGTGGGGGGTGGGCGCGCGGCCAAACCTGGTGAAATTTCGCTGGCCCATAATGGCGTGCTGTTTTTGGACAAATTCCCAGAATTTGCCCAGCCAGTGCTGGAAACGCTGCGCCAACCCATCGAAACCGGCCATGTCAGCGTGGCGCGTGCCAATGCGCATGTGAATTACCCCTGCCGCTTTTTGCTGCTGGCGGCGGCCAACCCGTGCAAATGCGGCCACCTCAGCGATGCCGGGCGCGCCTGCAGCCGCGCGCCCATCTGCGGTGAAGACTATATGGGGCGCATCAGCGGCCCGATGATCGACCGCTTTGATTTGCGCATCGACGTGCCCCCCGTGGCCTATAGCGACCTTGATCTGCCCCCCTCGGGGGACAGTTCGGCCACCGTGGCCGCGCGGGTGGCCAACGCCCGGGCGGTGCAGGCCAAGCGTTTTGCCGGCCATGGCGATGTGGCCCTGAATGCCGATGCCGAAGGCGCATTGCTGGAAAGCATCGCAACCCCCGATGCCGAGGGGCGTGCCTTGCTGGCGCGCGTGGCGCAGCGCTTTGCCCTTTCGGCGCGGGGGTTTCACCGCGTGCTGCGGGTGGCGCGCACCATCGCCGATCTGGACGGCAGCGCCGATGTGCGCCAGCCCCATGTGGCCGAGGCCGTCAGCTACAGGCTGCAAACGCCGGCAAGCGGCTAGGCGCGCCCGTCAGGCGCGCTTTGCCTCGATCGCCTGCCAGATGATTTCAGCGGTGTTGGTGCCGTCAAAACGCTCTAGCTCTTGAATGCCGGTGGGCGAGGTGACGTTGATTTCGGTCAGGTAATCGCCGATCACGTCAATGCCCACAAAAACCTGCCCTTTTTCGCGTAAAAGCGGGCCTATTCGGGCGCAAATTTCCAAATCGCGTGGTGTCAGCGCCACCTTTTCAGGGCGCCCCCCAACATGCATGTTCGACCGGGTCTCGCCGGCCTGCGGCACCCGGTTGATCGCCCCCACCGGCGCCCCATCAACCAAGATCACCCGCTTGTCACCCTGCGAGACTGCTGGCAAAAATTTCTGCACGATCAACGGCTCGCGGGAAAAGCCGGTAAACATTTCATGCAAGGATGATAGGTTGCGGTCGTCTGGCGTCAGGCGAAACACGCCAGCACCGCCATTGCCATAGAGCGGCTTTAAAATCACATCGCCATGTTTTTCCTTGAACGCGCGGATGGTTTGCAGATCGCGGGCGATTGTGGTGGGCGGGGTCAGATCGGGGAAATCCAACACCAACAGTTTTTCGGGGTAATTGCGCACCCAAAACGGGTTGTTCACCACCAATGTGCCGGGCGCCAAACGGTCCAACAGGTGGGTGGTGGTGATGTAGAACATATCAAAGGGGGGGTCTTGGCGCAGCCAAACCACGTCGAAACTGGCCAGATCCACCTCTTGCTCGTCGCCCAAGCTATAATGCGCCCCCGCCACGCGCTGAACGCGCAGCGGCCATCCCCGCGCCGTGATACGCCCCTCTTGATAGGCCAGCCTGTCGGGGGTGTAGTAAAACAACTCGTGGCCACGCGCCTGCGCCTCTAGGGCAATGCGAAACGTGCTGTCAGCCTCGATATTGATCGGGCCGATCGGGTCCATCTGAAAGGCAATTTTCATGGGTCTGCTCCGTCTGCTTCGCCATCTTCATGGCGTAAGCGGCGCCCATAGGCAAATCAGAATTCCCCAATCGCATTTTGCACCAACGCAACCTGCCCCTGGCCATCCACCATGGCCAGATCAAAACGCATGGGCGTCAGTTGCCCTGTTGGGCGCCCGGCGGCAAACTCTTGGCCCGCCAGGCACAGCCAGCGCGCTTGTGCCGGGCGCAGCGCATGGGCGGCACTTGCATGGGTGCGGGCGGCTTTGACCTCGGTAAAAATCAGGGCCCCTTCACCGCTAAGAGGGTCGGAAAATATCAGGTCAATTTCACCGGCCTTGCCCCGCCAGCGCCGCTGTAGCAGCTGTGCCCCGCGGGCCAAATAGGTGCGTTCCACTGCGGCCTCGGCCGCCACGCCTGCCCAATACGCCCTTTGCCCGCGGGCCCGCCGCTGGGTGGCCACACCGGGGCCCCTATCCAACAACTGGTCCTGCGCGCCCATCTTAGCCATCCTTGCCCAGTTTCAACGCCATTTGATACACTTTGCGCCGCGGCAAACCCGTGGCCACGCTGACATGATCTGCCGCATCGCGCACCGTGCCCGCCGCCAATGCCTGACGCAGCATGGTTTCTACGTCCTCTTCATTAATTTTTTCCAAACGTCCCCGATCAATCAACACAACAATCTCGCCCTTGGGGGCGGCATCGGCGTAGCGTTGGGCCAGCTCTTGCAGGGTGCCGGGAACGATTTCTTCGAATTTTTTCGTCAATTCCCGGCAAACCCGCGCTTGGCGCTCGGCGCCCAGCACTTGGCCCGCATCACGCAGCATGGCGGCAAGCCGTTTGGGTGATTCGTAAAAAACCAGCGTTGCGGGCACCTCGGCCAGGGCGGCCAGCGCGGTTTTCCGCTGACTGCTGGTATTGGGCAAAAAGCCTTCGAATAAAAACCTGTCGGTGGGCAAGCCCCCCAAGGTCAGCGCTGTGATCACCGCCGATGGCCCCGGCGCCGAGGTCACGGGCACCCCCTCTTCCTGGGCCATGCGCACCAGATCAAAGCCGGGGTCTGCCACCAAGGGCGTGCCGGCCTCGGAGGCGTATAAAACCGCCAAACCCTGCGCGAACCACGCCTTTATTTTAGGGCGCATCCTGTCGCCGTTATGGTCGTGATATGCCACCAGCGGCCGCTCGCCCAGCGGCAGGCCGTGAATATCCATCAGGCGGCGCAGGCTGCGGGTGTCTTCTGCCACCAGCACATCGGCTGTTTGCAGCAAATCCAGCGCGCGCAGCGTGATATCGCGCGCGGCACCCAGCGGTGTGGCAATCAAATACAAGCCTGCCGGCAGTTTGGCCTTTTCCTGATTCAACACTGGACCCGCCCCTGACTGCGTTTATTATCGCCCCAAAGGTGGGGGTATGTCCGCCATAAACCGAGGGAGAGTATCTGTCCATGTTCGCCTTATTATCCACGGCCCGCCGCCTATGTGCCTTTGCCCTTGGCGCAATTGCGCTTTTCACGGTTTCGGCCTGCCAACCGGGCGGCGCGCCGGGCGCCCGCATTGCCCCCGGCGCACCGGTGCCCGTGGCCCTGCTGGTGCCGCGCGGCAGTGGCGAAAATGGCGACGAGGTGCTGGCCCAATCGCTGGAGAACGCCGCGCGCTTGGCCATGGCTGATCTGCAAGGCGTACAAATTGACCTGCGCGTCTATGGCACGGCAGGCAACCCCGAACAGGCCCGCACGGCTGGCCTGCAAGCGGTCAGCGATGGCGCAAAGATCATTTTGGGCCCGGTCTACGCAGAATCGGCCAATGCCGTCGCGGTGGCCTTGGCGCAGCAAAACATCAACGTGCTGTCATTTTCCAACAACCCCATCATTGCCCGCGGCAATGGCAACCTGTTTATCTTGGGGCACACGTTTGAAAACGCCGCCGATCGGTTGGTGCGTTTGGCGATAGAGCGTGGCAAATCCAGATTTATGGTGATCCATTCCACCGATCTATCTGGCCAGCTGGGCCTGCAGGCGGTGGAAAAGGCGGTTTTGGCCAATGGCGGCACGCTGGTTGGGGCCGTCGCGCATGAGTTTTCGCAAAACGGCGTGCTGCGTGCCGTGCCCGAAGCCGTGCAAATGGCCCGCGAGATGGCGCCAGATGCCGTGTTTCTGACCGCCAACACAGCCGGCGCACTGCCGCTATTTTCGCAAATGCTGCCCGAGGCAGGCTTGTCGCCGGTGGATATACAATTCATCGGCCTCAGCCGCTGGGATATTCCGGCACAAACCTTGGCCTTGCCCGGCGTGCAGGGCGGCTGGTTTGCCCGCCCCGATACCGCCACATCTGCCCAATTTCGCGCCCGCTACAAAGAGGCTTATGCAGGCGATGCCCACCCCATTGGCGGGCTGGCCTATGATGGTATTGCCGCCATCGGCGCCCTTGCGGGCAGCGGCACATCGCTGGGCGCGGCTGGGCTGACCCAATCCGCAGGCTTTCAGGGCACGGGCGGCATTTTCCGCTTTAACAGCGATGGAACCAACGAGCGTGGCTTGAGCGTGGCACAGGTGGTTGACAGCCAAGCCCTGGAAATCGATCCCGCCCCACGCAGCTTTGGCGCCATGGGCTTTTAACACGAACGGACCGTTCAATTGACGTATCACTTTCCATCGCCCCAAGGCGATATCATCTGCGCGCCCACAGAAATCTTCGATATGGCGGGCGTCAGCGCACAGCTTGACGCCGCCATCGCCAGCGCCGGTGCCCCCCCCGAGATACGCGCAGCCGTTGTGCCGGTGCTGATGCAGGCCCAACAGCGCGGGCGGCAGGCCATTGCCGATGCCTTTGCCAAACAGCCCTTTGCCGCACGCGCCACCACCCGTGCCTATGCTTGGCTGACCGATTGTCTGGTGTTGGCCACCATGCAGGTGGCCACGCATTCCATTCATCCGCTGGCCACCCCCACCAGCGGCGAACGCTTGGCGCTGTTTGCTGTGGGCGGCTATGGCCGGGGCGAGATGGCGCCACAATCTGATGTCGATTTGCTTTTCCTGACGCCCCATAAAATGACGCCTTGGGCCGAAAGCGTGATTGAATCGATGCTGTATATCCTATGGGATCTGCGGCTAAAGGTGGGCCATTCCAGCCGCACCGTGAAAGATTGCATTCGTTTGGCGGGCGAGGATTTCACCATTCGCACCGCCTTGCTGGAACACCGGTTCATTGGCGGCGATGCACAGCTAAATACCGAATTGGACAGCCGGTTGTGGAAAGAGCTGTTTCGCAGCTCGGCGCCTGAATTCATCGAGGCCAAACTGGCCGAACGCGACGCGCGCCACAAAAAGCAAGGCGCACGCTATGTGGTGGAACCCAACGTCAAAGAGGGCAAGGGCGGGCTGCGCGATCTGCAAACGCTGTATTGGATTTCCAAATACATGCACCGGGTGCAAACCGCAGACGAGCTGGTGCGCCTAGAGGTGTTTCAACGCGACGAGTTCGACACCTTTACCAAGGCCGAAAACTTTCTGTGGGCGGTGCGCTGCCATTTGCACCTGATCACCGGGCGCCCCTCGGACCAGCTGACATTTGACCTGCAGGTCGAAGTGGCCGAGCGTATGAACTACCAAGACAAGGGCGGGCGCCGCGCGGTCGAATATTTCATGCAAGATTTCTTCCGCCATGCCACATCGGTTGGCGATTTGACGCGCATCTTCCTGACCAAGCTAGAGGCCATGCATGCCAAAAGCCCGCCACTGCTGGAACGGCTGTTTCGCCGCGTGCCGAAAACCAAGCCCGGCTATAGCGTGGTGCATGGGCGCATCGCGGTCGAAGATGACGCAACATTTTTGGCCGATAAGCTGAATATCTTGCGCCTGTTCGAAGAAGGGCTGCGCACGGGCATGCTGATCCATCCTGATGCCATGCGGCTGGTGAAATCGAACCTGCAATTGATTGATGACGATATGCGCAACACCCGCGAGGCGCAGCGCATTTTTCTGGATCTGATGCTCAAACACGGCAACCCCGAACGCGCCTTGCGGCGGATGAATGAATTGGGGGTGCTGGCCGCCTTTGTGCCCGAATTCGAGCATGTCGTGGCGATGATGCAATTCAATATGTATCACAGCTACACCGTGGACGAGCACACCATTCAATGCATCCGCGTGCTCAGCCAGATCGAAGCGGGCGAGTTGATCGAAGAGCTGCCCCTTGCCACTGGCATATTAAAGGGCGGGGTCAACCGAAAGGTGCTGTATACCGCGCTATTGCTGCACGACATCGGCAAGGGCCGTGACGAAGACCATTCGGTGATCGGCGCGCAAATCGCGCGCCGCGTTGCACCGCGGCTGGGCCTGAACAAGGCCGATTGCGAGACCGTGGAATGGTTGGTGCGCTACCATCTGCTGATGTCGGATATGGCGCAAAAACGCGATATCGCCGACCCGCGCACAGTGCGTGATTTTGCCAAGCTGGTGAAAAACCGCAAGCGACTGGATTTGCTGACTGTTCTTACCGTCTGCGACATTCGCGGCGTTGGCCCCAGCACGTGGAACAACTGGAAAGCCATGCTGCTGCGGCAATTGCACAAGGAAACCGCCCTTGCGCTGGAACATGGGCTGGAAGAGCTGAACCGCGAAAACCGCGGGGCCGAGGCGCGGCGCGCCTTGCGCGAGGCGCTGGCCACTTGGGAACCCGGCCCGCTCAAACATGAAACCACCCGCCATTACCCCCCCTATTGGCAAGGTCTGGACAGCGCCACACAGGTGGTTTTTGCCGGCATGCTGCGCGATTTGCCCGATGATGAAATCGCCATCGATCTGCACCCAGATGAAAACCGCGATGCAACGCGCGCCTGTTTCGCCCTGTCAGATCACCCCGGCATTTTTTCGCGCTTGGCGGGGGCTTTGGCGCTGGTGGGGGCCAATGTGGTGGATGCCCGCACCTATACCTCGAAAGATGGCTATGCCACGGCGGTGTTCTGGATACAGGATGGCGATGGCCACCCCTACGAAACAGACCGCCTGCCGCGCCTACGCCAGATGATCCACAAAACCCTGAAAGGCGAGATTAAGGCCAGCGAGGCGATCCGCTCGAAGGACAAGATGAAAAAACGTGAACGCGCCTTTCGGGTGCCCACCTCGATTACCTTCGATAATGATGGATCCGAGATTTACACCATCATCGAGGTCGATACCCGCGACAGGCCGGGCCTGTTGTTCGACCTGACCCGGACATTGGCAAATACCAACGTCTATATCGCCAGCGCTGTGATCGCCACTTTTGGGGAACAGGTGGTCGATACCTTCTATGTCAAAGACATGTTTGGGCTAAAGTTTTACAGCCTGTCCAAGCAAAAAACACTGGAACGCAAGCTGCGCGAGGCCATCACCAAGGGCGCGGAAATGGCGGTGTCATAGGGCCATTTTGGGGCATTGGCGGGCATTGCCGGGCCCCAGCGGGGCGCGGGCAGGCCGGGCGACGCAGGGGCCGGCCTAGCCCGCTGCGGGGCGTTGTTTGGCCAGTTGCACCATCAAAATGCCCACCGCAATAACCACCACGCCGGCCACATCCAAAACCCCCAGCGCCTCGTCCAAAATCATCGCGGCGATGGCCACACCAAAAAAGGGGTTCAAGAAATGAAAGGTCGATGCTTTCACCGCACCGATCTGCCCCACCAACGTAAACCACACCCATGTGGCCGTCAGGCCGGGCACCAAGGTGGTGTATAAAAACGCCACGATCAGCTGCCAGCTCCATGTGACATGAATGGTTTCTGTCGCGGCCGAGGCCACAGCCAAAATGGTGCCACCAACCAGCATCTGCAGGCCCACAACGCTCATCACGTTCCCACCAGAAGAGGCACCGCGCACCGCCAGCGTGGCCACCGTTAATGCCACCGCCGCCAAAACACACAGCGCCAGCCCCAGCGGGTCCAGCCCGGCATCCAGCCGCGCGCCCATAATCACGCCCACGCCCACAACACCCAGCACCAGCCCAAACACGCCCATGGCCGATAGCCGGTCTTTGAACAAAACCCAGCCAGCAAAGGCCACCATCAGCGGCATGGTCGAGGCAATGATCGAGGCCAGCGATGCCTCGACCCATTGCATCGCCACGAAATTCAGGCCCAGATATAGGGCGTTTTGGCAGATGCCGAAAATAATCGTCGCACGCCATTGCGCCCGGTCCAGGCGCAGGCTTTGGCCCATTGCATAGGCCAATGCCAACCCCAACAGCCCAGACAGGAAAAACCGCGCCGAAAGCGAGGCCAAGGGCGAGGCATGCGCCACGATCACCCGCGCCGAGGTAAAGGCAGATGACCACATCAGCGCAAAGGCAAGCCCCAGAAAAAGTGCCTTGATATTCATATGTCCCCCGGGCGCAACCGCTGCTTTGCCCCCGTTAAACCCCGCAAGACTGGCAGATGCAATCACCCATCGCCGGGCTTAGCGCCCCTTCCATACCGGATCGCGCTTTTCGGCGAAGGCGCGGAACCCCTCCATATTGTCCTCGGATCCGTAAAGCACATCGACAGTGGGTAGCTGGCGTTTGGTGATGCGGTTCATCGTATCTTGGAACCGCGCGCCTTCGGCGTCGCGCACCACCTCTTTGATGGCGGCATATACCAAGGGCGGGCCCGCGGCCAAAAGATCGGCCATGTCCCGTGCTTTGGCCAGCAGTTGATTGGCGGGGTGGATCTGGTTGATCAGCCCCCAGCGCGCCGCCTCCGCGGCATCCAGCCACCGCCCTGTCAGCAGCATTTCCATCGCGATGTGATAGGGAATGCGCTTTGGCAATTTGATGCTGGCGGCATCGGCCACCGTGCCCGAGCGGATTTCAGGCAAGGCAAAAGTGGCATGGTCTGCGGCCAACAAAATATCGGCCGACAGCGCCAGTTCCAGCCCGCCACCGCAGCAAATGCCGTTGATCGCAGCGATCACCGGCTTGTTCATATCGCGCAGCTCTTGCAGGCCACCAAAGCCACCCACGCCATAATCACCATCCACCGCATCGCCATCGGCGGCGGCCTTCAAATCCCAGCCCGGGCAGAAAAACTTGTCCCCCGCAGCGGTAAGAATGGCAACGCGCAGGTCTGGATCATCGCGGAAACTGGCAAAAACCTCGCCCATGATACGGCTTGTGGCCAAATCGATGGCATTGGCCTTGGGCCTGTCCAGCGTTACCTCTAACACCGCGCCGCGGCGTTCTGTTTTGATTGGGTGTGTCACCTGTCTGGGCCTTTCAGTGTAATCAACGCATCCGCCGCAACCGCGCGGTTAGGGGTGCAAATGAGTGGGTTAACTTCAACTTCGCACAAAGACTGGCAGTTTTCCAACGCATAGGCCTGCACCGCCAACACCGCCGCGATTACCGCGGGCAGATGGGCTGCAGGCGCCCCCCTGTAACCCGCCAAAAGCGGCGCCATGCGCAATTTGCCCAAGGCGGTGCGAATATCATCTTGCGTGACAGGCAGCAGCATCTGCACGCTGTCTTGCAACAGCTCGGTCATCGTGCCGCCCGCCGCAAGACTTAGAACAAACCCATGCGCCGGGTCATGCACCACCCCCACCAGCAGTTCGGCCACAGCGCCCGACACCATTTCCTCGACCAAATAGCCCGGCGCCTGCATGGCTGTGGCGCAAGCGGCCACCGCATCCGCATCGGCAAGGTTCAGCGCCACCAAGCCCGCTTCGGTTGTATGGGCCGCGCCCGTGCCCTTTAGGACCACGGGAAAGCCAAGCTGGCCTGCCACTGCTGCGGCATCTTGGGGTGTGGCGGCCGGGCCGTTGCGCGGCACGTCCAGCCCGTGGCGGGCCAAAGCGGCCTTGGCCGCGCTTTCGGCCAAGGTATGGGTGGGGCCCACAGGCGGTGCAGCGGGCGGCAACACCGGCGGCGCCGGGGCACGCGCGGCTTGGCCCAGCTGGGCGGCGGCAGCAATGGCGCCCAACCCCTCGGGCAGGCCGCACAAGGGCACCAAACCTGCCGCCATGATTTGTGCACAGCGCTCTTCTGGCATGTTTTCTGGCAGGCTGGCCAAAATGGCCATGGGCACGCCCCGTTGCCCCTGTGCCGCAGCGGCGGCAGCAATGACGCTATCCCAATCATCGGCGCGGCACCGGTCGGCGCGGGGGAAATCCAGCACCACCACACCTAAGGCCAGGTCTGGTGCCATCATCGCCGCAAAGCAGCGCGTCATCGCGGGCAGATCGGCCCAAATATAGGTGTGGTAATCCAGCGGATTTGCCAGCGCCACCTTGGGGCCAAGGGCCGCGCGCAAATCGGCCTGCTGCTGGGCCCCAAGCGGTGGATACACCAACCCACGGCCCAGCGCGCTGTCGGCCATCAGGCTGGCCTCGCCACCCGAGCACGACATCGAGGCAATGGCATTGCTGGCCAGCGGGCCGGTGATATGCAGCAGCTTTAACGCCTCTAGAAAGGTGGCCAAATCGGCCACTTGCGCAATACCCAGCCGCGCCAGCAGCGCCCGCGCCCCCGCATCACTGCCCGCCAGCGATGCCGTATGCGACACGGTGGCCACCTGCGCCTGCTCCGAGGCGCCAACCTTTAGCGCGACAATCGGCTTGCCCAAGCCCCGCGCCTTTGCCGCCAAGGCCTGAAAGGCCGCCACATCGCCCACCCCTTCGATATGCAGGCCCAAAGCGGTTACGCGCGGATCATCCAGCAGCGCCATGGAAATGGCTGCAAGCCCGGTTTGCGCCTGATTGCCCGCCGTTACCACATAGGCCAGCGGCAGCCCGCGCTTTTGCATCGTCATGTTGATGGCGATATTGGACGATTGCGTTACAATCGCCACACCCCGGTCACAGCGCAACACGCCATGCTGGTCGGGCCACAGGGCCGCACCATCCAGCGCATTGATGAAGCCATAGCAATTGGGCCCCAAGAAAGGCATATCGCCCGCGGCCTCGATCAAGCCCTGTTGCAGGGCTGCGCCATCGGCCAATTCGGCAGAAGCCTCTAAAAACCCCGAGGCAAAACACACAGCCCCCCCCGCGCCCCGCGCCCTTAGCTGTGCCATCACCGCGATCGTGGCTTGGCGGTTCACCCCCACAAAGGCGGCATCGGGGGCATCTGGCAGATCGTCCACATGGGCAAAGGCGGGCAGCCCCCCCACATCGGCGCGGCTGGGATGAACTGGCCAGATCTGTCCGCCAAAGCCGATCAGGCGCAATTGTTGGATCACATTTTCGCACCATGCGCCACCGCCCACAACGGCCACGCTGGTGGGGCGCAACAGCCGCCCCAAGGCTGCAGGCGCCCCCATTCAGGCCCCCAGCGGACGAAACAGATCGCGGCTGATGATGTGGCGCTGAATTTCGCTGGTGCCGTCCCAGATACGTTCAACACGGGCATCGCGCCAAAACCGTTCTATCGGGAAATCTGCCATCAAGCCCATACCGCCAAAAACCTGCAACGTGGTATCGGTGACACGGGCCAGCATTTCACTGGCATACAGCTTTGCGCTGGCAATTTCGCGGTTCGCCTCTAGGCCCTGATCTAGGCGCCAGGCGGCGGCCAATGTCAGCCAATCGGCGGCATCGATTTCGGTGATCATGTCTGCAATCTGAAAACTGACGCCCTGAAACTTGGCAATTTGCTGCCCAAACTGCCGGCGTTCGGCGGCGTAGTTCAGCGCATAGTCAAACACCCGGCGTGCCCGGCCCACGCAAAATGCCGCCACGGTAAGACGGGTGGCATAAAGCCATGTGTTCATCACATCAAACCCGCCATCAACCTGCCCCAAAACCTGTGCATCGGGCAGGCGGCAATTGTCGAAATACAATATGCAGTTTTTATAGCCTTTGTGGCTAACCGAGCTGTAGCCCTCGCGCACCTCGAAACCGGGATGGCCACGATCTACCAAAAAGCACGTGATGCGCTTTTTGGGGCCTTTGGGGGTTTCGTCAACGCCGGTGGCGATAAAGACGATGAAGAAATCGGCGTGATCGGCGCCCGAGATAAAATGCTTGGTGCCATTGACCACCCAATCGCCGCCGTCGCGCGTAGCGCTGCATTGCATCCCCCGCACATCCGAACCGGCGCCCGGTTCCGTCATGGCCAAGGCATCCATCCGCTCGCCCCGCACGGCAGGCAGCAAATACCGCTCGCGCTGTTCGGGGGTGCAGGCCATCAAGATATTCTGCGGCCGGCCAAAGAAATGCGTCAGTGCCATAGATCCGCGGCCCAATTCCCGCTCGACCAGCGTGAAATCTAGGTGGCTTAGGCCTGCCCCGCCCACTTCTTCGGGGAAATTGCAGGCGTAAAAGCCCAAATCGATGACCTTTTGCTTGATCTCTTGTGCCAGATCGGGGGGCACTTCGCCGGTGCGCTCGACCAGATCTTCATGGGGATAAATCTCTTTCTCAACGAAACTGCGCACCGTTGAAACGATCATTTCCTGTTCTTCTGTCAGGCCAAAATGCATTGCAATCCCTCCTTGCCGCCACGGGCAGGATAGGGCAGATCTGGGCGGGTATTCTTGCACTATTGGTAGAAAACCATGCAAAAAGCGACAAAAAGCAGCGCCGCCCCCCCGCCTGCCCCCACGGATATTGGCATTTTGCTTTTCCCCGAGTTTTCAAACCTGTGCCTTGCCAATGCGGTCGAGCCGCTGCGCGCCGCCAACAGTCTGGCGCGGCGCCCGCTGTATCGGTGGCATTTCTTGGGGGTGCAAAGCGGCACGATCCACAGCTCTAGCAACCTGCCTGTGCATATCGAGACCCGCCTTTCGGCCTATCCGGGGGGCGATATTTTGCTGGTGATGCCCAGCTACGGCCATACGGCCCACGCCACGCCCGCCACTTTGGCAGCGCTGCGGGCCTGTGCGCCGCGCCACCAAATGATGGTGGGGTTGGATACGGGCAGCTGGCTGCTGGGGGCGGCGGGGCTGCTGGATGGATATAAGGCCACATCGCATTGGGATATTCTGGGCAGTTTGGCGGAACGCTTTCCCAATATCGACGTGGTCGAAGACCGCTATGTCATCGATCGCAACCGCGCCAGCTGTGGGGGCGCCACCACAACGCTAGACCTGATGCTGGCCCTGATTGGGCGGGCGCATGGCGCGACCTTAGCGTTGAATGTGGCGGCCCTTTTTATGCATGGCGAGCGCGACCCAAGGTTAGACCCGCAGGCGCGCCTGCCCGATGATCGTATCTTGCGCGCTGCCGCAGCCCTAATGCGGCGCCATATCGAACAGCCCTTAGCCCTGTCCGAGATCGCCAAGCGCTTGCACATGGACCAACGCCGCCTGCAGCGTATTTGCAAGGAAAAGGCCGGCACCACGCCTGCCCAGCTGTACCAAAGCATCCGCTTGGCCGAAGCGCAGCGCTGGCTTGCCCAAAGCCGCATCAGCGTGGCCGAGGTGGCCTATCGGTGCGGCTTTGGCGATGCCACCGCCATGACACGGGCCTTTCGCCGCGCGGTGGGCCAAAGCCCCAGCCAATATCGCCGCGCTCTTGCGTCCTAGGTGCAAAAGCAAAGGCCGCCCAAAAGGGCGGCCCGCTATAGGCGACAAAACGCAAGGCTTAGCCGTTAACGCTGTCTTTCAGGGCCTTGGCGATGGTCATTTTCACGACTTTATCGGCAGGCTTTTGCATGGTTTCGCCAGTGGCGGGGTTGCGCACGGTGCGCGCGGGGCGCTCGCGGCAATAGATTTTGCCAACGCCTTGCAGCGTGACAGCGCCACCGCCCGAAACTTCGCGGGTGATCAGGGCAACAATGCCATCCAGCGCGGCAGTTGCGGTTTTCTTGTCGGCGCCCATTTCTTCCGCCAGTGCAGCCACAAGTTGGGTCTTGGTCATCGGTTTTGTCATTTTTAGGTCTCCTTGGTCTGCCCGAGTTATTGGGCCTAACGCGACAAAGCTAACGTTATATAGTGTGTAAACACTATGATTAGGGGGGTATTGCAAGCAAAAACCAACGCGGGGGCCTTCATTTATTAGGTTTTTTCGAAAATTCATTCCTTGAAACAAAACAAATCAAACGCGCTATATCCTTTCGGACAGTCGCAGTCTCGGCTGGGATATAAGCGGGTTTTACCCCAGCCCCACCCGCTGCGGGGCGCATACACACCGTTGACAGCCCACAAAGGCGGGGCCACTCTTTGGTGAACAGGGGGCCAAACCAAGCTGGCCACACGATCAAAGGAAATGGAAATGAGTGTAGCAAACTTGCGCCCGAACATGGACCATTGGCAACACCGCGTGGATCTGGCCGCGGCCTTTCGCTGGACTGCACGGCTGAATATGCACGAAGGCGTGGCCAACCATTTCAGCCTAGCGACAAATGATGATGGCACCCAATTTCTGATGAACCCCAACCAGATGCATTTTGCCCGCATCCGCGCCAGCGATCTGTTGCATATCGATGCCAACGACCCCAGCACGATGGAGGGGCCAAACGCCCCCGATCCCACCGCTTGGGGGTTGCACGGCGGCATTCACCGCCACTGCCGCCATGCGCGCTGTGTGATGCATGTGCATTCCATCCATGCCACGGTTCTGGCCAGCTTGGCTGACTCGCGCCTGCCCCCAATCGACCAAAACTGCGCCACGTTCTATAACCGCTACGTGATTGATGAAAACTACGGCGGGCTGGCCTTCGAAGACGAAGGCGCGCGCTGTGCCCAACTGTTCACCGACCCTAAGAAAAAGGTGATGATTATGGGCAATCACGGGGTTTTGGTGATTGGCGAAACGGTCGCCGAAACATTTAACCGCCTCTATTATTTCGAGCGCGCTGCCGAAACCTATATTCGCGCCTTGCAAACCGGCCAGCCGCTGCGTGTGCTGCCCGATGACATCGCCGAAAAAACCGCGCGCGAGCTGGAAACCTACCCCGACCAAGACGCCCGCCATTTGGCAGAACTCAAAGCGATCCTTGATGAAGAGGGCGCAAATTATGCCACATAGGCGCATCGCGCGGCTTTGACGGAACGTTCCACTGCCACCGCGCCGCAGTTTGCGCTAGCACAGCGCCAAACCGGCTAGCACAGGGAAATAGACCATGACCGATATCGTCATTCTGGGCGGCGCACGCACCGCTATTGGCACCTTTGGCGGCGCGCTTTCGGGCCTGCCCCCCATTGAAACCGGCACTATTGCCGCAAAAGAGGCGATGGCCCGCGCCGGCGTGGAAGGCGGCCAGATTGGCCATGTGGTGTTTGGCCATGTCATCAACACCGAGCCGCGCGATATGTATCTTAGCCGCGTGGCCGCGATGCAGGCCGGCATCCCCGAAACCACGCCCGCAATGAACGTCAACCGCCTGTGCGGTTCCGGCGCGCAGGCGATCGTGTCTGCCACCCAAGCCTTGATGCTGGGCGATGCCGATTTTGCCTTGGCCGGTGGTGCCGAAGCGATGAGCCGCGCGCCCTATATCGTGCCCGACCAGCGGTGGGGTTCGAAAATGGGTGATATCCGCACGCTAGATATGATGCTGGGCGCGCTGAATTGCCCCTTTGGCACGGGCCATATGGGGGTAACGGCTGAAAATGTGGCGGCCGAACATGATGTCAGCCGCCAAGCGCAAGATGCCTTTGCCCTTGAAAGCCAACGCCGCGCTGCCGCCGCCATCGAGGCTGGCTATTTCCGCGAACAGATCGTTCCAGTCGCGGTAAAACGCGGCCGCGACATGGTGCAATTTGACACCGACGAACACCCCAAGGCCACCACTGCCGAGGCGCTGGCAGGGCTGCGCCCGGTGTTCCAAAAAGACGGCACCGTCACAGCTGGCAACGCCAGCGGCATCAACGATGGCGCCGCAGCCATTGTTTTGGCCCGCGCCGATGCCGCCGAACGCGCGGGGCTTGTGCCGGCGTTTCGCGTGCTGGGCTATGCCCATGCGGGTGTGCGGCCACAGGTCATGGGCATTGGCCCCGTGCCTGCGGTGGAAAACCTGCTGGCACGCACGGGCCTGTCTGTTTCGGATTTCGATGTGATCGAATCAAACGAGGCCTTTGCCGCGCAGGCGCTGGCCGTGAACAAGGGGCTGGGGCTGGATGGCGCGCGCGTCAACCCCAACGGCGGCGCCATTGCCTTGGGCCACCCCGTGGGCGCCACAGGCTGCATTATCACTGTAAAGGCCATGTATGAACTGCAGCGCACCGGCGGGCGCCGCGCGCTGATTACCATGTGCATTGGCGGCGGGCAGGGCATTGCCTTGGCCATCGAGCGTCTCTAAGCGCCAGCCAAACACACTGATTACCGGGGGGGCATCTGCCCCCCTTTTTTCGTGCAAGTTGCGGCTGAATTAAGCGCTTTTTCACCACAATCGGCCAAATCTGCGGCATATCCCGCCGGAGCATAGAATGACGATTGCCATCAAACTGGCCGAAGAACGCCGCGCCCGCTTGGCCGCCGAGCGCCTGCTAGAATTGAAACAAGCCGAATTATGGGCGGCAAACCGCAAGCTGGGCCAGCATGCACGCGCGCTTTCGGCTGAAATCGTGGAAACCCGCGCGCAGGTAGACAGCTACCGCCACGAAAATCAGCGGGTGAAATCCGACCTTACCGCCGCCCATGCCAAAATTGCCATTGCCGAAAGGCGCCTGTGGCTTTCGATTGAAACCATCCCTGATGGCTTTGCCTTCTTCGATGCAGATGACCACCTGATCGCCGCCAATGCCGCCTATTTGGCCTTTTTCGACGGGCTGGAAGAGGTGCGCCCAGGCATCACCTACCCCCGCATTTTGCAGCTGCTTACCGATGAGGGGCTGATCAACACCGGCGATCTGTCGGCGCCCGAATGGCGCGCGATGATGCTGCAGCGCTGGCAGGCCCCCACGCCCGTGCCCTATGTGATGCGCAGCTGGAACGATATGTATGTGCGCCTGATCGACCAGCGCGGCCATGGGGGCGACGTGGTTAGCCTGGCGCTGAACATCACCAACACCGTGAAACACGAGGCGGAATTGAAAAAGGCCCGCCACCGGGCCGAGGCGGCAAATCGCGCCAAATCGGCCTTTTTGGCGAATATGAGCCACGAAATACGCACCCCCATGAATGGGGTGCTGGGCATGTCGGAATTGCTGGCAGAAAGCCCGCTGACAGATGATCAGCGCCTTTATGTTGAAACCATCCGCAATTCCGCCGAGGCGCTATTGGTCATCATCAACGACGTGCTGGATTATTCGAAAATCGAGGCAGATAAAGTGGTGCTGCAGCAGCGCCCATTTAATTTGCGCCAGCTGATGGATGAAATCATCACCCTGATGCACCCCGCGGCACAGCCAAAGGCACTGCAACTGCGGGTGGATTACCCCGCCGATCTGCAGCATGACTTCATCGGCGATCCGGGCCGCGTGCGCCAAGTGCTGACAAATCTGGTGGGTAATGCAGTAAAATTCACCCCCGCAGGCCATGTGGCCTTGCGGGTTTCCATGGCGGCCACCGGGGCCGGGGGTGGGCGTGCCGCGGGGCCTATCACACCGGTGCAAATTTTGATCGAAGATACCGGCATTGGCATTCCCCCCGATAAAATCGAACATGTGTTTGGCGAATTCAATCAGGCCGACGACAACCAAAACCGCCGGTTCGAAGGCACTGGGCTGGGGCTGGCCATCACCCGGCGCTTGGTGCAACTTATGGGCGGTGAGATATGGGTGAAAAGCCAACCCGGCCAAGGCACCTGCGTGGACCTATCGCTGCCCCTGCCACCAGCGCCAGATGCCGCGCAAAACACGGCCTCGCCTGCAGGCAAAACCGGCACAAAAGCCACCACCAAGCCGCGCAAGCCCAAAAAACCCGCGCCCCCCCGGCCCTGCGGCGCATACGGGTTTTGGCCGCCGATTACAATCGCACCAACCGTTTGGTTTTTGGGAAAATGGTGCAAGAGGCCGATATCGATCTGCACTATGCCGAAGACGGCGCCACAGCCATCGCCGCCTTTCAGCAAC
>Ga0181589_10001635_pt1 | contig 17528 bp, 16 predicted proteins | sample 071ome_25_FD_132444 | JGI IMG/M metagenome (GOLD analysis project Ga0181589, IMG submission 132444) | Coastal salt marsh microbial communities from the Groves Creek Marsh, Skidaway Island, Georgia - 071410BT metaG (megahit assembly) | ecosystem: Environmental > Aquatic > Marine > Intertidal...
ACCCAATCTGGCGCACGCGCATACAACAGCGCAAGGTATCGGTAATGATAGCTTACAGCGCCGTCCAATAATCCGGCAGGCAGGCGGTGACGCCCACCACCCAATCGGTGCAACACAAGCGGCAGGCTAATTTGATCAAGCCATGGTGACAGCGGTTGCCCAGACAGCACCTGTGGTGTATTTTCCCAAATACTGCGCGCGATGCGAACATAATGTGCACCGAATTCATGCGGGCATTGATAGTAAAAATACCCTGCATTAAAATACGCATATCGGCGCCAATCCTGTTCGGGATAAGTGATGTCCCATGAACTGGGGAAATCCAGATTGAATTTGTCGTAGAGCGGGCCCCAGATCTGTGCCAAGCTCGGGCTATCTGTTGTGATTTTGGGCCATGTGTGTGTGACCAAATGTGATGCGCTGGGGGTCGCAAAATCAAACGGGACCTTTGCAAGATCATCCAAGATCAAGGTATCGCTGTCAAAAAACACAAATGGCTGCCCCTTGGGTAGCGCGCCCAAACATTCGATTTTATTGCCATGGGGATATGTTTGGCCAAACACTTTGTTTTCAAATGATACCAGCTGCGCGCCCATGCTGGTGATATAGCTTAGGATATTTGGATCCGTTAGGCTGGGATCGTTCTGCCACAGTGGACCGGCCTGCGGGGTCGCGACCAAGACTTTCCCACAAAAATTTGGGCTGTTTTTTCGCAAGGATGCTAGGAACAAAGCGGTCTCATAGCCTAGTCGGCCATTTTGTCCGATCAGTACGATGTTAAACTGTGCCACCCGGGTTCCTTTGTTTTGCAATACACTATGATGTTGGGTCTGTTGCGTAAAGATGTGAATAAAAATTCAGCAAATTACCATTAACGAGAGAATTTTTTGCGTGTCACTGCAATGCTGCTGCTGTCATCGTATTTATTATTGCAACCGGTTGCAAAAGTGCTATCTTTGGTTAAGGGACGAGATTCGAGGTTACAGCGACATGCTAAAAGTTGGACTGTTAGGCGCAGGTAGAATTGGCCAAGTTCATGCTCAGACGATCTCTGGGCATGCGGGCAGCCGGTTGGTTGCTGTGTCTGATGTTGTCACACAAAACGCGCAAACCTTGGCATCTAAGTATGGTGCAGTGGTCAAGTCATCCGACGATATCCTAGCGGATCCTGCCATCGACGCAGTGCTGATTGCCACGTCAACAGACACGCATTCCGATTTGATTGAGGCCGCAACCGCCGCAGGCAAAGCAGTGTTGTGTGAAAAACCCGTTGATCTTAGCCTAGGGCGGGCGCGGCAATGTCAGGAACGTGTTGCGGGCAATGGCCAGCCGGTGATGTTGGGCTTTAACCGTCGCTTTGATCCAAATTTTGCAGCTTTGAAATCAGCAATCCAAGGTGGTGAAATTGGCCGCCCCGAATTGGTTAGCGTGACATCCTTTGACCCAGCGCCGCCGCCGGTATCCTATGTCAAAGTATCGGGTGGGTTGTTTCGTGATATGATGATCCATGATTTTGATATGGTGCATTTTTTGATGGGTGATCTGCCCGAAAAAATCACCGCAACGGGCAGTTCGATTGTTGATCCCGAAATTGGCAAGGTGGGCGATTTTGACACCGCTGTGGCGACCTTGACATACGCAGATGGACGCATTGCCGTCATCAAAAATTCGCGTCGGGCCGTTTATGGCTATGATCAACGCGTTGAGGTTCTTGGGTCACAGGGATTGTTGCAGGCCCAAAATATGCTGGAAAATACGGTTGTGAAATCGACGGCCCAAGGCGTGCAATCCGCCAAGCCCACGTATTTTTTCCTGGAACGCTACATGGCGGCCTATAGTGCCGAGTGGAATGCGTTTCTAACCGCACTTGCGGATCATTCGCCCATGCCTGTCGGTTTAGATGATGGCGTCGCGGCACTTGTGATGGCTGAGGCAGCAACGCTGTCCGCGCAGCAGGGGCGGCCCGTGTCGCTGAGCGAAATTTGATAACAACTTTGCGGTGCAAAGAGGAGTACACCGCATTGAAAACGATTTTCGGCCAAGGCGCCGACGACAGAATTCGGATCAATCCGGATAACCGATGGCCCCGCCATCGTCATTAAATTGGGAGGAAGTAAAATGAATAAATTTGTGAAAGGTGTCGTAACCGCAACTGCAATGGCGGTCGCCGCACCAGCAATGGCAGCCGATATTATTGTTGTATCGCACGGCCAAGCGAACGACCCATTTTGGTCAGTTGTGAAAAATGGCGTTGAACTTGCCGCACAACACACTGGTGCGAATGTGGAATACCGCGCGCCTGAAACATTTGACATGGTGGCTATGTCACAGTTGATCGATGCTGCCGTGAACCAAGAGCCAGACGGATTGGTTGTGTCCATTCCTGATGGTGATGCGTTAGGCCCATCCATTCAACGTGCCGCCGCAGCTGGCATTCCAGTGATTTCCATGAACTCGGGTTCTGATGTCGCCAAAAGCTTGGGCGCATTGCTGCACGTCGGTCAGGATGAATATGACGCGGGTAAAGCGGCCGGTGAAAAATTGGCATCCATGGGCGGCTCCAATGGTTTGTGTGTGAACCATGAAGTCGGCAACGTCGCATTGGATCTGCGCTGCTCAGGTTTCGCCGATGGTTTCGGTGGCGAAGTGACCGTTCTGCCAACAACAAATGATCCTGCTGAAATCAAAGCGAAAGTACGCGCAGCATTGGATTCAAACCAAGATATCGACACTGTCATGGCGTTGGGTGCAGGTCTGGCGGGTGAACCCTCGGCCGAGGCCGCGGGTGAATCCGGCCGTGATGTCATGGTTGCCAGCTTTGACTTGTCTGCGAACTTCTTGCAGATGATCGTTGATGGCAAAGCCGCATTTGCAATCGACCAGCAGCAATTCTTGCAAGGTTACTTGCCAGTTGCGTTCTTGGCGATGAATGCAGAATACGGTCTGATGCCAGGTGGCAACGTACCATCAGGTCCAAACTTGGTCACAGCTGACAAAGCGGGTCAAGTGATTGATCTGTCTGCCAAAGGCATCCGCTAATATCGGTGTATAATCGACTAGAAACGGCGCCCAGTGCGCCGTTTCGTGTTACAACAGGAGGAACGCATGACTGAGCAAACTCAGATCGCAGGGGACGAGCGTTTAAAAACCGAGCCATTTTTCGCCCGTATGATGAAAAAACCAGAACTTGGGGCCATAGCGGGTGTAATCTTGGTGACGATCTTTTTCTTGATTACCGCAGATCCAGTAATGTTCAGCCTGTCTGGGGTCATGAACTTTATGACGCCAGCGGCGCAGTTGGGTATTTTGGCCATTGGCGCGGCGATGCTGATGATTGGCGGCGAATTTGACCTGTCGATCGGGTCGATGGTGGCCTTTGCCGGTTTGTTTTTTGGTGTGTGTATTGTGACCTGGGGATTGCCGCTGATTTTTGCGATCCCGCTGACCTTTGCCTTTGCGGCGGCGGTTGGGGCAACGAATGGCATGATTGTGATCCGCTCAGGTTTGCCATCCTTTATTGTCACCTTGGCGTTTTTGTTTATTTTGCGTGGCCTGTCCTTGGTTGGACTTAAGGCTGCAACAGGGGGCAGCACGCAGCTGCGCGGTGTGCGCGATGCCACCGAAAATGATTTTTTAGCGCCGTTTTTTGCAGGCGATGCCTTTAGTGGGCTGTTTTTGTGGCTGGCTGAAAACGGCTGGGTTGATACCTTTAAGAATGGCAGCCCCAAGGTGCCCGGCGTTCCAGTTGAAATTATCTGGTTCATCGCATTGGCGCTGGTTGCGACCTATGTGTTGCTACGCACCCCTGCGGGGAACTGGATTTTCGCGGCAGGTGGCGATACCAATGCAGCCTCAAATTCCGGCGTGCCTGTCAATCGCGTCAAAATAATTTTGTTCATGGTAACAGCCTGTTGCGCCGCTTTGGTCGCGATTATTACCGTGATTGATGCAGGATCAACCGACAGCCGTCGTGGTTTCCAAAAAGAGTTTGAGGCGATTATCGCAGCCGTTATCGGCGGCTGTTTGCTGACAGGTGGATACGGATCTGCGATTGGTGCGTTTTTCGGTTCAATCATTTTTGGCATGGTGGTCATTGGTCTGACCTATACCGATTTTGACCAAGACTGGTTCCAAGTGTTTTTGGGCGGTATGCTGTTGATCGCGGTTTTGTTCAACAATGCCATTCGCAAACGTGTCACAGGGGAACGTTGATATGTTAGATACAACACAAAATAACGCACCCATCGTCCAGATGAATAACATTGAAAAACATTTCGGCAATATCATTGCCTTGGCCGGGGTCAGTTTCGATGTGCGACCGGGGGAATGTCATTGCCTGCTGGGCGACAATGGTGCGGGCAAATCCACATTCATCAAAACCATGTCGGGCGTTCATCAACCGACCAAGGGTGAAATCCTGTTCGAAGGCAAACCCATGAATTTTGCCACCCCCCGTGACGCGATGGAGGCCGGCATTGCCACTGTGTTTCAAGATTTGGCTATGATCCCGCTGATGAGCGTGACGCGCAATTTTTTCATGGGGCGCGAACCGACCAAGGGCAGTGGCCTGCTAAAACGGTTTGATGTGGATCATGCAAATGATGTCACCATGGAACAGATGCGCAAAATGGGTATCAACCTGCGGGGACCAGATCAGGCGGTGGGTACCTTGTCAGGGGGTGAACGCCAAACCGTTGCCATTGCGCGTGCGGTATATTTCGGGGCCAAGGTATTGATTTTGGACGAACCCACATCCGCATTGGGTGTGCGCCAAACATCGAATGTTTTGGCCACCATCGACAAGGTTCGTAACCAAGGTATCGGTGTGGTGTTCATTTCCCACAATGTGCGGCACGCTTTGGCCGTCGGCGATCGGTTTACTGTTCTAAACCGCGGCAAAACACTGGGAACGGCGCAACGCGGTGAAATCACACCCGAGGAATTACAAGACCTGATGGCAGGTGGTCAAGAAATGGCCCAGCTAGAAGGGTCACTTGGTGGAACCGTTTAACGCATAACGCGTGCCGCAATTTATGCGGCACGTGATCACAGGTTCGCACTGGTGAACATTAGACATTCAAACACATGTACCCTGAATGGAGACGGGCAGATGACACAAACAATCCGATTGACGGCGGCACAAGCTATAGTTCGGTATTTGGCCGCGCAAATGAATGAAGATGGCCAGACCTATATCGCAGGGGTCTGGGCAATTTTTGGACATGGCAACGTCGCAGGATTGGGCGAGGCGTTATATGGCGTGCGCGATACATTGCCGACCTATCGCGGTCACAACGAACAGACCATGGCACACACGGCGATTGCCTATGCCAAACAGTTGCGGCGCAAACGCGCAATGGCGGTCACGTCATCCATTGGACCGGGGGCCACCAATATGGTCACGGCCGCCGCGCTGGCACATGTAAACCGCTTGCCCGTTTTGTTTGTGCCGGGCGATGTGTTTGCCAACCGTGGGCCTGATCCTGTGTTGCAACAGATCGAAGATTTCGGCGATGGCACGGCATCGGTCAATGATTGTTTCAAAACGGTTAGCCGTTATTTCGACCGTATTTCACGCCCCGAACATATCCTGACCGCACTGCCGCGTGCGATGCGCACCTTGACAGATCCCGCAGATTGCGGACCTGTGACACTGTCCTTTTGCCAAGATGTTCAGGCTGAGGCCTATGATTACCCCCTGTCGTTTTTTGAACCCAAGGTCTGGCGTGCGCGCCGCGTGCGCCCTGACATGGACGAATTGGCCGATATGGCCGCGCTGATCAAAGGGGCGCAATCGCCTGTGATCGTTGCAGGCGGCGGCGTGCATTACGCGGGCGCGACAGAAACGCTGCGTACCTTTGCCGAGGCGCATAATATCCCAGTTGTCGAAACCCAGGCGGGCAAATCGGCGCTGCCGTGGGATCATCCCCTAAACCTTGGGCCAATTGGTGTGACAGGGGGGGAACCGGCCAATGATCTATGCGCGCGCGCTGATGTGGTTTTGGGTGTCGGCACACGGTTTCAGGATTTCACGACAGGATCATGGGGGCTGTTTGCCAACCCGAACAGGCGTCTGGCCTGTTTGAATGTGGCAGCCTATGATGCGGCGAAACATAATGCGCAGCCCCTGATGGCCGATGCCAAAGTGGGGCTAGAGGAACTGAGCGCCGCTTTGGGCGCACACAAATCCCCCGTCGATATTTCTGGCGCGAAAGAGGCATGGTTTGCCAAGGTTGATCCGCTGACCGATGCGCCCACTGCGGGCAATGCATTGCCCACCGATATGCAAGTGGTGGGGGCTGTGCAGCGGGCCGCCCATGCCGATACGGCGGTGATGTGCGCCGCGGGCACCATGCCGGGCGAATTGCACAAACTATGGAAAGCGGGGCGACCAGGGTCGTATCATATGGAATATGGTTTTAGCTGTATGGGCTATGAAATTGCTGGGGCCATGGGCATGAAAATGGCCGAACCTGATCGCGATGTGATCTGTTTCACCGGCGATGGCACCTATATGATGGCCAATTCGGAAATGGCGACTGCGGCGATGATGGGCATCAGCTTTACCGTTGTGGTCACAGATAACCGCGGCTTTGGCTGTATCAACCGTTTGCAAATGGGCACAGGCGGGGCCGAATTTAACAACCTGCTGGATCACGCAGTGGGCGGGCAAAATTCGGCCATCGATTTTGCCGCACATGCAGGGTCAATGGGCGCGACATCATGCAAGGTCAGCTCGATCGCTGAACTTGAGCAAGCGCTGGCCAAACGTGCCGAGGTCACCGGCCCCTATGTCATCGTCATTGACACCGACCCCTATCCCAGCACGCCCCATGGCGGCACATGGTGGGAAGTCGGCGTTCCAGAAGTCAGCACACGCCCCAGCGTCAATGACGCACGGGCCAAATTTGAAACCAACAAAAAACAGCAAAGAACAGTCTAATGAGCGTTAAAATCGGTATCTCGCCCATCGCGTGGCAAAATGATGATCTGCCTGACATCACCAAAGATTTTACTATGGAGCAAGCCCTGCGCGAAGCGCGCGAAATTGGCTATACTGGCGTCGAACGCGGTCAGCGGATGCCCCACGATACAGAGGGACTGCGCGCCTATCTTGACGGCAATGACATCGCGCTGTGCGGGGGATGGTGTTCGGGCAATTCGTTGAACAATGATTTTGCCGCCGAATGCGATGCCACGCGCCAACAGGTTGAACAATTCATCGCGTTGAACGCGCCTTGCATTGTTTATGCAGAATGCTCAAACACAGTGCAGGGCATGATCGATGTGCCCGTGAACAACCGCCCCAAAATGGACCGCGATGATATCCGTGCCTATGGGGCCAAGATCAGCGAATTGGCCAAATGGATGGCGGACCAAGGCATGCCCATGGCCTATCACCACCACATGGGATCCATTATTGAAAGCGAAGATGACGTCAATTGGCTGATGGATGGATCCAGCGCTGATTTACACCTGTGCTTTGACACGGGGCATTTGCTGTTTGGGGGCGGGGATGTGATGGCCACTTTGGATCGCTGGGGTGACCGTGTGCACCACGTTCATTACAAAGATATCCGCCCCGCGATTGTTCGCGATGTCCTCGACAATAACCGCAGTTTCCTTGATGCGGTGATGGCGGGGGCCTTTACGGTTCCTGGTGACGGCTGCATTGATTTCGATGCCGTGACCCGCGCCCTGAAAGCGATGGATTATAATGGTTGGATCGTGGTCGAAGCCGAACAAGACCCTGCCAAAGCGCCGCCATATGAGTATTCAAAACTGGGATACGACAATATTGTCGCCGCCTGTCAGGCCGCGGGATTGCAGATCACCAGTTAAGATTTCCCGCGCTCTGCCGATAATGCCCATGGCGGGGCGCATTCCGTTCACCGTACACAAAAAAGGAGAGGTTACGATGGTCGAACGCACGCTTGGATATATTCCGTATTTCAATACGGAGTCCTGTGATCTGGACGAATTCAAGGTGCCAACATCCAGTAGCCTGTCACCCGACGATGTGCCGCGCGCGGCCCAGATTGTCAAAAATGTGCCAATTTACGATATGGCGGCGTTGCGCGGGGATTTGGATGATCCCGCGTGGCGGCGTGCGCTGATGGCTGAATGGGCGCATGTTTTGCGCCACACGGCTGGGGTGATTGCCCTGAAATCCGCCTATGCTGATACATCCGTGATTGATCGCGCGACACAGGTGTTCAATGACATCATTGCCCAAGAACGTGAAATCGGCGCGGGACAAGGCGATCATTTTGCGGCCGCTGGCGCCAATGATCGGGTGTGGAACAGTTTGCAAAAACATTGTCTGCACGACCCGGAAAACTATGTCGCCTATTTTGGAAATGTGTCGATTGCGGCAGCCTGCGAGGCATGGCTGGGTCCCCATTATCAAATGACGGCCCAGGTGAACCAAGTGCGCCCCGGTGGCAAGGCGCAACAGCCACACCGCGATTATCATTTGGGGTTTCAAACCGCAGATGTTGCGGCGCAGTTTCCCGCACATGCGCACGAACTGACCGCGGCGCTGACGCTGCAGGGCGCGATTGCCCATGTCGATATGCCTGTTGAAAGTGGCCCGACCAAGCTGTTGCCGTTTTCGCAGCTATATGATGCGGGATATTTGGCGTTTCACGACCCAAAATTTGCCAATTATTTTGAACAAAACTATGTCCAAATCCCACTGAACAAAGGGGATGCCGTATTTTTTAACCCGGCGCTGTTCCACGCAGGCGGCAGCAACCACAGCAGTGATATTGACCGCATGGTGAACCTGTTGCAGATATCATCGGCCTTTGGTCGCGCGATGGAGGCTGTTGATCGTGATGCGATGGTGCGCCACGCCTATGGGGCGTTCTTGGCAGCCCATGGCCACATGTCCGCAGGCGATATCGCAGCGGCGGTGGCCGCCACGGCCGAGGGGTATTCGTTTCCCACCAATCTTGACACCGATCCGCCCATCGGGGGAAATGCGCCACAAACACAGGCAGACATCCTGCGCCATGCTTTGTCGGAACGTTGGACACAGGATCAGCTGAATGTATCACTTGATGCGCTGATATTACGGCAACGGGCATAGGGGAACGGACCATGACACATCTTTTGCGTAAACCCATTGCAACGACAGGCAAGGTTCATGATATCACACCTCAAACCGCTGGGTGGTCCTATGTGGGGTTCGGGCTGTATCACCTAAAGGCTGGCGAAACTGCATCCGAGCCGACGGGCGATCGTGAAGTGATTTTGGTCATGGTCGAGGGCAAAGCCCATATCACCGGTGCGGATCACGATTGGGGCGAATTGGGCGAACGGATGAATGTGTTTGAAAAAACACCACCCCACTGCCTGTATCTGCCCAATGATACCGACTGGGTGGCCACGGCGACTACGGATTGTGTGATCGCCGTGTGCACGGCCCCCGGACAGGGGGGCCACCCCGCACGCCGCATTGGCCCAGACGGCATAACATTGACACAGCGCGGCAAGGGGGGAAATACGCGCCATATCAATAACATAGCGATGGAGGCTGAGGATTTCTGTGACAGTCTGTTGGTGACCGAGGTATTTACACCCGATGGGCATTGGTCATCCTATCCCAGTCACCGCCATGATCAGGATGATTATCCCCGCATCACCTATCTTGAGGAAACCTATTACCACCGTCTGAACCCTGCAACTGGGTTTGGCATTCAACGGGTCTATACCGAGGATGGCAGTTTGGATGAAACTATGGCGGTCAAAGACGGCGATGTTGTGTTGGTTCCGCGTGGACATCACCCTTGCGGTGCGCCATATGGGTTTGAAATGTATTACCTAAACGTCATGGCTGGACCCTTGCGCAAATGGCGCTTTGTCGCTGACCCAGACGTGGAATGGATTATGGAGAGAGACGCGACATGAGTGAGTTTGCAATTTATCCCAGCCTTAAGGGCAAAACAGTCTTTGTGACCGGCGGTGCCGCCGGAATCGGAGAGCGGATGACACGCGCCTTTGCCGAACAGGGCGCACGCGTGGGTATGGTTGATTTGAATGGCGCAGGCGGTCAGGCCCTGATCGACAGCTTGGACGGCGACCACGCCTTTGCGCAATGTGATCTTAGGGATATCGATGCCCTGCGCGCAGCCTTTGCCGATTTGGCGGATCGCTTGGGGCCAGCGCAGGTGTTGGTCAACAATGCCGCCCATGATGATCGCCATGATTGGCGCGATGTGACGCCGGAATATTGGGACGAACGGATGCAAACGAACATTCGTCATATGTTTTTTGCAATTCAATCCGTGGCCCCGGGAATGATCGCAGCCGGCGGTGGATCGATCATCAATTTGGGATCAAATTCATGGTGGGAATGCGGTGGCGGGTTTCCGGCCTATACGACCGCCAAGGCCGCCGTACACGGGTTGACTCGCACTATGGCCCGCGATTTGGGCGATCACCGCATTCGCGTGAACACCGTGGTCCCGGGCTGGATCATGACCGAACGCCAAAAGGAACTGTGGGTCACGCCCGAAGCCTTGGCCAAACAGATTGATCGCCAATGTCTGCCCGATGCGATTGACCCGATCTATGTGGCGCGGATGGTGTTGTTTTTGGCTTCAGACGACAGTGCGATGTGTTCGGCGGGGAATTTCATGGTTGAAGGTGGATCCATCTGATGGCATTTCAGCTGGCGGCTTGTGCTGAAATGCTTTGGCCTGACAAGCCGATTGAGTGGCGTGCCGCGCGTTTGCATGAGCGCGGCCTTGGCGTTGGATTATGGAATCTGCCCGCCCACGATCTGACGAAACTGGCCAAGACGGGTGCGCATTTCACCATTGCCAATGGCTATGCCCAAGGCCGTCTTGCGGACCAAGAGGGGGCAGATATGCTGCTGTCATCCGCGGCGCAGGTCATTGAGATGGGCAAGCGGATCAATATTGATCGCTACAATCTGCATGGCACCGGTCTGGGCGATGGCGGTATTCCGATCTGGCAACATGATGTGATCACCGGTGATATGTGGTTGCGCGCCCAAGATACGTTGCACCGCATATGCGATTTGGCCGAGGCCGAGGGCGTGATATTTACACTGGAAAACCTGAATCTGCTTGATCACCCAGGGTGCCCCTTTGGAACGACGGCGGATGTGTTGACACTGGTGTCGTCCGTCGATCGGCCACAGTTGCGGATCAATCTTGATTTATATCACACCCAAATCGGCGAAGGGGATCTGATCCGCTGGTGTGAAAAAGCCGTGCCTTGGATGGGCGAGGTGCAAGTGGCCGATAACCCTGGACGCTGTGAACCCGGCACGGGTGAGATTGCCTATGCATCGGTGGCCCAAGCCCTTGGGGCTATGGGCTATGACGGTCCTGTTGCGTTAGAGGCCTTTGCCCAATCTGATCCAGAGCTGGCTCTGGATCGTTTTGTGTCTGCGTTTACGCTGGCTTGAAGGCCCGCAACACCTGACGCGTGGCCGTGACCACAGGGTCGTGTGTTTCGCGCAGGATGGTGACGCGATCAAATCGGTCGGGGTCCGCATTCACAGCGCTACGCATTGCTTGGCCAAAGGCCATGCGCAATTCGGTTCCGATGTTGAATTTGCAAATGTTGGATGTGCGCGCCAGTGATTGGCGTTGGGCATAGGGCACCCCAGATCCGCCATGGATGACCAAGGGCACGTTGGTCACGGCCTCAATCGCGCGAATGCGTGTTTCGTCAAGGCCGGCGTTTGCGTCTTGTTGCAGATGCGTGTTGCCCACTGAAATTGCCATTGCATCCACACCTGTGTCGCGGGCGAATTGCGCAGCCTCATCAGGGTCGGTGCCATGTGATGCCTCGCCGCCGTCATAGCCCACAAAGCCAATTTCGCCTTCGCATGATATGCCAGCCGTGTGGGCCATTTCCGCAATTGCTGCCGTTTCGTCGATGTTTTGGGCCAGTGGCTTGCGTGATCCGTCAAACATCAGTGATGTAAACCCGCTGTCCAAAGCGATTTTGCAATCCTCGAATGTATAGCCGTGGTCAAGATGGGCCACCACAGGCACGGATGCCCCATCCGCCAAATGCCGAAACATTTTGCCCAAAATGGTCAGGGGGGTATGCGCGCGACACGATGGCCCTGCCTGAAGGATAACTGGACAGCCTTCGGCCTCGGCTGCGGCGACATAGGCGCGCATGTCTTCCCATCCTAGGGTGACCAGCCCTGCCACGGCATAACCATCGCGCAGGGCGGGTTGCAAAACATCCCTGAGTGTTGCCAGCGTCATTTGAATTTCGCCACCATATCCATGATGCCCGGAATTGAGTGCAATTGTTCGGCATGGGTGGGCTGGAAATACTGTTTCAACGAACGCTGTGACAGCCCACCAAGGATCGTGAAATAATACATTTCATATCCCGGCAACACGCAGCAGGGATGGTACCCTTTGTCGATCATGACGGTGGATCCATCCATGATGTGATAGGCATCACCTGGTTTGTTATCTTCGCGCTGTAACATTTGCAGGCCCGAACCATAGTTGGGACGGAACCGGAAATTATAGGTTTCATCATGGCGGGATTCGTCGGGCAGGCGGTCTGTATCGTGTTTGTGCGATGGAAACCCTGACCACCCCCCTGCGCCGACGGTGTACAATTCCGACACCAACAAACGGCCCACTTTGCCATGTTGGTTGGCACCAAGGATATGTTTGATCTTGCGATGGGTTTTGGTGTCATCTGATCCGTATTGCACCAGATCAATCCCATCGCCACGCACGTCAAAGGGCTCTAGCACTTTGTCGTATTTGGCCCCTGCGATGAACACCTCGGTCGTATCGGACACACAGGTCATGCGCGCATGTGCGCCAGTGGGGACATATACGCCTTCTGGTTCGCCATCCCAGACATCAACACCGCGGTTGCCCAGTTTGGGGTATGTTGCGCCCTCGATATCGACATCGATTGTGCCTGTGGCGGGGACGATGCAGGTTTCATAACCTGCCACCTGATAGTCAAAGGTTTCGCCCTGTTTCAGTTTAACGATGTTGAAATAATTCAAGGGCACCAAATCATGATCGACATCAACGATTGGTTTGTTTTGGTTATCATGGGGCGCGATATGCATGAGGAGGTTCCTTTGTTTTACTGGGGGCCAGCATGGTCGGCCAAAAATCTATTCAATTGCTCAGTTGTGGGCATGGCGGGTGCGCATCCGGCTTGCGACACGACGATTGATGCACAGGCTGATCCGCGCAGCACGGCGGTTTCCAAATCAAACCCCGCCGCGATGGATGCCAGCAGCCCAGCCATAAAACTGTCGCCTGCGCCATTGGGTTTGACGGCCGTCACAGGGTAAATACCCGTTTTGATTTCTTGTCCTTGGTACAAAGTGATCGCACCTTTTTCGCCCATTTTATAGATCACAAGCCGGTTTCCATCCGCGGCCAGCTGTTGTGCCTTGGCCAATCCTTTGTCGATACCGCCGGCCATAAATCCGAATTCTTCGTCATTGCCGACGATCACATCACTGGCCGCACCGGCGCGTGATAATACATCTGCGGCCACATCCGCCGATGGCCAGCTGTAGGGGCGATAGTCGATATCAAAAATGATCGGCAATCCGGCCTGTTTTGCCAGATCAAAGGCATGGAATGTGGCCCCGCGCGATGGTTCACTGGCAAAAACGGTGCCCGCGGTAATCAATGCGCTAAAGGCAGAATAATCGACGCGGTCCATATCTTGATTGGTTACTTGAAAATCAACGGCACCGTTTCGATAGATTACGTTTTGAAAATCCTCGATGCAGCTTTCATAGACGGCCAGCGATGTGCGATATTCGCCGCCCACGCGTTTGATATATTCGGTTCCAACGCCGTAATGTTCCAATTTGTTCACACAAAATCGCCCGACGGCGTCATCGGACACAGATGTCACCAAACTGGCTTGGCTGCCCAGCTTGACCAATCCTGCACAAATATTGGCGGATGAACCGCCAAGGTCCGCACGAAAGGTATCGGCGTGTTCGCTTTTGGTGCCAATTGGATCAGCAAAAACATCCATTCCGGCGCGCCCAAAAACAGCAAATGTGTTGCCTTTGATCCCATCCATTAGTGTTGCCATTGTGCCGTTCCTCTTTGCACCCATCTTGACCAATGTCGCTGTCTGTTGGCCTAGTGCTGATTGTATCTTGTGGAATTGTGATTCTCAGGATACAAATTTTGCAACCGGTTGCAAATGTTTTCTGGAGAGGGCCTTTATGACGCGTGAAATTGGTATCGGAATCTTGGGTGGCGGCTATATGGGCAAAGCGCATGCCGTCGCGATGTCCGCGGTAGGGGCGGTATTTAACACCCATTTACGCCCACGTCTGGAAATGGTGTGTGCATCGACACCCGACAGCGCCGAACGGTATCGGTCAGCCTATGGATTTGCGCGGGCCACAGATGATTGGCGGGTGTTGGTCAATGATCCAAAGGTCGACGCGATCGTTATTGCGTTACCGCCCAGCTATCATCGTGACATTGCACAGGCTGCATTTGATCTGGGTAAACCTGTTTTTTGTGAAAAACCACTTGGTGGATCCTTGGCAGATGCGCAGGCGATGACAGATGCGGCGCAGCGGGCAGGGGTGACCAATATGATTGGGTTCAACTATATCCGCACACCCGCCAGCCAGTTTGCGCGCAAACTGATTGCTGATGGTGCAATCGGTGATGTCACTTGGTTTCGCGGCGAACACACCGAAGATTTCTATGCCGACCCGCAGTCGCCCTTTACCTGGCGCGGGCAGGATGTGGCCAATGGCACCATGGGGGATTTGGCCCCGCATATGATCAACGCAGCCCTGGCCCTGATTGGTCCCATTTCACAGGTCATGGGGGATGTCGAAACGGTTATCGCCAATCGTCCGGGCGGCACTGTGACCAATGATGATCATGCCCAGCTGATGTGTCGGTTTGCCAGTGGGGTAATGGGGCAGATGTATTTCAGCCGCGTCGCCACAGGGCGCAAAATGGGATACGCCTATGAGGTCACGGGGACCAAAGGCGCGATCCGTTTTGACCAAGAGGATCAGAACGCCTTGTGGGTTTATAAAATGGATGACCCCGAAGAAATTCGCGGATTTCGCAAAGTGCTGACAGGGCCTGCGCATCCTGATTATTTGCCATTCTGCCAAGGCCCAGGCCATGGTACCGGATATCAAGACCAGATCATCATTGAAGCGCGTGATTTTTTGCAGGCCATTGAAACGGGTGCGCCTGTTTGGCCTACGTTCCAAGATGGCCTAGAGGTGTCCAAAGTGGTCTATGCCGCGCTAAAGTCGGCAGAGGAAAAAACTTGGGTGTCGGTATCCTGACCGACCCAATCCCTATCAAGTGTAAGAGGCGAAGATGACAAAACTAAAATGGGGTATGATCGGCGGCGGCGAAGGCAGCCAAATCGGACCTGCACACCGTTTGGGTGCGCAAGCTGATGGTCGGTTTGAATTCGCGGCAGGGGCATTGGATCATCGTCCTGATGTGGGGCGCGAATATGCAACGCGACTTGGGATTGCGGCTGATCGCGCCTATGGGGATTGGCGCGAAATGCTGGCGGGTGAAACAGGCCGCGATGACCGCATTGATTTGGTGACCGTGGCCACGCCCAATGCAACGCATTTCGAAATTACCAAATCATTCCTTGAGGCGGGGTTTAACGTATTGTGCGAAAAACCGATGACCATGACCGTAGAAGAGGGCGAAGAAATCGTGCGCATCGCCGAAAAATCCGGCAAAATCTGCGCAGTCAACTATTGCTACTCTGCCTATCCCATGGTGCGCCAAGCCCGTGCGATGGTTGAAAACGGCGAATTGGGCAAGGTGCGCTTGGTCGTGACAAATTTCAGCCATGGCCATCACGGCGATGCCACGGATGCAGATAATCCGCGGGTCCGCTGGCGGTATGATCCGGCGATGGCGGGCATATCAGGTCAGTTTGCCGATTGCGGCATTCACGCGCTGCATATGGCCAGTTTCATTTGCCAAGATGACGTGACGCAGCTGTCGGCCGATTTTGCATCCACCATTTCCAGCCGCGTGCTAGAGGATGACGCGATGGTCAATTTCCGCATGTCCCAAGGGACCGTGGGGCGGCTGTGGACATCGTCGGTCGCGATTGGGCGGCAGCATGGCTTTGATATTCAGGTGTTTGGTGAAACCGGCGGTTTGCGCTGGGCGTCTGAACAGCCCAACCAGCTGATCTATACCCCCGTAGGTGGGCGCACCCAAATCATTGAAAAGGGCGAAGGCGGCCTGCACGAGGACGCCATGCGCCTGTCGCGTGTGGCCATCGCCCATCCCGAAGGGTTCCCCTTGGCGGTTGCCAATATCTATTGCGATTTGGCAGACGCAATTTCGGGCGCGGCCCGTCCAGCATTGCCAAATGCCGTCGATGGCGTGCGATCCATGGCGGCCGTGTCTGCGGCTGTTGCATCGGCCCAGAAATCGGGCGCATGGCTGGACGCCCGTCCGCCGATGTTTCGCTAGGTCAATATCACTGAATGCGGGGCGCTAATGTTCCGCGTTCAACCACACGACAGGGGAACAAACGGGCCTCGGGCATGCGATCAGGATCGGACAGCAGGGTTTCGACAACCTGAACCGACGTCGCAACGATTTCGCTGATGGGTTGGTGAATTGTGGTCAGATCGACCAGTTCCCAGCCCGCCATTTCCATATCATTCAATCCGATCACGCCAATATCACGGCCAATCTGCATCCCACGGTCACGAATGGCCGACAGCGCGCCAATGGATAGGACATCATCCCCGCAGAAATAGGCTTGCGCGGGCTGTGTTTCCAGCAATCGCATCATTTCTGCCCGCCCCGCGTCAAAGGAATAGGCGGCCGAAAACGAATGTGTCATCTGGATGTGCGGATGCTGGCCCAATTCTTGGGCAAATCCTAAAAACCGGTCTTGGGCTGATGTTGCTGTCTTGGGCCCGCCCATATAGGCAATTGATGTATACCCGCGTGCAATCAATTCACGCGCGGCCATGCGGCCACATTCGACATTGTCGATCCCGACCACATCGACCTGCGTTTCAGCAGAAGGACGCCCAAAGGTATGCACAACGGGGACGCCTGCGTTGTGGAACGCTTCGGCAAAACTCAGCGGCAGTGTCGATGATGCAACAATCACCGCATCCACCGAATATTGGCGCAACATACGCACAGAATTGGACGGGTCGGTTTCATTGGACAGGTTCACAATCAGGGGCCGCAATCCGCGATCCTGCAGTGCGCGGGTGAATTTATCAAAGACTTGCAAAAAAATGGGATTGTGAAAGTTATTCGACACCAATCCAATCAGTTTGGTCCGCCCCGTAGTCAGCGACGATGCCAGCGCATTTGGGCTATAGCCCAATTCAGCGGCCGCCTGTTCAACGCGCGCGCGCATTTTGGGTGACACGGATGCACCAGCGGTAAATGTGCGCGATACGGCTGAACGCGACACGCCGGCCAATTTGGCAACGTCTTGTAATGTGACAGCCATAATACCACCTTAGATTCTGA
>Ga0181589_10001636_pt1 | contig 17520 bp, 10 predicted proteins | sample 071ome_25_FD_132444 | JGI IMG/M metagenome (GOLD analysis project Ga0181589, IMG submission 132444) | Coastal salt marsh microbial communities from the Groves Creek Marsh, Skidaway Island, Georgia - 071410BT metaG (megahit assembly) | ecosystem: Environmental > Aquatic > Marine > Intertidal...
ACGGTCGTAGAGGAGGCTGAAGACATTTTAGATGATGACCCTTACTACCATCGTCAAGCACATCACAGAAACTCTGTGACTCAGGTTTTAGAACATATTGGTGCTAAAGACCATGACTACGTTTTCATATCCAATACAGATGAGATACCAGACTCTAAAGTAATTGAATCCAACTTATTTAATTATGATTATATTGAATATGAATTCTTAACTCTTAGAATGAGACACTTTGTATGGAATTTTGATTTTGAAAATCAACCGTATGAAGTATCAGGAACTCAGTTATGTAACTTCAAAAACCTTAAATTATATAGTGCACAATATTTCAGAGATAGAAGTCATTGGACAGACCACCACCTAAAAACATTTAGAGGATGGAAATTAGAATACTTTGGGACACCTGAAAGGTCATTAGAATTAATGCAAAGAATGGATGCGGATTACTTAAATGAAGACGTATCTTACGTTCAATCATTCTTAGACAATAAAACCAATATGTGGAGTAATGAATTACACGCCACTTATGATTGGTATTATTTCCCAATGAATAAAATTATGCTGGAGGAAAAGATTAACCCCCAACATAATTCTAATTACTTATTTGATATAATTACTTAATAGTAAACATAACTTCGGGGTCGCACTTTGTGTGACCCTTTATTTCTATTGGAAAACGAAATGCTTTCCTTACATTGTTTTGAATATCATCAACACTCTTACTTAATTGTTCAATCCAATATTTTGTTGTATCCACAGCACTATCATAAGGTTCTACATCTAATTCGACTAAGATAGTTTTTCTTGGATTTCTCATAACCGACAATCGAGTAAAATTAGACCAGTAACTTCCAATCAATAAGTCACATTCAGACAATAGATATATTTCATATATCGCTTTCAACATGTCATTAAGTTTAGGATTCTCCACCTTAGAAACATGAACAGCGTCGCCAGAAATTCTAACAACATCCATATCAAAGACACCCTCTTTTACCATCTCATATGCCTCTTGAGAGTCTGAAGATATTAGTACCCTTGCATTTGGTAAGAAATTTTGATTGATTGCTCTAATGTAATTTTGTATTGTGTTTTGACTCACCTGAGGTATATCACCCCAATTCCAATTGGTTCTAACGTGTACACCAATAACATACTTAACATCTGAAAATAACTTACTTTTCAAATAGTTAAAATTCTTTTTATACTCGTCTTCTAAGTTGAATAGGTAATGAAATATTTCAGGGTAAATAGTTTTTTCATCCACTCCGATTCTTTCTAATTTTTCTCTATAAATTGGATTTTGAAAAAAGAATGGAATCAGTGTTTGATTTGAATAAAAATATAAACACTCAGCGTTTGGATAATAATCCTCAATAACACCTTCGGTTATATAGTTAACCATTTCATCATATGATGAGAGTAAGTTAAGTCTACCTCTTTTTAATGGTTGTTCATACCAATCTCTCGACCACCACTCATGGTCACTGGTAAATATTTCAACTAATGGCGTATTTGTTTTATCTTCAATTCTAAATGAATAATCATTAACATAAGCCAATAAGAATGCATTCATTGCACCTATCAACTTATCACCAACACCACCATGATTGGTTTTGTAAACAACATATCTTTCCTTGGAAGGTTTGTAATCGTAAAACATAACTTCTATTTTTTATAGAAATTTAGTAATAATACGATAAAACAAAATAGAATATTACATTAATCCTTTTTCTCTCGCTAAAGTTTCAAGTCTTTCTAATTCTATTTCTTTCTTATCTAATATAGAATTTTGTTGTTGGATTGCTTCAGTTAAGATGGATACAAGTAACGCATATCTAACAGTTAATATACCGTTGTCATCTTCTATAATTAACTCAGGGAACTCTTCTTGGATTTCCTGTGCAATTACACCAATATCCCTAACATCTAATTTTTCAGATGAATTGATAGATAGGTCTTCTTTAATCCATTCAAAGCTAACACCTCTAAGTCTTAATATCTTATCTAAAGCATTTTGAATCTCCCTAAAGTTCTTTTTCAATCTTCTATCTGAAGAACCCGCAGAACCTGTAGAACCCGTTGGACCACGACCACCTCTGTTACCCTGTGGACCTTTATTACCCGTATAACCTTTAGGACCTTTTGGACCTGGTGCCGCAGTAGCAGTATATCCTTTAGGACCCTTAGTACCTTTTGGACCTGCAGAACCAGGATTAGCAGCTCCTTGTGGACCTCTTGGTCCTTTGGCTCCTTGTGAACCACCAGTACCTGCAGAACCATCAGCACCTCTTGGGCCTGTTGAACCTTTAACTCCATCAATACCTGGAGGACCCTGATTACCTTTAGGACCTTTTGGACCGAGTGGGCCTTCTGGTCCGGCCGGACCTGTTGAGCCACCTGGACCCTGTGGACCATTTGGAGCAGTTGGACCTTTATTACCCTGAGGTCCTTTATCCCCTTGGAATGCTGGTCCTTTTGGACCTTTTGGACCTGGATTGTTACTACCTGTGTTACCTCTTGGTGACGCACCTTGAGCACCTCTTGGTCCTTGTGGTGATGTTCCAATATATCCTTTGTGTCCTTTACGACCTTTAAGACCTTTATAACCTTTATCTCCAATATTACCCTGAGGTCCTTTATCCCCTTGGAATGATGAACCTGTTGGTCCTGTTGGACCTGGATTGTTAGCACTTGTATTACCTCTTGGTGATGGACCTTGAGCACCTTGTGGTCCTCTCGGTGATGTTCCAATATATCCTTTGTGTCCTTTTCTACCTTTAAGACCTTTGTAACCTTTAGCACCATCATTACCTGTTGGTCCTGTTGAACCTTGGAATGCTGAACCTGTTGAACCACCTGGACCTGGATTGTTGGCACCTGTATTACCTCTTGGTGATGCGCCTTGAGCACCTTGTGGTCCTCTCGGTGACGTTCCAATATATCCTTTGTGTCCTTTTCTACCTTTAAGACCTTTGTAACCTTTAGCACCGTCACCAGCACCTGGCCCTGTCGGACCGATTGGTCCTTTGATACCTTTATGTGTTGAACCCGTAGGTCCCGTAGGACCTGGGTTGTTGGCTCCTTGACCACCTCTATTACCTAATGCACCTCTTGGTGATGCACCTTGGTCACCTTGTGGACCACGTGGTGAGTTACCAATATTACCTTTATAACCCTTATGTCCTTTAGCCCCTTTAGGTCCCTTAATTCCTTTAGGACCTTGTGGACCGTTGTTACCTGTCGGCCCTGTTGAACCCTGAGGACCTATTGGTCCTTGATATGCTGGACCTACAGGACCTTTAGGACCTGGATTTGCAGGACCTGTATTACCCTGAGGACCCAAATCCCCTCCTGGTGATGCACCTGTCGCACCTCTTGGTCCTTGTGGCGATGCACCTCTGTAACCCTTGTCACCGATATAACCTTTGTGACCTTTACGTCCTTTAAGTCCTTTGTAACCTTTTGCACCGTCTGGTGTTGTAGGTCCAGTTGAACCTGTATCACCACCATCACCTTGGAATGCTGGACCTGTTGGACCTTTAGGTCCTGGATTAGCAGCTCCTTGACCACCTTGACCACCTCTATTACCTTGAGGCGAAGCACCTGTAGCACCTTGTGGTCCTCTTGGAGAATTACCAATATTACCTTTATAACCCTTATGTCCTTTGGCTCCTTTGGTTCCTTTATAACCTTTTGGCCCTTTCGGTCCGTCATTACCCTGTGGACCAGTTGGACCAATAGGTCCTTTGATACCTTTGTGGGTTGAACCGACAGGACCTTGAGGACCTGGATTGTTAGCACCCTGACCACCTCTATTACCTTGTGCACCTCTTGGTGATGCACCTGTGGCACCTCTTGGACCTTGCGGTGAAGTTCCAATATATCCCTTGAAACCTTTACGTCCTTTTAGACCTTTAGTTCCTTTATATCCTTTTGGTCCTTTTGGACCATCACCAGCACCTGGACCTGTAGGACCTTGGTCACCACCGTCACCTTGGAATGAACTACCTGTCGGACCTGTTGGACCAGGATTAGCATCACCCTGACCACCTTGTCCACCCTGAGCACCTACAGGTGAAGCACCTGTTGCACCTCTTGGTCCTTGCGGTGATACTCCGATGTAACCTTTAACACCTTTACGACCTTTAAGACCCTCAGCACCCTTATAACCTTTAGGTCCCTTTGGACCGTCATTACCTGTTGGCCCTGTTGGACCCTGAACACCTGTAGACCCTATAAATGCAGAACCTACTGGTCCTTGTGGACCTGGATTAGCAGCTCCTTGACCACCAAAGTTACCTCTCGGCCCCAATGGAGATGACCCTTGTGAACCCTGAGGACCACGTGGTGAATTACCAATTAGACCTTTATGTCCTTTGATACCTTTTGGACCTTTAATCCCTTTAATCCCTTTATAACCTTTGGCTCCTGTAGCACCCTTATAACCTTTAGGTCCTTTTGGACCATCATTACCGATTGGACCTTTATCTCCACCAGGACCACCTGGCCCCTGAGGACCTGTAGAACCTTGGAATGCAGGACCTTGGTCACCAATAGGACCTTGATGTGTTGGACCGATAGGTCCTTTTGGTCCAGGATTGTTGTCACCAACACCACCTGTAGCACCTATACCACCTTGTGGACCGAAGTTACCACGTGGTGAAGAACCTTGAGTACCCTTAACACCAATAGGTGAATTACCTTGAGGACCTTTTTGTCCTTTAGGTCCTGTACCTAACGCACCTTTGTAACCTTTATCACCACCAACACCAGTAGAACCAGTATCACCTTTAAGACCTTTACCTGCCGTTGGTCCTTTCAGACCTTTAATACCTTTAGGTCCTTTGTAACCTTTGTCACCAATAGGACCCTTAGGGGCTGTTGGCCCTGTTGGACCTTGAATACCTTGTGGACCTAAGTCACCACCTCCACCTGTTGAACCGATGAAAGAACTACCTGTTGGACCTGTGGAACCTTGAACTGAATCACCAACTCCACCTTGTGGACCTTTTGTTCCTGCACCTACATTACCTTGAGCACCTGTGTCAGCAACTAAACCTTTACGTCCCTTAATACCTTTAGGTCCGATAAGACCCTTATGACCTTTACCGAACTTAAGACCTTTAAGACCCTTCAAACCTTTGTCACCACCTGGACCTTGACCACCTTGAGTACCTTTAATACCCTTAATACCCAAGTCACCCTTCTCACCTTTAAGACCTTTAAGGTTGGTAATAGGTCCAACCCACTCACCTTTAGCATCAATCACCGCATTGGAGTTTACATCCAATCCTTCATTGAATTTAGAGATTACATAAATCTTTAGTGGATTTGTTGAATCAGATATTTGAAATATTCTAGCTCTCATTAAATTGGTCCATTAGGGTCTGTCCATTCATTTGTTGACAATATGTTTATCATCTCACTGTGTGAGTGAGGTCCATCACTCCAATCAAAAGATTGAAGAAATGTTGGCTCTTCGTAGTACCACTTAAAGAAAGTTTTACTACCGTCTAAACTATATCTTAGACTATTTACTGAGTCTTCTTTGACCTGACTGAAATCAATCTTGTCAACCTCATTTGATTTAATAATTAAGTAATCACAATAGTTCATAATTCAACTCTTTTATAAATAGTTTAATCACTGTATCTTTGCCTTAAAGCTTCGTAATTTTCAGTTATTTCCGCTTGAGTTAATGCCCTATCGTATTTTAATACCGCAGAAATCTTACCATCAAAGAAACCAACATATTGTGTTGAATTACCGATTCTACTAAATGGGAAATCTGCAGCTAATTCAGAAGTAGCCGTAGCACAGTTAATTGAACCATAATTTGGTGTTTCACCAATAGAAACCCCATCAACATAATGGTAAGCACTATTCCCTGTGAAAACTAACGTATATTGAACCCAATTACCTATTCCTGCACTGTAGTCAGGAGAGGTAAAACTATTACAGTTTGAAGCAGTTTCACCATAAAAATTATTAGTGGTTGTGGATAAATGTCTGTCATAATTCGCACCCCATAATAATCCTCCATTATCAGCATCTTTATTAAACAACATACATATCGTACCACCTGAACGATACATAGTCTGAGTAGGTAAAGAAACATAATCGTCAGTACCGTCAAAGTCTAAGTAATAATCACTATGTGTCGGACCTGTTATAGTACCATCATTACCATTTTCAGTTAAATCATGCCATATCGTACCACCGGTATAACTGTTAGTATTTTTGGCATCTAACCACATTTCAAGTCCTGGCTGCACAATAGCCGGTGTTACACCAAATCTTGGTGCAAATACTCTATATATTTTATCTAACTCAGTTAAACTAAGCTCTCTCTCATAATACAACATAATTGCGAAGTTACCAGTCATACCTCCACCCTCAGTTCCATAAGCAGATTTATTGATTGAGATATTATCTGTTCGAGTGTCAATAGCACTATTTGTTTGTGTACCACTATAAACAACACCATCATCATATATTTTTAATGTTGCAACATTCGTATCAGTATTATAGGAAAGTGCCGCCATCAACCACTTATTTAAGTTATTCTGTAATAAGTAATTACCCGACACACCTAAGTTTCCTCCCGTCCAGTGTATTCTTAAACCATTGGTATCATTATAGTTCCATAACTCCCATGAACTATTATTGGGACCACCACCTGTTGGTTCATCACCCATACCAAACATACAACCGTTATTAGATGTCGCAGCACTGAAGAAACCAATCATCGTTCTCGAAATAGTACCACCCCTAACATTAGGGTCTAAGGCTCTTGCGTATTCATTGGTACCATCAAATCTAAACACACCACCATTTACAGGATTGTGATATGGAGTATTTACCAAATCAGACGATACTTTAGTATCAGTAAGACCACCACCATTTCTCGATGGAATGAACTCAACAGTAACGACACCATTTAAGTTTTGGTTATTCAAACCTGGGTAACCCGCTCTTTGAGTGTTATACACATCAGAACCGTCCCATGAAGATACACCACCAATACGTGTCATACTTAATTTAAGGTCATTACCCGCAACCAAAGAAGCACTTGTACCACTATAAATCTGATAATAGTTATCAGGGTCTGTAGACTTATATATTTTAACGAAAATCGTACTGTAATTTTGAGCAATTAACTCATCATAGTAATCATTATTATTGTTGATATCCACCAACCCATTGGCTATATCTGAGAACCACCATTCATATGTACCACTTACATTAATAGCTGAGGCTTCTGTATGTATCAATTGGTTAACATCTCTGTACTTAGTAGCTCCCGTCATAATACCATCGTACTGAACACCATCACCCTCACCAATTAAGTAACGACCCTCAGTTAAATCCCACCATAATGTACCACCTGAATAAGAGTCATACGCAGCAGCATCCAAATAGAAAGTTAAACCACTCGTTGGAATATTAGGTTGGTAAGAATACAACAAACCATCCTCATTGATTTCCCAATAGTAGTACCCATTAGCACCTGAGAATTCAATGTGTGGGTATGGATTTTTAGTACTCCCTGACGGATATATAACTACATTTTGTGCCATTAGTTAAGTTTTTGTGATAACATTTTTATATCTTGGTCAATAGATTCAATCTCCAATTGTTGTTCTTTTACCGCCTCAATTAAAACTGCATTCAACTTATAGTAGTAAATACTGTAATAACCATCTTCACGTTCATATACTAACTCAGGGTATATATCTTGTAACTCCTGAGCAATTAAACCAATAGAGTGTAACTTATCTTTTTCTTTTAATTGTTCATAGTTAGGTAGGGTTTCGTTCCAGTCATACTCTTTGACTTCCATCTTAAGTATCTGTTCAGTAACACCTGTAAGTGTATTGATATCTTGTTTCAAACTAATATCTGAACGACCACAACCACCTATATTGTTTAACAGACACGGGTTACCACCCATAGTATCAAACCCATCAACAAAGTTATGGTAGAACCACCCTGATAGAGAAGTACACGAAGTACAAGTCGAAACATCATAAATCAAACAACCTCCGTTAATACTCGTACAGTTAGAATACACACTTAGAGATTGCGCCGGACAACCAAGGTCTGTTGGTGGTTCAGGGAATTGACCTTGTATTGTTACTGAGTAACATGCTGCGGCAGGTCCTTTATAACCTTTTGGCCCTTTTGGTCCTTTATTACCCGTTGGTCCAATGTAACCTTTAGCTCCTGTATTTCCTCTTGGACCTTTAGCACCTACACCCGAAGAACCTCTCTTACCTTGTGAACCTGTTGAACCACCAGGTCCTGGATATAAACCTGCAGAACCTGTAGAACCCCCTTGAGAGTTAACTGAACCTTTTTGACCTTTTATACCTTTAGGTCCTTTGTTACCCGCAGGACCCTTTCTACCTTTAGCATTTGTACCAGCGGCACCTTGTGGTCCTTTTACACCTTTTGGTCCTGGTTGCCCAACACCTATACTACCTTTCGGTCCTTTTGGTCCTGTTGGTGAGGCTCCTTGAGGTCCTTTATTACCGATATAACCTTTGTGACCTTTAGCTCCTTTATAACCCTTATGACCTTTTGTTCCGTCACCTGCAGTTGGCCCCTTATCACCTTGGAATGAATCACCTGCCGAACCCTGAGGTCCTGGATTAGCCGCTCCTTGACCACCTCTTGGTGAATTACCTTGAGAACCTTGCGGACCTCTTGGTGAATTACCTCTAACACCTTTGTGACCTTTACGTCCTTTAAGTCCTTTGTAACCTTTTTCACCATCAGGTGTTGTAGGTCCCGCAGAACCTTGGAATGAAGACCCTGTAGGTCCTGTTGGTCCAGGATTAGCCGCTCCTTGACCACCTCTAGGTGAGTTACCTTGTGACCCTTGTGGTCCACGTGGTGAATTACCGATATAACCTTTATGACCTTTGGCTCCTTTATAACCCTTATGTCCTTTTGGTCCATCGTTAGCCGTAGGCCCTGTACTTCCTTGGAATGAAGAACCTCCTGGTCCTGTTGGCCCAGGATTAGCCGCTCCTTGACCACCTCTAGGTCCATTTCCTTGTGGTCCTACCGGACCTCTCGGTGATGCCCCGATATAACCTTTAACACCTTTGTAACCTTTAGCACCTAAACCGCCTTTGTAACCCTTAGGTCCTTTAGGTCCGTCAAACCCTGTTGGCCCTGTTGAACCACCAGGTCCTTGTGCACCTGTATTAGTTGGACCCACAGGTCCTTTTGGTCCAGGATTCGCGGCTCCTTGTCCACCAGTACCACCTCTATTACCTTGAGGTGATGCACCTTGTGGACCTATAGGACCAGTCGGTGAATTACCACGATATCCTTTATGTCCTTTATATCCTTTGGCTCCGAGACCACCTTTAATCCCTTTGTAACCCTTAGCACCATCGTAACCTAACGGTCCCGTTGGACCGATTGGTCCTTTGATACCTTTATGTGTTGAACCTGTAGGTCCTGTTGGCCCTGGATTGGCTGCACCTGTAGCTCCCCTATTACCCGTAACACCTCTTGGTGACGCTCCTTGCGCACCTTGTGGACCTCTCGGTGATGAACCAACATAACCTTTAACACCCTTACGTCCTTTAAGACCTTTAGGTCCCTTATAACCTTTGTGACCTTTTACACCGTCATTACCTTGTGGTCCTGTTGGACCCTGAACACCTGCAGAACCTTGGAATGAAGACCCTGTAGGTCCTGTTGCACCAGGATTAGCATCACCCTGACCACCAGTACCACCTCTATTACCTTGAGGGGATGCACCTGTAGCACCTCTCGGACCTTGTGGCGATGTACCGATATAACCTTTAACACCTTTTATACCTTTAGCACCTAAACCGCCTTTGTAACCCTTAGGTCCTTTAGGTCCGTCAAACCCTGTTGGCCCTGTTGGTCCTACCGAACCTTGTGCACCTTGATTAGTTGAACCTGTTGGACCTGTTGGACCCGGATTAGCCGCTCCCTGTCCTCCTCTACCACCTTGGTTACCCTGTGGTGACGCTCCTTGAGCACCTCTTGGTCCTTGTGGCGATGTACCAATATAACCTTTTTGACCTTTGTAACCTTTGTGACCTTTGGCTCCCTTAGTACCTTTATAACCTTTTGGTCCATCAACACCTTGTGGTCCTTTATCACCACCAGGTCCTTGAATACCTTTGTGAGTTGAACCTGTAGGTCCTGTTGGTCCTGGATTGGCTGCACCTTGGTTACCTCTGTTACCTTGAACCCCTTGAGGTGATGACCCTTGTGGACCTCTTGGTCCCACTGGTGAATTACCTATGTTACCTTTGTATCCTTTGTGTCCTTTGATACCTTTAGTACCCTTGTAACCCTTAGGACCTTTTGGTCCATCAAATCCTGTCGGACCTGTTGAACCTCCTTGACCTACTGGTCCTTGGAATCCACTACCTGTCGGACCTGTTGGTCCTGGATTAGCAGCACCTTGTCCACCTCTACCTGGTTGTGGACCAATTGGTGAAACACCCTGTGGTCCGATTGGACCTCTTGGTGATGGACCTGTACCTCCACGTGGACCTTGTGGAGATACTCCAATAAGACCCTTATGTCCTTTGATACCTTTATTACCTTTATATCCCTTAGGACCTTTAAGACCTTTAATACCTTTGATACCCTTAGGTCCTTGTGAACCCTTAATACCTTTGAAACCTTTTGCACCATCAGGGGCTAGTGGTCCCTTATCACCACCTGGTCCTGTAGGACCTTGTGAACCACCTGGTCCTTGTACTGAAATACCTACAGGTCCCGTAGAACCTTGAACTGATGCACCTACAGGTCCTTGAGCACCTGGATTATTATCACCAGCACCACCTGAACCACCACGAGCACCTTTGAAACCTTTGATACCCTTAATACCTTTTGGTGAGTTACCCTGTGGACCTTTAGCACCTGTCGGTGAATTACCCTGTGGTCCTCTAACACCTTTAGGTGAACTACCAATAACACCCTTAATACCTTTATTACCGATGTTACCTTTCTGACCTTTATCACCAGCACCACCTTTGACACCCTTAAGACCTTTATATCCTTTTGGTCCTTTTGGTGCTGTTGGTCCCTTATCACCCGTTGGTGACGGGTCGGCTGTTGAACCACCTGGTCCCTGTGGACCTTTGATACCTTTAGAACCCTGACCACCTATATTACCTATAGGACCCTGATTACCTCTTGTACCAACGGCTTGATTCGCACCTATGTTACCTTGATTACCTCTATATCCTTTGTCACCCTGTTCAGCAGTAACCGCATTAGGACCTTTAATACCCTTTACACCTTTGGTTCCCTTGTCTTGAGCTCTCGGACCTTGCCAAACACCACCCTTATCAATTCTCTTTTGACCTTTAGATAAAACTTCACCTGAACCCTCAATCAATACCTTAGAATCAGAATTAAAAGTATAACCACCCTTAACTGCCAATCTGACAGGATTAAGAGTTGCACCTGAGAATTTCAATTCATCAGAACTTTCATTATGTCCTAAGTCAATAGACGATGAAGTAGCACCTGAAAATTCAATGATACCGTCTTTTGGTGTTATTTTAATATTCTTACCCATTAGTCAACTAACTCTTTGAGGTTGTTTATTCTATCCTTTAACATAAGTATTCTTGTGTGTTGTTCTTGTAACGCACCTAAGGCAATAACTGACATAATATCATACTCAACACCCATTACACCTTGAGCGTCTCTTTCAACAACATCAGGTAATACTTCTTCAACTTCCTGAGCCACGAAACCGATTGATGTTCCTTTGATACTACCATTGAAATAATTAGTAGAAAATTCATCATCATTCCACTCAAAGTAAAGACCCTTCAATAAAAGCAGTTTTGATAAATTACCCTTTAGTCCTTTGACGTTATCCTTAAATCTAATATCCGATGATGGTCCTTGAGTACCTCTATATCCCTTATAACCTTTGGCTCCTTGTCCTCCTTGTGGACCTCTAGCACCTGTTGAACCCTGTGGTCCTTGTGCACCAACGGCAGATGACCCTCCTGAACCCGTAGAACCTTTAGGTCCCTTAGGATTATTACCTATATATCCTTTAGGCCCTTTAGCACCTTTAGGTCCCTTAACAGCACTATCATCACCTCTATACCCTTTTGGACCTTGAGCACCATCATCACCTGGAAATTCAGCATTAATTCCTGGTTCACCCGTAGAACCTTGGTTACCAATCGGTCCTGATGGGGCGTTACCTCTTGCACCAGCAGGTCCTTTAGGACCAGGATTATTAGCACCTGTACCACCATTGTCACCTTGATTACCACGTATAGAATCACCACCATCACCTCTCGGACCTGCTGGTGAAGCACCAACATACCCTTTATGCCCTTTGGCTCCTTTATATCCCTTATGTCCCTTAGCACCACCATTACCTGTTTGTCCTTTATCCCCTTGGAATGATGAACCTGTTGGACCTCCTGGCCCTGGATTAGCAGCACCAGTAGGTCCCATAATTGATGTACCCTGAGCACCTTGTGGTCCTCTCGGTGATGTTCCAATATATCCTTTATGTCCTTTACGACCCTTAAGACCTTTATAACCTTTAGCACCATCATTACCTGTTGGTCCCGTCGAACCTTGGAATGATGAACCTGTTGGACCTCCTGGCCCTGGATTAGCAGCACCTTGACCACCTCTTGGTGACGCACCTTGAGCACCTCTCGGACCTAATGGTGAATTACCAACATATCCTTTGTGTCCTTTACGACCCTTAAGACCTTTATAACCTTTAGCACCATCATTACCTGTTGGTCCTTTGTCACCTGTGAAAGTAGAACCTATAGGTCCTTTTGGACCTGGGTTATTAGCACCTGTATTACCTCTAGGACCTGAATCACCTCTCGGAGATGCACCTTGAGCACCTCTAGGACCCTGTGGTGACGGACCTCTATATCCTTTGTGTCCCTTAAATCCTTTGGCTCCTGTGAAACCTTTAATACCTTTATAACCTTTAGCACCGTCATTTCCTGTTGGTCCCTTATCACCACCATCACCTGTCGAACCTTGGAATGATGGACCAACAGGTCCTTTAGGTCCTGGATTAGCAGCACCAGTACCACCTCTATTACCCTGAGGTCCTCTTGGTGAAGCCCCTTGCGGCCCTTGTGGACCACGTGGTGAACCACCTCTATTACCTTTATTACCTTTGTAACCTTTGCCACCTAAAATACCTTTGTATCCCTTAGGACCCTTTGGCCCATCATAACCTGTTGGACCTGTATTACCCTGAGGACCTAAATCTCCTTGGAAAGAAGAACCTGTTGGCCCTGTTGGACCTGGATTGTTAGCACTTGTGGCTCCTCGGTTACCCTGTGGACCCTGCGGTGAAGCACCTCCAGCACCTCTTGGTCCTAATGGTGAATTACCAATATTACCTTTGTATCCTTTGTGTCCTTTAAGACCCTTAGTACCTTTAGTACCCTTATAACCTTTAGCACCAAGATTACCAGTAGGTCCTTTATCACCACCATCACCCGTAGGTCCTTGATGTGCAGAACCTCCAGGTCCTGTAGGTCCAGGATTCGCAGCACCTTGACCGCCACGAGAACCCGTATCACCAATTGGTGAAGGACCCTGATTACCTCTTGGTCCTTGTGGTGATGTACCAATATATCCTTTTACACCCTTATAACCTTTGGCACCTGTAATACCTTTATAACCTTTTGGCCCTTTCGGTCCGTCATTACCCTGTGGACCAGTTGAACCTCCATCACCTGTCGAACCTTGGAATGCTGAACCCGTCGGTCCTGTTGGACCTGGATTGTTGGCTCCTGTTGCACCTCTACCACCCGTATTACCACGTGGTGAAGAACCTTGAGGTCCTTGTGCACCTCTCGGTGAATTACCTACATTACCTTTTTGACCTTTTAGACCCTTACCACCTAAAACTCCTTTGTAACCCTTAGGACCCTTTGGTCCGTCATTACCCTGTGGACCTGTTGGTCCTTGGTCACCACCAATACCTTGGAAAGAAGAACCTGTCGGTCCTTGTGGACCTGGATTAGCAGCTCCTTGAGCACCACCAGCACCTCTATTACCTTGTGGTGAAGCACCTTGGTTACCTCTTGGTCCTTGTGGTGAGTTACCAATATTACCTTTATAACCTTTGTGACCTTTACCACCTTTAATACCCTTAAGACCTTTGTAACCTTTCGCTCCGTCATTACCTGTTGGACCTTTGTCTCCACCTGGTCCCGCAGAACCTTGGAATGTCGGACCTGTAGGACCTTGAGCACCTGGGTTAGCTGAACCCGTAGGACCTGTTGGACCTGGATTAGCATCACCTTGTGCACCACGTCCTGGCTGATTTCCTATTGGTCCGAATACACCCCTTGGAGACGTACCTATAAGACCTTGTGGTCCAATCGGTGAAACACCTTGTGGACCAATACCACCTCTTGGTGATGCCCCTTGAGAACCTTTGGTTCCCTTCAAACCTTTCAGACCTTTATATCCTTTCGGTCCTTTAGGTGCCGTCGGACCTTTAAGACCTTTTGGTCCTTTTGGTGCAGTAGGTCCTTTATCACCTTTAGCTCCACCAGGTCCCTTAGTACCCTTATCACCACCAGCACCTGTAGCACCTTGAGAACCTCCCTGACCAACATCACCTGGTGATGAATCACCAACAATACCTGTCGACCCTTGGAAAGAATCACCTAAACCACCTTGCGGCCCGATAACTGACGTACCCTGAGTACCTTGAGCACCAATATTACCTTGTGAACCCTGACCACCTTTAATACCTTTTGGTGAAGAACCTTGACCACCTTGACCACCACGTGGAGAACTACCCTGTGGTCCTTTCTGTCCCTTTGTTTGAGAACCCTTTCTACCTTTAAGACCCTTCGGTCCTTTGGTATTGTCTTCACCTGCTGGTCCTTGAATACCCTGAGGACCTGTTGAACCTTGGAAGTCGTCACCCTGTGGTCCTTGTGGACCCAACGGTCCCTGACCACCACGATAACCTTTCAAACCTTTCTCACCTTGCTCACCTTGTGGACCTACATCACCAAGGTTACCCTTAACACCCAAATCTTTACCTACCCACTGACCATCGTCAGACATAGTTAAAGTGTTGTCAAAATATATATTGTTTGTGAAATCTACGTCCTTACCAACTCTGATGTTTTGAGCGTTGGCATCCATTTTGAATAGGTCATTACCATTGGTAGCGCCTGAAAAGGATAAAGAACCATCATCATTGACGTTCATTTGAATCTTATCGCCAGATTCATTCTCAAAAAGTATATAAGGTGTCGAACCTGTTGGGTTCGGAACAATTCTTAAATTTTTAGCCATCCAATTATAAAGGTCTCAAGGTTTATAGTAATAAATATTACCTAATCCAATTCTTATTAATAAATACTACAGAACTCTTTAAGGTGTAGTTAGAATTTCATATAATTTCATCAAATAAGTTTAAGAACATATGAAAGAAAATAAATTAAGATTTGATTATGACATTTGTAATCAAATCGCCAACATTATTATAAACGAACACCAAAGATTAGACCCGAAAGTAAAAACATCCATTTGGGTTACTTGGGTGGATAGATTTTTTGTACTCAACGGATTTACCACATTAACAAATGTATTTGACATATCATTGTTAATTAATGATAAGATGAGTAAATCAGACGAGAATTGGACACCACTAAACTTTGTGGATTTAATTAGATATGGTGAGTTTGATGAAGAACTATTACCGTATAACATTAAATTCATCGATAACATATCAAAACACCACTATTTCTTTAATGACATGGATTCACCCGTAAGAATATCCGAATCCATACCATTCCAAAAACCTTGGATATCTGAAGACCATTACGGTCAATCATTTGAATTAAGAAAATATAAATTTCTCGCAATGAAAATTGCCAACCATATCTTCTCAGCAAATTATACCGACAACATAAGATTTATACTTTTCCGTGATGATACCGTTTTTGTACGGACAAATAATAGTACCGTCAGCGAAGAGTTTATCAACAATGTTGTGGACGCTTGTTTCGGTGGAAAGATTGATGAAGAAATCCAAAAGATGGATTTATTAAACTTTGACTTTCAAAAGGTATTGGGTTATAGAGCAGAATCTTACCCATGGCAAGTGAAAGACCACATGAAAGACTTTATGATGATATAAAAAGAAAGGGGACCGAAGTCCCCTTTTTTTATAAGAATTGTTTTACTTTTTCCAACGCTTCGTGGATGTCATCAAAATCCCTGTCGGGCGCCATCAACTTCACATCGTTAACCTGCGAACCCTCATGTTCAATCAACATGAACGCAGGAATATATTCGTTACCTGTTGCCTCAACAAATGTATCATACTCTCTCTCGTACTCGTCAATATCTCTTTCAATGTAATCCACATTGGATTCTTTTAATAAGTCCTTCATCTGGTCACAGAAAGGACATCCCTTCATAGAATATAATACAACCTGCTTCATTACAACAACATTCCTTTTAATTCTTCCAATTGAGCCTCTTGCAAGATACCAGTTTTCGTCATCAATATCTCACCATCAGATACAACCTTAACCGTTGGGATAGAACGTACACCCATCTCAACAGCCAATTCCTTATCACTCTCAATGTCAAATTTATATACTCCTACTTCAGAACCTTCTGATTTTAGTTTCTCAGCATACCTCTCAATGATTGGACCCATAACTCTACACGGTCCACACCACTCAGCATACATATCAACGATGAACTTCTCACCGCTTTCCATTTTTTCTCTCAACTGTGTTGATGTTAATTCCATGGTAATCTAATTTTTTGCTTTTTAATACCGTTAATAAAGAATAAGATACCATCCCTTCCTTTCTCGTCTGTCAAACAGACCAACCAATAGGTGGTATCTTCACTATTTCTCTTATAGTAAATATATGAAGAACCTGGGCTAAACTCAATAAGTCCTTCGTATCTTTCTATCTTCTCATCGATAAAACTATTTCCCCAAACTTCTTTGTTACCCTTATTCAATAAAGACATCACAACATCAGGTGGATACCAACCAGATTGAATAAGAGAGGGGTATTCACCCACTCTCTTCTCAACCAATTCTATAATCTTATCTGATAACTTTGTTTCCATTATTCAACTTCTCTTTCGATAGGTTCGGTCTTAATCATATCTTTGACCTCATCACTAACCTCTACCTCACTATACATATTGTGTAAAGTTTTTTCCAACTCCTCAGCATGTGAAATAGATTCCGCAATGATGAAGGTAATACGATAAGGGTCAGCGTTAGATGCTGGTCTTCTGTCTTCAACATATCCAACCCAATCCTTTGATGTAGACAACGGTACACGAATAGACGCACCTCTGTCAGAAACACCCCAACTGAACTTATCAATACTCTGAGTCTCATGTAAACCTGTCAACCTCATCTCATTAGATGAACCATAACATTTGATGTGGTCCAAATGACGTGATTCAAATGTCTTGAAGATTGCATCGAAATACTTA
>Ga0181589_10001638_pt1 | contig 17506 bp, 17 predicted proteins | sample 071ome_25_FD_132444 | JGI IMG/M metagenome (GOLD analysis project Ga0181589, IMG submission 132444) | Coastal salt marsh microbial communities from the Groves Creek Marsh, Skidaway Island, Georgia - 071410BT metaG (megahit assembly) | ecosystem: Environmental > Aquatic > Marine > Intertidal...
CCAATTGAAACGACACATCCGCCACCGCGCGCAGCATTTTGCGGTTGCGTTTCAGCAGCGCCTTTTGCAGCACAAACGACAGGTTCAGCGCCTCTACCTGAATGGCAGGGCCGGTGTTGGCATGTTTTTCGCCTTGGCCCAGCCAATGGGTTTGCACATCGATCTTGGCGCTGGGCTGGTGGCCCCCCTCGATATAATCCACCGAAGAAAAGCGATGCATCTTTCTGTCTGCGCGTGGCACGGCGGCGATCAGGGATTTGGTGTATTCGTGCTGTGGCGCGCCCAAAATCTGCGCGACATCGCCGGTTTCAACCACATCACCGCGATACATCACCACCACCCGATCGGCGATATTGGCAATCACACCAATATCATGCGTCACGATAATGACCCCCAGCTTGCGCTTGCGGCACAGATCTTTGATCAGATCCAAAATCTGCGCTTGAATAGAGACATCCAGCGCGGTTGTCGGCTCGTCTGCGATGATCAGGTCAGGATCACCCGCCAGCGCCAGCGCAATCACCACCCGTTGCCGCATGCCGCCTGAAAACTGGTGCGGATAGGCCAAAAGCCGCGCGCGCGCCTCGGTGATACCCACTTGTTCCAGCAATTCGATGGCCCGCGCTTCGGCCTGCGCCATGCCAAAGGCGTTGGTTTTTTGGATGGTTTCCACCAATTGCGCGCCGATGGTCATCAACGGGTTCAGCGAGGTTTGCGGGTCTTGAAAGATCATTCCAATACGGTTGCCGCGCACCATGCGCATATCGGCGTCGCTGCGCCCGCGTAATTCCTCGCCCTGAAACAAGATCGAACCAGCGCTGACCCGGCCCGGGGCCTCTAACAGATCGATGATGGCATTGCCGATGGTGGATTTGCCGGCCCCAGATTCACCCACCAACCCCACAACTTCGCCGGGGCTGACCGTTAGGCTGACGTCTTTTGCCGCCCGAACAGTGCCACGGCGGGTTGGAAATTCGACGCATAGGCCGCTGATTTTTAATAACTCTGTCATCTTAGCTTCGGGTTCAATGCGTCTCGCATCCAGTCACCCAGCAGGTTGACAGCGAATACAAGCACGACCAGTGCGATTGCAGGAAAGAAGGTGATCCACCACAGACCCGAGAACAAATATTCATAGCCTACCCGGATCAGCGTGCCAAGCGACAGCGTTGTGGGCGGGATGCATTGGACCAGAAACGACAGGGTTGCCTCGGCGATAATGGCCAAAGCCAGGCCAATGGTGGCAATCACCAAAACCGGGCGCAAAGTGTTGGGCAGAATATGGCGCAGCAAGATCAGCCAGCCGGGCAGGCCAATGATACGGGCAGCTTGGACATATTCTTAGTTGGCTTCCACCAAGGTGGCGCCGCGGGTGACGCGGGCGAATTGCGGCCAGTCAGTCAGGCCAATGGCGATAATCACCACATAGATGGCAAATTCTTCGCGCAGCTCCAGCGGCAATACGGCGCGCCCGATCCCATTGATCAAGATCGCCAGCAAAATGCCCGGAATGGTCAGCTGCACATCGGCAATGCGCATGATCACCGCATCTGTGGCCCCCCCCACATAGCCCGAAATCAGCCCCAAGCTGACCCCAAGCACCATGCCCAGACAAACCGCCGCCAAACCCACCATGATCGACAGCCGCCCACCATAAAGGATGGTCGACAGCATATCGCGGCCTTGGTTGTCGGTGCCCAATAGATATTGTGGTTGCCCGCCCTCCAGCCATGCAGGCGGCAGTTTGCCATCCCAAAGCGAAATTTGCGCGGGGTCAAAGGGATCGAAGGGCGCAATCAGTGGGGCCAAAGCGCAGGCCAAAATGGCCACCATTGTAACCAAAGCGGCAATCATTGCGCCGGGGGAATGCAGGAACGACCAGACGATATCGTTATCGGTGAAACGCTGCCAGCGTGTCATGGGGCGGTTTGGGTTCATTGGTTAATTCCCCAGCCGAATGCGTGGATCGACCACGAAATATAAAATATCGACCACAAGGTTGATGATGACAAACAACAGCGCCACGAAAACCAGATAGGCGGCCATGATCGGCACATCGACAAAATCTACCGCCTGAATAAACATCAGCCCCGTGCCCGGCCATTGAAACACGGTCTCAGTGATCACCGAAAACGCGATCAGCCCACCGATATTCAGCCCAATAATGGTAATCACCGGCACCAGCGTGTTGCGCAGGGCATGGCGAAAATGGATGGCGCGTTCAGACAGGCCGCGCGCACGGGCAAATTTGATGAAATCTGTTTGCATCACTTCCAGCATCTCGGCGCGCACAAGCCGCAAGATCAAGGTCAGCTGAAACAGCGACAAGGTGATGGCGGGCAAGATGATAGCGCGCCAGCCATCCACGCTTAGAAGCGAGGTTTTCCACCCCCCCAGATCCACGGTGCCGCTGCGCCCCGAAGAGGGCAGCCAGCGCAGATGCACGGCAAAGATGTAAATCAAGGCGATGCCAATGATAAATGTCGGCAGGCTGACCCCGATCAACGAGACCGACAGCACCGCACGGCTGGCCCAAGCATGGCGCCGGATGCCGGTGTAAATGCCCAAACCGATACCCACCACCAGCGCGATGATGGCGCTGACAAAGACCAATTCCAATGTGGCGGGAAGGCGTTCGAAAATCAGTTCGTCCACCGGGCGCTTGATACGGTAGCTTAGGCCAAAATCGCCTTGCACCATATTGCCGATGAACCGGCTGTATTGGGTTAAAATCGGGTCGTCTAGGCCCAGTTGCTGGCGAATTTCGATACGCTGTTCGCGGGTGGCATCTTGGCCCACCATGTTGTTCACAGGGTCGCCCACGAAATTAAACAGCGAGAAGCTGACGGCAGAAACCACCGCCATCACCAGCACCGATTGTGCAAGGCGTTTCAAAATGAAAAAAAGCATGGCTGCCCTGTTGTTGATTGGGGTGGCCCGGGGGCCACCCCAACGGGTGTCTTACTTCATCACGGCAAAGCGCGGGCGGAAGGCATCATCGGCCGAGATCGGAATATCGACCTTTTCGCTGATACCCCAGGCCAGAACCTGGTGATGAAGGGGCACATAGGGCTTTTCGGCCTTCACCAGCTGCCATGCCTCGTCGATCATCGCGGTACGCTTGTCGATGTCGATTTCGGTGGTGATGGCTTTGGTGATCTCGTCTACCCGTGGGTTGGCATAGCCTGTGGCGTTCCACGAGCCGTCGCTGGCCAGCAGATACGAGAACACATAGTGACTATCCAGCGTCGGCACGCCCCAACCCAGCATGTAGAAATCAGATTCACGCTTTTGGATTTTGGGGAAGTGCTGGGCCTTGGGAATGGCATCCAGTTTCACATTCACGCCGATTTTTGCCAGCATGGCAACGGCAGCTTGGCAGATCTTTTCGTCGTTGTTGTAACGGTTGTTGGGGCAATCCAGCTGCACCGAAAAGCCGTTGGGATAGCCCGCTTCGGCCAACAGCGCCTTGGCCTTGGCCGTATCAAAGCCATAGCTTTCGTCCAGCGCGGGGGTGTTGCCCAAAACGCCCGGGGGGGTGATCATGCCGGTTGGGAACGACAGCCCCTCCATCACCACGCGCTGAATGGCGGCTTTGTCGATGGCCAGGTTGAAGGCCTCGCGCACGCGCACGTCCTTGAAGGGGTTTCCATCCACATCGGACGAGCGCAGCTTGTCTACACCTTGGTCCATCCCAAAGAAGATCGAGCGGATCTGCGCCACGGTTTTCACGCCCAGCCCATCGGCGCCCTCGATGCGCTTCAAATCCTGCAAAGGTGGGTCCAGAACGAAATCAACCTCGCCCGAAAGCAGGGCTGCAACGCGGGTGGCGGCATTGGTGATGGGGCGGTATTCGATACGGTCGATATTGCCGGGGAATTGCCCCTCGCCCCACCAAGCGGCGTTGCGGGCCAAAATTGTCAATTCATCGGGGGCGCGGCTGACCAAGGTGAAGGGGCCAGTGCCGTTGGCATTGCGCACCGCATAGGTTTCTTCCTTGGCTTTGAAATCTTGCGGGGTTGTAACGTTATTTGCCTCGGCCCAGCCCTTGTCCATCATGTAGATCGAGGTCAGCTGGTTTGGCAAAATCGGGTTCGGGCCATCGGTGACCAGCTTGACGGTGTAGTCGTCGATCACCTCTACAGACACAACGTTTTTGGCCTGCTCTTTATAGTCCGATGCTTCGTGCTTGGCGCGCTCGAAGGAAAAGGCCACGTCTTCGGCGGTGAAATCGGCGCCATCGTGGAATTTCACGCCCTTGCGCAGGGTGAATGTCCAGCCATCGGCGCCCGCCTGCCAGCTTTCGGCCAATTCTGGCTGTAGCTTCAGATCGGCATCGCGTGTGACCAGCGATTCGTAAATCTGGCCATTCATCGCAATGGTGGGGCCCTCGTTTTGCGAATGGGGGTCCATGGTTAGGGCGTCGCCTTGGCTGGTCCAACGCAGTACGTTTTCGGCCAATGCAGGGCTGGCAGCGGTGAGGGCTGCAAAAGATACAGCCAGCAGCTTTTTGAAATGCATTTTGGTCTCCATGTTGTGGTGGGCGTCTTGGCTTGCGCGCCCGTACCCTAGACCTTAGCGCCGTTTCAGGATCCGTAAAGTTTTTGTTCCCGCAGTTGTGCGCTAAAAGTGGTTGCTACCAATGCGGCGCTACGGGGCAAAACTTGGTCGTTTGGGGCGGCACTGGACGGGGGGCGCCCGTGTAATACCTTAGCAACTGCGCAGGCGCTGTTATGGCCCGCCCCCCGAATAAGGAAACATAGCGTGAAAAAGCTGGCCCTTGATGCAGCAGATATTCGCATTTTGGCGGCGATTCAGGCGCATGGGCAATTGAGCAAAACCAAATTGGCCGAACTGGCCAATCTATCGCCCACCCCCTGTTGGGCGCGCTTAGACAGGCTAAAGGCCGCTGGGTTTATTCGCGGCTTTCATGGCGATATCATTTTGGAAAAGCTGTGCAACTTCTGTGAAGTGGTGGTCACTGTCTCGTTGCGGCACCATCGAAAAGCCGATTTCGAGCGGTTCGAGCGTTTCGTTATGGCCCAAGACGATATCATCGATTGCATCGCCACCGGGGGTGGGATGGATTACGTGATGCGCGCCATCTGCCCCAGCTTGGCGCAGTTCCAAGATTTGATGCAACAGATGCTGGATGCGGAATTGGGCGTAGACCGCTACATGACCTATATCGCCACGCGGCGGATAAAGGCGGCGCAGGTGAACTTGCCGCGCCTGATGGCGCATAGCGTGGCCTAAGGCTGGGCTGTGCAGCGGCGGTGTGTCGCAAAAATTACACCCAGAGACGCGAATAAACCGCGCGGTCTGATCGGGCTGAAAACCCGCTGAAATTAGTCTGAACAGTCTGAAAGCGCGGGGTTTTTAGGCCACGCTTGGCCGCCCTCGGATTTACATCATCGCCATCTTGAAACCGTTTTCAACCGCCCCACCGGGGCAGATAGAAGGGCGATACCATGCACGCAGATGATTTTGGCTTTGGCACGCAAATCCGCAAATCCCCCTATTTCGACGCCACGGTGCGTTGGGGCGCGCAGGGGTTTTCGGTGTATAACCACATGTATATTCCGCGCGATTTTGGCGACCCCGAGCAGAATTTCTGGACCTTGGTCAATGATGCCATCTTGTGCGACGTGGCGGTAGAGCGGCAGGTCGAGATCACAGGCCCCGATGCTGCGCGTTTTGTGCAGATGCTGACACCGCGCGATTTGTCGAAAATGGCTGTGGGCCAGTGCAAATACATCCTGATCACCAATGCCGATGGCGGCATTTTGAACGATCCGATTTTGCTGCGCTTGGCGGAAAATCATTTTTGGATCTCGCTGGCGGACAGCGATATTTTGCTGTGGGCGCAGGGCGTGGCGGTGCACAGCGGCATGGATGTCACCATTGCCGAGCCCGACGTCTCGCCGTTGCAGCTGCAAGGCCCGAAATCGGGGGTGATCATGCAAGATCTATTTGGCCCCGAAATTGCCGATCTGCGCTACTATTGGCTGCGCGAAATGGATCTGGACGGCATTCCGCTGATCGTGTCGCGCACCGGTTGGTCCAGTGAATTGGGCTATGAGATTTACCTGCGTGACAGCGCCCATGGCGATGCCCTGTGGGAGCGGATCATGGCCGCGGGCATGCCTCATGGGCTAAAGCCGGGGCATACCTCGTCGATCCGGCGCATTGAAGGCGGCATGCTATCTTACCACGCCGATGCCGACATTCACACCAACCCATACGAGCTGGGCTTGGGCCGCTTGGTGAATTTGGACATGCAGGCCGATTTTATCGGAAAGGCGGCTTTGGCGCGTATCCATGCCGAAGGGCCAAAACGCCAGCAAATCGGGCTGGTGCTGGAGTGTGCGCCGCTGTCGGGGCCCAATACGCGCTTTTGGCCAATCACGCAAAACGGTGCGGTCATTGGCAAGGTGACATCGGCGGTTTATTCGCCACGGCTGCAGAAAAATATCGCGCTGGCCATGGTCGATAGCGCCGCCGCCATTTTGGGCGCGCAGGTCGAGGTGACAACCACCAGCGGTGTGGTGGCCGCGCACATGGTCGAGCGGCCTTTTTACGACCCCAAGAAAACCATCGCCGCGGCGTAACCCCCTGACAGGAGCACATCATGTCTGATCTTGCGATCGACCTGCACTGGCACCGCGCAGGTGCTGGGCTGCAAAGCGGGCAGTATTCGAATGCCCATATGGTGCATTTCAACGCCCGCCACGAATTGCCCGTCGATGCCGCCCCCGATTGGGGCGGTGATCGCGACAATACGAACCCCGAACAGGCCTTGGCTGCGGCCCTGTCAAGCTGCCACATGATGACGTTTCTGGCGCTTTGCGCCAAGGCAGGCTGGCCGGTGGCCAGCTACCACGATCATGCCGAGGCGCATTTGGGCAAAAACCCCCGTGGCCAAATGTCTGTCACCCGTATCGATCTGCACCCCGTGGTGCAGTTCGATACTGGCTTTCAGGTGGCCCCGAAACAGCTGCACGAGATGCAGCACCGCGCGCATCGCTATTGCTTCATCGCCAACACGCTGGCCGACAGCGTGGAAATCAACATCCGCTAAGCCCAAGGACCATATCTGCCATGACCAGCCCCGAAATTTTGCTGTCCGCGCTTGATGAAAAAGGCGTGCTGCGCCTTACGCTGAACGATGCCCGCCGCCGCAACGCCCTGTCCGAAGAAATGCTGCAACTGCTGGGGCAGGTGTTAGCAGAGGCGGGCCAAAACCTGGCGGTGCGGGTGGTGGTGCTGAACGCAAACGGGCCGGCCTTTTGCGCGGGCCACGACCTAAAACAGCGAACAGCTGGGCGGGCTGCCGCCGATGGCGGGCGCGCCTATTTTGCCAAAATCATGGGGCTTTGCGCGCAGGTGATGCAGGCCATCGTGGCCTGCCCAAAACCCATCATCGCCGAGGTGGCGGGCGTGGCCACTGCGGCGGGCTGCCAATTGGTGGCCAGCTGCGATCTGGCCCTAGCGGCCGAGGGGGCGCAATTCAGCACGCCGGGGGTGAATATTGGGCTGTTTTGCTCGACGCCGATGGTGGCTTTGTCGCGCAATGTGGCGGCCAAACATGCGATGGAAATGTTGCTGATGGGCGAAATGGTGTCGGCGGCCCGCGCGGCCGAGATGGGGCTGGTTAACCGCGTTGTGCCCGCGCAGGCGCTGCGCGCGCAAACCCAAAGCTTTGCAGAAAAGATCGCCAGCAAATCCAGCCTTACGCTGGCCACGGGCAAGGGTGCGTTTTACGCCCAAGCCGAAATGCCCTTGGCGCAGGCCTATGGCTATGCAGCGCAGGTGATGGTGGATAACATGCTGGCCCGTGACGCCGAAGAAGGCATTGGCGCCTTTATCGAAAAACGCGCCCCCCAATGGCAGGATGCATAAGCGATGGCCTTGGCACAGTATCAGCGCGGCTTAGAACCTAGGCCTGCAAACCACCAACCCCTCACACCGATTGGGTTTTTAGAACGCGCAGCCAGCGTTTTTCCAGATCAATTGGCCATTGTGCATGGGGCAGTGCGCCGCGATTACGCCAGTTTTTATGCCCGCGCCCGGGCGCTGGGCAGCGCCTTGGCAGCCCGCGGTTTGGCGCGCGGCGATACGGTGTCGGTGCTGTTGCCCAACACCCCTGCCATGCTGGAATGCCATTATGGCGTGCCTATGTGCGGTGCGGTTTTGCATGCGATCAACACCCGCCTTGATGCGGCCACCATCGCCTTTCAGCTTGATCACGCGCTGTCGCAGTTGGTGATTGTGGATGTGGAATATTGGGGCCTGTTTCAGCAGGCGCTGTCTTTGTGTCAAAGCCGCCCCGCCGTGGTGCTATGCGATGACCCCGAATATGATGGGCCCCGCGCCAGCCTGCCCACGGGCGCAGGCGCGCCACTGGACTACGAGGCGCTGCTGGCCATGGGCGACCCCAGCTATGACTGGCTGCGGCCCACGGACGAGTGGGATGCCATCTCGATCAATTACACATCCGGTACAACGGGCGATCCAAAGGGCGTGGTGTCGCACCATCGCGGGGCCTATTTGCTGGCCCAAGGCAATGCGCTGACCACGGGCATGCAAAAACACGCGGTCTATCTGTGGACGCTGCCAATGTTTCACTGCAACGGCTGGTGCTTTCCATGGACGCTTTCGGCCATCGCGGGCACGCATGTGTGCCTGCGTCAGGTGCGGGCCGCGCCCATATGGGCGGCGCTGGCGGCCGAGGGGGTGACACATCTGTGTGGCGCGCCCATCGTGATGTCGCTGCTGATCAACGCCGAGGCCTGCGAAAAACGCGCCCTTGACCAGCAGCTGCAGTTTTTCACCGCTGCAGCCCCACCCCCCGAAACCGTGCTGGCGCAGATGGCCAATGCCGGCTTTGCCGTGACCCATCTTTATGGGCTAACGGAAACCTATGGCCCCGCAGTGGTGAACGATTGGCATGCCGAATGGAACGATTTGCCCGCCGCCGCGCAAGCCCGGCTAAAAGCGCGCCAAGGCGTGCGGTATTTGCCGCTGGAAGAGCTGGATGTGCTGGACCCTGACACGCTGCAGCCCGTGCCGCGCGATGGCACCACCATGGGCGAGGTGATGTTTCGCGGCAACGTGGTGATGAAGGGCTATTTCCGCAACCCCGAGGCCACCGAAAAGGCCTTGGCCGGGGGGTGGTTTCATTCGGGCGATTTGGCCGTGCGCCACGCGGATGGCTATATCCAGCTGAAAGATCGCTCGAAAGATGTGATCATTTCGGGGGGCGAAAACATCTCGTCGATCGAGGTGGAAGAGGTGCTGTACCAACACCCGGCGGTGGCGGTGGCCGCAGTGGTGGCGATGGCGGATGAAAAATGGGGCGAAACGCCCTGCGCCTTTGTGGAATTGGTGCCGGGGCAGGGCGATGTCGAGGCCGATTTGATGGCGTGGTGCCGCCAGAATTTGGCGGGCTACAAACTGCCAAAGCGCTTTGTCTTCGGGCCCATCCAGCGCACATCGACGGGCAAAGTGCAAAAATTCGCCCTGCGTGCAAAGGCGCAGCGGCTGGCTGAATAGCCCCACGCCCCGGCCTGCCAAAAGCGCTTGAATGCCGCGCCGCTTTGTCCGATCTTCGCCGCCATTGCGGCGCGCATTGGGCGCCCCGCGCCTTTGCCTTCGGATCTTTGATGCGCGCCACAGCTGACCGCCCGGTTTTGGGCATTTTATTCATGGTTGGGTTTTGCCTGACAGCGCCCATCATGGATGCGATGGCCAAACTGACCCCGACCGATGTGCCAGTGTCGCAAATTCTGGCAGCGCGTTTTGGGGTGCAGGTTGTGGTTTTGGTGCCATTGGCATGGGCTATGGGCATTGCCCATCGCCCGGGGCTGCGTGAAACGCTGGGCCATCTGCTGCGCGGCTTGATGTTGCTTTTGGCCACATTTTTCTTTTTCTCGGCCATTCGCTATATGCCGATTGCAAATGCCATGGCGATTTTCTTTGTCGAGCCTTTCATCCTGACCTTGCTTGGCGGGCTGCTGTTGGGCGAGCAGGTGGGCCCGCGCCGGATCATCGCCTGCATTATCGGCTTTGTGGGGGCGCTTTTCGTGATCCAGCCCAGTTTCAGCACATTGGGGGCGGTGGCGTTGTTTCCCTTGGGGACGGCGGTTACTTTTGCGGTTTATATGCTGCTCACGCGCGCCATGTCTGACCGGCAACACCCCATTACCTTGCAGGCCTACACCGCGCTGGCGGCCTGTGCGTTGATTGTGCCGCTGATTTGGGCCTTTGATGGCAGCGCCAACCCGTGGCTAGACCCGGTTTGGCCCAGCAGTTTTGCTTGGAAAACCCTGCTGGCTGTGGGGGTGATGGCCACGCTGTCGCATTTGATGCTGTCAACGGCGCTGAAATTGGCGCCAGCAGCCACGATCGCGCCGCTGCAATACCTAGAGATCGCGGGTTCGGTCACCGTGGGGTATTTGCTGTTCCAAGATTTCCCCGATGGGCTGACATGGCTTGGCATCGCCATTATCGTGGGATCGGGCCTGTATGTTTTTGCCCGCGAGCGTGCGGCAAGCCTGCCGCGGCGCCCCGGCCCACCCGTATAGCGCCGCCGCTTTTGTGGCCGTCCCGGCCCCGCGCCCTATATGCCAGCCCATGAAAGGGGGGTTTGATGTTCAACGACGATGTCACCGCCCGCTGCCCGGCCTGTGGGGCAACGGATGTGTATTATACCAGCACGAAAATTGGCTGTCATGGGTGCCAAACCGAAGAGCCGTTTGCGTTTGATTTTGCCAACCCAAACCCATCGCTAGATCCGCTGAACCGCGCAAATGCCTTGGCCGTGTTGCAGCGCTGGGATTTTGCCGGATAGGCCGGTTTTGCCGCAGCTCGGGCCACAGCCAAGCGGATGCACGTGGGTTTTCAGGCAGATACCCACGCAAGGTGATGTGACATCACCCGTGACCCGTGGGGTGGTCTTTAAGCACAGCAAGCGCGACCGCTTCGCCAATGGCAAGCGCGCCCTCGATCAAGCCGGGACTGCGTTCAGACACCTCGCTGACGGCAAAGTAAACCCGCCCATCCAGATGGGTTTGTCTTAGGATGGATGGCCTTACAACCGGGTGGCTTATGGGCTGGGACAAATCCAGCGGGCTAACAATGCGGGGATTGGTGGCCCAGTCTTGAATGACCAAGTCACGCGGGCTGCCAGCCTGCGGGCCAAAACACTGTGCAAGCTGGGTCAAAATTTCCTGCCGCAACTGTTCTGGTGCGGCTTGTCTTTTGTCTGCGCGCCAGCCGACAAAACCAAACAGCGCGGCAGGGTGCATATCTGCGGCTGTGTGATCATGCACTTCGACCAGTGGGCCCGCCGCGCTGGCCACCCGCCCAGACAGGCCGACATCGCGCCAAAAGGGGCGTTCGTATAAGGCCACAGCTTTGGCATGTGTGCTCATCCAGGTGGGGGTGTCTTGCATTGCGTTCAGCAAATTGGGCGATGCCCAAGGCAGGTCTAGGGTTGTGGCCGCCACGCGCAGCGGCAGCGCCATAATCACCTTATCCGCCACGATTTCTTCGCCAGTATCCAGACCTATGCTGACCTGCTTTGACCCAGTTGGGCATAGCTTTGTGACCAAGGCGTTGGCCCGGATAGAACCGGGCCCAAGACGCTGCGCAAGCGCCTCGATCAGGGCGGTTGGGCCCCCCACAATGCGCACCATTCCATCTTGGCCGGGAAGCGGCTGATAGGTGGTTTGCGGCCCGTAGCCGGTGATGACGGCGTTGCCGGTGTTGAATTGTTCAAATGTACGAATGCCCAGCGTTTTTAGCCAACGCGCCGCTACGGGCTGGTATTTGGGCCACACCCAGGTTGGGCCCAAATCGCCTATCGCTTGGCCGCTGATGGGGGCACGAATTGCACGAATGCGCCCGCCAATATCTGTGTCGGCTTCAAGAACCACCACATTAACGCCCGCCTGTGCCAAGCGTGCCGCCGCCGTCAACCCAGATAGGCCCGCGCCAATAACCACTACGTCCATGTGTTCATCTTATCTGGATCCCTAGATCGTAAATCTTTGACGGCGTTATCTTTCAGGGCGTTGCGCGCGGCGGTGCCTGTCTTTCGCGCAATGCGATGAAAAAGCCCGAGGCAAAAATAACAGCAGCCCCAATAAGCGTATAAATATCTGGAATTTCGCTAAAAAACCAAGCGCCGATCAGGGCGGTCCAGACCAGTTTTAGAAAATCAAACGGCATCAAGGCCGTTGGGTCGGTTTCCTTTAGGGACTGGCTAAGCGACATTTGAGCGATGGAACCGAATAGCCCGATCATTGCCAGCCAGAACAGCGTTTGAATACCAAAGGGCTGCCACACCCAAAGCGCAGGAAAGATCGAGAATATCCCAAGAAAAATTCCCATATAGGCCACGATGGTCAAGCTTGCCTCGGTGCGCGACAAAATTTTGATTATCAGCAAAGCGATGGCCCACAGCCCGGCCGCGGCCGTGACAAGCAGGGCGCCCGTATCGAGCGCCACCAACCCCGGGCGAAGGATGATCAGCATGCCGATAAAGCCACATAAAATCGCCAGCCATCTATAGATGCGAAAGCGCTCGCCCAGCACAAGAACTGCGAGAATGGCCATGAATATTGGCGCGGTGAAGCTAAGCGCTGTCACTTTTGCAATGGGCGAAATCGACAATGCCGTAAAAAACATCAACATCGCGATAATATTGATCACGCCGCGCAAGGCATGCAAACCGATGCGCTTTGTGCGCAATATTGAAAACCGCGAGCGCATTAAAAGCGGCAGCAAAAACGCCAAACCAAAGATGTTTCGAAAAAAGGCAATCTGAAAGGGCGGTAAAACCTCGGAAACATAGCGCACCAGCCCATGCATAATGGAAAACGCCACTGTTGACAGGCACATCAGCACGATGCCACGCAAAGCGGGCGTTTGGCGGTGCCAAACAGCGCTTGCCCCTTGCATGCCTGTGGTCAGCGCTTTCATGTTTCCTCGCGATCTATGTTCGAAGGGGCGGTCTTTGGTCAAACGTTACGCGCCTGTTTTGAAGACCTACTGCGGATGGGGCGAAATCTGCGCGCGCCACTGGCTGCAGCTTGCACAGATTCAGCATGGCGCGCAACGCCGTGAAACCACTCCCCAAGGTGCCATATTCATGCCAAATCATTGGGTTTTTTGGGTTTTGGTCTAGGGTGTCGTTATGGCAGGGGGCTTGCGCCGCTTGCCTGACAGGGCATTGCCCACAATTGCAGCCAGCAAAACGATGCCGCCAAGCAGGGTGTTTTGGGTCGCGGTTTCGCCAAGAAATAACCAAACCCAAAACGGGCCAAGCAGAACTTCGGCCAAGGATAGCAGCGCAAGCTCGGCTGCGGGCAGGCTGCGCGAACCTAAAGTGTATAGAATTAAACCAGCGCCAACCTGAAACATCCCCATGCCCATGGCGATGCTGCCGTCGCTTAGGCCAAGCACCAAGGACAGATCCAAGCTAAGGCAAATTGCCAAGGTGATCACAATTGCAAACAGGCCAGAAACGAAAACAGCGGGCAGCATTTCACCGGTGCGCCCCCATCGCAATGCAACGGTAAAGATAGAAAACCCCAAAGCCGACCCAAGCGCCGCAAGGCTGCCCTTAAACGCCACGCTTCCAGATTTGTCGGCCACCATGATCGCAATTCCCCCGATGGCAACCGCGATGGCCACCCATGTTGCAGTGCGAACCGGCTCGTGCAACACAACCCAGCCCAGCACAGCGGCCATGAATGGCGCGGTGGCAAACAGCAGCATGGCATTTGCGACCGAGGTGTTCTGAATAGCATAAATCCCACCCGAATAGGCCGCAACCAAGGAAAGCCCGGCGATGATGGCTGGGGAACCGATCCGGCGCAGCTGGGCAAAGGGGCTTTCGCCAGAACGCACCCAAATAAGTATATACAAGAACAAAGATAAGCTGATCGAGCGATAGAGCAGTATTTGCCAAACCACCGCATCTTCGATCAGGCGAATACCAAGCCCAACGGTCGACCACAAAACGCCCGCCGAAAAGACGAACATCACACCATATTTGTGGGCATCTGCTGTGGGGGGCGTGGGCGCAGTGGCGGTCATGTCGGGCTTAAAACAAGGTTACTGTGCCAAGGGTAATGGCCTGACCCTGCCGTGGGTTGCCCATTTGCGACATCTCCACGCCCAAGGCCAAAGGTTTTGCAATTTGCCGTTTGGGCGCTGGGCCACTGCGCGGGCTTTATGTGCTGGGCCCCAGCGCCTGTGGCTTGGGCAGGGTGCGCGCCAGCACAAGGGCGATGGCGGCGCATAGCGCAAGCGCTGTGAAGGCGGGTGTATAACTGCCAAAGCTATCAAAGGCCCAGCCGGTTAAGATGGGGCCAACAGAGCCGCCCAATGTGCCAAAGAACAGCACCGTGCCAAAAATGGCACCATGCGCGCGCATGCCGAAATATTCTGCCACAGTGGGCGAGACCACGACAAACAACGCCCCATGGCTAAAGCCATAGACCGCCACAACAGCGAATAATGCAGCATGCGTGCTGGTCAGCGTCAGCGCAGACAGGCTGGTAAAAAGCACCAGCAAGCACAGGCTGTAGGCCTTTTTGCCGCCGATCCGGTCCACCAGCGCGCCCATGATCAGGCGACCGGCGATGCTGGCCCCACCGATGACAGACAGCAGGGTTGCGGCCAAGGTTTGGGTCATGCCCAGATCCATGCCATGCACGGCCAAGTGCAGCGGTATCGACATCAGCGCGGGAAAGAACAAGAACTGGATGGCGCAAAGCGTCCAGAACACCCGCGCGCTTAAGCCTTGGCGCGCTTGGGCAAAGCTGGCGCCGCTTGCGCTGGCGGCAGTGCCTGCCACCGGCACTGGGGGGCGCCGCATCGACAGGGCCGCGATCAGCAACAGGATCGAGGACATGATGCCCAGCATCAAAAGCGCCTCGCGCCAGCCATAAGCAACGATCAGCAGGGCCGCGCCCAGCGGCAATACAATTTGGCCGATGGCCGTGCCCACCTTGACCACGCCGCTCATGATGCCGCGCCGCTTTGGAAACCAGCGTGCAATCGTTGACAGGGTGACCACGTCATGGCTGCTCAGCCCAAGGCCGATCAGCGTGCCAAAGATAACGACCAACTGCCATTGTGCACTGACTTGGCTCATCAAAACGAAACCAATGCCATAAAGCGTGCCTGTAACGGCCAGCACTATGCGCGGGCCCAACGCATCGCTTAACCGCCCGCCCGGCATGGCCAGAACGCCCATGATGAAAAAGGCAAGGGCGGTGCAGGTGGACAAAAAAGTGCGCGACCAGCCAAGCTCGGCCTCGAATGAGGGCAAGAACAGGCCAAAGGAAAACAGCATCCCGATGACGGTAAACTGCGTCAGACAGGCCCCAAAGAGCACGATGTAACGGGGATCTCCCATCAAATATCCTTTTCCCGTCTGCGCCGACCTTCTAGTGATGTCAGTCGCGGGCGTGAATGTCGATATTGAACATGCCCCGTCGAAGACAATCATCGCCCGGGGGCAAAACGAACGGGCGAATGAACCGGCACACCCCCAATGTGGCCAACCCTTTGGCGCAGGCTTGGGTTAACCTGCGCTATGGCCTTGGACTGGCTTTTTACACGGCCCCCGCGGCATCTGCGCTGGGGCGCAGGCGGCGCCAGATTGTGTGAGTGCTGATCTTGGGGGTGGCGTGCATCTGCAAAACAGCATGTAGCTGCGCGACCGTGAGCGTGCCGAAAATAAGCCGACGGTAAAGCGCGAAGATGCCGGGTATCGAATAAACAGACCAGTGGCAAAAGCCCCGTTTTGGTCTGGCCACGGGAATACCAAGCCGCGCAAAGGCGTCGTGCGTCTTGGGGTCATCTATCTGAATGTCTATCGCCTTTGGGTGGCGCGCGCCCCGCCCGATAGATTGCCCCATACCCCCATAGGCCCCTATCGCCGCTTCAAGCATCAGGTCAAATGGGCGGTTTTGCACGCTGCAGACGTTCACAATCCATGCGGTTTTGCCTGCTGGAGTGTTCAAGCTGTCTGCCAAATGGCCCCGATACGTTGCGCCTGCAAGCAAGATGCAGCCCGCAACATCGCCTGCTTTCATATGGGGAAACGCGCTGCAAATCACCCGTGCCCCCATGGAATGGCCCATCAAATATATTGGGCGCGCAGGAAATTTTGCCCGTATCTGGCGGACCAGCTCGGCCATCTCTTGTCCTGCGGTCTGCGCAGCGTGCCATGCCTGCCATACGCTTCCGCGTGCGGCCCAGCCAAATGCAATGGCCGTTCCGTTGGCATGCGTGCCGGTCAGGCCCATGGCTTCTGGCCACGAGATTGCGCGCGGATCGCTGCTTTGGGTTTTGCCGGCCAAGATATGCTGGTGTGGGCAATGGCGTGCATCATCGGGCAAGAAGCTGTAGTCATGGGTCATGAGTTTGTTTAGACCCGGCGATGCCTAATGATCAATCAGGTGCTAGCCTGTTGATTTGATGGAGGCGAGTACCGGAATCGAACCGGTGTACACGGATTTGCAAGTTATTTGCTAAGACCTAAGCAATTGTTTTAAATAAATTTATTTAAAAATAGCGTTGACGTGTATCAAGTTGCGTGAAACTGTAAAACTTATTGATAGCAAAATTGGTGTGTTCACCACAGTGATTTTGGACACTTCACCTCCAATACCCGTTACCATCCGCTACCAAACTGCAGCAAATGCTCGTTTGTTTGAAGGTGGTGGGGCCAAAGTGGGCAGGTTCGGACGGGCATTGCCAAAACTATAGTTCACAAATGCCACCAGTTGGTGCAGTAGAATAGCTCCATAATCGAATTTGAAGTGTTGCGCCACGAAAAAAGGGCGGATGCCAGAGAGTTCACCACTGATACTCCCACATCGAGTCGATGCCATCATGAACATAGTTCTCACCCTGTTTAACCTTTATTTCCAATGATATGCTTTTATTTTCCGATATTGAAAATTCTGAAAAATCTATTAAAGAGAAAGAAAGTGAATTTTTTTGATATTCATTTTCAGATATTATTTTGCTGAAAGCTAAGTTTCCATCTAAGTACAACTCGACATCATCCCCAACGCTCAGACAATCAATATTAATAAATACTGTGGCAACACTTTTATTAGAATCTGCTATTCCAGCTGAAATACTTTTGTCTAAAAATAATTCCGCATCATCAAAAATATCTCCATCATTATTAAAGTCCACTCCCTTAAAATTTACAGTATAAAGTTCTTGAATTTCTTCAAGCATCATATTTTCTATGGCTTCTAAGGGAAAAAATTCTTCGTCACCTACAAGACGGTTCGAATTAAAATCTTTGACTGTGACCAATACAGCAGACGGTAGCCATCCAGCAGAATAGGGTTTGCTGGGATCCAAAGGCATAGGTACAAAGTTTTGCGCCGGAATGGTGTTTTCAACTAACCAGTCAGCGTCAGGGTTGCTAGGGGTTCGCCACAGTGTCTGAATTGTATCCCAATAG
>Ga0181589_10001641_pt1 | contig 17489 bp, 19 predicted proteins | sample 071ome_25_FD_132444 | JGI IMG/M metagenome (GOLD analysis project Ga0181589, IMG submission 132444) | Coastal salt marsh microbial communities from the Groves Creek Marsh, Skidaway Island, Georgia - 071410BT metaG (megahit assembly) | ecosystem: Environmental > Aquatic > Marine > Intertidal...
AACACGGCACCTGATACCCATCTACGGTCAATTTATGGGTGACTGGTGCTGCCGCGTCAAGTCAGTCAGCGTTCGGAAAAAATAGCTGGGCACCGCTACGTGTGTAACTGGCAATCATATTTTGACCATCTGGGCTGACCAGCCAGTCGGTAAATTCTTGTGCCAATTCATGTTTTACATTAGGGCAATGTGATTTGCTGACTGGCACAATTCCATATTGGTTGAACAGGGGCGGTTGGCCCTGAAACAAGATTTTGTGATTGGCCCGATTGGCAAATGCAAGCCATGTCGCCCGGTCGCTCAATGTATAGGCGCTGGCCTGTACGGCAAAATTGAGTGTTGCGCCCATGCCCAGACCTGTTTCAAGGTACCAGCTATTTACTGCACTATCGATGGTTATGTTGGCAGCTTTCCATAGGCGTTTTTCTGCCTTGTGCGTGCCGCTATTGTCACCGCGTGACGCAAATACAGATTGGCTGGTCGATATTCGTTGGAGCGCCTCGTCGACGGTTTTCGCCAAAGCAATATTGGCCGGGTCACCATTTGGCCCTAAGATCACAAAATCATTATACATCAGATTATAACGTTTCGTGCCAAATCCGTTTTCAACAAATTTGACCTCATCGGCTTTTGAATGGACAATCAAAACATCGCCGTCACATTTTTCAGCATTGCGCAATGCTTGGCCGGTGCCGACAGCAACAACGCGGACATCAATGCCGCTTTTGGCAGTAAATTTTGGCAGTAAATAATCATACAAGCCGGAATTTTGTGTCGATGTTGTTGATTGCACGATGATGAACGGATTGTCTGCCGATGCCGGACGGCTTCCCAAAAAAGCCATATAAATAACAAAACAGGCTATTGCTGTTTTTTGGAGAATAGACAGATATTTGTTTAGCCTGAGATTTGACATCATTTTTCTTACCGTTCACATTTAAAAAATAACATGGCCGTGTGTCATGCGGGCCGATATTATTGCTAATGACACAAAATTTTGGGGGCGTAAACCCCGTTATGATATTTTTTTCATAACGGGGTTAAAAAGGTGCAACATAGGACTGGAAAATGACAAAAGCTGATAAAAATCCGGGTGTGCGCACCAAACTATTTGTCGCCAACGAAACCATCGGTGTTGGTAAAATCAAACTTCTGCAGCTTGTTGGTGAAACGGGTTCCATCAGCGCGGCGGCGCGGCAAATGGGGATGAATTATCGCCGCGCATGGTTTTTGCTTGATACGATGCAAAGCGGGTTTGCTGACCCTCTGTTTCAAACAGAACGTGGTGGAAAGGCGCGTGGTGGGGCCAGTTTGACGCCGCTTGGTATCGAGTTGATCAATCGTTATGAAGCCCATGCCAGCCTGATTGCCGACCAGTCAACTGACATTCTGGACTGGTTGCGCTCGGTTCAATCAGACCGGTCTTCTGGCGCGGATCTGGTTGATCAAATAGGTTAGATTTGAAACTGGCTTGTGTTGTTTGCTTTGACCTGGGCTAAAAAATTGCTAGCCTTTGAAATGTTAACGCAGATTTAGGTCATGCGGCATTTAGACTGAGAACAAGCTATGGTTGTAAAAATGAAATTTCCCGCATGGCATCAACGCCCTGAAACATTTGACCCTGAAACGCACCGTGACGGTGTCCTTGATGAGGCCGCATTTTTACGCGTTGCTGATCAATTCATCTCTCTTGCTAACCAACGCAACAAAAAAATCGAAGCCACTGAATTACAGATGGTGATGTTATTTGCGGCAGCGCGCTATGCGGCGCATGTTGGAAAAAATGTTTTAGAGCTTGAAGAGCATGAAGATTTTGTGACGCACATGGCAGCGCAATATACGGACATGCTTCGGGGTCATCTCTCTGACCCATCAGTTTGAGGAAACATAGCATGCTTGTTGGGGCTATCAGACACTACAGGTTGGTGCGGGCTATCACGGTAACGGTCAGAACTTGCATCATCTTTGGGGTTATGTATCTAGGGGTTATGGTGATTACGGCGCAAAACGCTAGCGCTGATGACGCCGTTGCGAAAGGACGCGAGATTGTGCGTCAGCATTGTACGAGATGCCATGTCGTGCCAAATATGAACCCCTATGGTGGCATCGGTTCAACACCATCTTTTGCAGCTTTGAAGTGGCTTTCAGATTGGGAACATCGATTTGAGGTGTTTTACACACTGCCGCCACATCCGGCACTTGTGAAGATCGCTGGGGTCAGCGAAGAAAGGTCCGAATCTTTGCCAGCATTCGTTGCTGAAATTGAATTGCAAATTGATGATATTGACGCCATTTTATCGTTCGTCCGTACCTTGGAAACGCCCGACCAATAACCCATATGTCATGAGATGTGATCAACAAACCCTTAACAAGTGGGATGAGGGAACGCCTCACAGTTGGGTTATTTTTTAAAGGATCGAAGAATGAGTTCAGACGAAAAATCAGATATGACAGCATCTGAAATGACGGTGCGTAAATTTCTAAAACAGCTTGGTGTAACTGGGCATCAAAATCTTTCAGATGCGCTGGAAGACGCTGTGAGGTCTGGTGTTGTGTCACCAGGAAGTGAAATGCCTGTTACTGCCACAATTGAAATTGGGACGCTGAAATTCTCGCATGTGGTGACTGCAAGCTTAAAGGCCCCTGACGCTGATGGCTAAACTCACCGAGAAGGTTATTCTCGAGGCATTGGCGAGTGTACAAGACCCCTCGCAAGGGCGTGATATAGTCGCGCTTGAAATGGTTACCGCCATACAGATCAAAGACAGCAATATTAGCTTTGCTTTGCAAGTGCCGCCGCATCGTGGTCCGGCGATGGAGCCGGTGCGCCGCGCTGCCGAACAGGCAGCGTTGAAGATTGACGGTGTAACTAGTGCTACTGTGATGGTGACAGCGCATGCGACGACTGAAAGTCTGCAGGCCTCAGAAGAGGCGTCGCCCCCGTTACGTGAGAAAATTCTAGAAAGCAAAGTCAGACGCTTTGTTGCGGTTGCTTCAGGCAAGGGCGGCGTTGGTAAGTCAACCACAGCGGTTAATTTGGCAGTTGCTCTGCAACTCGAAGGTTTGCGTGTTGGTCTGCTTGATGCTGATGTTTATGGGCCATCACAGCCTCGCATGCTTGGGGTAAGTGGCCGTCCAGCTGCCGCCGGTGGTGACATGGTCAAGCCGCTTGAAAATTATGGCGTCAAGCTGATGTCAATGGGGCTTTTAGTCCCTGATGATACGGCGATGATATGGCGTGGGCCGATGGTGCAGTCCGCCCTGACCCAAATGCTTGATGCAGTGGCATGGGGTGTTCTCGATATCATCATCATCGATTTGCCTCCAGGCACTGGCGATATCCAGATTTCATTAGCCCAGCAAGTCAAGCTAGCTGGCGCGGTGATTGTATCAACGCCGCAGGATATTGCTCTTTTGGATGTGATAAAAGCATTGACCATGTTTGAAAAAGCAGAAGTACCGGTGCTTGGCATGATCCAGAACATGGCGTCATGGCAATGCCCAGATTGCGGACGCACAGATCATATTTTTGGTGATGGTGGTGTGGCGCGGGAGGCAAAAAAACGTGGGATTGAATTACTGGGCGAAATTCCGCTATCCTTGGCAGTGCGTAGTGGTTCAGATGCGGGCACACCAATAGTCTTAGCTGAACCGCAATCAGTGCAGGCAAAGACATATCGAAAGATTGCCAGAAGTTTGATGACAATCGCTGATATCCGCTATGAGGACAGTGCATGACATTATACTACGAAGATGTTCCCGCCGACGATAACGAAATGCCACAATTGCCGCCATTGCTGACGGCTTTTGCGGTGCCTGCAAACCAGGATGTACATGCAAAGGCAATTGCGCTTGCCGCGTCATCAGAAGTTGGGACGGTATTCTATTCTGAATCAGCGGATAAGATGCAAATTGCTGTTGTTCTTGGCCCGGAAGTGGCATTAGCAGACGCTGGCCAAATGCTATTTGCTATGATGATTGCGGTCGGTGATGCAATCGGCGCTCTAGCGCCGCCCGAAGTGGCGGTGAGTTATCAAATGCCTGGTTATATCCTTCTCAACAAAGGGCGTGCCGGTGTTGTCAGACTAGCTGTTGACCCGGCGGCTGGCGCTGGCGCGGTGCCTGATTGGATGGTGGTTAGTGCAGAAGTGTTGATTTCCACCGATGATCAGGGCGCAGAAAGCTGGCGGCAGAACAGTGTATATGAACATACATCACTGGCCGAGGAGGGTGGTGGCCATATATCTAGGACACGCCTTGTTGAGTCATGCAGTAGGCATTTTTTGGTTTGGGTTAACCGATGGCAGGATGATGGGTTTAGGCCACTTTACGACGCATGGATGCATCGGTTAGAAACCGGTTTGCAGGTTGTTTTTGAGGTGGCGTCTGGTGTTGAATGGCTTGGTCTAGACGAGACTGGTGGCATGCTTTTAAAGCTTGACGGCAAGCCTGTTGTGATCCCACCGCATGAGCTTGAGAAAGTGTGTGGTACGCCAGCTTTGATTAAATCTCAGGCCTGAGTTAATGAAACTTGCGCGCACCATAAGATTTGATTCGTCTGATTTAAATATTTTTCCAACAGCCGCAGATGAGGGAGAGTGGGCGGTTGTTGGAACATTTTGTTTTGCGGCAATGTCGCCGGCTGACGTCACTGGCAAAGTAAAGCAAGCGTTCAGCAATGGCTTTTTAGGTTGTCAGTCATTTGGTTTTTCCACGCTCGTTAGTGTGGTCACAGTACGGCCAGCAGATGTTGAGATGGTCACCGATCATCTGGCAAGACATCTGGTTGAAAAATTTGGAGCACCGTCAAAAGCAGCGGCAGCAGATGCTGTTTCTGACGAGATTGAATTTATGGCAGAGCTATGTGCATCCCACAAAACTGGCACTTTGCTTGCCATTCAGCGAAGTTGGGGTGACGATGGTATAAAAGAAGTATTTCGCAATTTACCAAAGCCTGACTCCTGTGCCGAGCAAAAAATATGGACGATCATTGATGACGATGTTGAAAATGCGTGATCGGGCTTGAAACAAAATTATACTTAGCTTGGTTTTATATTTAGACAAAATTTAGGAAAGATCAGGGCAGATGACGCAAGATTTTTGGCTCACATCAGGATGGCATTTGTTAGTTCGTGACGAAAACGGACATATGGTGCCAACCGTCGATTTTATGCGGGCTTACTTTATGCGTGATGAAGTTGCCCCAGAAGCTGAATCTTGTCCAGCCGAATTGGCGCTTCACAAAAAACTAATCGATGACCCCTTCGCGTCTGTGGTGCCAACAGATTTGTTTGAAATTGCTGACAAAGATGTAGTGCATAATTATCAAGCAGTGTTGCGCTTTCGAGATTTTTTATCGAATCACAATAGTCTCGAGGACGCCTACATGGCTATCACCCGTGGTGCAAAAATTCAGTTTCCACCGCTGTTTGTCGAGCAGATGACGCAGATCATTTTGCGTAATATTCTGGATGGTGTGGCTGATCCGATGCAAATTCGTTCGGCTGAATTACTGTTTCGTGATCAGGTGGTAACGCTTGATGACGGCCGTATCATGGTGGCCGATCAAGAGATTGTGAAATTGCAAATTGGTATTCAACGGATGCAAGGCGAAGGCGCTACTGGTAATGAAACGGCGATCGATATCATGGCAACTGAGACTGCTGATGAATATTGGCAGAGGTCAGATCAGTTTAATACATCTGTTGATATTGCCTTTACCCAGCCAGCGCTTGATGGTTTAGCACGTGTGATGGAAAAATGGGTCAAACATTTTTTGCTTTTGACCGTAAGAATCACGCCAATGCTGCAAATCGAGGATGATAAATGGGCATGGCATCTTGGTCTTGACGCTCAGGCAACGTCTATCTTGAATGATCTTTACCACGATAAAGAGGTCAGTGAGTCTCGTTTAAAGCAGATTCTGTGTCTGTTCAAACTTGAGGCGGAAAGCGGGTTTGTTGCTGAAATGCAAGGTAAGCCGATCTATATGGGGCTAGCCATGGATGAAGCAGGTGTAGTACGTTTTAAGCCACAAAATCTATTAATGAACCTTCCTTTGGCGACGCCATCTTAAAGATGAATTTACCGCACTAGTTGGCCACTTGCTCAGTTCAAATAGTCATCAGTTGTGCGAGGTTTACGTCGCTCGCCAACATCCATGGTCTTGTCGTTTTGTGCAAACATGGCTTCTACCCGGCAATCTTCGCACATTTTCAACATGTCGGTCCGCGCGCTTTGCTGAAACATGCTGTGGTCGCTTAATTTTGATATGACTTTTTCAATGGATCTGGTGCTGCCGAATGGCTTTCCACACTCTGTGCAAGAAAATGGTATGTCCTCGATCACCAACTCGGCGGCCATAGCGCTGTCGGCTAGGTTAAATTGTGGCTCCAGCTTGATAACTTTTTCTGGGCAAGTGGCTACGCAAATACCACATTGCAAGCATGCGTCCTCTCTAAAGAGTAACTGAGGTGCATCAGGGTTATCTTGCAACGCGCCGGCTGGGCAGGCGCTGACGCATGACAAGCAAATAGTACAATTATCCGTGTCGATATTTACTCGTCCGTAAGGTGCGCCGTTAGGCAGCGCGATAACGGCATGCTTGATTTTGTTTGAAGTAGCAAGGCCCCGCATTGCTAGCCGTGTGTAGCCACGCGGTGTTCCAACGGGGCTGAATGGCGCAGGCTTACCAGATCTTTTTAATGCCTTGTTGTATAGCTTGTCTGCAATCAAATCTGGATCAGGGTCGTCGAGAAGCACAATCTGTTCATCTCCGCTTACCCCAACACCTGCCAGCATTGTTTTGGCTAAATCCCGTTGAGCTATCAATGGCTCGTTTTCGACAGATTTGTTGGGGTTTAGAAGGATAAACACTTGCTGATATCCAAGTGCAATAGCGCCAACAATGAGATCGTGCCCAGCTCTGCCAACAGCGTGCATTGAAACAGGTAAAACATGTGCCGGCAGGCCTCGCCCGTAGCGCGCCATCATCTCAATCAACTCATGGCCATAGCTCGAGTCGTGTAACAGTAAGCTCGCATTTTTTCCGCCAGCCTCTGTGTAATACTCCAACAGTCGAGCTATTTCAGAGAGTAGCTGGTCAGATGGCGGGTAGGCTGTTTGAACTGCGCCCGATGGACACACTGCGCCACACAGACCACAACCTCCGCATATTGCTGGGTCAACATCCACATGGTCCCCCATGCTTTTGATCGCACCTGCTGGACATACATCCAAGCAGCGGGAGCAGCCGCTAATTTTATTTCGCGAATGTGCGCATATCGTATCGTCAAAATTTACGTAAATCGGTTTTTCAAATTCGCCGATAAGCTGGAGGGCTTCGCGTTCAAGTTTGCCTATGGCAAGGCTGTCATAAGCCTCTGCCCGCAAATATCCATCACGCTTTTCCCAACCCGTGAATAATGGGGTGTCTCCTGTGAGGTCAATTAGCACATCGCAGCTCGTTTCCACACCATCCTGCAAATCACCAAAAACTATACTTCCACGGCTATGTGGGGCGGATTCTGCAAATTTATCGATGACCAAATCAAAATTGGTGAAGTGTCCAGATGCAGTCCGTATCTTACCTGTTGTGACAAGCCCAGAATTAGGAGTGACACTTAGGTCATCAGCATAATTTGCAATCATGACAGTGACACCCAAGGTGCCATTCAAGCGCGTGCCAAGTTCCAGAGCGGTGGAGGCTCCCCCATTTGGCCTGCCTGCGTCAGCGTAGATCAAACATCTTCCATGCGATGTCAAACTTAGGCTACGTCCTGGCCGTTTGCTGTCACCAGCCTGCCGCATCAAGGCCGCCATTTTTGGCATTGCTTTAGCAGTATCATCTGTCCAGCCTGCCATTTCACGAATATTTACAGTCGCTGGCGTAGGACACTCGTTTTCTTCAGCGATGCTATCAAATATCGCGCTCTCCTGCGTGCAGGCTACAATTAATTCTTTACCGCTGTTTCGTGCGCCCGTCATTGCTTCAGCCAGCCGATCAGTCTCAGAGCGACATAGCGATGTTGATACATTGCAAGGGGTTGTCATGCCACATGCTTTAGCAAGCTTTTTGCCGTCAATGTCCATTGTGCCACCGCAATTACACACAATGACGTTTTCATTAAAAAGGTTGGACATTTTTGGAACCCCGATGATTGATACGCTAAATTACCCAGTGCCCTTAACGTAGTGAAGATCGCGCTAAAGACAAGGCAGATCAAAAAATTGATTGACTAATATTTTATGACACGATGCCGCATGGTTCTTGCCAAAACCCATGGATAGCACAATAGTATATTGGTGAAAGGTAGATTGCCATGACTGACGTAATTAAGCCATCAAATAAACACGTCCTGTATGCCGTGCGGGTGATTTTTGAACGTCAGGATATTCAAAATGTCTGGCAATCGCATCGTTGGGTCGTGCACGATCTCGTCCCATTAGAGCTTGAAGCGGGAGATGGGATGCCTCCAATAAATGATGTTAGATTGGAACCGTTGAGGGTCGAAACGGCGGGTGTGGAGACCCGGGCTTTGTTTAGTGCTGAGGCGTCTTTGGACTTGCACCGAGCCGAAGCTGAAGCCTATGCAGAAAATCTCGCTTCGTCTGAACCAGCAATATACATCGTGCTTCGGGATAATGAGGTTGAAGATGATCGAGGCGATGGGGTTGATGTGCATTTGGTGGAATTGAGTTTGTCACCATATAACATCCAGGACATTGAGGATTGCGGGGAAGATCAGGTCGAAAAATTACCTTTACAGGGCCCAATAGCTGATTTTGTTGCAGAATTTGTAAAAATCCACTTCAAGCCAGAGCCATTTAAAAAGCGTAAGCGAGACAAGGCCCGTGTGGACGGTGACGAGATGGGTCGCGGAGACCCGCGTCTACAAAGAAACTCTGACGTTTTTCGGCCACCTACTGCAAAGGCTGATTATCATTAGTTTAAAAGAGCGCCTCTGAGAACTGTAACTCAAGATTGTTGAAGTATTGCTCGATCGCACAAAACAACACCGAAGTTGGTTAACGTTCTTTAGTCAAACAGGGTGATAACTAAAAACAACCGAATATCTGACCGCAGGAAATTTCAATGAGTAAACGACGTGTCTCAAAATTAGCTGATGCAAAGAGCGATGATCGTGGTTTTTTGTCTCGCTGGTCAGCGCGCAAAACACAGATCGCCAGGGGCACTCCAGTATCGGAAGACAAATTTGATGAAGATAGTCAGGTTGATGCTACTGGGGGTGCCGAGGAGAGTGATGAAGAAAAGGCATTAAGCGACGCTGAATTGCTTGAGAAATATGAATTGCCAAACCCCGAGGGTATTAATGAGGAGTCTGGACTAGATCAATTTTTTGACGGTCAAACCCCAGAGAGGTTGAAGCAATTGGCATTACGGCGTTTGTGGCGAATCAACCCATTTTTTGGCGTTGTTGACGAAATGGTCGAGTATGGTGAGGATTACACTGACGCTGCCACAGTGATCGATGGGATGCAAACGGCGTATCAGGCTGGTAAAGGCTATTTGCAAAAGGCGTTGTCTCCAGAAGAAGCAGCCGAGAAAGAGGCCAATCAGCAGGATAGTTTGGTTGATGGAGAAGAAAAATCAAACTTGAAAAAAGATGATAAACCCCTGTTGGATAAAGATGATGATAATGGGCAGGAAATTGGCAATGAAAAGAAAAAAGAGAATGGAAGCCATGAGCGGAATGAACTGTTTGAAGAAGGCGGAGATGTCTCTGGTGATGGTTCCGTTGATCCACAAAAGGAAGCCCATTCGGATAAAAAAGAACAGCCCGCAGTATCTCTGGATGTGCTTCAGGTGACGCCTGTTGGGTCAAGCTATGATGAAATGTCGCATGCTCAAAGTAAGGTTAGCAACGAAAATAATGAAGAGCCGACTGTTACAACCGATTCCAAGCCGCCAGCGCCACGAGCGAAGCGTATGATATTTCGTTCAAAAACAAATAATTAAAATTATTCTGGTTGCTGCTGCTCATCACAAATCCACATCTGCATCAGTTATACGAAAAATATTTGCATTTTACCCGATGGTTGTTGCTCTGCTTGATTTCCTATGTTAGCGTTTTCGTTGGAGGAATGTACATTGAGCGTAGAACAAGCCGTTATCGACAGTGTGGTGATCAGCGAAGAAGATGCTTTGCGGGCGGATATGTATGATTTTTTGGCTTCTTTACTGCGGACTGAACCCAGCGATGAACTAATAGAAAAAGTTGGGCAATTGCAAGGCGACGATACGCCGATAGGTAGAGCGTGTCTGACGCTGGCGCATCTCGCCAAAACCCTTGATAACGGTATTATTCGCAATGAATATGTCGATATGTTTATTGGTGTTGGCAGGGGCGAAATACTCCCCTATGCATCCTATTACTTGACCGGTTTTCTAAATGATAAGCCTTTGGCAAATTTGCGTTCAGATATGTCCAAGATTGGTATTGTGCGCGCGGACGGCGTCAAAGAGCCAGAGGATCACATTGCCAGCTTGTTCGACATGATGTCAGGAATTATCCGGGGCCAGTTCGGTAGAGTTTTTTCAGTCGCTGAACAGGCGGAGTTTTTCAATAAACATATTGAGCCGTGGGGTGGTCTTTTGATGCGCGACATTGAAGCCGCCAAAACTGTTGTGTTTTTTGCTCCAATTGGATCAATTGGAAAAGAATTTTTGGAAATTGAAAGCTCAGCTTTCAGAATGGATGGAACCGGGTAGCGTGAAGCCCCGGTACTGTAACGCCGCGCCTAAGTGCGGGGCATTTTTGGAGGGAAGTATGGAAAGTAGAAAGAGTGAGGGCGCTGTTGAGGATCGTCGTGACTTCCTAAAGCGGTCAGCTGTAACAGCTGCTGCTGCAGGCACAGTTGCGTTGGCAGGCAAGGCCGCTTCAGCGAGCGAGAACGAGGTGCCTGTCGGCGCTGGTTATCGTGAGACTGAGCATGTCAAGGCTTTTTATAACAGTGCAAGGTTCTAATTAGATCCTAATTTATAATCGAGGAGGAAACTATGCTTAGAAAGAAGACGTCCGGGGTTGCGAATGGCCCCCAGTCATCATCTTTCATTGGCAAGGCAGCCGAAATGGTTGTTGATCGGCGCGCATTTTTGCGTGGATCGGGCCTTGCTATTGGAGGGTTAGCGACGGCGGCTGCAGTCGTTGGTTCCAACGTGAAGCCAGCGCAGGCTGTTAGTGTCGGAGTGGCCGCGGAAATCAAAAAATCAGTTTGTACGCACTGTTCTGTTGGTTGCACAGTCATTGCAGAAGTGCAGAATGGTGTTTGGACAGGCCAGGAGCCGGGCTGGGATAGCCCAATTAATCTTGGTGCGCACTGCGCTAAAGGTGCATCCGTTCGTGAAACTGCAAGTGGTGAACGGCGCTTAAAATATCCTCTAAAGCTGGTAGGCGGCAAATGGACCCGCATGAGCTGGGATGACGCGATCAATGAAATCGGCGACAAAATGCTCGATATTCGGAAATCTTCGGGTCCAGACTCGGTTTATTGGTTAGGCTCCGCCAAGCACAACAATGAACAGGCATATTTGTTCCGTAAATTATATGCGTACTGGGGTTCAAATAACGGTGACCACCAGGCGCGCATATGTCACTCAACCACTGTTGCGGGTGTTGCGAACACCTGGGGCTATGGCGCGATGACCAATTCCTATAATGACATCCACAATTCGCGTGCGATTTTCATCATTGGTGGTAATCCAGCTGAAGCGCATCCAGTGTCGTTGATGCATGTGTTGAAAGCCAAAGAGCAAAACAACGCCCCTGTTATCGTTTGTGACCCTCGTTTCACGCGTACAGCAGCGCATGCCGATGAATATGTTCGCTTCCGCCCGGGTTCGGACGTTGGTCTGATTTGGGGTATCATGTGGCATATCTTCGAAAATGGCTGGGAAGACAAAGAGTTTATCCGTCAGCGTGTTTACGGCATGGAAGATGTCTTGGCTGAGGTGAAAAAATGGACGCCTGAAGAGACTGAGAGAGTCACCGGCGTGCCAGGATCACAGCTTAAGCGTGTAGCTAAAATAATGGCTAATAACCGTCCAGGCACATTCATTTGGTGTATGGGTGGCACACAGCACACTAACGGTAACAACAACACTCGAGCTTATTGTGCTCTTCAACTTGCTTTAGGTAACATGGGTGTTTCTGGCGGTGGTGCAAACATCTTCCGCGGCCATGACAACGTGCAGGGCGCCACAGACTTCTGTGTTCTGTCACATTCGTTGCCTGGCTATTATGGCCTTTCTGCTGGAGCCTGGAAACATTGGTCAAGAGTATGGGGCGAAGATGTTGAATGGCTGAAAGCTCGTTTTGACTCTATTAAGGGTAAAGACGGCAAGGCCAAAAGCCTCATGAATGAAAAAGGCATCCCGGTGTCACGCTGGATTGATGGTGTTCTTGAAAATAAAGACAATATTGATCAGCCTGACAATGTCCGTGCGATGGTGTTCTGGGGTCATGCTCCAAACTCGCAGACACGGATGAAAGAAATGAAGACGGCGATGGAGAAGCTCGACCTGATGGTTGTGATTGATCCATATCCAACAGTTTCGGCTGTTTTGTCTGATCGTACAGACGGTGTCTATTTGTTGCCGGCAACTACCCAATTTGAGACATATGGGTCGGTGACGGCGTCAAACCGTTCATTGCAATGGCGTGAAAAAGTCATTGAGCCATCATTTGACTCTTTGCCTGATCACACAATCATCTACAAATTTGCAAAGAAACTTGGTTTTGCAGATCGTATGTTCCGCAACATCAAGGTGGAAAATGATGAGCCACTTATTGAAGATGTTACCCGTGAATTCAATAAGGGTATGTGGACAATTGGTTACACTGGTCAGTCACCTGAGCGCTTGAAAGCTCATATGGCTAACCAGCACGTTTTTGACCGGACTACTTTGCAAGCCGTTGGTGGTGAATTGGATGGTGACTATTATGGATTGCCGTGGCCTTGCTGGGGCACTGCTGAAATGGGTCATCCAGGTACACCAAATCTTTACGATACCTCTAAGCCAGTGGCTGAGGGTGGTCTTTGTTTCAGGGCACGCTTCGGTGTTGAACATGAAGGCAACAATCTGTTGGCTGAAGGTTCATATCCAGTTGGGTCAGAGATTAAAGACGGATATCCAGAGTTCACCATGGCCATGCTTAAAAAGCTGGGTTGGGACGGTGATCTCACAGCTGATGAGCGGAAAGCGATTGATGCTGTGGCTGGTGATAAGACCAACTGGAAGGTTGATCTGTCAGGTGGTATCCAGCGCGTTGCAATCAAGCATGGTTGTGCGCCGTTCGGTAACGCTAAGGCACGGGTGAAGGTCTGGACATTCCCTGATCCGATCCCGCTTCATCGTGAACCACTCTACACTTCACGTCGTGATCTGGTAGCGGATTATCCAACATATTCAGATAGAAAGCTGTATCGTCTTCCGACTTTGTACAAGTCAATACAAGACAAAGATTACAGCAAAGACTACCCGATTATTCTTACATCGGGCCGTCTTGTTGAATATGAGGGCGGCGGTGACGAAACTCGCTCTAACCCTTGGCTAGCGGAACTTCAGCAAGATATGTTTGTTGAAATCAACCCGTTTGATGCCAACGGTAAGGGTATTCGTGATGGCGATATGGTCTGGGTGAATACTCCAGAGGGTGCACGCATTAAGGTGATGGCTATGATCACTGAGCGTGTGGCCAAGGGTGTAGCATTCCTGCCATTCCATTTCGGCGGGCACTTAGAGGGTGTTGATCAAAGGTCAAAATACCCCGAAGGTTCAGATCCTTACGTGCTCGGGGAAGCAGCAAACACAGCCATGACATATGGCTATGACTCAGTGACATTGATGCAGGAAACGAAGTGTTCTCTCTGCTCAATTGAACGCGTATAAGGGAGGTTCACATGGCGAGAATGAAATTTCTTTGTGATGCAGAACGTTGTATCGAATGTAATGCCTGTGTAACTGCATGTAAGAACGAGCATGAAGTTCCCTGGGGTGTAAATCGTCGAAGGGTGGTTACCATCCAGGACGGAAAGCCAGGTGAAAGATCTATTTCGGTCGCATGTATGCACTGCTCAGATGCGCCTTGCACAGCAGTTTGTCCGGTGGATTGTTTTTACCAGACGGAGCAAGGTGTGGTATTGCACTCGAAAGACCTATGCATTGGATGCGGTTATTGCTTCTATGCGTGCCCATTTGGTGCGCCGCAATACCCACAGGCAGGGAACTATGGATCAAGGGGCAAAATGGACAAATGTACATTCTGCGCGGGTGGTCCCGAAGAGGATATGTCCCAGTCTGAATTCCAGAAATATGGTCGCAATCGACTTGCTGAGGGCAAACTACCTGTTTGCGCAGAAATGTGTTCAACAAAGGCGCTTTTGGCAGGTGATGGGGACACAGTCTCCAACATTTTCCGTGAGCGTGTTGTAGCCCGCGGATTTGGATCAGGTGCATGGGGATGGGGTACAGCTTACTCCATCAAGAGCTAGCACCTCAGCCTAAACTGACGAACCCCTGCTCCGTGGGGGTTCGTCTATCATTTTTGAGCTTGCAAGTGTCTGATTACCATATGGCTTCATAATTTGGCAGAAGGGCAAGAATGTTGATTACACGTAATTTTTTAAAAGTTGTTGCTCTGGCATCCTTCATGGCAGCATTGTCTTCATGTGCCGAAGAAGAGCAAAACAGGCTTCTAAGCTACGAAAAAGGTACTTATCTCGGTAAAGCCGACCAATCTTTATCGGCTGAACAGGTGCGTGAACTGACGGCTCGTGCGGGCATCCAGCGCGTATATTAAGCTCATGCTGCAATTATGGGTTGAGGAGGACATTACAGATGTTAAATAGATTTTTTGGCGTATTGGTTGTCTTGGCGGCGCTGCTTTGCGGATCTGTTAGCTTTACATCTACCGCCTCCGCGCAACAGCAGGGGGAGGTGCCAGGCCAATCTCTTGGTTTTAATTCTGACAGTGATCTCTGGCGTTTCGTAAGAACTGGCAACGCTGGCTCAACGCAAATGAAAAATGAACTAGCCGCTGTAATGATTCAATCTGAAGGCGATAATTGGCGCGCTTTTAGAAACGGACCTTTATCCAATGTGGGTGCGTACGCCCTTTTGGGTATTATTGGGCTGCTTGTAATTTTTTATTTTGTAAGAGGTAAAATCCGTATTGATGCTGGCCCCTCTGGTGATACAATCCTAAGATTTGGCACAATTGATCGGTTCGCTCACTGGCTTATGGCAGGGTCGTTTGTCATTCTAGCTATAACTGGCTTGAATCTTTTGTACGGTCAGTACGTGCTGATACCTGTTATTGGCAAGGAAGCATTTGCGACATTCACAACGGTGGGAAAATACGCACACAACTATCTTTCTTTTGCTTTTATGGCGGGATTAGCGTTGTCATTTGTATTGTGGGTTCGGCACAACATCCCTAACCGGGTGGATCTCGATTGGCTGAAAGCAGGCGGTGGAATTTTCAAAAAAGGTGTTCATCCTCCGGCTCGTAAGTTTAATGCGGGACAGAAGATTATTTTCTGGGCGGTCATGATTGGCGGTTTGTCGGTGAGCATGTCAGGTATCGCTCTGATGTTCCCGTTCACTACCACTATGTTCTCTGATACATTTTCGGTTTTAAATGCTGTCGGGTTTAATCTGCCCACTGATTTAACGCCATTACGAGAGCAGCAGCTAAACCAGTTGTGGCATGGTATAGTCTCTTTGGCTTTGATAACAATGATAGTCGCACACATATACATCGGCTCAGTGGGCATGGAAGGTGCAATTGACGCTATGAATAGCGGTCATGTTGATCGTAACTGGGCTAAAGAGCATCATAATTTGTGGGTCGAAGAAGAAGATCAAAACGCTAAACCTAAACCAGCCGAGTAGTCTCTGGGTGTAGAGCTCTCAGCCACATGTTTAAGTTTTTATCAGCATACATGACCATTGGGCGCGTTAGTGCCCGATGGTTTTTTGTTTTTTCTGGATTGTTTGGAGTGCTGATTTCATCCGCTTTTGGTTTTGATCGTTATACTGCTCATGGTGGGCCAGTGCGTGGGTTGGCCTTGTCTCCAGATGGTTCAACGTTGGTAACAGCAAGTTTTGATTATTCTGCTGTCGTTTGGGAAACTAAAGCGCTTGAAGAACAGGCAACACTGCTGGGTCATGAAGCTGCGGTGAATACGGCTGCCTTTTCTGCTGATGGATCACTCCTGGCAACAGCGGGAGATGATGGTGCGATTTTGTTATGGACCAAAGAACAAATTGCTCAAGACACTGCCGAGCCTTTTGTTTTACAAGGTCATAAAGGCAAGGTTGTGGGTTTGGCATTTTCCAGCGATGGAACAATGCTGGCCTCGGCAAGTTGGGATGGATCCATTGGCATATGGCCGCTTGCCGGGACAGCCCCCGACGAGTCGCAGCCCGCTAGGTTTATTACCGGTCATGATGGCCCGGTAAATGCGGTTCAGTTTTCTGATAACGACGAATATCTTTACAGTGCGGGCTACGACGGTCAGATCCGTTATTGGAGGCTGGCAAATTATGAATATTTGCGTAGCCCTGTTCGTAACGGCTGGGGTGTTTCGGTCTTTATGGTCGACGAAAAGGCTGATTTGGTTGCTTTCGGTGGTTCAGATGGGCAAATGGTAATCCAGCGCTTGTCAGATGAAAAAACCTATTTAAGGCTTGGCGAGGAACGGGTGCCGGTTCTATCGCTTTTTTACGATGATAAGGATGGGTTGATTGGCTTTGGTAATGCCGAAGGTCGAGTCGTTTTGGTTGATACGACGGATTGGTCGGTGGTACGTGATTTTAATGCGGCTAACGGCCCAATATGGAGCCTTGTGATTATGCCTGGTGCAGAATCTATTATCGTTGCTGGGCTGGACGATTACATCACAAAGTGGCCAATTTACGAATTTCCGCCAGAATTCTTGGAGAGGCCTGGACCGGCGCGTCGCTTTCATCCATCTAAAGATATTAGTAATGGTGAACGGCAATTCGCCCGTAAGTGCAGTGTTTGTCATACATTGCAGGTCGATGGCAGGCGCCGCGCTGGGCCGACTTTGTTTGGCGTTTTTGGACGGCAGGCAGGCACCTTGGAGGGGTATCCCTATTCAGAGGCATTGCTTAAATCCAACATCATATGGGATGAAGCCAGCATTGACAGACTGTTCAAGGATGGGCCAGATGTGGTAACGCCAGGAACAAAGATGCCGATCCAGCGTATGAAAAATGCGCAAGACCGACAGGATTTAGTGAGGTTCTTGCAATCTGCAACTAAAACACCATAATAATAACGCAAAATTAGGCTGTTGACCGGTAAGGCGCGGCCAATGTGAGGAGTGGTTAACATGAAGATGGTATTCGTCAGTAGCGCTGTTGCTATTGCTATTGCTGTGGTGGCGTATGTCATACTGGTAAATTCTGGAATGGATACCGCATCGGTTTATTCTGGCCC
>Ga0181589_10001663_pt1 | contig 17386 bp, 9 predicted proteins | sample 071ome_25_FD_132444 | JGI IMG/M metagenome (GOLD analysis project Ga0181589, IMG submission 132444) | Coastal salt marsh microbial communities from the Groves Creek Marsh, Skidaway Island, Georgia - 071410BT metaG (megahit assembly) | ecosystem: Environmental > Aquatic > Marine > Intertidal zone...
CGCCGTCCATCGCGTCTCGTTCGAGATCCCCACGTGTCCGATCCGTCGCCCGTCGCCCGCGCGCAATTCAAAAGAAGTCTTGAAAGACTCCATGGAAAAGCGAGGGCGACACGAAGCGCCGAAAACGCGCGAGTCGTCACACCGCCCCGTCGCGCGTCCGTCCGATGTCTCTCGCGACGTCGACGCGCGCGGCGTACGGTCGCGCGTCGCGTTGTCCGCGCGCGTCCGCAATGTCATCGTCGTCCGCGACGACGCGCGTCTCGGAGGGCACGACGAGACGATGCGCCACCGCGATCGCGGTGACGACGGTCGCGACGGCGCTGACGCGCGTCTCGCGCGCGGCGACGATCGAGGCGCCTCGAGGATACGACGCGCCGTCGTTCGCGTCGAACGGCGGCGCGAATCGATTCGAGGCGTCGCCGGCGTCGGGATCGACGTCGCCGAGGGCGTACACGATCGATTGGCCGCGCGGGTGGTGCGCGCTGACGGATCTTCAATCGGCGCGCGCGGTGAACGTGGACGCGTCGTTTAAGGATCCGCTGGACGAGGCGTCGACGTTGGCGGTGTTCGTGACGCGAGACGTGCGAGAGCGGAGCGTGGATGAGCGTTTCGGGACGCTGCGGGACGACGCGCGGAGACGAGCGGAGAGCGCGGCGAGGCAACGAACCATCGGTGCGAGGGCGGGGGAGACGAGGTCGGCGAGCGGACGGGCGTTGCGAGCGCACGTGATCGAGACCGAGGTCGGGGGTGGGACGGCGGGACGGTTCGGGTCGGCGGTGGAGCTCGTAAAGGTGTTCGTGGACGCGGAGACGTGTACGGAGTATCTCGTGCGCGCGACGGCGAGCAAGGCGGCATGGCCCAAGGTGAGGAACGAGTTGCGCGCCGCGGTGGAGAGTTTTGAGTTTGTGCGGGAGTAGCGGTTCGGATGGTACATCACACGAATCGGTGGTTCGCAACGGCGTAGCGTAGCGTAGCGCGCGGTGGCGATGCAGTGTGATGAAGCTTTGAAATATTCTACGATGTGACGTCGTCGTCTCTACGCGCCGATTCAGCGCTCCTCCACGAGCCGTTTTCGTTCGATATCCGTGATCGTGTGCGTCGGTTTCAGCATTGGCGGCATGATGCCGATCTTGATGTTTTCCACGATGTGTTGGCACGTCGCGTTGAAAAATGGATACGGCTGCAGCCAGCTTTGTTTGATTTGCGCGTACTTTTCGGCGTGACCGTGGTGCACCATAAAGTGTCTAGCGATGCGGAACAAGTTGGCCTTCAATCCGTTGAAGTGGACGATGACCGGAGTCATGTTCGTCTCCGTGTTGACGACTTGAGTGTGCGCTCGATCGTAATACGCATCCTTAGCGCGGTACTGGGCGAAATTTGGCGATTCCAACTGCCCGTTGTACGCCGTCTGGAAGAGTCGTTGCATGTGATCGAGTTTGATGATATACGGACTGTCGATGGGCGACGTCTTGGCCGCGCTTTGACGCAAGAAGGCATTCGCGAGAATCAACTGATCGTCTTCGTTCACGCTCTGCATTCGTTCGACGACATCCCGAAGAAGCGCAGCCAGACCCTTCGCCCGTCCCATCAAGCTCCCAGAGTTGAGATACTTGTACGATGAGGGCGCGTCTGGGAAGGAGGCGCAAATATCTTTTCCTTTCGGCAATCTCTCCTTGCCGTGAATCATCCACGGCCAACAGTTGCGCTCGCTGCTCACCACGACGAGTTTGCCATCGCCGACTTTACTCTCCGCCTCGATTTCCTCGAACGCGCGAATCATCTCCGATCTGTGCTTAAAGTAGAGCACGTCCGTGGCGTCGCCGACAGATACGATGGTGTCGTCACCGATGCCAAACTTGTTTCTCCAAACCTCGTCCGTCAACGCGCGCAAGAAGGCGAACACTTTTTTCGTTTTCACATTCTTGACATCTGGGAACGTGAAGGGATCGCTCGGTCCTTGCGCGCCGAGCATTTGTAAATCGATGTCGTTCATCGCCGCCGTTTCGGCGCTCGCGCACATGCCGCCGGTGACGTGATCGCTGTACGTCAAAAAGATGGCATCCTTAGTCGCTTCACCGAGGTCGGCCGATTCACGACTGTTTTTACGATTTTTGACTTCCTCTTTTTTGAGCTCTTCAAGCTCTCGTTTCTTCGCCTCAGCCCTACGTTTGAGCTTGTCGAGCTTCTCATCGCCCTCCTCTTTCGCCTCTTCAATCCATTTCTTTTCCTCCTCAGCCTTGTCTTCGAGCTTCTCTTTGCGCTCCTTTTCTCGCTTCTCGGCTTCTTCCTTTTCCTCCTCAGCCTTGTCTTCAAGCTTCTCTTTGCGCTCCTTTTCTCGCTTCTCGGCTTCTTCCTTCTTCTCCTGAGCCTTGCGTTGGATCTCTTCGCGCTTCTCGTCGCGATCGTCTTGACGCTTTTTCGCATCCTTCTCTCTGTCCTTTTCGTCCTCCTCGCGATCCTTCTCGCGCTCTTCTTGGCGCTCTTCAGCCTCTCGCTTCTTAGACTCAGCCTTGCGTTGGATTTCTTCGCGCTGTTCTTGTAATTTTTCGCGCTTCTCTTGACGCTCAGAGGCTTCATCATTTCGCTTCGAGCGAGCATCTTTCTTTTCGTCGTCGTCGTCGCGTTTATCTCGACGCTTTCGATCGTCGATTTTCTTGTTGGAAGCATTCTCGACGTCACGCTTGTGTTGACGCTCGGCGGCTCTGCCCGTGCTCTTCTCGGCGTCCTCTTGCTGTTCGCGCTTCGCCTGGCGTTTCAAGGCTTTCTCACGACTCGACGATCGGTCTTCGTCGTCGTTGTCTTCGTCGTCTTCGTCGTCGCCCAAGCGATTTGCAACCATTCGCTTCGCGATTCTCTCCGCGCGGCGACGCTCTCTTCGAACCTCTCGCGGAGACACTTCTTCCGAGTCGTCTTCTTCAGTCGATTTCGCGCGACCCGTGTCCGTCGCCGCGACACGAGTCACGGTCGCCTCCTTCGCGTCTCTCGCCTCCTTCTTCTCCTCGACGGCGCGCGCAGCCTCGCGCGTCGCGCGGTGTTGCTCGCGTCGCGCCTCTCGAGCCGCGTCGTCGCCCGCGGACGCCGCCGCGCGAGACAACGAACTCGTCTCCGCGCGCGTCTCCTTCGCCTCCTCCGAAGCAGCCTCACGCGCGGATTCCACTCGCGCCGCGGCGCGCGTCGCGACTCGTTTCTGACGTCGAGCCTCGCGCGCGTCCAACACCGCGTCTTCGGCGGCTTCGGCGGCGCGCTCGCTCGCGAGACGTTCCTCTCGAGTCGGTTCGTCCTCGCTCCCCCGCGCGTGTCGCTCGACGTACGCGCGCGCGAACGCATCCTCGCGTCGTTCTTTCCGTCGCCTCGTTCGTCGCTCGCCCGCGCCCAACGCCGCCTCGTCCTCGTACGAGTCCTCCTCGACGTCGCGCTCGCGTCCGCCGAGCGTCGCCCGGGTCTCCCCCGCCGACGTCGGCAACCCACCCTCCGCGAGCGCCTTCGACGACGAGACGCCGTACGCGACGATTGCCATGATGATCGCAAACGTCAACGTGCTCGCGATGGTGAGCCAGAGGTACGAGCGTCGACGCCACGCGGACGATCGCGTGGAAGAGGCGCCAACACCATCGGACCCAGCCACCTCGACGTCGACGTCCCGTTCGGTCGCCGTCGCGAACGTGCCGCCGTCGCCGTCGACGCGCGAGGACGTCGCGAGGAGCGCCGCGCGCTCGCCCGACGACATGGCGTCCGGCGCGGCTCGGTGCCGGAGACGGAGCGAGCGTCGACGAGTTGTGCGGTTCGGCTCGTAATCGAACCGAAAGGCGAGGCCATCTCGTGCGCCATCACCGGTCGCGGAGACACACGTCGACGCGCGAGCGACGAGGAGTCGCGCGCGCGGAGAGACGATCGGAATCGCGCGGTGCGCCCGATCGCGACGAGGCACGCGCGCGGGCGACGCGACGGACGAGTCGGCGTCGATTCGTCGATAACACCCTTCGATATGGGCCGAGACGATGGCGACGCGAGCGAGTCGCACGGGCTGTTGACGGACGTCGAGAAGGTGCAGGGACGTCCATCGACGTCTCGTTCGTCGACGTGCGCGACGGTTCGGGGTGGGAAGTTGCTCGGAGCGTTGGCGTTGGCGGGATTGATGGGGACGGGGTTGCTGGCGGCGGCGCGCGGGACGTTTCGGACGCGCGGGAACCGCGGACGAGGGGCGATGGCGGACGACGCGTTCGAGTTCACGGGCGTGCGAGACGTGTCCTCGTTAGGTGACGCGGCGACGAGCGAGTGGTTCGATCCCAAGGTTCGGGAGACGCTTCGAGCGTACGGACAAGGGTCGGCGGCGGACGTGCACACGATGCGGTGGACCCACGGCGAAGGTTTCACGTTTAATTCGCACGATCACGCGCCTGATTTAGCGGTGAAGATGCGAACGGCGACGGAGTTGATGGCGAAGACGATTCACACGTATTATCCCGAGCGATTGAAACCAAACCAACCGCCGTTTGAGATTATTTACGTAGTGACCGATTTCCCGCAGACGCCGTGCGTGCGTCCCGAGCGAAGAGTCGCCGCGGGGTGCGGGAACGTGGAGGACTGGGCGCCGATTTATACGTTTTCGAGCGTACCTAGAAACACATCGCTCTTACCGACGCTCGTCGGCGCGACGCTCATCACGCTCGCGGAGAGGGTGGAGGCGGCGATGGGAAAGCCCACCGTCGAGCCGAATAGAGGCATGTGGTCCAACTACGCGTTGTTCGATCTCACCGCGTTCGACGTCGACAAGCGTCGCGCGTACGAGTGGGATAACCTGGTGAACAAGACCATCTGGCGAGGGACCGATTATCCGTTCCTCGGGCCGGCGTACGAGAACGGCAAGGAGTCTATGTGTCACTCCATATTGGGCCGTTCGTGGCACTCAGAAAAGTGTCAACTGCGCGACATGTCCAAGCACGACGATCCACGAGAATCGTTCCGATCAATGCTCTCGTCCAGTGAGATCACTCCACGCACGCGCGCCGTGTTGATGAGCAAGCTCGACGACGACTCTTGGCTCAACGCGCGCTTCGTCAACCCCGAGTTTCTTCGCCACGGCGCCGCGGCGCGAGGCGGCGTCACCGCACACGGCACGAGAAACCAAGACCACGAGCGGTACGTTCTCGGCGCTAAATTCGGCGTCGACGCCGATACACCGATGAGCGGAGACGAACTGGCCAAGTTTAAGTACCAGCTCGATCTCGGCGGGTGGGGCGGGACGTCGTGGACCGGGACGCTTCACAAGCTCTCCATGCCCGGCGTCTTGTTCCATCACGAGACGTCCATGAAGGACTCATACTTTGACGATCTCATCCCGTGGCGACATTACGTCCCGATCAAAGAGGATCTCAGCGACCTTCGCGCGAAATACGAGTGGGCGCGCGCGCACGATGACGTGTGCAGACAAATCTCCCTCGAGGCGAAGCGATGGCTCGCGCGCTTCGTCTCCGATCGAGGCTTACTTCGCCACAATTACGTCAAACTCGCCGTCCCGCTCGAGCGCGCGCTCGATCCCACGGGCATCGGCGCGTATTTGCTTCCGTTTCGCGTCGCTCACGAGCGTTTCTTCGACGCCGACGGCGATAATTTGTAACACCACCTTCCGCGACGCCTTCGTCTACTAAATTCAATAATCACTCTCGATCCGCACACCGAGCCTCATGCCGACGTCCGCGACGCCGTTCCCGCCTCCACCCGCGCACTACGCGCTCTACGACACCGACGTCGACGGACCGTCGCCTCCACCGCCGCCGCGCGACGCCGTGTACGCGTCGTTCGGCGCACAACACGTCACCGCGCCCTGGCACGAACAAGACGCGAGCGGATTCGTCTACCCCGTCGTCGTCGACGATGGGGCCACCACGGACGCGCGCGAGGAGATCATCGCGTGCGTAGAGAGCGCATGCGAACGGTTCGCGCGCGCGATGGCGGAGTGCGTGGACGCGCCGTCGAAGAGCGATCGATGGGTGACGGATGCGGGGACGCTCTTGAACAACGCGCACCGGGTGATAAACGACGACGTGCGTCCGAGTCAGGCGATGCGTGATTTGGAGTATAGGATAGAAGTGATGATCAAAGAGAAACGCGCGGCGGTCGATGCGCTGCGTGAGGCGGTGGAGAGGGGGCGCAAGGCGAGAGAGATGGCGGCGACGAGCGGCGGCGGGCGGTGACCGCGCGCCGGAAAGTGTAATACTACGTACTAGTGTCTTTACAACCGCGTCGCGCGTCTCGCGCCTCCCGCGTCGTCGATGGTGGCGATCTCACGTCCACGGGTAAAAGTTGGCGAAGAGCGCGGCGCCGACGAGCGCGAACGATAAGTAATACGTCGTCGCGAGAACGCGCCACGTCGGGCTCGAACTGCCGAGGTACGCGAGACCCCAATAAATGGCGGGAGACGTGCTGAGAAAGCGCGTGGACACTTGCACGTGCATCGTCGTCGCGGCGACGAGCGTCATGAGTCCGAGCTTGAAGAAGTACGCGCCGACGACGACGCGTTGACCATCCTTGACGAAGACGCGCGCGTCTTGAGAAAACGTAAAACTGCGAGAGAGGTGCGCGCCCAAAAGAATGGCGGGCGCGCCCAGGAGGACATTGCCGAGATTTCGAACGCGATAGGAGGTGAATAAACCGACGTTCCAGTAGTGTCTCTGCAGGAAGGCGTACATGCCGCTCGGAATTAAGCCGTATAGATTTTTCCACGACGCTGGGCGACAGTACGGCCTCGGCGCTTCGGCGAAGACGTCGGTGCGACAATACTTTTGATCGCCGTACATGGCGAACGCGTAGTGCGGGAGCACGATGAGGCACAACGCCATGATACCGCGCTTGAGAAACGACGCCGCACGGTAGTGTCGAGTTCTGTCCTTGTCGTTTCTCAGCAGTAGATACATCTCCCAGCCCACGTGGGTGACGACGTTGACGATGCTCAGTATCCCGTTGGATCTAAAACACGTCGCCAAACCGAAAAAGAACCCGCTTCCTAAGATTCTATTCTCTTGTAAGAGCGCTCCGGCTGTGAATTCGCTCAGCGCGTACCCACTCTCGGTGTATGCGGCGCCATAAAATACATTCGCGGGATTGAGCGCGTACAGATGTGCCGCCGCCTCGGATAATCCGTCGTCCTTCAACAACACCTTTGATAACGAATACATCGCCTCCACCGACGCCGCGAACGCGAACGTGTTGAAACCGACCGCCACCGAGTTCGCCAGACACTCCTCGTGCACCCCACCCTCGGGAACGCGCACGCCGACCATTCGCAACGCCCGACGCGCGACGCGTCTCAACGCGTAAATCGTCGACGGGTACCCCGGATAAAACGCGTGTTGATGTTCGAACGCGTACCCATCCAGCGACACCCCAACAAAGTGCGCCGAATCCCACGATGTCAACGCTTTGACTCTCTGACACGCGAACGCCCCAAACGAGTTCTCGATCGTCGTTCGCGGAGCGTCTCGTCCTCGAACGGCGTCGACGCGTCTCGTCGCCGTCGCGTGCGTAATCTCTCTCGACGTATCGTACGTCGGCAGCGTCATCTCCGCCCAAATCATCACCACCATCATCATCAATCGCACGTTGAGCGCTCGAGCGAACATTTTCGGTCGCCATCGCGCGTCGTCGTCACCGAACGCCGCCTGCAACTTTTTCGCCGCGCGACGGCGTCGCTCCGCGCCCATCTCTCTCCCCGCGAAAAACGTCCCGAACGCCACCGACACCGCGCTCCGTCGCCGCGTCGCGGACGCGAGGGTAACCCTGGCGGTGTTCTCCGCGTCTCGCACGCAGTCCGAGTCGTCGGCGTCGGCGTTGAGCGGTCGGCTCATGATTATTTCGCGTGAAATTCGCGTCGATTGCGTTCAAACGTCTCCTCTCTCGCGCCGACGCCTCCTCGCGCGTTGTCGGCGCCGTCGCCGAGTCGAGACGCGAAGTTGTCGACGCGTCGGGCGATGCGCGATCGCACCGCGCGCGACGATGGAGGACGCGCGCGGGGATGACGTCGAACGTCAGAATTCGCCTCGACGCTTCTCGCCCCGACTCGAGTCGTTCGCGCGCGCGCGCCGCGATGACGCTCGACGGCGGCGCCGATGACGATGAGGACGTGCTCGCGCACTGCGACGCGGGCGCGACGTACACGTACGTGGACCTGTCGGGCCAGACGCAGGGCCCGTTCGATGAGATCGCCCTCGCGCGGTGGCACCTCGCCGCCTACCTCGAGCGCGCGCAGATCGTTCGCGCGAGCGCGGACGGCGGCGAGACGACGGTCGGGGACATCGTCGACGCCGCGCGGGCGCGGGCGCGGGCGGCGCGGGTGGGAAGGGACGAGGCGGCGGGGACGGCGGCGGCGGTCGAGGTCGTCGGCGGCGAAACCGAAACCAAAACCGAAACCGAAACCGTCGACGCGCCGAGCGCACTGGACGATCGTCTGTCGAGATTGCTCGCCATCGGCGGTGGGACGTTGCCGCAGATGCCTCGAGACGCGATGGTGGGCGCGAGACCGCCGATGGAGGAGCCTGAGGCGGACGCGGCGGGGAGGGACGATGCGTTGGGAATCACGCTCGACGTGCGACACGTGCAGTTGGAAAAGTATAAGCGGCCGAAGACGTGGCGAGATATCCTGAGCGCGACGAGAGATCGGGTGAAGAAGGGACGGGCGGCGATGGCGACGCCGATGGCGGAGGATGGGACGACGAACGAGGCGTGGTCGAGGGACGTGACGACGGAGGCGAGGGATCCGAGGCCGGATTTGAGCGCGTTGGACGCCGAGGATGAGGACGAGGAGGGAGCGGTGCCGGAAGAGCCGAAAGCGTTGGAATTGCGAGAACCGTTTTGGGTGATCGAGGATCGAGAGCGGACGCAAGGGGCGCTCGACGCGGAGGGATTGAACGCGGCGGTGGCGGAACAGTTGAGAAATACATCCAAGACGCCGGGAAGCGAAGACGCGCGAAGCGATCGGTCTGACGTGAGCTGGAGCCATAAACCGGGCGGAGTGGAGCTTGAGGCGGCGGCCGCGGCGGAGCTCGAGGCGGCAGCGCAGAGAAGTCGAGCGGCGGCGGCGGCCGCGGAACGCGCGTCCGCCGCGGTGGCGGCGAGAGCCGATCAAATGGACGAGAAGGAGCGCGCGCGACTCGCCGCCGAAGAGGAGCGACGACAATACGAGGATATGATGCGGTATTTCGCCGCGAATCCGCTCGCGGGTCAGTGGTGGTTACCGGACGACGCCCGTGGCGGAGAATTTTCTCTTGGTCCGTTTTCGTACGACGAACTCGTGTCCAGACTGCCTCACGTCATGGTCGCGCATCGTCGAGAGGACGACGCGTGGCGCGTCGTCGGCCCCTACGCCGCGCGAGACCGCGTCGAAAATTACGGCCGGGTCGTCGACGGTGCCGTCGTCTCGTTCGGGCAAGAGGATGGAGAAATCGGCGCCGCCGCCGATCGCAAACTCAAAGTCGAGACTTGGTTCGAAGCCGTGACGGGCGTGCTCGACGTGGAGACGGACGTCAAAGAGTCTTACGCGGGCGACGCCGTCGGAGACAGAAACGCGCTCTCGTCGTGGTTCGACCGGGAAATCGCCAAGGTGAAGGTTCCAGCGGGAACGGCGCCGATGAAGTCGTCCAAGTCTTCCCATCAACGCAAACGAAGACGCGGTTTCGAAATGCGAGTCGTCGCAGACGAACGACAAAACGCTATCTCGGCTCGCGTGCTCGGCGATTTGTACCAAGCCGTGATGAAGAATCGAAAGCGTCTGTTTGCGTCCATCATCGAACCCGTGCTCGACGATTGGGAGCGACACGGCTGAGAACAGTTCAATTTTTTCATCACCTACACAAAGTCTAGCTCATTCTACTCACTAGTAATAATCACTCACTCCTCTGTAGTCGTCTTCTTTTGCACTCTGAAGCGCGGCGTCTCTCGTCCCAGCGGACGTGGGCGCGGCAAGAGCGCCTTGCGGCTCCACTTGATGCTGCCCCGCGCGTCCTTGTTGACGCATTTGACCTCGACCTGATCGCCCACGGCGTACACGTCGCTCGCATTTTCCGTTCTTTCGTGCGCGATTTCGCTGACGTGCAAGAGCCCATCGTCGCCTCCGGCGGTGGTTAACACGCATCCGAACGGTAAGACTTCCTTGACGGTGGTGAGGTATGTTTTCCCAGCCTCGACGATGGAATTCTTCAATCCTTCCACGTGCGCCGCCGCGCGGTCGAACGAATCCTTGTTCTGTCCGAAAATCGCCAAATCACCGTCATCATTGAGAATGGACACCTTTGCGCCAGTGTCCTTCTCCAGCGCCTTGATGTTCGATCCCTGTGGTCCAATGAGTTTTCCTATGAGTGAGGGCGGAATGGTCATTCTACCATATCGCGGCGCGGAATCCTTTACCGCCGCCTTCGGTTCGCGCACCGCGCGTTCCATCACATCGATGACTTTTTGTCGCGCCGCAGACGCCCGGTCGAGGGCTTCGATCAAAATATCGAGAGGAATACCCTCCGGTTTGCAATCGAGTTGAATGCCCGTCACGCCGGCGCGCGTGCCGGCAATCTTAAAGTCCATGTCACCCAAGACGTCTTCGAGACCCATGATGTCGTCCATGAGCGCGTAGCGCTTCACCTCGCCTGTTTCTTCGTCTTCGTCCATAACGAGACCGATCGAGATGGCGCCGACGTGTTCGGTGAGCGGAACACCGGCGTCCATGAGCGCCATGGATCCGGAACAAACCGCCGCCATAGAGGACGAACCGTTACTCTCCAACGTTTCGGTGTTCACTCGCACGGCGAAAGGAAACGCATCTTCGTCCGGGAACACACCGAGAAGGGACTTCTCCGCGAGCGCGCCGTGTCCGACTTCGCGTCGCGAGAGACCGCGTGCGCCGGTTTCGTTTACGGAGAACGACGGAAACGAATAGTGCAACATCAATCGCTTTGACGTCGGACCGGTGAGGTTATCCAAACGCTGAGAGTCATCGAGCGACCCGAGCGTAACCGTAGCCAGCGCCTGCGTGCTCCCGCGTTCGAATAGCGCGCTTCCATGCACGATGGGCATCGTGTCCGTGACGCCGTCGAGCTCGCGTAAATCGTACAATCCTCGACCATCGACGCGGATGCGTTCGTCGAGCACGCGCTCGCGGAGCACGCGCCCACACGCGTTGAAATACGCCGATCCAAGCACGGCCTCGGTCACCTCCCCGCTCTCGAGCCACTCCGGATGACTCTCCATCAATTCAGTCACGACTTGCGCCTGCAACTCGGCCATTTTTCGTCCACGCTCGTGCTTGTCTTGAATGTGTTCCTCGTAGAGCGCCAACACGCGCGACCTAGCGACTTGATAACACTCCTCTTTAATATCCGGTGTCAGAGGCGACGGTGGGAGCTCCTGCTTGGGCTTCCCGATCGCTTCCGCCAGTTCAATCTGCGCCGGAAGTAATTCGCGAACCGCCTCGTGCGCCTTGCGCAACGCCGCCGCGACCAAACGCTCCTCCAAACCACCAGACTTGTTGCTCTGCGCCTCGATCATCAGCGCGCGCGCATCGTTCCCGGCGTAAAACAACGTGAAATCCGACGTCTCCACCACCTCATCCGACGGTGAGACGATGATCTCCGGCGCGTCGCCAGTCGCCGCCACCGCCTCCGACCCGCCGCCTCTCACCACCGCCACTCGAACCGCCCCGATGGGTCCACGCCACGGTATGCTCGAAGCCATCAACGCCGCGCTCGCGCCGTTTACCGCCAACACCGCCGGATCCTCCACCCCATCGCTCGCCATCACCACACACTGCACCATGGTCTCCCTCCCGAACGTCTTCGGGAACAACGGCCTTGTCGCCCTATCGATGACTCGCATCGCTAAAATCTCTCGTTCCTTCGGCGCTCCCTCCCGACGCGTGAACGTCGACGGTATCTTTCCCTTGGCGTACGATCGCTCGCGATAATCCACCATGAGCGGGACGAATCCTTTCACCAAAGACGCGCGGTCGAGCTCGCGACTCGCCGTCGCCGCGCACAGCGCCACCGTGTCCCCGACGTGCGTCAACACCGCGCCGTCCGTCAAACGCGCGAGACGTCCGGATTCAAACGTCACGCGTCTCGGCGTCAAGCGCGTCGGATCATCGTCGCGCGAGGGCACGTGCGCGGCGACGGCGCCTGGAAATTTCGCCACCGAGGACCGCGCGCGCGTCGGCGCGCGCGACGCCGTCGCCCTCGACGCCGTAGTCGCGCCCGCGAACGACGCGTGAGGCGACGACCGCGCGCACGCGTCGACCAACGCCCGCGCCAATCGTCGACGCGTCGTCGACGGCATCGACATCGCGCGCCTAGAACTCGCGTCGTCGTCGTCAGTGCGCGCCGGCTCGCGAATCCAATCAGTCATCCGTCATGTCGCCGCCCTCGCGCGCGCGTCTGCGCACGAGACTCACCGACCTCATCCCGGGTCTCGAGCACCCCGTGCTTCAGGGCGGCATGCACCACGTCTCGCGCGCCGAGCTCGTCGCCGCGGTGTCCAACGCGGGCGCGCTCGGCACGCTCACCGCGCTGACGCAACCGTCGCCCGACGCCCTGCGCCGAGAGATCGAGCGCACGCGCGCGATGATTACGAGGAAAACGCGAGACGGTCGTCCCGCGCCGTTCGCGGTGAATTTCACGCTGTTACCGGCGCTGAAACCGCCGGATTACGAATCGTACGCGCGGGTGGTGTGCGAGTGCGCGCCGGCGGCGGTGGAGACGGCAGGGGCGAATCCCGGAAAATTCATCGACATGTTCAAGCGAGCGGGCATCGTGGTGATACACAAGTGCACGACGTTGCGTCACGCGCAGGCGGCAGAGCGATTGGGGGCGGATGTGGTGTCGATGGATGGATTCGAGTGCGCGGGACATCCCGGGACGAATGACGTCGGCGGCTTTGTGCTCTTGGCCAAGGCGAGGACGACGTTGCGCGTCCCGTATTTAGCGTGTGGAGGCGTGGGAACGGGGAGACAGTTGGCGGCGGCGCTCGCGCTCGGTGCGGACGGCGTGTGCATGGGGACGAGGTTCATGGCGACGAGAGAGGCGCCGATTTTACCCGGCATTAAAGACGCCCTCGTCGCCGCCGACGAAAATCAAACCACCCTCGTCATGACCACCGTGAAGAATCACGAGCGCGTGTACAAGAACAGAGTCGCCGAAGAAGTGCGCGCCATCGAATCCGAAAAACCTGGCGATTTCGGCGCCATTCACCACCTCGTGCGAGGCGAAAACTATCGCGTCTCCTTTCAAGAGACGGGCGACCCCGAGTCGAGCGTGTGGAGCGCCGGCTGCGTCATGGGTCTCATCGACGACGTCCCGACGTGCGAGGATCTCGTGCGACGAATCGTCGACGAAGCAGTCGACGTCATCACCGATCGTCTCGCGCGCGTCGTCGCGCACGACGGTCGTCTGTGACGCCTCAGTCGTCATTCATTCCTTCGCATACTTTTTAGGTCGCTCCAGCTGTGAATTTTAGAAGAAAAACATCCCTCGAGACGATGATTAATAATCTCATCCAATCGTGCACGCACACGCCGACGCGGGAGACGCACCGACGCGACGACGCGTGGATCGATTCGAGACGCGTTCGTCGACATGTCCGCGCGCCCGTTTGATTATTCCAAGTGGGATAACATCGAACTGAGCGACGATGAAGATTCACATCCGGGGGCGCAATTCATCGAAGCGCAGACGCTTCGACGCATCAAGCGCGAGGCGCACGAACACCGCGAGCGAGAGCGCGTGGAGAAGATTGAGACGCTCGAAGTTAAGCGTCGAGAGGCGAAGCGCGCGGTGAAGGCGCGCGAAGAGGCGTTGGTGGCGTTGGCTGAGGGACTGCGCGGCGACGGGGACGAGTCGGTGGAGGCGGCGAAGAAGACGCGCGCGGCGGAGGAAAAGCGTCTGTTAGAGGAGAAGCGCGGTGAATTGGCGGCGATTGAGGCGAAGATTGGAGAGTTGGAGCGTCAGAAAAAGTTTAACGCCGAGGAGATGTGTTACGTGTCGAGTGAGAAGACGTTGGTGGGCGCGGCGTGCGCGCCGGAGACGCGCGTACGAGCCGAAAAGATGGATTACGAAACGTTTACGCGCGAGTACGGGGATGATTTGGACGAGATCGCCGAGCGAAACGCAAGCATGTCGTACGGTGAACTTGGAAATTGGTTTTCGACCGGTCGTTTACACCTTTTGTGCGAACACGCGACGGGATACTTGCTCTTGAAGTCGTTGTATCTGGAGATGGAGAAGAAGACGCGCGCCGCCAAGACGTGCGCGAGAGTGGCGTTCGCGTGTAAATCCATCGGTGAATTCGCCGAGGCTGGGAAAAAGAGCGAACGAGACGCCGCCGAACCCTTCTTTAGACGATTAGACTCGAACGCAGAGGCGGTGACGGCGTACGAGAAATCCTTTGAAGAGTACTTTGAAAAGCTCTGCGAACGCGCGCGCGTCAAGCTTCAAGAGGAAGCCGAGAAACTCACCGCCACCGCCGACGCCGACGGCCCGACGTCGCTCGAGGAGATTCCTCTCGAAGACCGGCTCGGCCCCGGCGGACTCGACCCCGTGGCGGTGTACGACTCGTTACCGCAAGAGATGCGAGACGCCTTCGATTCCGGCTCCGTCTCCGCGCTTCGCGACTTCGTCAACGCGCTCCCGATGGACGAGGCGAAGCGATACATGAAAGCCATGGTGGACTCGGGCTTGTGGGTCCCGACACCCGGCGAAGATCCCGGGCAGGCGTTGCGATGATGAGACGTGTAAAAAGTAAGAACAAAAAAGAAGAAAAACCGTTGACTCGAGCCCGACCCGTGCCGACACTCCTCCGCGCGTCTCGCGTCGTCATGTCCGCCGACGACGACGATGAATCGGAACCGATCGATCGCGTCGTCCGCGCCGTCTCGCGGTGGCCCTGCGTCACCGCGGGCGTCACGACGCTCGTCGCGCTCATCACCGCCGGCATCGCCGTCGCCGTCGCTGGCCTCGAGGTCCAAACCGAAGGCTGGACCGCGCGCGGGACGACCATCGCCGATCGGCAGACGGCGTACGAACTGTACTCGATCGATACGTTCGATGACGGAACGGTGAACGCGGCGTGGGAGACGAATCCGAGCGCGAGACGACGACGGAGGCGATTGTTGCAGGGACAACAGTCGTCTGGAGACCAGACGTGCGCGGCGCAGTATCCGACGAACACGTATTACGACGCCTGGTATGGGTTTCGATTGATATTCGAAGCGAAGGGTGACGTGGATTTGTTCTCACCGAACGCGTTCGCGGACGCGTGCGAGGCGGCGGAAAATTTTATGGAGATTTCAGTCGGCGGCGGCGACGCCGGCGACTTTGGGTCCAAGTGTTCGACCGAACACGCGTGCTCGGGGACGCCGCCGGGGACGTCGTCGTCGGATTGGAGCGCCGGTGGCACGTACAAGGGTGGTTGGGAGAACTGGAGGCGGGACGGGTCGCTCTATAAACGCTGCTCGAGAGCGTTATCGTACCCGACGGCGTTGTATTCGTCCCAGGGCTACGCTTCGTGCGACGAGTATCGAACGAATGCGGCGCTGCAGGCGACGCTCGCTCGAGTGAAGCAGTACATGCTCAATTGCTCGGAGATAAAGGCGGCGGATTCGAACGGGGACTGCGGCACACCTGTGGCCGATATGAAGTATGACGGACGCGCTTTGAATTCACTCTTCGGATTGAACGGGAACACGCGCTTAAGTCTGACGGCGAGCAATATTTACACCAGCGCCAACCAAGATGACGTCAATCAGTGGGGATACGACGCCTGGAAGAGCGGATGGAAGTACACATCCTCGTACTTCACCATATACTGGGACACATTCCAAGGCGAAGTTCGTGAGCTGTTTGTGGACGAACAGCTCTTTTCGGATATGCGCCTCGCCGCGGGCGCCGTCTTCATCATCATCGTCTTGCTTTGGTTGCACATGGGTTCTCTTCTGTTGACAGTCGGCGGAATCGTCCAGGTTCTTTTGTCGTTTCCAACGGCGTTGTTCTTCACCAAAGTTGTCTGCCAGATATCTTTCTTCCCGTTTCTCAACTTTATCGGGATTTTCGTCATCGCAGGCATCGGCGCGGACGACTGTTTCGTGATGTACGACAAGTTTCAACAGGCCAAGTGTCGCTGCGCACCGGGATCGAGCGCTACGGCCGTGATGAATCGATCATATTACGACTCGGTCTGGGCGATGTTGTTGACGAGCGCGACGACGTCGGCGGCGTTCTTTTCAAACGCCATTATGCCGATTGCGCCGATTCGAGTTTTCGCTATTTTCATGGGCTCGATGGTCATTTTCGATTACATTTACGACATAACGATCTTCGCGGCGCTTCTGTCGTATCAGCACAAGTTTATCGTGCGATACGAAGAGAGAAACGCGAACTCGTTCGGTTCTTGGACTTTGGATTTCTGGGGCTCCGTCGGGCGGTATCGCGCGAAACGAAACGCGAGTAAACAACAACAGTCTGCATCGACGCCTGAAATCATGGATTCCAAGCGCGATCACCGCTCGCACGCGGAAAGGATCTTTGCGGACAACGTCTTCCCCGTCATCCACAGGATCAGATGGTTTTTGGTGATTGTCCTGCTTGTAGCGTTCGCCGGCGGATTGGTGGGGGCTCTCAAGCTCACCACGCCGAAGGATTCGGAGGTAGCTCTGCTTCCCGAGAACCACGAATTCACGAGATTCTCGTATCTTAAACGTTCAGCGTTCAAGTCTTCTTCAGAGTCTCTCGTGTGGACTAAGATCGTCTGGGGAGTGTTCCCCAACGACGACGGCGATCATTTCGATCCGAAGAGTCTCTCATCATTCAAGTGGGACACCTCCTTCGACATCGCGCCGACTGCGAATCAGGAGTGGATGAAGACGTTTTGCAACAACACGAAGTACAACATGGCGAGCAATCTGCAAAGCAACTGCTGGCTGGAGTACTTTGAAAACTGGCTCGCATACCAATCGCTGACTGATACGAACTTTATCAACGCCTGCGGCTCGGCGACGGCGCTTCCGATCGCCGAGTCCAAGTTTTACGACTGCGCCTACCTGTACGCCACATCCGATAACAGTCCATGGATGGCTGAGCGGTCGCTCAGAAGCGCGTTTTATCGCAATGCCGCCAGTGAGTGGCGAATGAAAATTTTTGCCGTCGAGTTTGGGGCGGGAATAGCGTGGACCGCGCCGACAGATGACTTGAAGAAGGTTTGGCAAAAGTGGGAAGACTACGTCAAGACCTCGCTCGCCACGGCACCCACGGGATTGGCGAATGGGTTTCAAACGTCCGCCGCGTGGGCGTGGATGGACACGGTGAAGCAAATGCAAAACGGCGCCTACATCGCCGCGGCGACGACTCTCGGCATAGCTTTC
>Ga0181589_10001672_pt1 | contig 17346 bp, 12 predicted proteins | sample 071ome_25_FD_132444 | JGI IMG/M metagenome (GOLD analysis project Ga0181589, IMG submission 132444) | Coastal salt marsh microbial communities from the Groves Creek Marsh, Skidaway Island, Georgia - 071410BT metaG (megahit assembly) | ecosystem: Environmental > Aquatic > Marine > Intertidal...
CAATTCCGGTGACCTGCTGGCCAGAAAAAGTGAGAGCTTCTGCCTGTGCCCCGCTCAATATATGCAGATTTTTTCTGGATTTAGCCGGTTTTAAAAAGGCGGTTGCACTGCTCCAGCGCCAGCCCTTGCGCTGATTGACATGAAAATAGCCTACCCCCTCATTATTGCCGCGATTAAAATCGCTTGTCTCGGGGATGCCTGCCTGAATACAGGCCTGTTTGAAATGATCCAGAATTTCCCATGACAGGCGCTGTTCTTCCACGCGCCATTCGCCGCCACTGCCATGCATCTGGTCGCCGCCGGCATAATAATCTTCTGACTTTTTGAAATAGGGTAAAACCTCATCCCAGCTCCAGCCCTGATTGCCCATTTGTGCCCAGTGATCATAATCGCGTGCCTGGCCGCGCATATAAATCATGCCATTGATAGAAGAGCATCCCCCCATCACCCGTCCGCGCGGGTAATTTAGCGAACGGCCATTCAGCCCGTCTGCGGGCACGGTTTTAAAGCCCCAATCGGTGCGCGGATTGCCCATGCAATACAGATAGCCGACCGGAATTTTTGTCCAGATATAATTGTCAGAGCCCCCGGCCTCCAGCAACAGAACCTGATTGCGCGGGTCAGCGGACAGACGGTTTGCCAGTGCACATCCCGCTGTACCTGCCCCGACAATGACATAATCAAATTGGCCGTAATCTTGACGTTGCTGCATTTCCTATTTTCTTTGTTTGTGCCCTTCTTTGTTTTTTGCCCTGTAACCCAGATTAAGGGCGTTCCTGGCCGCTGGCCAGCCACTCCAGATGACGATAAATCTCGGTATGGTCAGGATAGCCCCCCAGCTGCTGGCAAGCTTCTTTTAGATAGTCAGCCAAATCGCCTGTCAGCGGCAAGGTAAAGCCATTCTGGGCGATGATATCGCTGGCAATAGACACATCCTTTGCCATCAAATTCAATGCAAAGCCCGAATTATAGGCCTCTGTTAACACAAATTTATCAATTTTTACCTCGGTTGTGTTGTTGCGGCCGGTAGAGGCGTTGATCACTTTTTGAAAATCGCTCGGGGCAATACCAAATTTTTTCGCCGTCGCCAGCGCTTGAAAACTGGTCACAAGACCGGCAGCCGACACATAATTATTCAGCGCTTTCATCGCATAGCCTGCACCGGCGGGGCCAATATGAACCGGTTTGCCCATCGCCGCAAGGAAGGGGGCAGCGCGCTCAAAATCTGCGGCATCGCCGCCGGTCATGATCATCAGCTCGCCTGTGCGGGCTTTGGCCACACCGCCTGATACCGGGGCATCCAACACGCGCTGTCCTGTCTTTGCCAGCAAGGATGCCAACTGGCCGGAGGTATCGGGATGGCAGGAGGACATATCGACAAGCAGTGCCTCTGTTCCGGCATCCAGCAGGGTTTCGATAATTTTTACCACAACACTGCCATCTGGAACCATTGTGAAGATAATGTCGCAATCGGCCAATGCCGCGATTGAGGGGGCGGGCTGAACCGGGCTATCGGCTGGCAAGTGCCAATTTGGGTCAAAGCCGCGTAATTGGGTGGCCTGTTCTGCCAGGCGCGGTGCCATCACACTGCCCATTTTGCCAAGCCCGATAAATCCTGTTTTCATTGCGCCCACCTGTCATTATGCGGTTTAAAACTTTGCTATTTAACGCTGTCCGGGGATAAGATACTGAGCTGATGGTTGCCCGGAAAAGATATCGTCACCTTGCTATATTGACGGGTAGAGATAGGGGCTGTCACCATAATTTTAAAAAAAACACCTTAAAAAAGCTGTCTTAATGCTTGCTTCATCCGCAGGAGTTATGCTACATAGCCGAACAGTTTTCCGCGCTTTAGTGCTAATCTTTACCAGATGGCAGGCGAAGCGCGGCGTTATCGTATGGTCTGCGCCCGTTTTTACAGTTGAAAAGGTAAGGCATTTATGGCTAAAGTGTCGCCCGCACAGTTTGTCCGGCAGGTAAGGCAGGAGATTTCGCGCATTTCGTGGGCGAATCGCCGCGAAACTGGTCTAGCGACATTGACTGTTTTTATTATGGCAACCATTGCGGCGGTATTTTTCCTGCTGGTGGATATGGTGCTTTCTAACGTGGTTCAGCTTGTTCTTGGCCTTGGGGCATAAGAGAGCGAGGCTGGGCTTTTGGTTTTTTTGAGGATGGTTTAAGTTATGGCGAAGCGCTGGTATGTAGTCCATGTCTTTTCAGGGTCTGAAAAGAAAATGGCGCAGTCTATACTTGAACAGGCTGCAAGCCATGGTCTCGAAGATCAAATCGAAGAGGTAATGGTGCCCACCGAAGAGGTGGTCGAAGTGCGCCGCGGTGCAAAGGTGCAGTCAGAGCGCAAATTCTTTCCCGGCTATATTCTGGTTAAAATGGAACTGTCCGATGCGGCATGGTCGCTGGTACAAAACCAGCCCCGCGTCACGGGCTTTCTGGGCGGCAAGGGCAAGCCTGTCCCCATCACCGAAGCCGAAGCCGAGCGTCTGATTAAACAGATGGATGAAGGGGTCGAACGCCCGCGTAGCACACTCTCATTTGATATTGGTGAAGAGGTTCGCGTTGTCGAAGGGCCGTTTGAGAGCTTCAATGGCGTGGTCGAGGAAGCCGATGATGAAAAAGAACGCCTGAAAGTGGCGGTCTCTATCTTTGGCCGGGCAACACCTGTTGAACTGGAATATAGTCAGGTCGAAAAGACAGGGTAAGTTTTTACAAAATCGCGCTGATTTATGTTCGTAACTATGAAGGCGCAAGAAAAAGCAATTAGTCAGAAATGACGCGCAAGAAGGGTTTAAGAAAATGGCAAAGAAAATCCAGGGCTATCTAAAGCTGAATATTCCGGCAGGCAGTGCGAACCCGTCTCCACCCGTTGGGCCAGCCCTTGGTCAGCGCGGTGTGAACATCATGGAATTCTGTAAAGCATTCAATGCAGCAACAGAAAGCCTAGAAAAGAATATGCCTGTGCCGGTGGTGATCACCATTTATCAGGATAAGTCCTTTACTTTTACCACCAAAACAGCTCCGGTCAGCTATTTCCTGAAAAAGGCAGCCGGTTTGTCCAAAGGGGGGCAGGAGCCTGGCCGTTCTGTCGCTGGCAAGGTGACCATCTCGCAGGTAAAGGAAATCGCAGAACAGAAAATGAAAGACCTGAACGCGGTAGATATGGATGGCGCAGTTGCCATGATCAGCGGTTCAGCCCGGGCGATGGGCCTGGAAGTTGTGGAGGGATAAGATGGCCAAAATGAATAAAAGAATGCAGGCGGCAACCGCCAACCTTGACCGCACTATTAATTACAGCGTTGCCGATGCAGCAAAGCTGGTTAAGGACGGGGCAACTTCAAAATTTGATGAAACCATCGAGCTGGCGATCAATCTGGGGGTAGACCCGCGCCATGCAGACCAGATGGTGCGCGGTTCTGTTGCTATGCCAAATGGAACAGGCAAAGACATCCGTGTAGCTGTATTTGCGCGTGATGCCAAAGCCGAAGAAGCCAAGGCAGCCGGTGCAGAATTTGTTGGGGCAGAAGAATTGGCTGAAGCTATTCAAAATGGCGAAGATGGCTTTGACCGGGTGATTGCCAGCCCTGATATGATGGGGGTTGTCGGGCGTCTGGGCAAGGTGCTGGGGCCGCGTGGCCTGATGCCGAACCCAAAGCTGGGGACAGTAACCCCTGATGTGGCGGCAGCGGTTACAGCTGCCAAGGCAGGCGAAGTTCAGTTCCGTGTGGAAAAAGCCGGTGTGGTTCATGCCGGTATCGCAAAGGCCAGCTTTGATGCCGATAAAATTGCGGAAAATGCCAATGCCTTTATCGAAGCTATTCGCAAGGCGCGGCCATCCGGGGCAAAAGGCCAGTTTATCAAGAAAATTACCATGAGCTCAACCATGGGTCCTGGCGTATTTGTTGAAGATAGCGCTGCCTAAAGCCAGCGCCGGGTTTTTTAAAAAAGGATAAGCCCAAAACGAATTTTGCCCGATATTCATTTTTTAAGGATATCAGGCGAATGCCGGGAACAGCCGCTAAAAACAAAAATATAATTTTGTTTTGCCAGGTTGTTCCCACCCTGTCCAAGACTGCAGGAGGCCGCCATCGCAGCCTTAATCCCCTGCATAGACGGTAGCAATAAGCATTTATGCTTAAGCTTTCTGTGGGCAGGCCAATGACAGGCAAATCAGCATCGCTGATAGGTTTGTTGAGGTGAAACCGAACAGAAAGGCTGATATTCAGCCCCTGTTCAAAACTGAAGTGGAGATGATCAGGTGAACCGGAACGAAAAAGCCGAACTGATCGAAACACTGCAATCAACTCTGTCTGAGGCAGCAGCGGTTGTTGTTACCCACCAGACTGGTCTGACGGTGGCCGAAAGCAGTGAACTGCGCGGCCGTATGCGTGAGGCGGGTGCTGGGTTCAAGGTAACCAAGAACAGGCTGACCAAGATTGCTTTGCAAGGCACAAAATATGAGGACATTTCTGATTTGTTCACAGGGCCAACAGCGATGGGAACATCTGCTGACCCGGTCTCTGCGGCAAAAGTCCTTGTTAATTTTGCAAAGGAAAACGACAAGTTAACCGTAATTGGCGGGTCTTTGGACGGCAAAGTGCTGGACAAGGCCGGCGTGGAAGCTCTGGCGAAATTGCCATCGCTGGACGAATTGCGGGCAAAGCTTGTTGGTCTGTTGAACGCACCAGCCACACAAGTAGCACGGGTCACACAGGCACCGGCTGCAAAACTGGCACGCGTGATACAAGCACGGGCAGATCAATTGCAGTAGGCGTGTTGCCATACTGATCAGAAAGTTTAAGCCAAAAGGAGTTAACAATGGCTGATATTGAAAAAATTGCAGAAGACCTATCTAACCTGACCGTACTTGAGGCAGCCGAGCTGGCCAAGTTACTGGAAGAAAAGTGGGGCGTATCTGCTGCGGCTGCACCTGTTGCAGTTGCTGCGGTTGCTGGCGGTGATGCTGGCGGTGCTGCTGCAGAAGAAAAGTCAGAATTCGATGTAGTTCTGGCCGCAGCAGGCGCTTCTAAGATCAACGTGATTAAGGAAGTTCGCACCATTACTGGTCTGGGTCTGAAAGAAGCAAAAGACCTGGTTGAAGGCGCACCAAAGGCTGTTAAAGAGGGTGTAGCCAAGGCTGAAGCTGAGGAAATCAAGGCGAAGCTTGAAGAAGCTGGCGCGACAGTTGAACTCAAGTAATTGAGTTTGGCTGGACTAATAAACAGATAAAGTTTTGCACCGGACTCCTTGTTTTTAAGGAGCCCGGTGCAGGGCGTTTAAACACCCCCTGTATTTTTATACAGGCTTTTTGAACATAAAGACCGATGCGAGCAGTGAAAAATACCGCCAGCAAGGTCAAAAGAAAATAACGAGGTATAGCAGATGGCAAAGCGTGTGAGCAGTCTCAATAGTCGGAAACGCGTAAGACGGTTTTTTGGTCATCTATCAGAAGTGGCACAAATGCCAAATCTGATCGAGGTACAACGGTCAAGCTATGATCAGTTTCTGCAGCTGGGCGTTGCCAAGCAAGACCGCCAGAATATCGGCCTGCAAGAAAGCTTTGCGTCTGTTTTCCCTATCCATGATTTTGCCGGTCGCGCCATTTTGGAATTCCACTCCTATGAGCTGGAAGCCCCAAAATATGATGTAGAAGAATGTCAGCAGCGTGGCCTGACCTTTGCCTCTCCTTTGAAAGTAACCTTGCGTCTGGTTGTTTGGGAGATTGACGAGGATACTGGCGCGAAATCTATTCGCGATATCAAAGAACAAGATGTTTATATGGGCGATATGCCGCTGATGACCAGCAATGGTACATTTATCATCAATGGCACAGAGCGGGTAATTGTCTCGCAAATGCATCGCTCGCCCGGTGTGTTTTTCGATCATGATAAGGGCAAGACCCACTCTTCTGGCAAATTCCTGTTTGCTGCACGCATTATTCCCTATCGTGGTTCCTGGCTGGATTTTGAATATGACGCCAAGGATATTTTGAATGTGCGGATTGACCGCAAGCGTAAATTGCCAGCCACAACCTTTTTGATGGCTCTGCCGGATGCAGAAAGCCTGGAGCGTATCGAGGCGGCTGCCAAGGCAGAAACCCAGCTTGATCCTTCTGAAATATACGGGATGAGCCGTGAAGAAATTCTGAATGTGTTTTATAACACTGTTCCTTATGCCCGTGACGGGGATAACTGGCGCTGCGGATTTGTGGCGGAAAGCTATCGCGGCACCACCCTTACCCGTGATTTGGTAAATGCCGAGACAGGCGAAGTTGCCGCAGAAGCCGGAACAAAGCTGACCCCGCGCGCCCTGCGCAAGCTGGAAGAAGCCGGCCTGTCCTTTATTGTTGCCGAAGATAGCGATGTTATTGGCCGCTTTGTGGCAAATGATATTGTGGATATGAGCTCTGGTGTGGTGCTGGCAGAAGCAGGGGACGAGATTTCAGAAGAAATGCTGAACCTGTTTGCCTCAAACGACATTACCAGCTTTGATGTGCTGGGCATTGACAATGTAAATGTTGGCCCGCATCTGCGTAATACACTGGCGTCTGACCGCAATAACAGCCGGGCAGAAGCGCTGGTTGATATTTATCGCGTCATGCGCCCGGGCGAGCCGCCAACACTGGAAAGCGCACATGAGCTATTTACCAGCCTGTTTTTTGATTCCGAGAAATATGACCTTTCTGCGGTTGGCCGGGTGAAGATGAATGGGCGTCTGGATCTGGATACACCGGATGATATGCGTATCCTGCGCAAAGAAGATATCCTGTCTGTTCTAAAGGTTCTGGTGGACTTAAAAGACGGGCATGGCGAGGTGGATGATATTGACCATCTGGGCAACCGGCGCGTGCGTTCGGTTGGCGAATTGATGGAAAACCAATATCGTGTCGGTCTGTTGCGTATGGAACGTGCTATTCGCGAACGCATGGGTTCAGTTGAAATTGATACGGTAATGCCGGCTGATTTAATCAACGCCAAGCCGGCAGCCGCTGCGGTGCGTGAATTTTTCGGCTCTTCCCAGCTGTCACAATTTATGGATCAGACCAATCCTCTGTCCGAGATTACCCATAAAAGACGGGTATCTGCCCTTGGGCCAGGCGGTTTGACGCGTGAACGTGCCGGGTTTGAAGTGCGCGATGTGCATCCAACCCATTATGGCCGTATCTGTCCGATTGAAACCCCTGAAGGGCCGAATATTGGTCTGATTAACTCGCTGGCAACCTATGCCCAGATTAATCGTTACGGCTTTATCGAAACTCCGTATCGCAAGGTGGTTGATGGCAAGGTAACAGATGAATATCGCTATATTTCAGCGATGGAAGAAGGGCGTTACACCATTGCCCAGGCCAATGCTGAACTGGATGATAAGGGCGCTTTTGTGGGCGAGCTTATTCCGGTACGCCGGGCTGGCGAAATTGGTCTGGCACGTCCGACAGATATTGAATATGTCGATGTGTCGCCAAAACAGCTGGTGTCTGTGGCAGCGGCGCTTATTCCGTTCCTGGAAAATGACGATGCGAACCGCGCACTGATGGGCTCTAATATGCAACGCCAGGCTGTGCCTTTGTTAAAGGCAGAAGCCCCGATTGTGGGAACGGGCATGGAATCACGTGTGGCACGCGATTCAGGGGTGACGATTGTGGCCAGCCGCGATGGGGTGGTTGACCAGGTGGATGCAACCCGTATTGTGGTACGCGCTGATGATGTTGGCGATGGCGCAGATAGCCCTGTAGATATCTATACATTGTTGAAATTCCAGCGTTCAAACCAAAACACAACTGTTAATCAGCGTCCGCTGGTGAAGGTGGGTGACCACGTTACCAAGGGCGAGATTATTGCCGATGGTCCATCTACTGAAGATGGCGAACTGGCACTGGGCAGAAATGTTCTGGTCGCCTTTATGCCCTGGAATGGCTATAACTTTGAGGATTCTATCCTGATTAATGAGCGCATTGTGCGCGATGATGTGTTCACCTCTATTCACATTGAAGAATATGAAGTGATGGCACGCGATACCAAGCTTGGCCAGGAAGAGATTTCACGCGATATCCCGAATGTTGGTGAAGAAGCGCTGAAAAATCTGGACGAAGCCGGCATTGTATATGTCGGGGCAGAGGTGAATGCCGGCGATATTCTGGTCGGCAAGGTCACACCAAAGGGCGAAAGCCCGATGACCCCGGAAGAAAAGCTGTTGCGGGCGATCTTTGGTGAAAAGGCTTCTGATGTGCGCGATACTTCTTTGCGTGTCCCGCCAGGCGGGGCAGGGACTGTGGTGGAAGTACGTGTCTTCTCGCGTCGGGGTCTGGAAAAAGATGAACGTGCACGGGCTATTGAACGGGCAGAAATTGAACGTCTCGCCAAAGACAGGGATGATGAGCAAAATATTCTGGAAGGCGGCTATATGGGACGTATGTTGTCTCTGCTTAATGGCCAGGATGTTGCCTCAGGGCCAAAAGATGTGCCAACCGATACACGTCTGACCCCGGAATTGCTGGATAGTTTGTCCCGTTATCAGATTAGCCAGATTGCGGTGAAAGATGATGACGTGCAAAAGAAAATCGAAGCCCAGAATGCAAACTTTGAGCAAGCGATTAAATCTCTGGATGGGCGGTTTAGCGATAAGGTAGACAAGCTGCAGCGCGGTGATGAGCTGATGCCGGGCGTAATGAAGATGGTAAAGGTCTTTGTGGCGGTGAAGCGTAAATTGCAGCCAGGCGACAAGATGGCCGGCCGTCATGGTAATAAGGGGGTTATCTCTCGCATCATGCCAGCCGAAGATATGCCTTATCTGGATGATGGAACGCCTGTTGATATCGTGCTGAACCCGCTTGGTGTGCCATCACGTATGAATGTGGGACAGATTCTGGAAACCCATTTGGGATGGGCGGCACGCGGTCTGGGCGTAAAGGTAGGGGCAGCAGCAGAAGCGGCTCAGGCACGCGGGGATGTTAAAGAGTTGCACAAGCAGCTGAAAGAAGTATTCCCGGCTGATCAGTATAAAGACAATCTGGCCGCCATGGATGATGAGCAGGTTATCGAACAGGCGAAATTGCTGGCACGCGGTGTGCCAATGGCAACCCCCGTTTTTGATGGTGCGCGTGAAGCAGATGTAACCGAATTGCTGGAAATGGCTGGCCTGTCGCAAACCGGTCAGGAAATTCTGGTAGATGGGCGGACAGGCGAAGCGTTCGACCGTCCGGTTACGGTTGGCTACATCTATATGCTGAAACTGCATCACCTGGTGGATGAAAAAATCCATGCCCGTTCTATCGGGCCATATAGTCTGGTTACCCAGCAGCCATTGGGCGGCAAAGCCCAGTTTGGTGGCCAGCGCTTTGGCGAGATGGAAGTCTGGGCACTGGAAGCCTATGGGGCTGCTTATACCTTGCAAGAAATGCTGACGGTAAAGTCGGATGATGTTTCAGGCCGTACAAAGGTGTATGAAGCGATTGTGCGCGGTGACGATGATTTCGAAGCCGGCATACCGGAAAGCTTTAATGTTCTGATTAAAGAGCTGAGATCGCTTGGTCTGAATGTCGAGTTACATGATACAGAAAACTAGGTCTGTGTAAAAAAATAAAGAGCTGTGCCAGCGATAATGCCTTTGTCGCTGGCAATCACTAAAGAGCACAAAATTTAAAATGCAGGGAGCCGCACGCTATGAATGATCTGATGAATCCATTTGGTCAGCCCAAATCTGCCCAAAGCTTTGACAAAATTCAGATTTCTATTGCTTCACCTGAACGGATCAGGTCGTGGTCTTTTGGCGAGATTAAAAAGCCAGAAACCATCAATTATCGGACATTCAAGCCAGAAAAGGACGGGCTGTTCTGTGCCCGTATTTTCGGCCCTGTGCGCGATTATGAATGTTTGTGCGGCAAATATAAGCGGATGAAATATCGCGGCATTATCTGCGAGAAATGCGGCGTGGAAGTCACCTTGTCAAAGGTGCGGCGCGAACGTATGGGGCATATTGAACTGGCTGCACCTGTCGCGCATATCTGGTTTTTGAAGTCTCTGCCAAGCCGTATTGGCCTGTTGGTGGATATGACGCTAAAGGATCTGGAACGGGTTCTGTATTTTGAAAATTTTGTGGTGATCGAGCCGGGTCTGACCACTCTGGATAAAGGCCAGCTTTTATCCGAAGAAGATTATTATGATGCGGTCGACGAATTTGGCGATGATGCGTTTGAAGCTGCCATTGGCGCTGAAGCGATTAAAACCATTCTAAGCGGTCTGGATCTGGATGCCGAGCGGGAAAAAATCCGCGAAGATTTGCGCGAAACAGGTTCGGAAGCCAAGCGCAAGAAGCTGGTAAAGCGTTTGAAGCTGGTAGATGCTTTCCGCGAATCCGGCTGTCGCCCTGAATGGATGATCTTGGATGTTGTGCCGGTTATTCCGCCGGAATTGCGCCCATTGGTGCCGCTGGATGGTGGCCGTTTTGCGACTTCGGATCTGAATGATTTGTATCGCCGGGTAATTAACCGTAATAACCGCCTAAAGCGTCTGATTGAATTGCGCGCGCCTGATATTATTGTGCGTAATGAAAAGCGGATGCTGCAGGAATCTGTGGATGCGCTATTTGATAATGGCCGTCGCGGCCGGATTATTTCAGGGGTGAACAAGCGCCCGCTGAAATCGCTGTCTGATATGCTGAAAGGCAAGCAGGGGCGTTTCCGTCAAAACCTGCTGGGCAAGCGGGTGGATTATTCCGGCCGTTCTGTGATTGTGGTAGGGCCCGAGCTGAAGCTGCATCAATGCGGTCTGCCAAAGAAAATGGCATTGGAACTGTTCAAGCCCTTTATCTATTCCAAGCTGGAATTATACGGGTTGGCCAGCACCATCAAGGCGGCCAAGCGGATGGTTGAAAAAGAGCGGCCAGAGGTTTGGGATATTCTGGAACAGGTTATTCGTGAACATCCGGTCATGCTGAACCGTGCGCCGACCCTGCACCGTCTGGGTATTCAGGCATTTGAACCTGTGCTGGTCGAAGGCAAGGCCATTCAGTTGCATCCGCTGGTCTGTACTGCCTTTAACGCAGACTTTGACGGGGATCAGATGGCCGTTCATGTGCCGCTATCGCTGGAAGCCCAGCTGGAAGCCCGGGTATTGATGATGTCGACCAATAACATCCTTAGCCCGGCCAATGGCAAGCCTATCATTGTGCCGTCTCAGGATATTATTCTGGGTCTGTATTATCTGTCGATTGAACGCGAAGGCGAAGTAGGCGAGGGCATGGCCTTTACCGACGTTCAGGAAATTCTGATGGCACTCGATAGCGGTGCGGTTAGCCTGCACGCCAGGGTCAAAGCTCGGATCAGCACCTATGATGAAGAAGGCCAGCCAGTTACCAAAGTGGTGGAAACAACCCCAGGCCGTGCGCGTCTGGCTGATTTGCTGCCCCGCAATTCACATATCAATTTTGAACTTGTGAACAAGCTGATGACGAAAAAGGAAGTCTCGAATGTCATCGACTTCATCTATCGTCATTGTGGCCAGAAAGACACGGTTATCTTTTGTGACCGTTTGATGAATCTGGGTTTCACCCAAGCGTGTAAATCCGGCATTTCCTTTGGTATTGCCGATTTGACTACACCTGAGCTGAAATCAAAATTCGTTAATGAAGCCGAAGCACAGGTCAAAGAGTTTGAACAGCAATATCTGGATGGTTTCATCACGCAAGGGGAAAAATATAACAAGGTGGTTGATGTATGGTCACGTTGTTCTGATCTGGTTGCGGATGAAATGATGAAGGGCATCTCTACCGAAAAAGAAGGTGAGCCGGTTAATTCGGTTTGGATGATGGCCCATTCAGGGGCGCGTGGCTCGGCTGCACAGATTAAACAGCTGGCTGGTATGCGGGGCCTGATGGCCAAACCATCTGGCGAAATTATCGAAACACCGATTAAATCTTCGTTTAAAGAAGGTTTGGATGTGCTGGAATATTTCAACTCTACTCACGGTGCGCGTAAGGGTCTGGCCGATACCGCGCTAAAGACAGCCAACTCTGGCTATCTGACACGTCGTCTGGTGGATGTGGCACAAGATTGTATCATCACCCGCCATGATTGTGGTACCAGCAATGGCATTACTATCCGTCATGCGATGAACGGCTCAGAGATTGTCGATAGTCTGGCAGAACGTATTTTGGGACGTTTTCTTGCCGGCGATCTGGAAAATCCAAAAACCGGCACTGTTATAGCAAAAGCTGGTGAAATGGTAACCGAAGATCATCTCGATGAGATTGACGATTCTGGTCTGGATCAGGCACGTATCCGCTCGGTTCTGGTCTGTGAGGCAACCACCGGCATTTGCGGGACTTGCTATGGCCGTGATCTGGCGCGTGGTACGACTGTGAATATTGGCGAGGCTGTTGGGGTTATCGCTGCCCAATCTATCGGTGAGCCCGGTACACAATTGACCATGCGTACCTTCCATGTGGGCGGGGCTGCCCAGCGTGGGGCAGAAGCCAATAATATCGAAACCACTGTGGCCGGTACGGTACAGCTGGATGATGTTAGCCTGGTGCGCGGGGCAGATGGCAAGGCTATTGTCATGAGCCGTTCTGCTGAGCTGATTATTGCTAATGAACAGGGGGCAGAACGCGCCCGTTATCGCCTGCCTTATGGCGGCAAGCTGTTCTTTGAAAATGGCGATGCGGTTAATCCGGGTGATGTGCTGGTGGAATGGGATCCCTATACCATCCCGATTATCACTGAATTGGAGGGGATCGCCAATTATGTTGATTTAACAGATGGCGTAACCGTTCGCGAAGTCGCCGATGAAGCGACAGGCATTATCAGCCGCGAAGTGATTGAAACCAAGCAATCCGGCCGTTCAGCCAATCTGCGTCCACGTATTACCATGCGCGATGACAAGGGTGAGGTATTGACCCTTTCCAATGGTATGGAGGCACGTTACTTCCTGCCGGCAGGGGCAATTTTGTCTGTGGAAAATGGAGCAAAGGTTAACGCAGGGGATGTATTGGCACGTATTCCGCGTGAATCATCCAAGACCCGCGATATTACAGGGGGTCTGCCCCGCGTGGCTGAATTGTTTGAAGCCCGCCGTCCAAAGGATTTTGCCGTTATCAGTGAAATTGAGGGTCGGGTAGAATTCGGAACAGACTACAAAGCCAAGCGTCGTATTCGCGTTGTGCCTGTTGATGACAGCCTGGAGCCGGTTGAATATCTGTTGCCAAAAGGCCGGTCACTGGCGGTCAATGAGGGCGATATGATCCGCAAAGGCGACTTGTTGCTGGATGGCTCGCCTGTTCCGCATGATATTTTGAATATTCTGGGCGTAGAGGCTCTGGCAGAATATCTGGTAAAGGAAATTCAGGATGTTTACCGTCTGCAAGGCGTGAAAATCAACGACAAGCATATTGAAACCATCGTGCGGCAAATGCTGCAAAAGGTAGAGATTGAAGATGGCGGTGAGACCACGATGCTGGCAGGTGAACAGGTGGAACGCGAAGAGTTTGCCCGTGTAAACGCTCAGGCAGAAGAAGAAGGCTTGCAGCCGGCAAAAGCACGCCCTGTTCTGCTGGGGATTACAAAGGCATCCTTGCAGACACGCTCATTTGTTTCTGCTGCCTCTTTCCAGGAAACTACAAGAGTATTGACCGAAGCGTCTGTTTCCGGGCGTGAGGACAGGCTCGAAGGTCTGAAAGAAAATGTGATTGTCGGGCGTCTTATCCCTGCCGGTACAGGTTCGGTGATGAATCGCCTGCGTCAGGTGGCTTCACAGCGGGATAAAGAGATTACTGCCCGCCGTGCAACTGCCGAATCAGAGCAGGCCGCCCTGGCCGATACAGGCTTTGAAGATGCAAATGCAGAGGCAATCGTAGCAGATACAGAGTAAATACCGCGTTTTTAACGCAAAAACACCTTTCTGGCGTTAAAGCTGGAAAAGTCGGGCCGGTTGGAAAAATAAGACTTGACCATACGGCCCGACTAAACGTATATTCCGCGCAACTTGCTGGCACAGGTAGTAGTTTTTAGCTGGGTTCAAATGCCCGTACGGCCAAAAACTAGACGCTGGGTTAGATATGCAAGGGTAAAGACCCCTTCTTTTTTGTGAAAGATTAGGAAGGAAAGTTCAGAAAAGTCGGTTATCCGAACCGATTGCTCTGTTTTTTTTATTTTTTGGGATAGGCAATAAAAGGGCCAGTTATGCCAACTATTAACCAGTTGATCCGTCATGGGCGCACCCGTCCACTGACACGGAACAAAGTGCCAGCAATGGAAGCATGCCCGCAAAAGCGCGGTGTGTGTACTCGTGTTTATACAACAACACCAAAAAAGCCGAACTCAGCGTTGCGTAAGGTTGCCCGTGTGCGCCTGACCAATGGCTTCGAGGTTACCAGCTATATTCCTGGTGAAGGCCACAATCTGCAGGAGCACTCAGTGGTGCTTATCCGTGGTGGCCGGGTAAAGGATTTGCCGGGTGTTCGTTATCATATCATTCGTGGTGCGCTTGATACACAAGGTGTATCCGACCGTCGCCAGCGCCGTTCAAAATATGGCGCCAAGCGGCCTAAATAAGAGAGGGTTTCAATGTCTCGTCGTCGTAAAGCTGAAAAACGCCCTGTTCTGCCCGATCCGAAGTTTAAAGATCAGGTTGTGTCAAAATTTATGTCTTGCCTGATGTTTGATGGCAAGCGTTCTGTTGCCGAGAAAATAGTCTATGGCGCGTTTGACCAAATCGAAGCCAAAGTGGGCGTAGAGCCAACCAAAATCTTCCATGATGCGCTGGAAAATGTGCGCCCTCATCTTGAGGTACGCTCTCGTCGTGTTGGGGGTGCTACCTATCAGGTTCCTGTTGAGGTGCGCAACGATCGTGGTCAGGCGCTGGCTATTCGCTGGATAATCGACAGCTCTCGCAAGCGCGGGGAGACAACCATGACAGCCCGTCTGTCTGGTGAGCTTCTTGATGCTGCAAATAATCGCGGCAATGCCGTCAAAAAGCGCGAAGATACGCACAAGATGGCCGAGGCCAACCGTGCATTCGCTCATTATCGTTGGTAGTTACCGTCCTTTTTCGCGGAGTTAAGTCATTATGGCACGTCAATATCCACTAGAACGCTATCGTAACTTTGGGATTATGGCCCATATCGATGCGGGCAAAACCACCACTACAGAGCGGGTTCTGTACTATACTGGCCGTTCACACAAGATCGGCGAAGTGCATGATGGCAATGCCACCATGGACTGGATGGAACAAGAGCAAGAGCGCGGTATCACTATTACTTCGGCTGCAACAACCTGTTTCTGGTTCCGCACCGAAGATGGCGAAACCCCGTCAGGCGAATATGGCAGCGATGCCGAGGAAGCTAAATTCCGTTTTAATATCATTGACACGCCTGGCCACGTGGATTTCACCATTGAGGTTGAGCGTTCATTGGCTGTTTTGGATGGCGCGGTATGTGTGCTGGATGCCAATGCCGGTGTTGAGCCACAGACAGAAACTGTATGGCGTCAGGCAGACCGTTACAAAGTTCCGCGCGTTGTGTTCGTCAATAAGATGGATAAAATCGGCGCCGATTTCTTTAATTGTGTTGCGATGATTAAAGACCGTACAGGGGCAACCCCTCTGCCTATTCATATGCCAATCGGTGCAGAAAATGAATTTGCCGGTCTGGTTAATCTTGTCACTATGCAGGAATGGGTATGGAAGTCTGAAGATTTGGGTGCGAGCTGGGAATTGCGCGAGATTCGCCCTGAATTAAAAGACAAGGCTGAAGAAATGCGCGCCCAGCTGGTCGAAATTGCGATTGAGCAAGATGATGACGCAATGGAAAAGTTTCTGGAAGGCGAGGAGCCGGATGTGGAAACTCTGCAGCGTCTTATCCGTATGGGTACATTGAATATGTCATTTGTGCCTGTTTTGTGTGGTTCAGCGTTCAAGAATAAGGGCGTACAGCCAATGCTGAACGCCGTTATTGATTACCTGCCTGGTCCATTGGATGTGCCGGCCTATATGGGCTTTAAGCCAGGTGACGAGACAGAAACCCGTAATATTGAGCGTAAGGCAGATGATGCCCAGCCATTTACCGGCCTGGCGTTCAAGATTATGAATGACCCGTTTGTTGGCTCATTGACCTTCGTGCGTATCTATTCTGGCAAGCTTTCAAAGGGCGATAGCCTGATGAATTCTACCAAGGGCGAGCGCGAGCGTGTTGGCCGTATGATGATGATGCATTCAAACAATCGTGAAGAGATTGATGAGGCGCACGCAGGTGATATCGTGGCGCTGGCCGGTATGAAAGGCACAACCACAGGCGATACATTATGCGACCCTGTCAATCAGGTGGTGATGGAAACCATGACCTTCCCTGATCCGGTTATCGAGATCGCGATTGAGCCAAAATCAAAGAATGATCAGGAAAAGATGAGCATCGGCCTGCAAAGGCTGGCGGCAGAAGACCCGTCATTCCGGGTGTCATCCGATATCGAATCCGGCCAGACGATTATGCGCGGTATGGGCGAATTGCATTTGGATATTCTGGTAGATCGTCTGAAGCGCGAGTTCAAGGTGGAAGCAAATATCGGTGCCCCGCAAGTGGCTTACCGCGAAACCATCACCAAGGAAGTTGAAATTGATTATACCCATAAAAAGCAGTCTGGTGGTTCCGGCCAGTTTGCCCGGGTGAAGATCAAGTTTGGCCCTCTGGCTGAAGGCGGGTACGAGTTTACCAGCTCTATCGTTGGGGGTTCTGTGCCACGCGAATTTATTCCAGGCGTTGAAAAAGGCCTAATGCAGGCAAAAGATACAGGCGTGATTGCCGGCTTCCCGGTTATCGACTTCCAGGCCGAGCTAATAGACGGGGCAAGCCATGATGTTGACTCATCAGTTCTGGCCTTTGAGATTGCTGCCCGTGCAGCATTCCGTGAAGCGATGAGCCAGGCAGCAGCGCGTTTGCTAGAGCCGGTGATGAAGGTCGAGGTTCTGACCCCTGAAGAATATGTGGGCGATATCATTGGCGATTTGAACTCACGTCGCGGTCAGGTTGGCGGTATGGATCAGCGCGGCAATGCCCGTGCGATTGATGCAATGGTGCCTCTGGCTAATATGTTCGGCTATATCAATACATTGCGTTCAATGAGCCAGGGTCGTGCACAATATTCCATGCAGTTCGATCATTATGAGCAAGTGCCACAGGCAGTTGCTGATGAAGTTCGCGCGAAGATGGCATAAACTAGAATTTACACTTTTTGAGTAAGCAGGAGAGACAAGATGTCTAAAGAGAAGTTTGATCGTTCGAAGCCGCATGTAAATATCGGCACGATTGGCCATGTTGACCATGGCAAGACGACGCTGACCGCTGCGATTA
>Ga0181589_10001677_pt1 | contig 17301 bp, 22 predicted proteins | sample 071ome_25_FD_132444 | JGI IMG/M metagenome (GOLD analysis project Ga0181589, IMG submission 132444) | Coastal salt marsh microbial communities from the Groves Creek Marsh, Skidaway Island, Georgia - 071410BT metaG (megahit assembly) | ecosystem: Environmental > Aquatic > Marine > Intertidal...
ACATAATATAAATTTAATTGTTTTATTTGCTTAATAGGTATCAAATAAAAGTGGTAAGGGCATGAAAAGCAATCTAGCTAATGTGTAGATTGCTGATGACAAGGGGGTATACATTATGCAGGTAAATATCGAGGACTTATGCACTCAGCTTTCAAATAAAGCTGAAAATATCCATTTTCTTGACCGTCCAAAGAGTGATGTTGAGTTACAAGCAAATAATTTTGTGCAAGGCTTTGCTCGAGATAATGGCTTGATAGCTCATACCTTAGGTGCATTTAGGTGGTATTTTCAATCTGAAGATGAACTTGTCGAGAGTGGAATGATTGAGTTGCGCTGTAAGATAAACCCAATCACACATAAAGGGCATTGTGATTTTGAGTTTGTTAATGTTGGAGATATAGATCATCTGAAGCATGGTTAGTTTGAAATATAAATATTTACAAACTGATTAGTACAGCTAAGAGGTGAAGTAAAGATTAAGAAACTTATTACCAGCTGGCAGGATCTATATTATAAAAACGACTAAGCTGCTTATATAAATCGGGCAGCTTGAGTTTCATTTGTTTAGATTTCTCAAAAAAAGATTCAGTAGCATCTGCAAAGAACTCAGGAGCTGATATTGTCCCGTATTCATCGAGTACGGAATTTTTACCGCGATTAGCGCGATGTTTTAAAGAATTAAATTCATCGTTAAGCACTTTTGCCCATTCGGTGTAATGGTTGTTGCTTCTTAAAAGGGGTAATCCATTCATATCCCCACTTAATTCATCTAGTTTATGAGCAAATTCATGAAGCACTACATTATGTCCGTCTTTGTTATTGAGTGATCCACGAATAGTATCTCCCCAAGATAAAACAATAGGGCCGCGAACCCAAGATTCACCTGCGCGATGACTAGCATGTGGTGTATGAATATTGCCGTCATGGTTAGTTTGTGTTGCTACATAAGTGTCAGGGTAAACAATAATAGTTTTAAAGTTGGGGAAATACTTTTGCTGACGATGCAGAAGTAGCATACATGCATTGCTTGCAATGGTTAGGCGGATTGTGTCGTCGATGTCAATCGCTCTACCAACAAAAATTTTTTCATGTATAAATAAATTAATGCAGCCGTGAACATGGAATTTCAACTTTTCTGGAACACGTCGATATAAAGGCACATTTTCATTTATGATAACCATCCAGTGATTAGGGAATGGTTGTGAAAATATTTTATTTCTACGAATTGATTTTACTTGTTTATAAGCAAACCAAATCAATATGGCTAGAATAATTAAACAAAATAAAATAATAATAGGCATGGTTAAAATCAACCGATGTGAAAATACTGATTTCCTGTCATAAATATATTATGTCAGAGTTGACCTATAACAACTATGATTGGTTTTTAGCATGTTACTATGAGTGTCCGTTAAGTTTGTTAATAAGCTATGACGCAAACATTATTAGAAAGATTAGGTGGAGAAGAAGTTATTTTGAAAATGACTCACTTTCTCTATGTGAATGTATTGCGTGATGAAAAACTTAGTCCGTATTTTGAGGGTATCAATATAGAGAGGCAAACACATAAAATGTATGCCTTTCTAACATATCTGTTTAGTGATCAGACATCTTACAAAGATGGTGATTTGCGTGAAGCCCACAAGCAACTGGTAAAGCAAGGGCTTAATGACACGCATGTAGATGCAACGCTTGAATGTGTTTGTTCAACGCTCAAAGAAATGAATGTCAATAACAATATTATTGGTGAGGTTGCACAAAAAATTAATCTACATAGAGATGAATTATTAAATCGTTAATGATAACTGGTTAGTTGTCTCCTGATGGTTGAATGAGTGAACTCTAAAGTATCAGTTATTTTATATTATAGATGTCATTAACATATTTATAATAATCAGCGTTTTGTCATTTATGTATAAAATCAAAACCAAGACTTTTCAACATGTTTATACAGTAAATGAACGGCAAAATACTCTGCAATTACTACTCTTAACTGGCGTTTAGTATCCTCTAATTAAACACATTTAGATTGAGTTGTATCAATTTAAATTCAGATCATCTGGGTATGATGTAGCTATCAAAATAGATAGCGAAATCTATGAGCGAAACATTATTCGAACGAATGGGCGGTGAAAATGCGGTGACGCATATGACTCATTTTATATATGCTAATATGCTGCAAGATGATCGTTTGAAGCCATATTTCCATAACGTTAACTTGCAACGACAAATGCTCAAAATGCAGGTGTTCCTTACAAAAGTTTTGTGTGGGGATACATCTTATGGCGCTACGAGCTTGAAAGAAGTACAAAATTATTTATCTGAGCAAGGTTTAAATGATAAGCATTTCGATGTGGTGCTTGAGTGTGTCTGTACGACATTAGAAAATATGGAAATCAATAATAGTATTAAAGGTGAAGTCACTCAGAAGATTTATCAATGCCGTGATGAGGTAATCGGTATGCAGTAATCTTATAACGTTATGAATCATCTATGCATAAAAAAGCCCCAAAACTGAGGCTTTTTTATTGTTAATAGATAATAGTTTAAAAATCTTCTATTTTAATAATTGGTGGCATTTTCTTAGCTTTGATGTCTGAAGCAGAAGGAAGGAAAGAAGCTGCCTTTACATCTTGTCCGCATGCACTCTTTTTGTTTTTAAGCTTGTCTACCCAGTTTTTAATGTTACTGCGTGATTCAATTAAATCATTAGCAGCGGTTAAACTTAGTAGATGCATATCAGCTTCCCAATGAATATCAGCTAATGTGAAGTTTTTGCCAACCATGAAATCGTTATTTGCTAAGTTATCATTAACTTGATCTAGGACAGGTGCTAAAGCTGCTTTAGCTTCATCAATTTTTGCAGTGTCGCCATTATCTGAGCATACACTTTCTGCTACTAATGTATTAATAGCAGGTTCTGCTTGCGTGCGTGCAATTTCAATCCAGCAATCTTGATCAGATGCCTGTACTGCGTTCATAGGAATTAATGTGTTGCCTAAACCACGCGCATTAATAAACTCTGTTATAGCGCGAACACCAGCAGTAGTGTAATCACTTTCTTTTAAGGCTGGTGCGACCCCAAACTCAGATATAGCAAGAAAGTCACTTGAGTTTTGTTCGTTTTCAGAAACATCTAGAAGGCCACAGGTCATTTCCATACCTTGCTCAGCCGCAACTAAAATGCACTTAAGGGTATCAGGGCACCAAGGGGCACCCAGCATCTGTAGAACGTATTGAGTTTTCTTCATCTCACCTGATAGGCCGTATTGTCCTTCACTTTCATCTATTGCTGCACGTTGATCAAATAAATCCATGTTCTTTCCTTTCGTAAAAATTCTTTTGTGTTGATTTGAATTAGCGATAAGTGCTAATCAATTAGCCAAGCTGACTCATATAGTTTGAGCGAAGATTCTCAGGAATTTTCTGTTCCACACGGCCGAGCCATGCTTCGATGTTGGATAGGCCTGAGGGCAAGTTACCAGCTTTTTTCAATGCCATAATGCTTCCAGCAACAGCAGGATCAGCTAATGAAAGTTGTCCAGCAACGAACTCTTTGTCTGCCAAGGCGTTGTTCAAAGAGGTCAATATTTCACTGACTTTTTCGCCTTTGTCTAAGTATTGACAGGTGACGTCCATCCAGTAATTTTGTTCACCAAGTGTACGTGCTTTTTTAGGTCGTAATGATTGACCTGTGCCTTTTTTGTCGAAGTAAGTCACGATGGCGCTTTCACCCTTTGCTGAGACAGGTCCATGACTAAGACTTGCATTGTCGCCAGAGAGGTCGATATCAATTTCTACGCCTCTAACACCAGCGGTAAGTATACATTTGGCGCTTATAGCGTCAGCAGCACCCGAAAATGAAATTTTGTCACTTGCACTAGCAGATGCTGTCTTCTCTTTTTTCTTGCCGAAACCAAATAGGGCCATTATAAATCTCCAGTAAAATCAATGTATTAGTTGTAAAGAAAGTGTAAAATTTATTCTGTGTGGCTGATCTATGCCGTTAATTATTATTGTTCTAGGCATGTTGCCTTATGAAGTTTGCTGTTACCTTTAGGTAATCTAGGGTCTTAATTCTCAATTTTAAGTGACCATTTTCGCTATTCTAATGAAGACTAACGGTACTTACATTAGTATTTTGATGACTTCAAACGCAGATTAGGTCATCATAAATATGTAACTACGACTATAGTAGACGTCTTTGGCACATGACGGCTTTTACACTACGAGTTAGATTTTAGCCAAAATGTGTTGAGACTGTAATTGACTTGGATCAAAAGTGCTTAGACTTACAAATAAGCGCCAATAATAATACGGAGAGTTGAGTTTGATTGAAACTAACGTCAGTTTTCGTGCTTTAAGCGAATCCTGTAAGACATGCAGTTTAGCGGAATTATGTTTACCTCGCGGTTTGCAGAATGAAGAGCTGCAGCGTCTCGATGATGTTATAAAAACACGGCGTGTGATTCACTCAGGCGATGTTTTATTTAAACAGGGCGCTAATAATCGCAGTATTTATGCTGTGCGCTCAGGCTCAGTTAAAACATTCACAATTCTGGAGAGCGGTGAAGAGCAAATACTAGGATTTCATTTGCCAGGAGAGATTGTTGGTTTAGCAGGGCTTGATCAAGCCATTCATAATTGTAGTAGCACTGCATTAGAGACAAGTAGCATATGCGAATTACCATTAGACGAGTTGGAATCCATCTGTTTACAAATTCCAAGCTTGCAAAAACAACTCTTAAAATTAATCAGTCGAGAAATCTCGCAAGACCATAAGATGCTATTGCTTTTAGCAAAGAAAAATTCTGATCAACGTGTAGCAACGTTCTTATTAAGTCTGTCAGGGAGATTTAAGCTGCGTGGTTTGGCGAGCGATTCTTTTATTTTGTCAATGAGTCGACAGGATATAGCCAACTATCTTGGCTTGGCTGTTGAAACGATCAGTAGGATATTAACTAAGTTTAGCGATGATGGTGTTGTGGCTGTCACACGCAGATCTATTGAAATTACTAATCATAATCGTTTACTAGAAATCGCTGAATCCTAAACAATAATACATAACCAAAAAAAAGCGCGACTATAAAGCCGCGCTAATTAGTACTTCTAACATACATTGAAGGTACTACGGGTTATCGTTAATTTGTTTTATTTCTCCCATTGGTAGGCTTCTTCACCTGCAATTGCGAAGAACATCCATACATCAATTAGTAGAGTTACTAGGAATACTATAGCAGTACCAATGGCCCAGACAGGGTTGGTATGATGCTGCTCTACTCCTAACATTACCAACACCGCTCCTACAACAGCAGTAAATGCTGCAATTGAAAGTAACGCTAAAAATGTTTTCATTTAAATTCTCCTTTAGCATCCTAGTTAAGGTTTAGCGCATAGTGGCATATCATGCCAACCAGCTTGATAGTTCATACGGGCTGCAATTTTTTGCTCACCTTCGCTCGCATAGTTTTTATCCCACTCAGCAAGTCTAGGTTTAATGAATGCTTCCCAAACAGGAGGAACTAGTAACATCGCAAACATTGCAAAGTAGCCGTAACCTGTGTCTGGCGACCCAACTTCTTCTAATTCCCAAAAATGCGTTTCACCTCGATCATGATGATCACCTTGGCGTCCAATTTCGATGAATCCCCATTGAGTAATTGGTGATTCACCTACGTCCCAAGAATGGTGATACTCAATAGGCTTACCTTTCTCACGAATGAGTCCATAATGTTCTAGGTAATTGAGTACCTCTAATTCAAAGCCTGCGATAGCCCATGCCGCAACCATAACACCTAGGCCGACCCAACCACCTGCCATCCAGAATAAGACAATAGTAGGAAGGCTCATTGCATATCCTCGTATCCAGCGATTTTGTGGTGAAATGAAAGGCTTGCCTAATCTTTTCAAACGCTGTTGTTCCATAATGTATAAGAAACGAGATTGTCCAAAATGAGAGAGCAAATAGTGTTTGTAGATGCTTCTGCCTCTAGGAGATGTTGCGGGGTCGTCTTGATGACCTAGTTCTAGATGATGGTTGTAAACATGTGCATAACAGAAATGAGCAATTCCACTTAAAGCCATCATCCAACGAGCTAATACGAATGTTGGACCTTTTGTATGAGCAAGCTCATGTCCGAACATAATGCCTAGACCAAGAAACATGGCGGCAGAAATCGTAGCACCAATCATTTGCCAACCGGTAACGCCAGTTTGAACAGTAAGTCCAAACAGCTCCATAGAGCCAATTGGTACACCGCTTGTATATTCGTACACACGCCAAATGAGTGATAGTTGAAGAGCAACAAACACTGGATACTGAGCCCACATCATGGCTTTAAGTAAGCCTGGGCTACCATATGTTTCACCATCTTCATCGCGACCAGCAGGTTCGCAATGGATGCTTTTTATTGCGCTAGTTAAGTAATCAACAATGATGGCTGCAACGAATAGACAAACACCTAGCCAAACCCAATTACCACCAAGAACAACACCCACTAGTGATAAAAATATCAAGCTTGGGGTGAAGAAATATCTTAAGTTAACTAAAAACTTATGCATAAGTCCTCCAAAATTATAGTTATAAATTATCTAAGTAGTGAATTTAGAAACTACATTCTGGAGTCGGGAGGTATATTTAAAAATGATTCAAATCAATTAAAACTGAGTTTCAAATAATCTGATTTAGTAGAACAAAAAGAAATGGGATATGCCTCAAGCTTGAAATACATATCCCTAGAGATAGGTGGAGTGCGCTTGCTTGGCTAAAACATTGTTTGACAAAGCCAAGTCCAACAGTGTATGTGTAAATAGTTACTAAAACTTTGACATTATCAGACGCTGTGACAATGCACTTATATTATGTAGTTAGAAGCGTCTTCCAAAGCCAAGTCCAACCACAATGGGGTCGATATCGACATCAACTTCAACATTGCCTAAAGCAGTATCATTAAATTTTGCTGTCGTATCGATTTTTATATATTTGATATCAGCATTAATAAACCAGTTGTTATCAAGCATATAATCAAAGCCTAGCTGTGCTGCTAAACCCCATGAACTGTCTAAACGAATGTTGGAACCAGCAATATCTAGTGGTCCTCTAACTTTTTCATTATGGAATGTTGTGTAATTAACGCCAATTCCAGCATATGGCCGAATAGTGCCTTCAGGGTTGAAATGGTATTGCAACGTCAATGTCGGTGGTAGCACATGAGTATTAATGACATCACCAAGCCCAGCGACTGGCATACCACGTGCAGTAACAGTGTGATTAGATCTAGCTAGAATTAATTCAACACCTATATTGCGTGTGATCATGTAAGTAATGTCTAATTCGGGGACAGTATCTTCGTCAACGCCAACACCACTATTGCTAACGACACCTCCATTTACTGAGATATCGCCACTACTGTCATCTGGCGAGATATGAATTCCTCTAAGTCTTACAATCCAACGATCATCAATATCAGCAGCGTGAATTGAAGTGGAGAAAGTAGTAATTAGTAAACTAATGATAAGTATTTGATGGAAAATATTTTTAATTATGTCCATATGTTTTCTAGTGAATAAGTACTCAATATATTTCTGATGTTTTGAGTTTGCATTTACGCTAATCAATGATCGCTAGAAATTTGTAAATAATTTCAGGGCATTTTATGGCTAAAAATAATGTTGATATTAATTTTTTAAATTTTTCTAAATTAATATCAAAATAAATATATGTATTATCTATGGTTTTGTATATTCATTGGGTTAATGAATTCATAAGAAAATCTGTCTACTATGTTCAATCTGCATAAACCATAATCATAAAAAAATTATTATTGAGGATAATATGAACGACACGAGAGAAGGTGTTAGAGAAATTAGAATAAATCCCATTGTTCCTTCAGAATCAGTATTAGTGTCAACTGCAAGAGGGTTGCGTCCGCGAAAAGAGGAAGCGCCAGTTGAGCGAGACACACGTGAACATGTTGATACATGTCCATTTTGTGTGGGCAATGAAGATAAAACGCCGCTGACTGTATTGGCTTGGCCTACACCGACAGATTGGAAAGTGCGTGTAGTGGAAAACTTATTTCCAGTTTTAAGTCCTCAACAAAGCGGTAATGCATTGAATTTTGGTTTGCAAAAAGTGATAGATGGCTATGGTCGACATGAAGTAGTTATTGATCACCCTAATCACGGTATTCGTGTGAGTGAAATGGAAGTCGATCATATCGCTGGAATATTCTCAGTGTTTCGTGATCGTATGCAAGACATATATGCAAGTGATTCGCGAATTAAATATGTATTAGTATTTAAAAATTTTGGGGCTGCGGCTGGTGCGAGTATTGCACATTCACATAGTCAGATTGTTGCAATGCCTGTTGTGCCTGAAAATGTAGTGAATGAACTTACTTATTCACGCCAATATTATCAAAAGTATCAACAAAATATTTTCCATACTTTGGTAGATGAAGCGCTGACTTTTGAAGCAACGATATATGACCGCGAATCAGGTGAAGTAAGGCGTAAAATCGATGTGGGCCAATATATCATTGAACGTAGTGAGCATTTTATTGCGATTAAACCTTTTGCGAGTCGCTTTGAATGGGAAGTGCAAATACTGCCACTAATGCACCAGGCAGATTTTCTTGAGATTAAAGATGAGCATATTAAAGACTTTGCTAAAGTACTTAAAAATACTATGCAACGTTTGAATGAGGTATTGGGTGGTGTGCAATATAATTTTTTCCTTCATTCGTTGCCTCATTCTTCAGAATGGCAAGACTGTGAGTCTAGTTATGTATGGCATTTAGAGATCTGTCCAAGAACAAGTATTCCCACTGGGTTTGAATTAGGATCTGGTTTATTTGTTAGTACTCTCAGTCCTGAAGATGCTGCCCAACAGTTACGAGAAGTTAAGCTGAAATAATTAAGTTTTAATTAATTGAATTCATGAGTAACGAAGAAAAAGATTTTAGTCATCAAGCAGGTAAATGGATGATTGTATTGTCGTGGGTAGCTGCCATAGCTCTTATGACACTGTTGTTTACAAATATCCTTGAAAAAAAATATAACCCTAACCAAAATGTTAGTACGCGAGTGCTTGCTAACGGTGGCAAAGAAGTCGTACTGCAAAGTAGTCGGCATGGTCATTATATTGCTAGCGGAAAGATAAACACGCAACCGGTAGTATTTCTTGTTGATACTGGTGCGAGTTTTGTATCGGTACCAGAAAAAGTCGCCAAAAAAGTGGGGCTAGAAAAAGGGCGCCCCGCAACAGTGACAACAGCAAATGGTAATATTACTGTTTATACAACAAAATTAGATGAAATTAGTATAGGTGATATTACGCTTTATAATGTACGTGCAGATATAAATCCACATATGCAAGGTGAAGAGATATTACTTGGAATGTCTTTCTTAAGAGATTTGTCTGTTACACATGAAGACGGTACCTTAACCATTCGACAATGAATCGGGAGTTTAATTAATTTTTATCTGCTTGCACTAACACCCAAGGGTGTATCACAACGCTCCATACTTGCGCATCATCTTCATGCCATTGCTTAGCTAGATCGTCGAATTGTTTTAGTAATATACCCTCTTCCATCCACTCGATGATTTTAGTGGCATCATCGAGTGAAATAGCATAACCCGCTTCGACTAAATTTAATGAGTTATCAACAAGTATTAACTTTCCTTGGGCGTAAAAACGTTCCAATTCTCTCCAAGCAATTTTTGCTGTTTCACCAAGAATTTTTGCTTTTTCTTCTTGGATTAGACGTTCGACTTCTCGCATGGCCAGTTAAGTTTTAGAGTTAAATTTTAAACTCAGTGTTAAGTTTTTTTCGTACAGGCACATTTTTTAGTTGCACGTATTGTGGTAAGCCATTCTTGTAAGGAGGGTAATCTTCACCTTTGATCAATGGAGATAAATAAGTGCGACAACGTTTTGTAATTCCGAAGCCATCTTTAGTGATGTAGCTTGCTGGCATCATTTTTTCTACATTAGCAACACGTGCTAATGAGGTGCTACCAATTTTCCACTTGTATGGATCGTTTGAGGTTCGAACAATGGTAGGCATAACAGCAGTTTTCCCTTGAAGAGCAAATTCAACTGCGGCTTTACCTACTGCATACGCCTGTTCAACATCAGTTTTAGATGCAATGTGTCTTGCAGCTCGTTGTAAGTAATCGGCAACAGCCCAGTGATACTTGTAGCCAGTTTCATCCTTAATCATTTGAGCAACGACGGGAGCGACGCCACCTAGTTGTTTGTGTCCGAATGCGTCAACACTGCCTGCGTCGGCTAAAAATGTGCCGTCTTTATAAGCAGCACCTTCTGAGACTACGATGGCGCAGTAACCATATTTCTTAACACACTCTTTTACGCGTTTCATGAATGCGGTTTTTCTAAAAGGTATTTCAGGGAATAAGATAATATGTGGCGCATCACCTTCTTTTTCTGCAGCTAAGCCACCTGCTGCGGCGATCCAGCCAGCATGACGGCCCATGACTTCCATAACGAATACTTTGGTTGAAGTTTTTGCCATTGAGGCGACATCAAAACCCGCTTCACGAATGGAAACTGCAACATATTTTGCTACTGAACCAAATCCAGGACAGCAATCTGTGATAGGTAGATCATTATCAACAGTCTTAGGGATTCCGATGCACTGAATGGGATAACCCATTTTTTTGCTTAACTGAGAAACTTTATGTGAGGTATCTTGTGAGTCGCCGCCACCATTGTAAAAGAAGTAGCCAATATTATGAGCTTTAAATACTTCTATTAAGCGTTCATATTGAGCGAGGTTTTCTTCAATACTTTTTAATTTGTAGCGACAAGAGCCAAATGCACCAGAAGGAGTATGACGCAATGCAGCAATTGATCGTGCGGATTCCTTGGAGGTATCAATTAAATCTTCAGTTAAAGCACCTATAATACCGTTACGGCCCGCATAAACTTTGCCAATTTTATCTTTATGTTTGCGCGCTGTTTCTATAACGCCACATGCTGTCGCATTAATTACTGAAGTGACTCCGCCAGATTGTGCATAAAACGCGTTCTTTTTACTCATGAATGATTAGCTCCGCTAGGTCTTATTTGGTTAAACGAAAGAAGTGAACAATATTGTCTTATTTTGCTACAAGGATATGAATGTCTAGAAGCGTACCCTACGTAATAATGTATGTAACTGATGATCGTACTAGTTAGCATGGTAATTTAAGCGGCTGATGTTACATTAAAAAATATTGATGCAGTATGTTATTTCCACAGGGTGTGTCAAAATGAAACTTCTACTAATTATTTTCTGGAGTATATAGCAATGCGAGCAGTCTTATTAGGAGGCCCAGGTGCTGGTAAGGGAACTCAAGCCACTTTTATCACTGAAAGATATAGTATTCCTCTGATATCTACTGGTGATATGTTACGTGCGGCTGTCAAAGCGGGCACGCCTCTTGGTGTTGAAGCCAAAAAGGTAATGAATGCAGGGCAGTTAGTCTCTGATGACATTATTCTTGGATTAGTCAAAGAAAGAATTCAACAAGATGATTGCACTAAAGGATTTTTATTTGATGGGTTTCCACGCACACTAGCACAAGCAGAAGCGTTAAAGACGCAGGGAGTTGACATTGATTTTGTCGTTGAAATTAATGTCGATGACGAAGAAATCATCAAGCGTATGAGTGGGCGTCGAGCGCACTTAGCTTCGGGGCGTACCTATCATGTTATTTATAATCCTCCAAAAGTAGAAGGAAAAGACGATGTTACTGGTGAAGACCTAGTACAACGCGATGATGATAAAGAAGATATAGTACGCGAACGATTACGCGTATATCATGAACAAACAGCACCATTAATTAAATACTATTCTGATTGGGCAAGTAGTGGTGAGGGCAATGCACCTCAGTATGTGAAAGTAGATGGGATTGGGAAGGTTGAGGAGATCCGGGATTCTATTTTCTCCGCATTAGACTAGTAATTTGACTGCTGTAAACGTCGATTACGTTGTTAAAAATCTTTTCAAAGTCGTCATTTATTAAATATAAACTTCTCCTTCTTAAAGATTTTTGCCTAGTACTCGACGTTTTCGCTAGCGAAATTAGTAAACTAATTACTTCATATGAAAAAGCATAGAATAATATGGAAACTTTTATTCTAATTGCCATTATTGCTGGCATTGTTTGGTTTTGGATGGATAGCCTACGATCGCGAGAATTTGCCACTAAGCGGTGTCATATGTTTTGTGTTGAAAATAGAGTTCAACTATTAGATCAATCAATACATTTAAACAAAGTGTTTCCCGCAAGGAAAAACGGCCGCATAAAACTTCGACGTTTTTATGTGTTTGAATTCAGCATTGACGGAGCAGATAGATATAACGGTGTTGCGGTTGAATTTGGTAACAACATTGAATACCTATCTTTATTACACCCCGAAGGTGAAATTATTCAAGGCCATATGCACTAAACTTATTATTATCAGAGCTTCCCATCTTCGCTGAGTTGGAAAGGTGTGACCGACCAGCTGTCATCTTTAAATTCCATCACAACCACTGATGCTCCACCAAAGGTACGTGTGTACCCACCAGCACCAGGATTAATCACCCATGGTTTTGTTTCTTGATCGCAAACATAACGATGGCTATGTCCGTAAACAACTATATCTGCAACTGGGAAATGTTGGCGTAATTTATCATGGCGTTTGCGCACAGGATCATATTGATGGCCGTGTATTAAACCAACTACCTGGTCATTAAATATTAATTCTAAATATTCGGGTATCTTTTTAAGTTCTGCTTGATCTTGAATAGGCCATTTATCATCAATGTCATTATTGCCACGCACAGGAAAAACATGAGGAGAGTATTGCTTCAATTCATTTAATACAGCAGCATCACCAATATCACCTGCATGGAGGATTGCATCACATCCATCTAGATTACTAATTAAGTCTTGATTTATTTTATTGTGAGTATCCGATATTACACCTAAGCGTAAGGTTGATTTTGGTATTATTACACTTAGATCAATTTGATTGACTGCATCTGTCATTTTTGTGGTGCTTTCGAAATTATTTAAAGAAGAATTGTATCTTGATGCGAATAAGCAGGGCTACACATACAAAGGAATATTAAATCTTCTGAGTGATCATTCTGTATTTGATGGGGTGTATTTGGAGGAATTAAAATACTATCGCCAACTTTGACTGAAAACTTGTTTTCGCCTATCGTCATTACTCCCTGCCCGCGAGTTATATAGTAGATTTCTTCGCTTTGCTTATGAAGATGTAACTGAGTTTGAGTGCCACTGGGTACGGTTGCCTCCGCGAGGCTTTGTTTAAGATTTCCATGAGAATCAGGATGCATCAATTCTCGTATGGTTGATCCATCCTTGGTTATGTAATTAGGAATGTCTTGATAGCGAGTGATCATGTGAATGATTATAACTCACTCGTCCAACCAATTTCTTGAGCAGTTTTTTCTCCAATAACCATATGTTTAAAACCATTTGGCATTTCTGCATGGTGTGTGTTTATCGCTCGACGACCTGCCATAATCTCAGCATATTTTTGTGGATATAAAGGCGATTGTTTGGGATTTCCTAGACCATGTGGTGCGATTGGATTTCCTAATGCATTATATTTATCACTCGCACCCACGGTGTGTAAAAACTCATGAGCAATCACAATATTATTTTGGCGAGCTTGCGATTTAACACCATAAGCATTGACGATACCGACTAAACCTTTTTGTAAACCTACAGAGTGTTTAAGTCGAGCCATTTGTGATGGATCATGATAGAGGACAAACATGCGAATAAGATACTTATCGTCAACTTCTTTGGGGGCGTGTTGCCAAATCCACCAGCGCAATTTCAAACTCCATAAAATCGCCTGCAATGGACCGCCACCAATCTCAGGGGGTGCGGGAGGAATAACATACAGTGTCTGTCCAAGTGTGGTTTTTGTAGGAGTACTTGTGACTATGTCATATTTTTTACTTTCTCTTCTGATGAAATTATCGATTGCAGAGAAATTTTTGTCACTTAAGGAATCAATATAGCGTTGCGCAATAGGACTGTTTGTGGGATTGATAGGATATATGACTATGTTTAAGGTTTGATACCAACCTTGTGTCACTAATCTTTGATCCTTAACATAAGTTGCAACTATGGCTAGCAACAGGAGTAAAATAATAATGCGGAAATTTTTAAAAGAGAAAATTTTCATGTGCATAAACTTAATGTCATCAGAGTGATGAGTCGAATAATATCTGACAAGATGCAGAAACTTTGTCATTAAAGTGAGTACTTAAATAGCTTATCGATTATGGAACATAAAATAACAATATCTAATCAGCAGTTGTCATTCATGGCGCAGGAGAATGAAACCATACTCGAAGCAGCTATCCGTGCAGGTATTTCTCTAAATTATGGGTGTAGCAGTGGTACATGTGGGTTGTGTAAAGCACAAGTGATACAAGGTGAAATAGATGAAATTAAACATCGAGAATACGTCATACCTGAGGCAGAAAAGTTACAACAAATAGTTTTAACGTGTGTATGCGCTGTAAAAAATGATGTGACAATTGATGCGCCTATCGCAAATACTGCATCAGACATTCCTTTGCAAAATCTATGTGTAAAAGTTAGGAAAATCGAACAGGTGTCGTCTAGTGTATTTAAGTTATTAGTACAAACGCCACGAACTAAACGTTTACGATTTTTAGCCGGACAGTATGTAGAAATCACATTGCCAAGTGTGGGGGCAAGTCGTTTTGCTGTCGCGAGTTGCCCTTGTGAAGATAGATTAATTGAGTTTCATCTGCGCGTGAGTGAGGATGATCCAATATCATTGCGAGTAGCGGATAATATGCGTCTGGGTGATGCTTTAGAACTACAAGGACCTTTTGGCGATTTTGTGTATGATGAAAATGCTAATCGCCCAATCATACTATTTGCTTTTGACACTGGCTTTGCTGCGATAAAAAGTCTACTTGAGCATATCACTGCACAAGAACAAGAATTGCCAATACATTTGCTGTGGCTTTCCTGTGGTGAGGATGGGCTTTATATGCATAACTTATGTCGTTCATGGGAAGATGCATTTGATGGATTTAACTATGATGGACTCGCACTGAGTCAATCTTTGAATGAGCTAACCCAAGATCATGAAGCGAGTTGTAAGACTATTGAAAGCTACTTGGAAGATGTAATGCGGGATCATTGTGATTTATCTTGTCATGATATTTATGTGAGTGCTCCTGATCCTGCAGTAGAGATATTTGAGCGAGTGTGTCTTAAAAAAAACATGTTGAAGAGAAGGTTTTTTACTGAACCTGTGCGAGGTAACAAAGATATGGCATGTATTTATTCAGTTTAGACTTGAGATGGTAAGGAGCAGTCATGATTGGTGACGCATGTGTGTTTGCTTTAACACAAATTACAAATGATTTCGCTTGTGAGTATGGTGAACTAGTGACACGTAGAGCAGGGCCAGACATAGCTTGTCATTCAGCAGATCATCAAAAGAAGTGTCAGGACGTTTATGAATATTTGAAGAAAATAGGCTTAACACTGTTTGAGTTTGAAGATGACTTGGCGCAAGTGCCACATGGCATTTGGGTAAAAATTCAGTTTGGTGGCTTATTAGGTCTGCAAACTTTGGTAAGTGGACAAGATGCTTCTCATCTGGAAAATATCTCTCATACTATTATTGCTGTACTTGAAGAGAATAAATGCCTAGAGCAAATGCCTACTGATCAAATTATTGTAAGCATGAAAAATTATCGTAGTCGGCGTAGAAAGAAATAAAATCATCTGGTGTGATTATAAATACCTAATGTAGTTTAAGTCTTCATTGTATTTCTTTGCTATGATTTGAACAAAACTAAAATTAACAAAGGTAGATGCTATGAGTTTCGATACCATTATTTCTGCGCATGAATTAAAAGAGATTATTGATCATGATAATGTGAGAGTGTTTGATTGTCGCTTTAGCTTAAAAGACCCTCAAGGAGGATTAAAAAGCTATCAAGCGGGTCATTTACCAAACGCACAATTTGCAGATATGGATACGCAACTTTCATCTGCTATGACAAATACTTCGGGGCGCCACCCGCTTCCAGAAATAGAAGATTTCATTAATCAACTGCGTCAATGGGGAGTCAACAACGACACTCAAGTGATTGCATATGATGATATTTCTGGCGCATTTGCTGCGCGTTTATGGTGGATGATGCGTTGGCTTGGACATAATAAAGTAGCTGTATTAAACGGTGGGATGAAACAGTGGACCGATGCGGGTTATGAATTAACACAAGATACGACAGAGTTTGCAAATGGTGAATTCTCTGGATCGGCCAATATGGAATGGCTGGTTGAAATAGACACTGTACAAGCTGAGCTTGCTAACAACAGCATAACTTTAATTGATGCACGTGCGGCTGATCGCTTTACAGGGAAAGACCAAAATACTGACCCTGTTCCAGGTCATGTGCCAGGCGCAAACAATTTACCATTTGGCGGAAATTTAACTAAAGATGGACTATTTGAAACACCAGACATTATCAAGAAGAGATACGATAGTGTTATTAAAGATCAACCATTAACAAATGTAGTTAATATGTGTGGATCGGGTGTGACAGCTTGTCATAATTTACTTGCACAAGCAGTCGCTGGAATACAACCCACTAAAATCTTTATTGGTTCATGGAGTCAGTGGATTCGAGACCCGTCACGACCTGTTGCTAAGGGTGAGTAATTCTATAAGAACATGTAAATCTTAAGGTTTTACTTTTCTTGGCTCATTGATGTTAACTTTAATGTATTAATAATGGCCTATAGCGCCGATATTGATACCGATTAGCGGAATATTGTTGAGATACGCTAATTTAGCCAATAAATTGGCGCAGCTGAAAATATGGAATTTATTAGTTAACGCATGGATGTACAAAAACAGCAACTATCGAATACTAGTCTGTCTTCAAAGCAGTCAAGCTTATTAGATCCAAAAATTTCTAATTCACTCGATCCATCGATCAATCCAAACAATATTGCGGCTCCTATTGCCATTCTTTCATTTCTTGATGGAGTGGTTGTCTATGCTAATGATGAATTTAGAAACATTATTAAATCAGCCAGTGTGGGCCGACCAATTAAAGGCCTGCTTAATTCACAAGAAAAGCGTACAGCCACAAATAAGATATTAGCTGAAACAGAAAAAGTCGTCGGTGTGTTTGAAACGCCAAAATATACTTTGCGCTTCAATGTCACTTGTAGTGAATTTATTGGAGAAAAACATTATAT
>Ga0181589_10001679_pt1 | contig 17287 bp, 16 predicted proteins | sample 071ome_25_FD_132444 | JGI IMG/M metagenome (GOLD analysis project Ga0181589, IMG submission 132444) | Coastal salt marsh microbial communities from the Groves Creek Marsh, Skidaway Island, Georgia - 071410BT metaG (megahit assembly) | ecosystem: Environmental > Aquatic > Marine > Intertidal...
AAAACAGTGGAGGAAGTTAGACGGAAACCGCCTGCTTTTCAAGCTGGCATGGGCGAATCTCTTAAAGAGATCCGGAGGAAAGGTATCGGGAATTGCACCCCCTGCCGATGAAAAGGGGACTTTCCCTGTCGCTTGCCAGGCAACTGCACGAGTGCAGCTGCCTGAAACCTTCACCACCAAGTAGCGTGATCTTGCCGATGACTCACACCCAATCGCTATTGAGAATACAGATTCTAAATTTTAATTCAACCGGAAAAGAAGTGTTCCCTGCTGCTGCCAGCCCTGAGAGAAAACCCATCGAATGCGGTCCAGCATTCGACTTTGCCGGTATTTTTCGCTTAAATGCCCGATTAACAGGAATTGACCTGGGGGTTGGCCGGCACCGCCCGTATACCAGACAGCATTCAAGAACAGAATCTATATTCTCTAAGTCATGAGCAGCAAAACCGTCAAAAAAGACAAATCGCACGGCCGCAAAATCAAGCAGAAGCGCGGGCACCGGACCTACAACGCCCTGATCAGCATCGGCTTCAAGCTGCTGGAAAAGAAGGACCTGGAAAAAATTTCCGTCGCCGAACTGTCCCGCGAGGCCGGCTATTCAGTTGGCGCGTTCTATGCCCGTTTCCACAGCAAGGACGAGTTTTTCGAAGCCCTGGTGCATGAACACCTGCGGAACCGTACCGAGACCCTGAAGGAGCTGTACGCCAGCATCCCGCGCGAGAAGCTGGCCGAGGATCTCATCGAGAACATGGCGAACTATTACTGGGAGCACCGCCAGTTCTGGCGCACGGTGCTGGTCAAGAGCACCCGCAATCCCGGTTTCTGGGAGCCCTTCCGCGAACACTTCCTGGAATCCACCAGGCGCTTCATCGACCGGCTCTATGAAGAAAACCACCGTTCGTTGACTGAGCGGGAAGAAGCGAACATCTACTTTGCCTTCCGGGTGGTGCTCAGCACGATCAACAATACCATGTACAACCAGTCCGGCCCGATCATCATGGGCCAGAAGCTCTTCATCGAGGAACTGGCCAGGACCTTCATACTGGTCTCGGACTTTGAAAATGTAGTGAAAAAGCAGTAAAAATGCCGTCGCGGCGCCTATAAAAAACCAGGCCGCCGGAAATGCCGGATTCATCGAGGGGTAAGCATGTTACAGTCAATCAACACCCGTATTGCCGTTATTGGCACCGCGCTGGCGCTCACGGCCTGTGGCGGCGGTGATACCACCGATACCGCAGTAGCCACGGCAGACATGCAATCCGCCGGTGACAACCGGCCCAACATCCTGTTGATCGTCGCCGATGACCTGGGTTATGCCGACCTGGGCTTCTACGGCAGTGAAATTCCCACGCCCAACATAGATGCACTGGCTGCCGGCGGTATGCTCCTTACCGATTTTTATTCGAGCCTCACCTGCGGACCGACCCGCGCCATGTTGATGTCAGGCATGTCCAACCACATGGCCGGCGTTGGCGTGCAAAGCGCCCCATCGCGGCCCCAGCACATGGATCAGCCCAACTACCTCGGCTATCTCAGTTTCAGGGTCGCGTCGCTGGCCGAACTGATGCTGGATGCCGGTTACAACACCTACATGACCGGCAAGTGGCACCTGGGGATGGACGTTGAGAACGGCCCCCACGCCCGCGGTTTCGAGAAAAATTTCATTTCACTGGATGGTGCCGCCCATCTGGGCCCCTGGGACTGGCGCGGCCCGCAGAATGCCAACTATCGCGACGGCGATGAACTCGTGCAGGTTGACGAGAACTGGTACACCACCCGTGACTACACGCAAAAGATGATCGGCTACATCGACGAAGACCGCGGCAACGACAAGCCCTTCTTCGCCTACCTGGCCTATACCGCTCCGCACTGGCCGCTGCAGGCTCCGGCCGAGGCCATCGCCCGTTTCGACGGGGTGTACGATGTCGGTTACGAGGAAATCTACCGTCGCCGCTTCGCCAGCATGCAGACGCTGGGACATATTCCGGCCGATGCGCAGCCGCTCCCCCCGGAAGCATTGTTCAGCCCGCGCTGGGACGAGCAGAGCGATGAAGACAAGGCGCTGGCCGCCAAACGCATGCAGGTATACGCCGCCATGGTCAGCGAACTGGACAAGTACGTCGGCCAGGTCATCGATTACCTCAAGAACATCGGTGAATACGACAACACCTTCATCATGTTCATGTCCGACAACGGCGCCGAATCCTCGCGCCTCGACCTCAGCCCGCGCTACCAGGAATTCATCACCTCCGGCGCCTATGACCAGGGTGTCGACAACCTCGGCAGCCCCACGTCCTACGTCATGTACGGTCGCAACTGGGCCACCGTGAGTGAAACCAAATTCCGCCGTCACAAGGCAACCGCCTTCGACGGCGGCATCCATGTGCCGGCCTTTGCCCATTTTCCCGCCATGATCGAGAGCGGCTCGCAGACCGACGGCTTCGGCACGGTCATGGATATCATGCCGACCTTCCTGGCGCTGGCCGGCACGCAACATCCGGGTACCTCCTTCCAGGGCCGCGAAGTCCTTCCGATCAGGGGCAAATCACTGCTGCCCATGCTGACCGGAGCATCCAGCGAGGTGCATGATGAGAACGAAGTGATCGGCTGGGAGCTCAATGGTCATCGTGCAGTTCGCCAGGGTGAATGGAAAATCGTCTGGGACCTGGCCTTGCCTGAAGGTGAAAGACACTGGCAACTTTTCAATATCGAACAGGACCGCAACGAGCAGGCTGACCTTGGCACCGAACTGCCGGACAAGCAAGCCGACATGATTTCCAACTGGGAGAACTGGGAAGCTGACAACGGCATCATCTATGTCTACCCGGAGTAAGACTTTCGTGATCACCCTCGCGGTGGCGGTCATCGTACTGGCCGCAGCCGCAGGCTGGCTGGGTTTCGGCGCAGCCATTCCCGGCGCCAATCTCGATGTCACCGCCCGTGCCTGCGGCCAACTGCCCGCCACCAATTCCCCTTACCCGGGTATGGCCTGGGTACCCGGTGCCACCTTCACCATGGGTGCCGAGGGTACTTACTTCGAGGAAGGCCCGGCGCATGAGGAAACCGTGGCCGGCTTCTGGATGGCGACGCATGAAGTGACCAATGCCGAATTCGCCGAGTTCATCGACGCCACCGGCTACACCACACTCGCTGAACGCGGCATCGAGGATCCCGTGACCGGAACCTACATTCCGGGTTCCGCCGTGTTCGCGCCACATGTCACCGATGCACCCGTGAATCCGTTCGCCAGCTGGTGGTACTTCATGAACGAAGCCAGCTGGCACCAGCCGGAAGGCCCGGGTTCCGACATCGACAAGCGCCAGGATCACCCGGTGGTGCACATCGCCTTCGAGGATGCCCAGGCTTACGCCGACTGGAAGGGCCAGTCGCTGCCGACGGAAGCCCAGTTCGAACTGGCCGCGCAAACCAGCCTGTACAGGGATGCCGACGGCAACTACGCCTCGAACACCTGGCAGGGCCTGTTCCCGTTCCAGCATGATCCGGTAGATGGCTACACAGGCACCGCCCCGGTGGGCTGTTATGACGCCAACGCGCTTGGCATCCACGACCTTATCGGCAATGTCTGGGAATGGACACAGACCACCTACTACGCCACCCACGCCTTTCCCGACCCGCAGCAGTTCCCGGAGGGCTATGATCCGAACCAGCCCGGCGAGCCCGTTGCTGTGATCAAGGGCGGCTCCTACCTTTGCGCGCCCAATTACTGCATGCGCTACCGGCCCGAGGCCCGGCAGGCGCAGAGCAAGGGGCTTGGCACATCCCATATCGGCTTCAGGACGGTCATCAACCCCACCAACTGATCCCTGGATTTACATCATGCATATCGTCGTTACCGGCGCCAACGGTTTCATTGGCACCCACCTGACCCGGGCACTGCTTGCCGAGAACTCCCGCCTGCCACCGACGCGGCTGACGGTCATCGACCTGTCCCTCGACAAGATGCCCGGCGATGAACGCCTCAACATGGTCGAGGGCAGCTTCGCCGACAATGAGGTGCTCGACGCGGCACTCATCGAGCCCGCAGACATCGTCTTTCACCTGGCCAGTGTGCCCAGCGGGCTGGCCGAGTCCAATCATGCCCTTGGCATGGACGTGAATATTCACGGCACCATTGCCCTGCTTGACCGAATGAAGGAGCAGTCCAATGTGCCCGCCGTGGTCTTTGCCAGCTCTATTGCCGTGTACGGCAGGCCACGCGTGCCGGAGGTCGGCGACGACACCCTGCCCACACCCAACCTCAGCTATGGCGCCGAAAAGGTCATCGGGGAAACACTGGTGGCGGATTACACGCGCCGGCAGTGGATCAGGGGTTGCTCTGTACGCATTCCCGGCATCGTTGCCCGGCCGCCCGAGCCCAACGGCGCGGTGTCCATTTTTTTCAGCGACCTGATCCGCAACCTGAGCAGTGGCGCGAAGTTCACCTGCCCGGTTTCCGCCGGTGCCAAGAGCTGGCTCATGTCGGTCAGGTGCTGCGTGGAAAACCTGGTGCTGGCGGCAACCATGGATCACGCCGAGCGCCAGGTGTGGACGCTCCCGGCCATGCACATCACCATCGCGGAGCTGGTCAACGAGATCGACGATCTGTTTCCTGACCTGGAAGCCGATGAATTGATCGAGTATGCGCCGGACCCCTGGGTTGAAGAGAATTTCGGCAGTTATCCGCCGCTGGTCTGCCCGCTGGCCGAAGCCGCCGGGTTTCACCACGATGGCAGCCCGCAGCAGCTGGTGCTGAATGCATTGGAAACACTGAATCTGTAACGAAGGGTAATTTGGGATTGCCAGTTGCGCGTGATGACGGACGCTTTATCGGTTTATCCCTTTATCGAAAGCGTCTTTCCATGTCAGCAATGTCGGATGCGGTGCGACGCACCTTATCCGACCTACTCAAACCTCAGTTGCCGGTGAGGTTATCGCTGGCGTCGAAAGCATCCAGGATGCGCTGGTGGCGCGTCTCGACAAGCTCCCTGTCACCCGGATGGGTAATCACGTACAGGCGTTTTTCCTCGATCGCCTTGACCACCCACTCGCCAAACTGCCTGGGATCGGTACCATAACCGGCCGCCTTGGCCAGCTCATGGTCGGCGTTGGTTTCCAGCACGCCGCCATATTTGTCCGGGCGGTTCCTGCCGGAATGGGAAATGTTGGTGTTGACGACGCCGGGGCACAGGATGGATACGCCGACCCCTTTCGGTTCGAGATCCAGGGACAGGGCTTCACCCAGGCCCACCAGACCGTACTTGGTTGTGTTGTACATCCCCTGTCCGCGACTGGGCTGGTACACCCGCAGTCCGCTGATGGAACTGGTGATGACGATGTGCGCCTCGCGGGGATTTTGCAGCAGGTAAGGCATGCAGGCCTGAATCACATATACGACACCCTTCAGATTGACGTCGATGATCCAGTCCCAGTCGTCAACACTGACCTTGTCGAGGCTGTCCATCCTGCCGCTGACACCGGCGTTGGCACAGACGATATTGATCTTGCCGAAGGTCTTTTTGGCGTCATCGACAGCGGCAACGACCGCGTTCTTGTCCGTAACATCCAGGGTATAGGTCTTTACCGGGGCACCCATTGCTGCGATCTGCTCGCCTGCCGACTTCAGCTGCACAGCGTCGATGTCGGCCAGTGCCACTGACATGCCGCGATCTGCAAAAGCCTTTGCCATACCCAGTCCGATGCCAGAGGCACCGCCGGTGATGAAGACAGTATTTTTTTCGAAGGTTTTAATGAGTATTTCCCTGGCAGGCCTTATGGAAATAGTACCTGCAAGTTTTTCGGCAAGGCGCAATAATACGGGAAACAGACCCCCTAAGACAGCCCCGCAGGCCGCGGAATCCAGCCAGTATGGCCGAATTACCGCTGAATTTACGCCCCGTTTAAACCCTGGCCGCATCCGGTGCGTCAAAGACAAAAACCACAAGAAAAACTGTTGTGACCAGAATCAGCGCAGAAATGATCGAATCGGAAAGCAACGTCCACTTCCTCAAGGACAGTGAGACGGCCCTGCTGGCCCTCGTGCGCCAGAAGGATCAGAGCGCCTTCCGGCATTTGTACGACAAGTACAATAAAAGAATCTTTGCGCTTTGCCTCCGGCTGACAGGAAATGCGGCCATGGCCGAGGAAGCCACCCAGGAGGTATTAATCCAGGTGTGGCGAAAGATCGACACGTTCTCAGGCAACAGCTCACTGTATACGTGGCTGCACAGTGTCGCCAGCAACACCACCATTTCCTACATGCGCACACAGAAGAGTTGGCTGACCCGCGTTATCAGCAACGATGAGGACGAGGAGAACAGCAGGCACTACGAGCAGGCATACGTACCCGGGCCCGACATGTCCCGCCTAGACCGGCTGATCATGCGTTTACCGGAACGTGCCAGAATGGTATTCGTCCTGCATGCGGTGGAAGGTTACCGCCATGAGGACATCGCGAAAAAACTCGGTACATCGACCGGCACATCCAAAGCCCAGTTTCACCGGGCCAAGAACCTGATCCGCGAATGGATGGATGAGGAATAGGAAGACACTGGATATGACAATGAACGACAAAGACTTCGACGACCTGCTGAGCGAGGAAATCAACAACCTCAAGCGCGACATCGCACCCTCGCGCGACCTGTGGCCCGGCATCGACCATGCCATCAACAGCAACACGATTGCCGTGCCGAAATCGCTGGCCATCGCCGCAAGCATCATGCTGGTGGTCTCCGTGGCCTTCTCTGCCGGACTGTACTTCAACCGACCCTTGCCCAACGACAGTCAGGTCCTGGCAAGCATGGTTTCCATGCTGCAAAACGAACATGAACGCAACAAGCAGGCACTGCTGGTGGAATACCAGAACCAGACCGCCCTGGCACCCGACTGGGAGGGCCAGATGCAGCAACTGGAACAGGCCGAACAGGCCATTTATGAAGCGCTTCGGGAAGACCCCAGAACATCGAGCTGTTAAAAATTCTGCGTCAGGTACAGACCAAGCAGATCGAGCTGATCGAGTCTGTCTACGCACCCCTGTTTACGACCATTTAAGCCACTGCATAAAGGAGGCTGTCATGAAGACTGCAGTCTTGAACCACAAAATATCACTGCTCATGCTGACGACCCTGGCATTCGCGCCTGCCCTCGCCCTTGCCGGTGAAACGATCGATGAAACCATTGATGTCAGCGAGAATGAGATCATCGATATCGAAATCATCAACGGTGACGTGACCATTACAGGCTGGAACCGCAGCGAGGTCAGCTTCAAGGGTGAGCTCAGCGACCGCGCGGAAAGCTACGATTTTTCCAGCCGCAATGGCGTCACGCGCTTCGCGGAAGAATACGAGGACCGGCGCACCTTCTTCGACCGCAACTGCAGCAACTGGTTCGATTGCAGCGACGACGACCATACCGTGCTGGAAATCTCAGTCCCGAGGAACGCCACCGTGCGCTTTGAAGGCATCAACGTGGAGCTCACGCTTAGCGATATTGCCGGCAACACGCAGGTGGATATAGTCAACGGCCCTATCGAGGCCACCAACCTGGAAGGCCGCATCAATATCGAGGCGGTCAACGGATCCATCGATGCCAGCAACCTCAGTGGACGCATAAACCTCTCTACGGTAAACGGCCAGATCCGGGATCAAGGCTCGAGGGGGGAAAGCGTGTCTTACGACAACGTCAACGGTTCGATCATTTCCGACACCCGCGCCGAAAGAGTGAATGCGGAAACCGTCAGCGGCTCCATCGAGCTTGACCTGGACAAGGTCGACAATCTTGAAACCTCCGCGGTCAGCGCCAGGGTCACCGTTTCCCTGGAACTGCTCGACGGCGGTCGCGTGGAAATGTCGAATGTGAGCGGCAGAACCGAGTTGCTGGTGAACCGCAATATCTCCGCCAGCTTCGACATCAACACCGCGGTGGGCGGCGACATCGACAACGACCTCAGCGATGACCGCCCGGTACAGGAAAACCGCTTCATCAATTCCAGCGAGTTGCAGTTCAGCCTCAATGGGGGCTCGGGGAATGTGGAGATATCATCCGTGTCGGGGGATATCATTATCGGGGAGAAGTGAGACCGATCAAGGGATAAACCGATAAAGGGATAAAGCGTAAGCAAACCAGACCAGAGCCAAGCCAGGCTCTGGTTTCTTTTTTAGAGCAGGAATTGGGCTACCCGGTCAATCAACCAGTACGATGCCGGTATCCCGATCACGTAGGCGGCCAGCATGTCCAGCCGCTGCGCCGTCACCAACTCCGCCACCCCGGTACGCTGTAAGCAGGCGCGCCGCATTCCCCACAGCAGCATTACCACAGCCAGGATGAAGGCGATCTGTCCGGCTTCCACGCCCAGGTTGAAGAACAGCAGCGACACCAGGATCTCGCCCGGCACCAGGCCGATCTCGCCCAGGGCACTGGCAAAGCCCAGCCCATGCAGCAGTCCGAAGCTTAACGATACGATGAGTGGATAGCGGTATGTGAGGCTGTTCTGGTGGTCACGGCTGATCTCATGGGCGAGGAACACGATCGACAGTGCTATTGCTGCTTCGACCGGCACAATGGGAATGCTGATGAAACCCAGGGCGGACATCGTCAGCGTGATGGAATGGGCAATAGTGAACCCGGTGACGGTCCACAGGATGCGTCTCAGGGTCCTGGCGATCACCAGCAGGCCCAGCACGAACAGCAGGTGATCCAGGCCACCAATGATGTGCTCGATGCCCAGCAGCAGGTATTCCCGGGCCACGTTGCCAGCCGTCGGCTCCAGCGGCACTTCCCAGGACCCGCTGGTGGGCGTCAGCATGGCGGTCAGGGTAGCGCCGTCAGTGCCGGCATACCGGTAAAAGGTCGCCAGCGACGGGTTGAAATAGGGGTAATCCAGCGCCAGTGACTTGCCATACAGGCTTTCACCGCAAAGCACCCGGCCGCTGCTCAGCCCAATCCCGGCATCGCTGTTCTGCACCGCGCAACCTGCGGGCCAGACCACTGACGGCTGGTTGCCTGCCTCCACGGTGTCGGGCGCACGGATCGTGAACTGCATGACACCCGGCAACTGTTCCCGGATGTCGACCACCACCGGGCGGGCATCATGGGCAAAGGCACCGGCACTGGCCAGCACCAGCCAAACTGCATAAGCGACCCAACGATGTTGATTCAGAAATTTCATCATCTGTTCCGGTTAACCTTCCTTGCTCCTTGCTCCTTGTCTCTTGTCTCTTGTCTCTTGTCTCTTGTCGGATGGCGGCGCCAAAGCGCCTTATCCGACCTACAGGTCCACCTGCACTTCGTATTGATCGATCACCTGCTGTTCGGCGTCACGACGGCTCTCGAGGACGGCCTCATAGCGCCAGTCGTCCATGACCCGCTCACGAATACTGTCGAGGTCGGGAAGATAGGGTTCGCTGCGCTGACGCAGCATGACCAGGTGCCAGCCGTAGCGGGACTCGAACGGGCCGTACCAGCTCGCGTTCGAGGGCTCAACGGCATCCAGGGCATCGACAAATGCCGGCGTGAAATTGTTCACCACGAAATCCCGTGTCCGTTCGACATAGTTCTGCAGGAAGGGATAGCGGTCGCCGAAACCGGATGCGTCATTGAACCCGGCTTCGGCCAGCTGCGGCGTACCAAGCAGGTTTGCCGCATCCTGCCTGGCCTGTTCAGGTCCGCGCTCATCGGCGTCGAAGAAGATGTGCGTGAAGGTATAGACGGCGTCCACCCGGTAGTCGTCGCGATGCACGTTGTACCAGGCTGTGATTACTTCTTCATCCGGCACCAGTGCCTGGTTGACCATGTTTTCGAGCAGGAACTCGACCTTCTGTACGAGGCGCTGGCGAATGATATAGTCCCCCTGGTCCATGCCCATCGCCAGGGCCTCCCGGTGCAGGGCCTCTTCCCGCACAAAATCGGCGACCAGTCGTTCGCGTTCAGCTTCGCTCATGGCATCGAGCTGTTCACTGAAAATATCGGGCCTGAAAGCCTGGGCGCGGTACTGCATGAAGTTGAGCAGCGCCGTGCGATCGACCACGATAGCCATACCGTCGCTGGCGGTTTCCAGTTCAGCCTCGTCGCTTATCTGGTACGCCGCGAATATCAGCACACCGGCCGCCAGGAAATGCAGTAGTGGTTGTTGCAGCAGGGAGTTCATGGATGGAATGCGTTTCCTGATTTTTTAACAATGATTAACAGCCGGCCTTGCCTTCCACCGCGGGGCATCTGGTACCCTGTGGTGCAGGGAAAAAGGCAATATAAGAAAAAAGGCCGCAAAAACAAAGAAGCCTCGCCCGAATGCCGTTAAAAATGTCGTTGATGCAAATTTCTGACCCGGGGGAAAGCCCATGATCACCCGCCTGAATATCGCCAGGGCACTGCTTGTCTTCGGTTTCCTGTATGGCATGACCAGCCTGTTTGCCACCTTTACCCATATCGGCGACCCCGCCTACCTGGTGCAGGAAAGCTTCGGCGGCGGCCAGGCCCATTCCTGGTATCACGCCCTGCGCGAAGCCTTCGGGGATATCGCCACGCTGGTCGTGGTCCTGTTCCTGTTCTTTGCCGACGCCCGGGTGCGCCAGCCCGTTACCTGGTGGATATGCCTGGTCCTGCAGCTGGGCTATTACCTCCCCTACTGGGCGGGCATGCCTTTCATGCAGGAACTGGCGGCACCCAGCCTGCAAGCGGAACTCAACCACATCATCCAGGCGGCCTTTGCCATGGCAGGATTGTTCTGCGCCCGCCGGGACTTCTTCCAGGCCGGGGCGACCAACCTGTGAAGTGACGGCAGCCCCATGTACCTGAAACTGCTGAAAGATAACGTCACCGAGGGCATCCTGCATGTGCATATGCCAGACGGTACCGTTCATACATTCGGCGACCATGGCATCGAAGTTCACTGGTATATCCGGCGCGAGGAAGCCATTCGTCGTGTGGCCAGGGACTGGGAATTCGAACTCGGACAGACCTACATGGAAGGCGGCTGGGACACAGGCGACAGCGACCTGCGTGAATTGCTCGGCATCCTGCGCACCAATTTCAGCACCAGGCAGGTAGCGGGCTGGGCCAAACCGCTGGTAAAACTGCTCGGCCAGTACAACAAGATCGCTCGCAGCTATCACCACATCGCCCACCACTACGACACCGAGGAAAGCATATTCCGCCGCTTTCTCGATAAGGAGATGTACTACTCCTGCGCCTACTTCAAGTCGCCCGGGGATACCCTGGAGCAGGCTCAGCAGAACAAGGCCGAGCTCATCGCCCGCAAGCTGCTGCTGCAGCCGGGCATGACGGTGCTGGATATCGGCTGCGGCTGGGGGAGCCTGGCCTTTCATCTCGCGCAGCACCATGGCGTGCGGGTCACCGGCATCACACTATCCAATGAACAGTTGCGCGTTGCCCGCCAGGAAGCTGCAGCACGGGGGCTGGAACAACAATGTGAATTCCTGCTCGCGGACTACCGAGAGCACGAGGCCAGTTATGACCGAGTGGTGAGCGTGGGCATGCTCGAGCATGTGGGTGTGGAAAACTTCACCGAGTATTTTGCCCGCGTGAATAGCATGCTGGCCGATGACGGCGTGGCCCTCATCCACACCATCGCCAACAAGGCCCTGTCCATGGAAACCAACCCCTGGATCACCCGTTACATCTTTCCGGGCGGCCGCATACCGTCGATTTCGGAAACCGTGACCGGCGTCGAAACCAGCCGGCTGATGCTGACCGACATGGAAGTGTGGCGCATGCATTATGCCTGGACCCTGCGGGAGTGGTTGCGTCGTTTTCGTACACACCGTTCGGACATCCTCGCGGTTCGCGACGAGGTGTTTTACCGTATGTGGGAGTTTTATCTTGCCGTGTGCGACATGAGTTTCGAATTCGCGCACCTTGTGGTGGTTCAGTGCCAGCTGGCGAAAAAGCACGGGGTGGTGCCCGTCACGCGTGACTACCTATACCGTTAGTCGAACCAAGTACACGCTTTACAACCCCCCCGGGCATGGAATTCTTGTCACGCAAGCACAGACTTTCCCCCTAGCGGAGTATGCCATCATGAAATGCCCCAAATGCCACGGTGAACTGGCCGAACAGACTTTCCTGACCCAGTCGGGTGAGGTTGTCATCGACAAGTGCAAACGTTGTGCCGGAATCTGGTTCGACAAGGGTGAAGCAGAACTGTTGCGTGATGACTGGACTTCTGTCTCGGTCGATGATGGTGATCAATTCCTGGGCATGATCTACAACGAAATCCGCAATATCGACTGCCCGCGCTGCCAGCAGCCGATGAAATCCATCAACGATCCCAAGCAGACCCATATCCTTTACGAAATCTGCCCGGAGCACGGCTTCTTCATGGATGCCGGGGAGTTTTCCGACTTTCGCAAGCTGTCTGTCAAGGAAGCCTTCGACTACATTCTGGACATGTACCGCAAGGATCATCCGGACGACACGTTTTAAGCGGCTCCCGCCCCGCCTGCCAGACTTCCATTTTCATCCCGGGTAGGGGATTATTGTCCCCCGGCAAGCACGTGCCGGCAGGATGACAACATTTCACTAATTGAATAAATCCTCAATAAAGACTGATATTTACCAAACTCCCGGAGTAAGAACCATGACCAACTCGACTAATCCATTTCCCCTGCCCACGGAAATTGGCAGTGTGCCCGGCGCGGAGAACTGGGCTGACATGTATGCCTATTTCACGCGTGTGCAACCCGAGGATGATGGTCGTTTCTGGTTCTACAATTCCATGCATTTTCCCGAGCCCATGTCGGCCTTCGACATGATCACCGCGGAAGCGGCCTACCATGCCATGGGTGCCTACGTCTCCCGTGTATTCACCTTCCCGACCGCCAAGGGCATCGACTACCGCTGCATCAACGGGCGCATCTACATCACCGCCAACACGGTGACCGACCCCGCCGAAATCGAGAAGCGCCTGACCCTGTTCCAGGAACGCGCCGGTCATTACTACGAGAACTGGGACGACATATACGGCCAATGGGAAAAGCGCATGGGCCAGCTCATCAAGGACATGACCGCCATAAAGATTCCCGCGCTCGATGACATCGAAGATGAGGCGGTCGTAAAAGAAGCCCGGGGAATCACCCAGAATCACTATGTCCGTGAGGCCTTCCACCGGGTGATGGATAACTACTCCATCATGTGGCAGCACCATTTCGAAATGCTGATGCTGGGTTACGGCGCTTACGTGGTGTTCTTCCAGTTCTGCAAGCAGGCCTTCCCGGAAATCACCGACCAGACTGTGGCGCGCATGGTGGCCGGCATCGATGTACTCATGTTCAGGCCCGACGACGAACTGAAAAAACTCGCGAAACTGGCCGTTGAGCTCGGTCTCGACGACATCTTTACCGACGACGGCAACCCGGACGTCATCCTGCCCGCAATCAAGGCGAAAGGGGATGCCGGCAAGCAATGGCTGGATGCTCTCGCGGAATCCCGCGACCCGTGGTTCAATATCTCCACCGGCGACGGCTTCTATCACTGGGAGCGCAGCTGGAATGACGACCTGTCGGTACCCCTGTCAGCCCTGCCCCACTATATCGAACTGGTCAGGCAGGGTAATTCCCTGGACCGCCCGACGGAGCAACTGCGCGTGGAGCGCGAGCGCATCATTAAAGAATATCGCGACCTGCTCGGCTCTGATGACGAAAGGACCGCATTCGACCAGATGCTGGCCATCTGCCACCTGGTGTTCCCCTATGTGGAGGATCACAAGTTTTACTGCGAACACTGGCTGACCACGGTGTTCTTCAACAAGATCCGCGAATTTGGCAAGCTGCTGCAGAGCCAGGGCGTCATCGAGGACGCCAATGACATCTTCCACATGCATCATACCGAGGTGAACCTGACCCTGGGCAATGTCATGAATGCCTGGGCAGCCGGCTCCGAACCAGTCAACAAAGGCTACTGGCCGCCGATCATCGCCGAACGCCGGCGCATGATCGAGGTCCTGAAGACCTGGGCGGCACCACCCGCCATCGGTCCCATGCCGGACAACATCGAGGATCCCGCCCTGCAGATGCTGTGGGGTATCACCACGGAAACCCTGCACAGCTGGGCCGCACCCAGCGTGGAAAACGCCAATGAGCTGAAGGGGTATGCCGCCTCGCCGGGGGTGGTGGAAGGCGTTGCCAAGGTACTGCGTTCCATCAATGATTTCGGCGAGATCAAGGAAGGCGACATACTCGTGGCGCCGATCACTCACCCAAGCTGGAGTCCGCTGTTTAGCAAGATCAGTGCAGCGGTGTCCGATATTGGCGGCACCATGTCACATATGGCCATCGTGGCGCGCGAATACGGCATGCCGGCGGTAGTCGGCACCGGTGAAGCGACCAAGCGCATCCAGAACGGGCAGCGGCTGAGGGTTGATGGGGATCGGGGAGTTGTAACCATACTCGAATAAGAACCGATAAAGGGATGAAACGATAAAGGGATAAAACAAATACCTTGAATAGCAGTTAGCAATGAATTCCGATAAAAACATTCTCTGGTTCAAAGACATCAGCCTTTCTGACCGCCTGCGTGTCGGCGGCAAGGGCGGCAGTCTCGGTGAACTCACACGTGCCCGCATCCCGGTGCCTGACGGTTTCGTGATCACCACCAATGCATTCCAGGCATTCCTGGATTTGCTCGACGCCGAACACGGTATTCGCGGCAGGATCGCCGCCCTTGATCCCGCGGACATGCCCACCCTGAATTCCGTCACGGCCGGCATGCGTTCCCTGGTGGAGCAGTCTCCCCTGCCGGATGGCCTGGTCGCGGAAATCAGATCTGCCTGCACGACACTGGGCCATGACATGCCGGTAGCGGTGCGCTCGAGCGCCACCAGCGAGGACAGTGAAGAAGCCAGTTTCGCCGGGCTTCAGGACACCTACCTGTGGCAGAAGGGTGAAGCGCAGGTGCTCGACTCCGTACGCAAATGCTGGGCGAGCCTGTACAACCCGGAATCAGTCGCATACAGGCTGCGCCTGGGCCTGCCGGAGGCACAGCTCGCCATGGCGGTGGTGGTACAGACCATGGCCAATTCGCGCTGCTCCGGCGTCATGTTCACACGCAGCCCGACCACCGGCGACCGCTCCGTCATTACCATCGAGGGCAGCTGGGGACTGGGCTCCAGCATCGTGAGCGGTGAAGTAACGCCGGACAAATTCGTGGTGAACAAGGTCACCGGTGAAATCTGCGGCCGCGATATCGCCAGCAAGCACATTGCCCACCTGCCTGACGAGCACGGCGGCATAATGGAAATGCCGGTCGCCGCAGACCAGCAGGATGTGACCTGCCTGTCGGACCAGGACATCCGTGAGCTGGCCGGCATCGCACGCCGGGTTGAAAAACATTACGGCATTCCGCAGGACATCGAATGGGCCATCGACCAGGAAGGCAGCATTCTCCTTCTGCAAAGCCGGCCTGAAACTGTCTGGGCGGCTAAGGACAAGACCCCGGTGGCCAAGCCCACCGAAAAAGCCTTCGGGCATATCTTCAACGTGCTTGGGGGGCAGCGAAAATGAGCCTTTCCCACCAGGACGTGCAGGACATCCTGAGGATTCTCGAGGATACACAGTACAACGAACTGACACTCGAAACCGACAATTTCACCCTGACTCTGAAAAGGGATGAAGGCGGGTGGACGCAGGAAACCAAAACAGTCCCAAGTCCCAGGTCCCAAGTCGCAAGTGTTGCTTCGACAGAAACAAAAGCTGCAATTGAGGAACCTGCTCCGAGTGAAGAAGGGTTGCTGGATATTCGCGCGCCAATGGTCGGTACGTTTTATCGTTCGCCCAAACCCGGCGCCGACCCGTTCGTCGACACAGGTGCGAAAGTCAGCGAGAACAGCGTCATCGGCATCATCGAGGTGATGAAGCTCATGAATTCGATTCCGGCCGGAACCAGCGGCGAGATCGTCGAGATCCATGTTGCCGACGCGCAGTTTGTCGAAAAAGGCCAGTTGCTGATGCGGGCCAGGCCGCACTGAATTGATGACCATCCATCGACTGCTGATCGCCAATCGAGGCGAAATCGCCGCCCGCATCATCCGCACCTGTGAAGCGCTGGGCATCGAAACCGTGCTGGCAGCCTCCGAAGCAGATCTCGACAGCATACCGGCACGCCTGGCGACAACCGTCATCTGCATTGGCCCGCCCCCCTCGCCGCGCAGCTACCTTTCTGTGGATGCCGTCATCCAGGCAGCCATCCAGACCCGGGCTGACGCCATACACCCCGGCTATGGATTCCTGTCCGAAAACGCCGCCCTGGCCAGCGCCTGCGAGAAAAACCAGATCATCTTCATCGGGCCCACCATCGGGCAACTGCAGGCCATCGGCGACAAGCTCAAGGCCCGGGACAATGCCGTGGCGGCAAAGCTTCCGGTAGTGCCGGGCGGTCCGGTAGAGTCCGTTGCCGAGGCGCAGGCCCAGGCAAAAGCCATTGGTTATCCCGTGCTGATCAAGGCGGTCAGCGGCGGCGGCGGCCGCGGCATGAAAATCGTGGAAAGCGATACAGCACTCGCCCAGGCCATGACGCTGGCACAGGCTGAAGCCGAAAATGCTTTTGGCGACAGCCGCGTCTATCTGGAATGCTACGTAGCCTCCGGGCGGCATGTGGAAGTCCAGGTGCTCGGCGACGGCAAAGATGTCATACACCTCGGCACCCGCGATTGCTCCATCCAGCGGCGTTACCAGAAACTGGTGGAAGAAGCGCCTGCTCCCGCGCTTTCTCCCGGACTGAGAAGTGCCATGGAAGCCGCTGCCGTGACTTTCGGCAAGCACCTGGCTTACCGTGGCGCCGGTACGGTCGAATTCCTGGTCGACGCTGCCCGCGGCAGTTTCTATTTCCTGGAAATGAATGCCCGCATCCAGGTTGAGCACCCCGTGACCGAAGCCATTACCGGCATCGACCTGGTGGCACAACAGATTCGTGTTGCCGAAGGCCGGCCACTGGGGCTGAGCCAGGACGATATCCGTTTTCATGGCCATGCCATCGAATGCCGCCTCAATGCCGAGGATTGCGCCAACGATTTCCAGCCCAGCCCGGGCATGGTGACGCGGGCAGTCTTTCCCGCCGGGGCAGGCATTCGCATGGACAGTCATATCGAAACCGGCATAACCATCCCGCCCTTCTACGATTCCCTGCTTGGCAAACTGATCGTGTGGGGGAAGGACAGGCGCGAAGCAGTGGAACGCCTGCAACACGCCTTGTCGCATTGCCGGATCAACGGGGTAGCCAGCAATATCGTATTGCATCGACACATCCTCGATGACCCGGCGTTTCAAACGGGTGGCGTGGACAC
>Ga0181589_10001681_pt1 | contig 17285 bp, 11 predicted proteins | sample 071ome_25_FD_132444 | JGI IMG/M metagenome (GOLD analysis project Ga0181589, IMG submission 132444) | Coastal salt marsh microbial communities from the Groves Creek Marsh, Skidaway Island, Georgia - 071410BT metaG (megahit assembly) | ecosystem: Environmental > Aquatic > Marine > Intertidal...
AGAAATTGTAGACCGTCTAGATGGTAATAACCTTCACTTCTCTCCCCTTAATCTTGGTGAGGGTGATTATTCACTCGAAGTTGAAGGGGTAACTGGGTGGTCCAGCCCCTTTAGAGTTGTGGCAAGTATCTTACGATAAGCACTTCTTAGTTTTTTAATAAAAAAGGGAAAGAAAATGAACTTACTCGTTGGTGGGAAGGAGCAGTGTTCCTTGTCTGAGTTAGAAAAAACATATGAAGAGAAGAAGTCCAAGTATCAAAATGAGCTAAAGCATACTTCCGCCAAACCAAGAATTCGCCTCCTTGAGGCTAAAATTCAGCAATTGGATACCTTGTATAGGGCAACCAGGGAGAAGATTGAATTGAATTGCGATGAACCAGAAGTGGTTCCCTCAAGTGCGGTAGAGCCCCAGACGGGTGAATCGACGGATGAAGAAGCCTCTGATGTGGCCAATAAATCTGTCGGTTCCCCGTCCATGGGGAATGCATTTCCGATTTGCTTGATTAATGGTGAATTGAGGGAAGTATCCTTCCTGGAAACCAGCAAAGTAATCGTTGACGAAGAAGAAGTAGATCTGGAACAAGATGGTTCCCTTAGTATTTTGCCAGGGAATCGAAAAATTAAAATCCTACACCCATTTTTTGAGCCATGGGAAACTGAGCTAGGTGTGCTGGGGGGGAAATCATTCCCATTAATTATTAATATGATTCCTCTGAGTTGCGATTTAACATTGAAGGTTTTTCCATCAGTAGATTTTCGACTTTTTTTGAATGAGTTGGAAACTCCACGCAAATTCGGGGAAACTTATAAAATTCCTCTCGGTGAATTGATCAGCGTTAGGTTAGTAGCTCGTGGATATGAGGAAGTCCAATTTACTGTTTGTTATGATCAGGTTGGGGCGGATGAGAAGTCTCTAAGCCTTTGCCCATTGCTGGAAAATACAGATCTTGTGAGTGGTGAACTTCCATTAACTTTATCCCATATGAAGACTGGGGTAAGCGTACATCTCAGACGTGGAAGTAACTTTGTCTTTGGAAGGGCAGAAAGTTGTGATGTAAAACTTTCAAAGGGGATAGAGGAATTTCATTCGCACCAAGAGTTGTTTATTAGCAGGAATCATTTTTCTGTAACCTCAAGGAATGGGAGAGTATTCCTTCAGGACCACTCGGCAAACGGTACCAAAGTAAACGCGAAAAAAATTACTGAAGAAATCGAACTACCTATCGGTCAAAGCACGGAAGTCGAAGTTTTCTGGCCAGGGAAAAAAGGGCATGCCGTGAGGAGAGAGCTTTTTGTTCATGGCACTGATTATGATGAGTCTGTGAGTCAAAAAATAGAGGCCAAGTTCATAGCTGTTTATCAACTGGCAGGTAGTCAGAGAAAAATCTCTCACCTTTTGTTTTTCGAAAACGGTTTGAGAGAGAGACAATCACCAAAGACTGTTTTACCTTGGGTTATTTCGGTTACAAAGGCCCTTGGTGCAGAATCTGAAGAAATTATCGATGAGGCCAGAATGTGGGCAGCCTGTTAACCTTTTAACAAAGAAAAAAATGACAAGTATCAAAAAAAATAAAACTATATTAAAACATCTCCAAACAATAAAAGAATGGTACTGGGATAAAGGAGTTCAACGGGTTGGAGAGTTCAAGCTGGATCATCACCAATGGGTAGGGAGACTTTACGCTGCATGTAATAATATGGAGCTCTTAGTTGATGGTGAATGTAATCGGCCGACATCCGCTATATGGGGACCTTCGCAGACTGGGAAATCAACTCTTGTGGCTGGTTATATTGACGGGAGGAAGAAAGATTTTCTGCATCATGAAAATGCCCTCTTTTGGGAGAACGGAAGCCGAGCGTTTTTCTCCATGCCAAGAGGTATGGAAGTTCCGGAATGTTCTGCGGATCTTACTGTTTTAAATCCTTACAACGGTGGTATGGATGCAACTGCTTGCATAACCCGATTTACTGCTGGAACTCTGGAAAAAGGAGGCTCTCATACGGAGACTTTTATTCCGGACGCTAGATTTCCAGCGGAATTACGATTTTCTGGAAGCTCTGAAATTATGCTTAGCTTAGCACGCGGCTATGAGGGCCAGTGTGTCCGAAGATGTTCGGACCGCTATTGGACACTGGATAGCCTCCGGGATTTACTAAGTCGAATGGGGGCAACAAATGCTTCTGAAGGGAAAAATCAAACGGCCGACAGAGCAGTTTTTGAGGAAGCAATCTCGTTATGTGATGTTTTGGAGGATTTAGCTTTTTCTGGTTTACCTCGCTATCGTGGACTTTCTCCCAAACTGGATAATTCTGAAAATTTAAGAAAGATAATTTTGTCTGCGGGTGGGCTCGTCTCTAACCAGAGTCTACTAAAGAAATTACGTGATGAGATCTTGTGGGATGGAGAGGAAACAATCAGTTTTTTCTATGAGAAACTTATTAAAAAGTCTGAGGAATTAAAAAGTCTTTGTAACGGAAAAAAGATCTACTGTTCATTGGAAGTGGCATCATGTTTTTTAGATATGGACGGCTATGCAATGATTTCAGGCAGGACAGACAGATCTTTGAAGCCAGGTACAAAAGAAGAAAGGATCAACCGGATTGTAAACCAAATGAAGATTCTAGAATCAGGTAATTCATTATTTGTTGGCTCAAATTTAAATGAATCTAATACCAATACATTTCTAAAATCCGCGGAGGATTTTGGAATTATTCAAGGTCTGATTCAAGAAGTGGTTCTTGGTCTAAATCTGAGCAACATAGAAGAATCGCCATTTAGAAGCTACCTTGAGTTTAATGACCTGCTGGACTTCCCCGGAGTTGAGCGAGGTGGACAGTCATCCAATGCGGCTAAGATTGACCTCAGACATGAGGAGCAGAGTGATTCGACAGGACTGCCTTGGAAAGAGCTTTTCTCCAAAGTTCTTAAACGAGGCAAAACAGCCAGCTTGTTTCAGGGTTATGCCAAAAAAATGTCGATAGATGCAGTTTCAATTTTTCAGGACTTGGATAACGATAAACCAAATGCACAGGACTTAATTTGCGGAGTCGAGACATTATGGCGTACGATCGACCCAATGTTCTTACCAGGCCAGGGTGAGTGTCCACTTCCCTTAAACTGCGTAATGACTTGGTGGGCAAAAATGTTAAATGAATCCCCCCTTAGCAGTTCGACGATTCTGGGTAAGAACCAGTCCAAATATGAACAACTTGGAATGATTGCAGACCCGGAGGTTTCTAATCTTTTTGCAATTAATGATTTCTCGCTGCCACGAGGAAATCTTTCCCGAGATACCCAAAAAATTCTAAGCGACTTGGTGAAAATAATTAAAACCGAGAATGAATTCCTTAAACTTTTTAATACGGATCAAAGTTCATCATCTTTCGATCAAATGATTGGGTCGCCAGATGGTGGGATGGACTTCTTTTTTAAGGCTCTTATCTCGCAATTAAGTAGCAGTAAAAAGAAAAATATTTTTCTTCAAGAAAGAGCGGAGGGGGCATGTCAGGTCTTAGAGGACTTACTTAATAGTGGTGGGTTGATACCTAATAAAAAGTCTCAGGAAAAACAAAGAGTGGGTGCATTAAAGAAGCTAGGTAAATTAGTTGATGCAAAGGTAGAAGGAGGCTCGACGGACATGGCTATTGAAGCGGAATATGCACTCAAAAGAATGTTTAATTTTGATGCTAGTGATATCGAAGCATTTCCGTCCAAAGAGGATGAGTTAAACCCCTCCTACCTAAGAGCACAATTTCATCGAAAAGTTTTAATTTCGGATGAATGGAACCATTCATTGAGCGGCCTAGGCTTTGATTCACGGGAGCAGTTCGAAGAATGCTGGGAGGCACTTTGTTTGTCTATCGAACCAAGCTTGAAAGAAATGTCTGATTGGTTGCGTAGAATGGTTAAACAAAGAAACCAATTTAAACTTATGGATAATCGAAAATTTTTAGCCGTTAAAATGTCTAATCAATTCATTCCCAATGCCTCTCTGGATGCTAAGGTTTTGAATAGGAACGATAACGAAACCCCATCAACTAATGCATTTGTGAATGGATTTCGAAATCGCTTGAAGGAATTTATTGGCGTCACCTTGTCGCCCAATGGCAGACCAGAACAAGTTGGGGATTCTCGGATTTTGGAAATTAAAAAGTCCTGTATCGAAGACCTTAAAATGGAGAATTAAAAAATGAACCAAGTTGCCTCAAAGAAAATAGTAAAAGTGTTTCCGAATTCTGGTCACCAGTATGAGAGCATACCATTAGATGAATTGCTCCCAGAATGGACTCCGGAAAAAATTGATCGTTTTGTATCAGAAAATCAAAAAGAGTGGAGTGCCTGGGATTCTTTCACGCCATGGGTAATGTATCGGTATGAATCCAGGGAATGGGAAGCAGGCGGACCTCTTCTCCGGCTGGCCATTGAGACTAACTTGGGCTCTCCATCCAATGGGATCTTATTTGATGTCGAACAACTTGAAAAATCCAAGGATGGTGCAATCGAAGAGACTGAAAACCCTTACGCCAGTTTTGATGAAGCAAATATCGAGGAAGACTACGGGGTTGACCGATGCATACCCCTCACTTTCTTGCCAAATTGTGAGGAAATGGAGATTGAGGTATCCATTACAATTCATTGGATTAGAGCAACAGGTTCGGATCCAGTCGATGTAGACTTGATTGTTGATTTAGGAAATACTAGAACGGTGGCCCTTCTACTGGAGCGCCCTGGTAGAGAGGCGATTCCATTCGGGCATAGGGTTCAACCTGTAAGATTTATGGCACCGGGAGAATCTTTCCATGTGCAGAATTTCAATGGCTCCGGAATTGCCTTTGATGATTTATCCATCATCGATTCTTGGTTTGTTCTCAAACGTTCAAATTTTTCCGATTTGGAACCTCCCTATGGCGATGGGAAAATACTTAAAGTGGTTAAAGAATGTGGGAGCGATGAAAAAGGAAATCCGAGTTCTCGCCGTAAAGTAATGAAGTATTTAGCTAATAGCTTTATCGAGATGTCACCCGCCGTAATTGGAGGCGGTAATCGAGCAGGGGGAGCAAGAGAATCTTTAGCCCAGGCATCTCTTGAAGAAGATGCTAGATTTACTATGGGTTCTCCTAAAAGATACTCCTGGGACGATAGGATTGTTGGGGCATCAGGTTCAAGCTACTGGTCGCAAATTCCCAAGACGAGTAATACCAATATAGAAAGACCCTTCTATTTCGAAAAATTGAATGGAAGCTTTCGATTATTTATGGATCCAGAGGGGAGAGATTGGGAAGTTAAGGGCTTGCCGAGGGAGCAAGATTTACTAAATGCCCCTTTCAGGGAATCTCCTCCAAACTTTCCTCGCAGGGATTCAATTTGTTGGTTTGCACTAAGTATTCTTGAAACTGCCTACAGGCAGATGAATTCTCAAAATTATCTTGATGTAGCAAAGCGAAGGACTTTACCCAGGAGATTGTCCAAGGTTTCAGTTTTATACCCCACAGGTTGGACAAAGGTTGAGAAAGACGCTTATTTTGCCCAATGGAAAAGAGCCTTAAACCTATTTAGCTTAACTCATCTCCGTTGCAAAAATGAACCCATCATTGGGCTATCCCAGGAAAGTGTTGATATCGTCTTTGAGGAACGCGGATTGGATGAGTCGATGTGTGCACAATTACCAGTTGTTTACTCGGAGGTATGTTCTCTGGGAGGATGTGGTCAGGAATGGCTGAAACTTTACGGTGACGGTAAAAAGGTAAGAGTTATGAATATCGATATTGGTGGAGGGACCACCGATTATTCCATTATCGAATATCGTTTGGACGATAGCTACAGCAGAGTGCCTAACTTACGGCAAAATAGTAACGATTCCACATCAGCATTGATTGCTAAGTTACTTTACAAGGATGGAAAAAGTGTAGCTGGGGATTCTCTGGTTAAGAGAATCGTGGAGGAATCTCTTTTGCCTCTGTGGTTAGAATCTTCGAATAGTGATTTAGTAAATTTTACTGAGGAAGAGAAGAAATGGCTAAAGCAACTCTTTGCAGAGCCAGAGAGTATTGTTTTTGCAGATGTTGATGCACGACTGCCTGCAAAACTATCCCGTGTGGTCAGGCTTGTTTTTCTACCATTAGTTAATCACTTGCTCTCGGCACTTGGAAAAAAAGGCAGTGAGGAAAATCGTTTAGATGTTGAAGTTGGTAAACTGATTAATCTTGAAATCCTAAGTTCTCTTAATGAGACAATTGGAAAAGTTCTTTCACAAAAGATTCATGGCTATACAGGTGGTAAAATATTCTTTTCCAAGGACTCGGTTCTCCAGTTTGAAAAGACCCAAATTGAAAAACTAGTAGATGAAGTCTTCGCGGAGCTTCTTGATGATTTATTACAGGTCTTTAGGGATTTTCCCAGTGATCTGGTAATATTATCAGGAAAGCCTTCCGAGCTCTCAAGAATTCGGGAAAGAGTGCAACAAGGTCTACCATTATTACCACAGAGGATTATTCATCTGAGAGGTTATCAGGCTGGGGATTGGTACCCTTTTGCAGAAAAGGGGAAGGTAGCTGATGCCAAGACGGCTGCAGTTGTAGGTGCGGCATTACATCAAGATATTTTAAATGGAAATCTGCGTGGTTTTTCCCTCCGCGAAGAGCCTCATCTTCAACAAACTCCACATTATTGGGGTTGTATAAATTCTTCAACCGATGCGGATGATTTTTTCTCTAGCCTTATTTTTGATAAACGACAGCTAAATGTACAAAAATCATCAACTGTTGAAGTTGAACTACCCCTTGGGTGTATCATTGGAAGAAAATCTTTTCGACGGTCTAGAAGTAAACCTGAGCCGGTTTATGAGCTTTGTTATGATGGCGAGTTTGAGGATTTTTCTGTCCTACCAAAGCTCAAAGGAAAGCTGAAGTGGAGCATGAACGAAACGATGGGAGAGCACCTTGAGCTCTGCGATGTTTCGGAAGCAGGAGAAAATCTCGGTTTGGACTTAAGTAAGGTATTTCTCAAATTGAGAACCTTAGTTGAGGAAAGTCACTGGATGGACTCTCCAAAGTTAAAAATCGGTGGATTAGCCGCCTAAGGAAATAAAACTATGAAAAGTGAAATTTTAAGAAAATTAGAAAAGCCATATTTTTTGCTAAGAACACATGATCGGGTGGGGCATTTTATGCAGCATCAGATGGACCGAATGTTTTTTAAGGGAAAGAACGGCCTGGGCGCTTTTTTGCCACCTGCTAAATTAGTTGAGGTCGATGGGATTAAATCCGTTAAATATTCCTTAACGAAGATACAGGCTAAAACCCTTAGACCTTTGAAATTTATTCCGCTTCCGGAGCTTAAAAGCTTTCAACGGGCCGCCGAGGAATTTTTTTCACCCAAGGCAGATTTAACAAAGTATGAAACGGATCTGCGTCACTCATTTAAGCTGCCTGATCCGGAGCTTGAGCCTGAATCTTATTTTCTCTGGGGTACCAAGAGAAATCCTAAACTTTTAGTTTTGTGGGGAGTTGAAAAAGTGCCAGGCTCCTCCCTTCCTTTAGTTGGGAAAAGTCAATCAACTCAAAGTGTCTACTCCAAACTTTCTCAGAAAGTTGTTCGAAGAACCAAAGAGTGGCTAGGGACTACCTTGGCATGTTCAGTTTTAGGGATTCTTTCTATGGTTTTTGTCCTTGCTGAAGATACATCACCCCCGGAAATTGCTTCCGTTACAGCGATCAACGACGCAAATACAGTCAAAGTAGTATTCAATGAAGCTGTAAACTGTATGGAGCTTGGGGTGGAGTCATTTCGTTTGAGAAATACCGCTTATGTTTTGACTCCTAACGAAGTACCTGATGAACCCAATGCAGTTTCTCTTTCGCTTAATCAACCCCTTGAGGAACGAAAAGATTATTGCTTGGATTTTGGACTTTCTCAGAGGCCTATGGATCTTGCCGGAAACCCAATTGGAGAGGCAGAGATTCTCGAATCTGAAAGAGTTAGGTACTTCCGGTTTGAAGACCAATGCGCCCCATTAATTACGGAAATTGAGCCTTTACCACCAAGCTCTTTGATTGTTCGAGTGAACGAGCCTGTTTCTCTTAGGTCTGTTCTCCGACCATCTACCTTCCGCTTATCTAACTTTGCACTGGTAGATTCTAGGATCGATGAGGAGAGTCATGGTCGAGAAATTACTTTAGAATTTGATGAGACCTTGGTGAATAATGGATCTTATGTGCTGGAGGTAAATGGTTTGGAAGATGATTCAGAGTATAGAAACCAACTAAATGAAAAGTTTGAATTCAGGTATGTGGATTCTTTTGGCCCAGATTTAGTTAAAACAATCCAGGGGCGAAATCAGTCTGAGATTGTTCTTCATTTTGACGAATGTCTTGAACCTATTTCATCTCTTGATATTGCGAACTATCAAATTGATGGGGGGGCACAAATCTTACATGTTGTTCCATATAAACCGTACCAAGATGCACAATGGGGAGATGGGGCATTCTCAGCTGTCCGCTTGGTCACTACTCCACTAATTCCGCTGCAACAATATTTGGTGGAAGTTTCTTCCATCGGAGACCGAATGGATCCGGTTAATCTATCAAGCACTCGAAAAGTAGAGTATTCTTTCTCTGGTAATCCAGACCGATCACCTCCATTTGTGGTGAAGGCGAAAGGTGCCGGGAATGAATTACAGGTAGATTTCTCAGAGATCTTGGAACACGCAAAATTAAAAAAATCTGACTTGAAGTTATTGGACCTTCGAACAAATAGACAAATTGAAGTCGGATCAATCGATTTGGAGGTTGTTGATGACTTCTCCCGAGCAACCTTAAAACTTGCATCTCAACAATATCCTGGGCGTGTCTATGGTATCTACATAGAAAATTGTTCCGACAGTTCAGGAAATGCTGCACATCTGGAACATACTTTTAAGGCAAGGGGAATCTTTCGTGAGCCAATACCCTTGAAGGTCGAAGGAAATACTTTTGCAGGCGAATCAGTTATTAACTTTTCATTGCCAAATGGAGTTAAATGGGACAGCTCCGCTGCTTCAAAAATAGAAGCCTATGGCGTTTCGATACAAGATTCTGAGGCATTGGAAGTTCAAGGCCTTAAATATGAGCTAACAGATCGAGGAGCATTCATTAAACTCAACCTTAAGAATCCCATCGATTGTGGTAATTATGAGTTTTATTTGGAGGGTGTTATGCTGGCTGATGGTTCAGTTGTAGACCGTCCTTATCACGCAAGAATACAGGTGGGTTCTTAAAACGATCAATGTAATGTCAGAAGAAATCTCAGCTAAAAAAAAATTTGAAATTGCTATTCTCGAATCACCGATGCCACTTACTAGCCTAGAATATAAGCTGCTAGCCCAAAGATATGGTTTGTTTTCAGAAAAAGATGGAAAGGCGGTTACATCTATGGATTGTGAGGAATCAGGGAAAATTCTTGAAAGTGCTTTAATAAAGTGTCTGCACTCGCCAATCAAAACACTCATTAAAGAATCAAACAACAGGGTGAAAAGATATTTTCGTTACGAAGAAAAAGATGGAAAGGCAGATTTAGAATTAGCGTGTATTATGCTAAGGAGGGCTGATTTTTTAAACGACTGTAGGATTGCGTTCGGCATTAAGTGTAAGTGAGTTTTAAATATTTGTTTTTTGGGGGAATCTTACTTTCCGTTATCTCTTGTTCATCCCTTTTTGCTGGGAACTCTGAAAGGTATTACCAAGAGAAATTAGCCAAAAAACTTTTGGCCCAGCAGGAAGTGGTAATGCCTGATGGGACTAGATGCGACCTAGTCACGGAGACTCATGCAATTGAAGTGGATTTTGCCCGAAAGTGGGCAGAAGCAATTGGGCAATCGCTCAATTACGGCCGAATGACAGGGAAGAGTGCTGCAATCGTATTGATTATGGAAAAAGACGGGGATAGCCGACATTTGATAAGAGTAAAAAGTATCATTAGAACTTTCAGACTGCCACTGGACTTATTTGTAGTCCGTATGGATGCAAGCTTTGCGAAGGGTTAATATCTTAAGTTTCGGTTTACAGATGATATCAATCCCGATTTCTGAGCCAGATTGTTGAAACTTATCTAAAAATCTGCATATCAATTTTGGCAAATTCAATGAAATCAATTTCGGGTGTTTTTATCAGGTATTCAGAAAAAGAAACGCTTCGCTGGGGTAATATAAAAAAGTAAAAATTAAGGGATTTATTACGGAACTTTTAAATTGCCACACAACAGATTTTTCTGATTCAACTTTATTATGATTTCTACTATTATTAATTCCATTATCTGGTGGGGTGGGTTAATCGCCTACTTTGTTTGGTATGATTCAGCAAACCCTGAAGCTGGTTTTTTCAGCTGCTTTGTTACCTCCACATTTTGGATTTTGGTGGTGGTACTTTCATTAATCCAATGGATCATTAAAAAGATTTTTTAGTCTTTTGAAAGTATTGAAAAGCTTCTGGTCAGTTGTTGACTGGCAAACTTACTTGGTTACTTTTCTTGCACTTACGGCAACTTACATTTGTAACAGGTTTAATATTAGTGCGGAGTTACCTTCTGGATTAATTGGAATAGCTATTATCTTCCCTATTGTTTTCTCGATCAATGCAGCCTACAAAAGGCGCGAGGATGTCCTTAAGTATTTCGCATCATTAAAAGCTCATGGAGTGAGCTTATGCTTTGCACACTCTCACTGGCGGGGTGCTGGCATGGAAGATAAAGTTCGTGCTAAAGTTTTGTTTTTATCACTACTTTCAAATACTAGAGAATATTTTATTTCCCAAGGTTCACAATGTGTGGCTATACGTGAAAAAATATACGAAGTATTCAGAGAAATTTCTATGTCTCATGAAAAATTAAGAGATGGAGGTTTATCCCCTACTGAAGTTTCAAGAGCCAACCAATATCTTCGAGCTATGATTATTGAATTTGAAAGTATGAACAATGTAAAGCTTTACCAAACACCCAAATCTTTGAGAGCGTACAGCCAAATTTTCTTGAACTTATTTCCTATTTTATATGCACCTTATTTCGCTCATATTTGTCAAGTTTCTCATGTCTTATCTGGTTATGTCGTAGCTTTTATTTACAGCGTGGTACTCGTTACTTTGGATAATATCCAGGAAGACTTAGAAGATCCATTTGATGGCGAAGGAGAAGATGATGTTGAACTCAGTGTTCAAGAGGACTTCGAAACTTTACTCTAAAGTTCGAATTTTGGTCTTATTGCGTAAATCAGGGAGGTATAATCATTCCTCTGCGATTACCACGACCGAATCATTTTCTTCCAACTTAAAAGTTTCGGATTTTAATGGGCTCAATTTTAGCTCGGGATTTGTATCTAAATTGTTTCGTAAAAGTACTCCTACGACTAACTCTCCCTTATCCAATCCATTGGCAATGATACTTCCAAATTTCACTTCTTTGGATAGGCAACTAAAATAGTCTGGTTTACGAAGATGGATTTCCGAACCCTCACTTGTCAATAATTGTTGAAATACACTCTTTAAGATGGGTTTTTCCAAGATTTGTGCGATGACTCGACTTATTAATTCTTGGCTCGCGATAAAGTCTTCCGAATTATTTGTTTTGGCAAGGTCACGGTTATTGGGATCTAAGAGTTCCGAGGCAATTCCAAAGCGATAGCCATCCTGATGACAAATGTTGCGAAGATGAACCAATGTAAGCAGGGTTAACGCATCTGCTTCCTGAGTATCCAAATTTTTGCGGTAACCTAGAACTACTACTTCATCTACATTTTCCCAATTTAAATTTGATAGAAATTCAAAGGATGATGTGTCGGCCACATTAACCTCAAGTTTTGCAGGAAATGTGGTTGAAGATATGTCAGAAGCTTTTTCCTCGGTAAATTCTTCATTAAAGAAGATTTGAACGCTGGATGCTGGATGTATTTGAGAGCCAATTTCATGGAGGAAAAACTTGCCTGCTTCATGCCAACCTAAGACAATTATCTTCCTCGGAACCAAGTTCGAACTAATTGAGTCATTTTGCAGTTCAATTCTTGGCCAATCTTTTTGATCTGCTTGTTTGAATGGTAAAATCAATGAGTCATCTTCAGCAATCAGGAGGATTTCTTCGTTCTCTTGAATGGAATGATCTAATTTCGAATTGATATGAACGAGTCTATTGCTATCGATAAATCCAATTACAGCTGCATTGGGCATCCCAAGTGCAAGTTCGCTTATAGTGTAACCTACAATTCCCTTGGATTTGTATGAGTAAATTTCACATCCATGAAATGAAAATAGCTCATCGTAAACGATACTTAGACCAGGTTCTCTAGCTACTTGAACTAATACCCGGGTTATGAATTCTCTAGAGCAAATTACATGTATATTTCCGGTTGATTCAATCGCTAAGGAATTATTCTTCTCAATCACCTCAGTCACAATTGGTACAGATTCCTTTTGCGACCTGAAGAATTTCTGCAAAGCCAGGGATCGTTTAAGTATTACTGAGTCTCCGTTTGCACGGTCATAGCATAAAATAAGGATAGATTTTGCCTTTTGAGGGGCAACGATGGAGAGGTCCTCAACTACGCTTGGGTTACCCGACCTACAATGAATTTTTTTTAGAATAACCTTTCCAATTCTAGGCCTCAGGTAGTCTTCCATATCTAATTTGTCTCGAGGAGAAAGAATGGCTATTGAGAAGTTTTTATGTTCTTCGTTGGCCAGCATTAATTCGTTGATCACTACATCAATTTTATCTGACCATCCTAAAATAACCGTATGAGAATTTTCCAAGACTTTAGATCTTCCTCTTCTTAGATCCATGATTTTATCTTGTACACCACTACCAATGACTCCGATCAAAGTACTGACGATGAAAAGTCCGAAAAATGTGACAATTAATAGAAGAATTCTAGCTGTCCAAATACTTTCGTCCACAATCGAACCTGGATCCATTGCAATATTTAGTATTTTCCAAAAAATTTCGGAGAAATTTGTGAAGGGAAATTGATCTGCAGGGTTTAAAATCACCAGGCAAATCGAAAAAAGGAAAAGAATAACAAAAGAGAGTATACTGAGCCAAGCGATCATGCTCGTTGTACCTCTAGCAACAGTAGAATCAAAGTAATATTGGATTTTCTCGAGTATTGAAGATTCTCTTTTCATAAGCTGTCGTGATAATATTTAGTTCAACACTGTTGGTGAATATTCGTTTATGTTTAAAAGCAGGCTTGAATAAATGTAATGATCCCATCTAGACCGCTTTGACAAAAAGCGAATAAAATACCGAACGAGAGCAGGTTTGCTCCTGGTAGAAAGAGCCATGCAAACAAAAACCCTGTTTCTTGCAAGTCAGTCTGACCTTTGTGAAGTTCATGTTTTGTAGAAATCAAGTGGTAGAAAATAGTAAATCCTAACAAAAGATTTCCTAACCAAATATTTGTCGCACCAAAAACTTCCATGATAAGAACTAAAGCAAAGCTGAATGTTGGGAAAAAATAAGGACTAATTACAATGAGCCAATTTGACCCACCACTGTAGGAAATTACTCCTCCCTGATTCTCGGTTGTTTGTATGCTTGAAACCGGGTGTAGGGTGATTAGGGCGAATAGTGCGTGGGTTAGTTCATGTTCAAGCGTACTTATCCAACCTTGACGCTTATTTCCCACAAAAATCCGTGATGTGGCCAGATACAAAAGTCCACCACCAAGTAGGTAAAATAGCCAGGGTCCTAAATCAAAGAATTGTAAGACGGCCTTACTAATGGGATAGATGCTGAGGAAACTAGCTAAGGCAATAGGCCACTTAAGTATATTAATTATAAAATCAATTAATTTAGTCACCGGCTAAAGCATTGAAAAGATAGGTTTGATGTTCAAGGTAATTTCTCCTTACATAAAATAACAGAACAAGGCTTTAATTTTATGGACCATAATAGTTGCATCGATTTATCCGCTGCGGAACTTTTTCTGCAAGATCCTAATCTGGTTAATTTGAGCTCTTACTCATCGATAGACCGTTTCGGAGCCAGGCATTTAGCTGAACATTTTCCCGAACCATTGTTACACTTGGGCATTTCCTCCATTGATTTGGCTTGTGCTTCTGAACTTAAAAAGTTCCAAGGGCGGGTTTCGCTACCCGATCTTACGGAATTGGACGAAGCAACCTCTGCCTGCCTGGCTTCTTTTGATCTCCCTGTGATCTGTAATCAAAAGGAAGCAGGTTTCATGATAGGACAAAAACTAGGGGTACTGGATCAGCAGATGGCTAGCAAATTGGTTTCTTTCGCTCGCAAGCAAAATGGTGGAATAATTCACACGGGTTGTTTTCTTGAAATCAATTCTTCTGCATGTAACGAAATTGTGGCAATTGAAAACATGGCTGTTCTTAGCCAAATTCGTAAGCTTAGTCCTGACTGTTCTTCCATACTTGGCAGAAAAAAAAGTATATCTTTCCTAAACTTGGAAGAGTTTAACTCCGCGGACGCAGGGAATTTCGCATCTGGAGGGTGCTTATCTTTAATCTTAAATTCATTAGAGCATATAGATTCATCAGATCTCGAAATTTTGATTTCAGGGAACATCAGCTTTCTAGGACTGGATGGCATAAAAAAATTAAACATAGATCAGGCCGAGGTCCTATCTAAAACCAAAAAATCATTATTTCTTTCTTTGAATGGTATAAAAGATTTGCCTTTGGATATTGCTGAACTCTTAGTCGATCTTGAAGGGGAGAGAGCTCTTTTAGGGGGAACAATTTCGCTTATGGGTCTATCCTCGATTACAGTTGAACTAGCAGAGGTCTTTTCCAATTACAACGGCACATTGCTTCGCCTAAGCCCAAAATCTGAAATGTGTGGTGAGGTGATTGCTGAGTTGAGTAAAAACAAGCAGATTAAATTTCTTTAGAATTAAGCCACTTCAAAGATACTTTCTTAAGCTTTTTTAGCTCTTCTTGGACAATTTCAGTTTTGTATAAGAAAACTGGTTTAGTGAACAAAAGATCTCTGGATATAAGAAAGGGTGCGACTGTATAACAAAATGGATCTCTTCGACCAGTCTTAATGATCGGCCCAGATAAGAATTTTGATTCTGATTTAAGCCCAAGTTTTTTCCATAAATTTCTATCAGAGCTTATGCTTAGTGATGATAATGTTGAAGATATATCTTTATTTTTATCTAAGTAAAAACAGTCACGAAGATCAACACTCTCGGATTTCACAGCACTACCTTCTATTTCAAATTCAATGAATAGATTGGGTAGAATGCGGGCAGGGCATGTTTCAATGATTTCTTGGTATGCACTCCGTTCTAGCTCATATATCTTAAATTTATGTGAGTCTTGGTTTGCGTTAGCGAACTGACTGACAGCAAGAAATGTATGTTCGGGTTGCAGGTTGGCAAGCGTATCATATTTCCATGAACTAAAGTACAAACCCTTGGTGGAACTAAAATGTAGAAACGGATCTCTGTGCACTTCAAGTACAGGGGCTTGGTTGGAGATACTGTGGTAAGAACGCCCACTCGAATAGTTTCTGGCTAGTTGTATGCTCGCATTGCTGCTAATAACCTTGGAGGATATGTTGTCCAGTAACATGGTAAGGCGGGGTATCGCTTGTTCGTAAAAACTTGCCAGGTCGTATGCCAACTCAATGTGAAAAGTTAGTTCCACTGTATTTTTGTCGTAATTAGTCTTTTGGTCTGGTTTGGCTAGGTCTTTTCGATGCACTTCTCCGTTAGAACCTGCTGAAATTAGCTCAGCTTTAACAAGTCTCTCGGGCAGCATTTCTTGGTTTAAAAATTTATGGAGTAATGCTCTGCCTTCGCTCACATTAGAAGCCTTAGTGACCGATTCCGCCCATAAGTTTTCGCCGCTGAGTAGGGAAACTGAAATCTTAGATTCTTTCAGTCTTTCAACCAATTTCTTAGTTACAACTACAGCTTCAATCGAAATGCTAAATAGCCCGAAATCTTCATCTTTTTCTGGGCCCCGAAGAACTTTTTTAGATTCAACAAAGCCATCGCTGTAGGTAAGGACCTCATCTTTGATAAGTTCTCCGTTTTGGGCATAAGTTTCTGCATCAACAAATTCTCCGATCGCCATGCGTACTGCTTTTTGTAACGCATTTTTTTCTGCTTCGGTAGGTGAGTTGCCGTATGCTTCTGTGGTAACAGTTACGCGACTTGCTGCATCCAAATTAAAGCCTAAAACAAATAATGTGATGTATATATGAAAAACGAAGATTTTTTGGGCCATGTGTAAGAAGGATAAATCTTTGGGATTGAATTTAGTGAGGAGATTTAGGGGGAAGCGAAAAGAAAGTCCCTAAGTAATCGAAATTCTTTCAAATGAATCGGGTGAAAGTGAAGGTAAGTCCATATCTGGCAAAGTTTCGAACTCAACTTTCTTATTTGATTCTTCCTGATCCAATTTTACTAATGGGTTACCATCAATATCTGTCATTCTGCAGTTATCGATTAGGTTTTTCTCTTTGAATAACCAAAATATCTTCACCCCCAACAAGAGAGCGAACCAAAAAAATGCCCCGGCACTTTTCAATGAATTCAGAAGGAAAATGAGGATCCAGATCGAACTAATAACATGAAGCGAACCTAGAAAATATCTTTTAGTGTAAAATCGATGCAATCCAATGGATCCACAAACACACAAATATTTTAAAAATAGTTTTCTCATCTGATCCCAACTTAATGAGCTTTCAGTGATAACTTGGTTTGGGTTTAGAGATACAAAATAATTCTTACCACTATCTGAATTTACAATGAAGTAAGGCTTTCTTTTCATCACTACTTTGAATTGACGAAAGAATTTTTGTTTATCTTTAATCGGAATATTTTCTTTTAAATAATCAACTGATTCAAGAGTAACATTTTTTAAGGTGTTTATCTCTTCAGGTGTGGCAAAAAGTTTAGAATCAATCAACAAGTCTGATTCACTCAGAACCTCTCTTTCAGCAACAAATATGGTCTCTCCCTCTGCCACAAACTCTTCATGTTTGCCGTATGAAACAGGTGGCAAACTTAGCCCTGACTCATCGAACCCATCAAACGGAGTCAATCTGCCTTGTAATAGGTTTTTAGTCTCACTGCATTTATCCTTGGCTAAATAAAAAATCTTTTCGTGAGTGATTTGCTCAACAGTTCCATTACTGGATGGTGGAAAGATATTTGTTAAACAAAGATCTCCAGCATTAGACACGACAAAAAAGTCATAATTAAGTAATGAACCTTCTTGGTTGCATCGAAAGCAAGGGGTATGCCCTTTGCCTTTGCAAGAATCACATGGTGCAAGCC
>Ga0181589_10001688_pt1 | contig 17247 bp, 7 predicted proteins | sample 071ome_25_FD_132444 | JGI IMG/M metagenome (GOLD analysis project Ga0181589, IMG submission 132444) | Coastal salt marsh microbial communities from the Groves Creek Marsh, Skidaway Island, Georgia - 071410BT metaG (megahit assembly) | ecosystem: Environmental > Aquatic > Marine > Intertidal zone...
CACGCCACCCGGGATGCGCCGCTGCGCCTTTGCCCATTCGTTGTCGCCGCTCATCGCGTTTGCCAACTGCCGGACCATCTCTGCGTGGTCGAACGCCATCGCATCTAACGGCGGCGACTTGAGAGGAAACCAGACGGCCTCGGCGGCATCGTCCGCCGCCTTCGTGTGCTCTTTCACCGCCGGATCGACGAGCGCACCATACAGCACCGTGATGCACCAGCCTCGCGGATCCCTGGTGATGTCGTCGCCGAAGGTCCGCACCTGCTGGAGCGGCACGATGGCGCACCGCCGATGCTCGCCGAGCAGGTCGATGGACGTCTCCTCGAGGAGCTCGCGAGCGACGGCCGTCTGGATGTTCTCATCGGCGTCCACGAACCCGCCCGGAAAGGCCCATTTGCCCTTGAACGGATCGTTCAGTCGGCGGATAAGGAGTACGTGTGGCGTCTCCTCTGCCGTGATCAAACCCGCGTCGACCGTAACGGCCGGCCTCGCGTACTCGTACGTATGGACTGAAGATGCCATTGCACTCGATCTCCGTGTCGTGGCGAGTGTCCTCGAGATCCAAGGCAGCCGCATGAGGGTCCGACGACTTCCGTAAGTACCCACTGAAAAGAATGGGGGTAAAACTGACCCACCTGGTCTCTTCCGTCGTTGGCAAGCGTCGGAAGTCGATCGAGCACGTACTGAACACGATCCACCCCGTCGTACCACGGGAGATTTCAGAGATCCGGGAAAGGGCAGCACGAGACGCCGAGCTTTTGAGGGCAACGGTCGACCGAGCCAGACTTGCCTTCAAGGAGAGGGCAGCTCGCTCAGCGTAGACAGCCTTCAAGGAGACAGCAACAACGCCCGATGAATACGGCGTTCGCAACTGTGGGCGTCGCGTTACCGCCCGCGCGTGCCTCTCCCCACGGGCGGCGTCCGGGAGCACGCCTGCTGTGCGCGTCCGGGTCCGCAGATCGGCAGGACGAGCTCAAGCGAACAATGGAAGGGCTGCGGCGTACCGTGGCGGAAGCAAAGGACATCGCGGGGCAGTATGCATCCGCGTTCGAGGAGGAAGAGGAGGAGGAGGAGGAGTTTGACGAATTTGAGGAAGACGTCTCTTCGACCGCGCCGCCACTCGAGGAGCTGTTCCGTAGCAGTCATCCGCGAGTCAAAGTCGCCCTGCGGACGGGCATCTACATCGGCGGCATCGGTCTGGCCGCACTCTTCTGTCCGGGACTTGTGCTCGACGTCATCCGGAGACTCAGCAGCGCGATGGCCGTGGCCATCGACACGGTGGGTGTTGACGTCGACCGACATGCTGCGCGCCCTGGCTCTCACGCTCACGCTCACTCGCGCTACGCGCTTCGTTCGTGGACGGTTGCCAGGTTTTTATCCGGCTCGGCGGCCTCTTGTGCCTGTTGTTTGGCTCGTACTATGTCGGCGCTGCCCTCGACGACCACGAGGGCAACCCGCCGCTGCGCTTCTACAGGACGACAGTGACGATGCGGTTGGCGTTTGCGGCGGCGACGGTCGTCCTCTGGGCCAGCCACGGCGGTGGCCACCACTGGCTTTTGATTCTGGGCTTGATGAACGCCTGCTCGTCGTGGGCCTTGTCCAAGACGCTCGGTCGTTTTAAGCCATTTTAAGCAAAACCTGACGTTGTCCGCATGCCTCGTGCCTAACTAACCGTACGCGTGTTCGTTCGGTCAGGAGAGCCGAAGCGATATGGTCGTTGCATGGCTCAACCCGAAAATTTGAACGCCACCCTGCCGGAACGATGGGCAAAGGAGGGCGCTCGAAGCGCAAGCGGAAGGCCAAGGATTTGAACAGCCTCAGACAAAAGTCCGGTTCGGCTGGGGACACGAATGCGTTCGTCCTCGGCGACGCCGAGGTCATGCTGCTCGAGGAAGAGCTCGGAGGCGGAGGCGGGGGGCGCGGGCAGGCGGCACCAGCCACGACCGCCCGGGCCGGCACGACCGAGCACGCAGGCCAGCAAGCCGACCCGATGCCAAAGAAGAAGTTGAGCAAGTCGCAGCAGCGAAAGCTTCGGAAGATCCAGGAGGAGAAGGACAAGCGGGAGAAGCGGCAAAAGGTGCTCGCGACGCTATCGGAACATTCGCTGGACAAGAACGAGGTAGGCCTTCTTCGTACGGTGGCGTCGCGCGGGCAGCTCGAGTCGAAGAAGCAGATCGCAACTCGGGTTCACAAGATGGAGCGGGCCGGGCTCGAGGTGCCGCAGGAGCTCAGGGAAGTCGTGTACGGGGAGGCAGGCGCAGAGAGACGGGCGGGGAACGGCACGGACGTCGTCGTGCATCGCGGCGATCGCGACGATCGTGGCGACGGGGCCGAGGATAGCGATTCCTCCGGGGACAGCGATACCTCGAGCGAGCACGTGCCGCCGCCGTCGCTGGCGACGCGGGCACCCCCGGTGCAGATGCGGTCGAAGAGTGCGGCTGTATTTGTCGACAAGGTCGATGCTGCCAATAGAGGCGGCGACAACGACGAGGAAGAATCGATGCGGGGGCATCCGCTGTCGAAGGAGGAGCTGGATGTGGCGGTAGCCCAGGCGAAGCGGGAGATCGAGGCCTGCGGCGACTTACCGATGCCGGACGACCACGATCGGCCCAAAAAGCGGATGTCGACCATCAGACTGAAGCGCGAGATCGTCAACGTGCAGGTGCAGCGGCCGGACGCGATCGAGGAGGTGCGATCTTCGCTCCCCATCGTCGGCATGGAGCAGGAGATCATGGAGGCCGTTTCGGACAGCGACGTGCTGGTGCTCTGTGGCGAGACGGGATGCGGTAAGACGACGCAGGTGCCGCAGTTTCTGTACGAGGCTGGGTACGGGTTTGACGACGGCATGATCGGGGTGACACAGCCCCGGCGGGTGGCCGCCGTGAGCACGGCGACGCGCGTGGCCGAAGAGCTCGGCGAAAAGGTGGGACGTGGAATCGTTGGATACCACGTACGATACGATCGCAAGGTGTCGGACGACACGCGCGTGCAGTTCATGACGGACGGCATCCTGCTGCGGGAGGTCCAGGAGGACTTTTTGCTGCGCAAGTACAACGCGTTGATCATCGATGAGGCGCACGAGCGGTCGCTCAATACCGACGTATTGTTGGGTATGCTATCGAGGATCGTCGCCCTCCGGCGTCAGATGTACGAGGACAGCGTCGGCACGGCCGGCGGTGAGGCTGCCTCGGCGGCGACGGTGGCCCCGCTCAAGCTGATCATCATGAGCGCCACGCTTCGGGTGGACGACTTCGTCAAGAATAAGAAGCTCTTCAAGGAACCGCCGCCGGTGATCAACGTGCAGGCGCGGCAGTATCCGGTGGCCGTGCACTTCCAGAGGAAGACGGAACTGGACGACTACCTGGGCGCGGCGTACAAGAAGACTTGTCAGATCCACCGCAAGCTCCCCGAAGGCGGTGTACTGGTGTTTCTCACGGGACAGCGCGAGGTCGAGCACCTGTGCGCCAAGTTGCGCGAGACTTTCAACGGCGAACCGCGGCGGCGGCGGCCGACTGCGGGGAGGGAGGAGGATGGGGAGGAGCGTGGCGCGGACGTCGGTGCGCTCGACGGTCTCGATCAGGGAGAGGATGAAGGGGACGCGGATGACTTTGACGACGCCGATTCGGACGACGACGACGTTGACGACGACGTTGACGTTGACGAGGCCGCCGCCGCGGAGGAGGAGGAGGAGAAGGTGGAGATTATCAATGGCGGCGCGGACGACCTGAACGAGCAGCTCAAGCTCGAAGAGGTCAGTGAAGACGAGCCGACGAAAAAAGTGTGGGTTTTGCCGCTGTACGCCGTGCTCAAGCCCGAGCAGCAGGCGCAAGTCTTCAAGGCGGTGCCAGAGGGCCATCGCCTCATCGTGGTGGCGACCAACATCGCCGAAACCTCGCTGACCATCCCGGGTATCCGATACGTGGTGGATGCTGGGAGATCGAAGCAGCGGCTGCTCGACACGACCAACGGACTCGCGCGGTTCGAGGTCCGGTGGGTCAGCAAGGCGTCTGCTGACCAGCGCGCGGGTCGGTCTGGCCGCGTGGGCCCGGGTCACTGCTACCGGATTTATTCTTCCGCGGTCTTCAATGACCTATTCCCACAGTTCACGCCTCCCGAAATCCATAACGTGGCGCTCGAGGGGGTGGTGCTGCTGCTCAAGAGCATCGGCGTCGACAACGTGGTCAACTTTCCTTTCCCGTCGGCGCCAGAGGACGCGAGCCTCCGGGCGGCCCAGAAGTGCTTGGTCGCCCTGTCGGCGATCGATAAGTCGGACGGCTCGCTGACCGAGATGGGTCGGGCGATGGCAAAGCTGCCAGTCAGCCCGAGGCACTCGAGGATGTTGCTGGAGATTCTCAACAGCCCGGACGCCCGCGAGGGGTCTTCGTCGGCGAGCACACCCATCGATGTGCTCGTCATGTTTGCCGTGCGGCTCGCCGCTGCCATGAGCCTGGAGTCGCCGTTCATGAACACGCCTCCGGCGGACGCCCGCGCCGGAGGCGACCCCACCGACGTCAACGGAAACCGCATGCGGTCGCGACAGTCAAAGCTCCGGGTGCCCGACAGCGACGCGCTCAGCTCTATGAACGCGCTCATTGCGTTTGAGGACGACGGCGGCTCGGGACGATTCTGCGAAGACAACTTCTTGGTCTTCAAGCACCTCCGGGAGGGTCTCCAGCTGACCCGACAGCTGGAACGGATCCTCCAGAGCGCAGACGTGGGGTTCTTCAGCGACAACGCGCAACGGCTGACCGGCAGTCCAAAGCCCAGGCTGTCCACCGGGATCACGGTCGCGCTCAAACGTGCCATCCTCGCCGGGTGGGGCGATCACATCTCAAGGAGAGTGCGATCGGCCGAGTACTTGGCGAAGAAGCGACTGGAGGGCTCGAGGACGCGGGCCGTCCGGTACGAGACCCCTGCGGTCGACGAGGACGTCTTCCTGCATCCGGCGTCGGCGCTGCACTCGAGGTGCCCCGAATGGCTCGTGTATTCGGACATCATCCGGACAGAGAAACGGGCCTACATGGTCGGCCTGACCTCCATCGACCCCGCGTGGATCCAGCCAGCCGCGCCCCAGCTGTGCTCGACGTCCTTCGACAAGACGGCCGGCCGGCCGCCCATGTTCAACGCAAAGCAAGACCGCGTGATGGCGTGGCACGACTGCTCGTACGGACGCCCGCCGCAGCAGTGGGAGCTCCCGCGCGTGCTCCTCCCCCTCGCCGACGACGACCGGGAGCGCGCGGCCACTTTCGCCATCGCCATCCTGGACGGCACGGTCGTACCGCAGATGAAGCGGCGGGCGAAGGAGCTCGTCGCGGCGCCCTCCACGATGGTCACGCCGGACATGCGGGTGCATCGTCGCGCACACATGCTCATCGAGGCGCTGCTTTCCAGGCGCGTTTTCTCGAAACGGGAGCTTCTGGGCGCGTGGCAACGCGACCAGTCGTACCTGCGCGACGAAGTGGCGGCGTGGTTCCAGAAAAGGGCGGCCGAGGGGTTTGCAGAGACCTGGAGGCAGATCCACGCATCGCCGTCGTCTAGCCGGTAATCAGTTGGTTCGAGTTTTACATCCGTTAACAACGTTGTTTCATTGCGAAAGCCCGCGCCCGCGCCCTGGCGACGACCGGTTCGGAAGCGACGTCGCCCGGCGTCTTTTCCGTCTGCGCCGCCGAGGCAGCCCCTTCTTCTTCCCCCGTCGACATGCATACCCCGGCGACCAATTCAGAAAACGACCGCGCCAGCGCATCGCAGTTGTACCCACCTTCGAGCACGCACAGCAGCTTACCATCCGACCACGCATCGGCGACGCGTCGCAGGCAGGCACCCAGCACGCGATACGACTCGAACGTGAACGCGAGCCCGACCCCGAGGTCCGTATTGAACGGGTCCTCGACGTGCGCATCGAATCCCGCCGAAACGACCAGCAAGTCAGGCTTGAACTTTGCCGCGACGTCCTCGATGACTCTGCAGAGCGCGACGACCGACGCATGACCGGAGCCGGCCTTCAGCGGGATGTTCATCGTCGACGCACACCCCGCACCGACGTCGCTTTCGCCGTCCCGATCCTTGTAGACATTGTTCTCCTCGTGTATATCGACAACAAACACGTTTGGGTCGTCGTAAAAGATGTCCACCGTCCCGTTGCCGTTGTGCAGATCGAAGTCGACGATCAGCACCGCATTCGCCCCGTGAACCTTCCGAGCGTAAGCCACCGCCACTGCCACGTTGTTGACCAAACAGAACCCCATCGACTTGCTCCGCGTGCAATGGTGACCAGGGGGTCGTATCGCCGCGAACGCCTTTGACATACCCGGCTCCACGAAGATTCCGTCTACGAGATCAAGCACCGCGCCCACCCCTCGCCGCACTCCGTCCCGGTAGCTCGTGCTCGTCGCGTACGTCACCCCATCCGGGTCGCCCTCGTCTGCCAGCACAACGTGACGCTCTTTCGCATCCGGTCCGATCTCGATGGCCTCGAGCCGGTCGATGAGGTCGCTCGAATGCACCAGTGCCAGCTCTTCACGGGTTGCCTCCCGTTCAGTCGGCAGTTCGGCCAGCAGCAGCGATCGCCGCAGGGCGCTGGCCACCGCCTCTACTCGCTCCGGACGTTCGACATGCCCTGGAAGGCTGTGTTCAGGCGACACGCAGATTGCGAAGGACATGGGAGCCAACCAATTGGTTGCAACCATCCACGTCGCTCGGCGAGCGTCTCAAAATATTCGTTTTAAACGCCGCTTCCTCGTTCCCGTTCCCGCTCATCTCTTTCTCTCCAGGAAGCTGGAAGCAGGAAGCAGGAAGCAGGAAATTGGAAATAGGAAATAGGAAATAGGAAGCAGCCATGGTAGCACAAACGAAAGGCAGTGAGAGAGTCTGCTTGACGGTGCTTCTGTTCCTTCTGGTCCCTCTTCTCTCTCTGAAGGCCAGAGCCTTCAAGCACGAAGACTTCAAGCTCTGCAGGGACTCTGCCTTTTGCACCCGTCTCCGCCAGAACACCAACCAGGGTGCGGACTACGTGGTGGAACCCAGCAGCGTCCAGGTCCACCTGCACAATGTCACCGCTCGCGTCGTCAACAAATCAGTGCCGGGCGTCTCGTACGTGCTGACGCTGACGACGTACGACGGTCCGGTCGTTCGAATGCACATGAAAGAAGAGGGCGCGTTCCGGTACGAGGTGCCCGAGGTCGTGCTCGACGAGCTGGAGTCCAAGACGGCGCCGTTCAAGCTCCTGAAAAAGTCGAGCTCGATCCTGAAGGTCCAGCTGGGCGACTATACGTTCGCGCTGAAGTACAATCCGATGCGTCTGGACGTGTCGGAGAACGTCTGGGAGACGCTGATGAGTTTCAACGCGGACAAGCTCTTCGCCATGGAGCATCACAGGGAGCGCGGCGACTCGGACCCGGAGAACTGGTGGTCGGAGCGCTTCAAGACGCATACCGACGAGAAGGCTCGCGGTCCGGAGGCCATCTCGTTCGACATCTCCTTCCCGACGCACCGCGAGGTGTACGGGCTTCCGGAGCGCGCGACGTCGCTGGCGCTCAAGCCCACGGTGGACGCCAGGGGCGCCCCGGTCGCGGAGCCCTACAGGTTGTACAACTTGGACGTATTTGAGTACCTCGCAGAGTCCAACTTTGGGCTGTACGGGTCGATCCCGTTCATGTACGCGCACAACTTTGGCCACACGATGGGCGTCTTTTGGCTCAATGCGGCAGAGATGTATGTCGACGTGGCCAAGGAGAAGAACAAGGACGGGGTCAAGACGCAGTGGATGGCCGAGAGCGGTGTGCTTGACGTCTTCTTCATGATGGGACCCACGCCCAAGGACGTGAGCACGCAGTACGCCATGATTACGGGCGGTACGGCGCTGCCGCAGCTCTTCTCGCTGGGGTACCACCAGTGCCGCTGGAACTACAAGGACGAGCAGGACGTCAAGCAGGTGGACGCTGGCTTTGACACGCACGGTATTCCCTACGACGTGCTGTGGTTGGACATCGAGCATACGAACGATAAGCGGTATTTTACGTGGGACGAGCGGTACTTCCCGACGCCGGCCGAGATGCAGGCCGACCTCGCCTCGCGCGGACGGAAGATGGTGACCATCGTCGACCCGCATATCAAGAAGGACGACGGCTGGGACGTCTTCACGGAGGCGAGGGACCAGAATCTGTTCGTCAAAAAGGCTACCGGAGTCGGCGAGGGGCAGACGTTGACAGACTTCGAGGGATGGTGCTGGCCGGGCGCCTCGTACTATCCCGACTGGCTGCTGCCCGAGGCGCGGGCGTGGTGGGCCGGGAGGTTTGCGTTCGACAAGTACGTCGGCAGCACCAAGTCGCTGTTCCAGTGGAACGATATGAACGAGCCGTCGGTCTTCAACGGCCCCGAGCTGACCATGCACAAGCACCTCAGGCACGCGGGCGGCGCCGAGCACCGCGACGTGCACAACATCTACGGTCTCTTCTTCCACATGGCGACCGCCGAGGGTCAGAAGCAGCGGCTGTCGTCCGACGTGGACGAACAAGAGCGGCCGTTTGTGCTCTCGCGGGCGTTCTTCTCGGGCACGCAGCGTGTCGGGCCCATCTGGACGGGGGACAACGGTGCAGACTGGGATCATCTGGCCGTGTCGGTGCCGATGGTCGTCTCCATCGGTCTGGCGGGTCTGCCGTTCAACGGTGCGGATGTCGGCGGGTTCTTCGGCAACCCCGATGCCGAGCTGATGACCCGCTGGTACCAGCTGGGCGCCTACTATCCCTTCTTCCGAGGCCACGCGCATCTCGAGTCCAGCCGTCGGGAGCCCTGGCTGTTCGGCGAAGACGCCACCAGGCGCATTCGCAACGCGATCCAGGAGCGGTACAGGATCCTCCCGTACATGTACACGCAGTTTCTGCACGCCAACGTGTCCGGCACGCCCATCCTGCGTCCTATCTGGTACGAGTTCCCCCAAGCCGAAGGTATTTCGCATCGCGAGCACATCTTCATGGTGGGCTCGTCCATGCTCGTTGCGCCCGTCTTGCACAAAGGGCAGACCCAGGTGACGGTGTCGCTGCCCGAGGACACAGTGTGGTACGATATGAAGAACGGCCGCGTGGTCTCGCCCGGCAACGTCGACTTCAAAGCGTTTGTGGAACCGTGCACGTTGGACGACGGCGTCAAGTCGTACCTCAAGGGAGGGTCGATGCTTCCGACCAAGGAGCGGCGTCGCCGGTCGACAGAGGCCATGCAGGACGACCCCTACACGCTGTACGTGGCCCTGAGCATCTACCAAAAATCCGAGGGAGACCTCTACATGGACGACGGTCGCTCCTACGCCTTTCAGAAGGGACAGTACGTGTATAAGCGGTTCGAGTTTGACGACTACGTCCTGACGTCCAAGTCGGTGCAGCTGCCCGAGATGGCCGACGCCGACCCCTCCTATCGGCCCGAGAACCGCATTGAGCGGATCGTCGTGCTGGGATTCGCGGGAGGCCCCAAGGGGTGGCGCGCGTCGATGAACGTCGACGGCAAGAAGATCGAGCTCGACGCCGCGCCCGGAAAGATGTACGTCGGCGAACACGGCGGAGACGTCGCCCTCGTGATCAGGTCCCCGCCGATCAACGCCGCAGACGACTTTGAGATTGCTTTTTCCAAGGTCGAGCAATAGCAGCAGCAGTAATTTGGCTCGTTGTCACGGGCGGCCGCATGCTGACCACCGACAGAGCAATTCTGTAAGAGCAAACTATCCCTCACGGTTGACCGTGGAAAACACGATGGCGGGCATGACGGCCGGCACCGAAACATCAAACCGATCCTCGTCCGCCCGACAGGCCGCCGACTCGTGGAGCTCGTGCATTCGCGCAATCACCGGGTTGAGTCCCGGAGTCGGCACGTCGTACAGCCCGATACCGCCCTTCTCGCAGGTGTTCGCGCACAGCCGCCGGTCATCATAGTGCTGCACGTTGGCAGCCAGCATGAACGCACCGATGGTCACGTCTTCGTTCTCGAAGCTCCGCATGAACGTCTCGGGCACCGCCAGCATGCTCGTCGCCGCCTTTCCGGACATCACGTACTGTCGAGCCAAGGGGGCCGGGGGTGAGAGAGAGAGGGGGGGGGGCAGACACACACACACACAGAAAGAGAGAGAGAGAGAGAGAGAGAGGGAGGCAGACGTAGAGAGAGCCGGTCGGGGCAAGCGACCGCACGCCGGTCGAGTTCAACACCTACCAGGGATCCCCAGCAGTGGCTGAAGTACTCGTCACCCAGCAAGGCGTGCTGCGGCTCATACCACCTGTTTGACGGGTCGCTGTACACGGGACCTCGCTTCATGCAACCAGTGTAGTCCACCTGCCGCGATTCCCACTGCTTGACCGCCTCTGGCAGCCGCGTCAGCTTGAGATAGACGTCGTCGTCCACCTTGACGATGTACTTTGGCTCGTACGACTCCATCACCGCTCTGATGAACTCCCGCGTCTTGTTCACGAGGTTATGATAGTCTTCCACGATCGGAAGGACCAGAAAATCGTCGTGCCGCTGCCGCTCCGACGCAAACGCCTCCTTCACCGGCGCAGTCTTGCCCGACCCGATCACGAACTTGGCAACGATCCCTGCCTCCTCCAGCTTTTTCATGTACACCGCATCCCCGGACCGAAACCACTGGCGAGCAAAGAACGGGAGCGTGAGAGAGGGAGCATGCGCGAGAGGGGAGCGCCGCGACGCGGCAGCCGTCATCAACAAGCGAGTCAGACCGACGACGCACCGTCTCCCGGATCGCTTTCCGTCGATCCGCATAATTATAGTTACCCCCTGGCGGAGCATCCGGCGAGTACCCCGTCTGTATCCCCACAAACACCGTGACCTGCTTCCTGTCCTTATCCTTGTTTCCCGTCGCCACTGTCCTCGATATCGATGATGTCGGTGCCCCGTCCTCGCCGCCACCGTCTCCGTCACCGTCACTCTCTCCGTCACCGCCACCATCGCGACCACTGCCGCCTTCCCTCGCGAATTCAATCTCCTCGAGCATCTTCAGATTCTCCTTCGAGACGTCCCGGACCTGATCCCGGAGCCGAGCGAGCTCCACCTCCTTGCCCGCGATCGCGCGCTCACACGCCTCACAAACGATCCCATCTTCGTTCCTCGTCGTATGACTGTTCGGCCACACGTTCCCGAGCGCATACACAGACTCCCTCCAGGACGGCTCGCTGGACGCAGACCGACCGATCACGGCGTGCAACGCCTGGACCACCAGCGCACCGAGCACCGCACCCAGCAGCAGCGGCTTCAACCACGGCTGCGTCGCCGCTGTTGCATACCGCTGCTTGGCGCTCGGCAGCAACACAGCGCGACTCATCACGTTGAAGGTCAAGTCTGTGGAATTCCGGCTCAAACCTGGCTTCTACGGCTGCTCCTTGCACCGTCCGTGTACACCCCCACGCGCGACGACGACACGAAGATGTACGGACGTTTTGATACTCAAATTAACTAAAACAAGTGGGCGACGATCAACCTTCCGCCCGAGGTCCCTCCAACTCCAACTCCCGCCCGCACCCCACACGGCACCGAGTTCCCACCAAAACGCCTGCAGATATCCGACCTCAGGAAATGCTCATTCTCGTTCACCCAGACGGCACACGTCGTATGCTGTGACGTGACGGTGACGATACGGGATTGGGCCGGGGCGCGTCGAACAATCTCCCGCACTCGGTCGGTGATGTCGACGATCTCCTGGTCGGCAGTCGTGTCCCGGACGATCGTTTCCAGGAGGGAGGCAGGCGAGGGGCTGGGGCTCGTCGCCGACGAGGGACGAGGGACGAGGGAAGGGTCGGGCTGTACGATGATCGGAACGAAATTCCGCCGGGTCGCTGTCCACAGCGCGCTGCTGTTCTTCCCGACGCCGGAAGCGTCTCGGAGGTTCTTCTCGGATGCGGGGCCCCGCAGCCCGAGAGCACACAACGAACGAATGATTCTTTTGTAGCGAAATTGATACGATATACGCTACACACGACATATTTACAGATACACGCGACAGCGCGAACGAACGGACGAGGTCGTGTACAAACAAACCGACGGGGTGGAAATTCCAGGTGCGTGCTTCCTGCTGCCGGGTCTGTTCCTCCGCGTTTCCCGCTCATTCCGACGGTGTGGCCATTCGGGTGCCTCTCCGGATCCGGGTTTTCCCAATGCGGCCGACGGTGAGACGCACGGAAGCATGATGCGACCGACCGACCAATCTTTTCTCGCAGCCGTTTCTCACGCTGCTTGCATGCCCCCCGCTCTTTCAGCGCAGAACCGGAGAATTTATATGAATACCCGTGTGGACGTGCACGGGAAATAAAACCTGGCGGCGGAAGGACGAGAAAAGGCGGACCGACTGAATCACTTGCCAAATATCTCGAGGCATCATGAATCCGCCTACGGACCAAAGCAGCATATGGAACGCGTGGGGGTCGCCTGGGAAGGGGTTGGAACCAGAGGGACAGTCCCACGGAGGGGGAGCGGAGGAGCATCGGCCGACTTTTGCCGAGTTGGTGCGTCGGCATTCCACGGACAGTCCGGGGAAGGCAGGGGCCGGGGCTGCGCTTTGGCAGAGGCGTCATGATAGGGCGGATGAACACGGGCGTGGCGTCTCTCAGGCGGCGCAGCCGCAGTCGCAGCCGCAGGGGCCGCATCGTGGGGCTCATCACGGCGGCAGCGGCAGGAATGCCAACCGCAGCAAGAACAGCATGTTTGCGAGCATCGGGGGGTTTGAGGTGCCGGAGTATTCTTCTTCCCGGGCCGTGAATACCAGTGAAGCGGGCAAGACGTTTTCGTCGCCGCAGAACGCGTTTGGGTTTGACGAGCTCATCTCGCCGAGGCCGGCACATTTCGTGCCGCTCGAGGCGCACAATCTGTCGTCGTTGGACTCCCTCAATCTGGGGATGCATGACGAAGGGGCGAATGCGTACTACGGTGGCGGGGTTCATCGGTATCCGTCGACCGGAGGTGGCGGGGGCGGGTACGGGCGGTACGCCGCGCAGCCGCTGCATAGCACGCACGGCGTCGGTGGCGGTGTCGGCTTTGGCGGGGATGTGTACGGCGGCGGCCAGGGTGTCGGTGGTCCCAGTGGCGGTCACCAGCACCAGGGCGGGTGGCACGAAAACCACGGGGGAAACCCTGGAGGCGGCAACCCGCCGAACAATGCCTACATGCAGCAGGGACAGCCTCCGTACGGAAATCCTGCGCAGTACGGCGGCGATATGATCCAGAAGCGTTCGGTTGACGAGTTCAGTCAGGCGGACAGCTTTGGAGGGAGCGTGCTCCAGTACCAGGACCCGACCCATTCGGCAAGAGGGACGTCGACTGGGACGTCCAGTGCGGGAGACAAGCGGTCGAGCTCCGACAGTAACAGGGGGAGCGACGCGGGGTCGGCCGGTGGGGTGATTGTCCGCCAGTACGGTGCGGGGTATGGGAACGGGCGCGGGAACGGGGGCGGGAACGGCCAGTCGCGCGGGCGCCAGCACCCGCAGTTGCAGCACCAGAGCCAGCAGTTCCAACACCAAAACCACCAGAACCACCAGAACCACCAGAATCACCAGAACCACCAGAACCACCAGAACCACCAGCAGGGCGGCAGTCATCATCACAACGGCGGTCATCATCACAACGACGCCAACAACAACAGCAAGAACAGGGGCTACAGGAAGTACTGGAACCAAGTGACGAGCGTCAACAAGGGCGCGAGGAACAGGAACAATAGGTACAGCGGTGGGGGCGACACGTCCGTGGAGGGGTTGCTGGAGGTCATCCTGCAGCTGCCGCCCGAGATGTCGACCGTCCCGGCCGTCGCCAGCGGACTGCACTCGCTGGACGCTGGCGCGCTCGCCGCGCTGTTGAAGGAGTTGAACAAGAATAGGTGCTCGCACAGGGCACAGGAGATTTTCGACTGGCTCCGCAAGCTGGACAGCAACCACCCGCTGTCGGCCCTGTGCACGACCATGACGTTCACCACGATGATCTCGCAGTGCGGAGCCCAGCACGCGCTCCGCCGTGCGATGGAGCTCATGGCCGAGATGAAGCAGCGAAAGATCCAGTGCAACGTGCACACGTACAGTGCGCTGATGAACGTCTGCATCAAGGCCGGAGAGCTCCACCTGGCGCTCGAGGTGTACAACGAGATGCTCAACGAGGGGTGCACGCCGAACCTGGTCACGTACAACACGCTGATTGACGTCTATGGCAAGACGGGTCAGTGGGAGGAGGCCATCGGCGTCCTGGATGCAGTCGAGAAGAAGGGTCTCGAGCCCGAGGCGCGTACGTACAACACGGCCATCATCGCGTGCAACCAGTCGTCGAGGGCGCAAGAGGCGCTCCAGATCTACGAGCGCATGCTGAAGGCCAACGCCAGGCCTACTGCGACCACCTACACCGCCCTGATCTCGGCCTACGGGAAGGCCGGACAGTTGGACCAGGCGCTGCAGATATTTGAGAGCATGGAGAGGCACAACTGCGAGAAGAACGTCATCACGTACTCGTCGCTCATCTCTGCCTGCGAGAAGGCTGGTCAGTGGCAGCTCGCGCTCAAGCTGTTCAACGATATGCACAAGGACGGCTGCCAGCCCAACGTGGTCACGTACAACTCGCTCATCGCCGCCTGTGCCCAGGGCGCCCAGGCCGAGAAGGCGCAGCAGATCTTTGATCTGATGCAGAGCCGCGGCGTGCGCGCCGACTCGGTGACGTTTGGTGCGCTGTTGAGCGCATACGACCGGGCTGGCGACTGGCGCAACGCCATGTCGAGCTTCGACCTGATCCGCTCGCTCGGGTGCAGGCCCGACACGGTGGTCTACAACACCATCGTCGGGTGTCTCTGGAGGACGGGCGTCGTCAAGAGCCAGGAGATGGCCATGCAGATTTTCCACAACGCCTGCAAGCAGGGCCACTTCCGGACATCTGTGACGTCCGACGGCCTGCAAGGTCTGCATCGGACGTCCTCCAACGCGTCGAGTCCCAGGAACGACGGCGCCAGCGGCCAGCTGACGCCTCAGGCCAGCCCGCCCACCGTCGGCGGACTCTCGCTCGATGGCATGTCCGGCATCAACACCGCGCATGCGATCGGGGACACGACCCTTCCGCGCGTCGAGTTTGGCATGCACGCCTTTACCATCGGGAGCGCCGTCCTGTGCATGTTCAGGTGGCTGAGCGAGATCAGGGCCCGGGCGGTCGCCCAGCCCGACTTGCCCCCCGAGTTGATCATCCTCACCCTCAACAAGGGCAAGCCGTCCAGGGACCACACCTATCCGGTGATCAAGGAGGCCCTTGTCGCCAAGCTGAGCGCGTGGAACGCGCCGCTGGACCTGGTCGACATCCCCGTCGGCTGCCAGATATACGGCAAGTCGCACGAAGTCACCAAATGGCTCGACACAGATGCCGTCAGGCGCCAGCTTGACGACTTCCTGACGTTCGCCAATGCTTCCATGGCAAACTCCACGGAGCAGCTCTACACGAGCGACGCCGTCACCGAGTCGAGGTGCAGGGAGGCCTTTGCCGCCGTCAAACAGCTCGAGTCGATGAACGCAGCCATGCACGGCGCGCCGTCCAACCACAGTCCGGTGCACGACCAAGAGGAGCTCTTCCTCGAGATGGCCGCCTACGCCAAGGCGTCCGGGTCATGCCAGGACGACGTGCTCTTCGACGGGTTCGACCTTCTGCTCAGGACCATCGAGTTCGGAGATGACATCATCATGTCGTACTCCAACCATTGGCTGGTCAGGGCGTGTTATTTCTACGCTGCAGTGCTGGCGTTGGGAGAGAGCAAGGCGGCGGAGGCCGTCGGCCTGTCCTTCCAGCCCGACCGCCAGGAGATCCTCGACCTGACCGAGCGCATCAAGCAGGTGTTCAACGGCAAGCTGACCTCGATCTCCCCGAGTCGCGTGCTCAAATTGTACTTCGAGCGGATTGGCGTGTGCTTCGACAGCAATCCGCCGATCGTTCACCCGACGGCGGGTGTCTCGTTCGCCTTGCTGCCCTTCTCGGTCAGCTCGGTCGGCATGCGAAAGTACAGCTCGTCCATTCTGGCGGCCGCTGTTCTAGTCGTTGGCAGGCGCAACGCCGGAATCTCCCCGTTCTGGCCGCACGTCCTCGAGCAGATGACCGGGTACTCGACCGAAGAGGGCACCGACTTGAGCTCCGCCGTTGCGTCGGTGTCATGCCTCCCGGCCGGCGGCGCATTCCAACTCTAGCGGAATCCCGGAGAATGGCGCAGTGTACAACTCGCACACTACCCAATTTGCACAGGACCGCACACTATTTGCACAAGAACGAACGAACGGCGGCGGTTTGATATGGACCACCGCCGCCCGCGCCGCGATGCGGATGCACTTCAGGGTTCATACGTACGATACCACGATACAACACGAACATATCACCACCCTACGAAAACTACTCATGATTCTTTCTTTAAAACAAGAGCTTCCGAAGACGTCTACCCGACCTCGCCGCGCTTCACAAACCGACCGTACTTCTTGTGTTTCTTTCTGAAACTCCGGTTCCTCGAGAACGCGCCCTCCAGGGGATCATCTCCCTCGATGAGATCTTTGATCGCTTCCGCCAGGTCAAAGCTCTCCGAGCCCACCAGGCTCGTCACCACCCCGCCGGCGCCCGCCCGACCCGTCCGCCCACTCCGGTGGATAAAATCGATAGCCGAGGCCGGGAAGTCTGCATGCACAACGTGACTGACGCCGGGCACGTCCAAACCCCGCGCCGTCGAGTCTGTGCACACCAGCACGATGGGCCGCGTCTCGTCACGCAACGCCCGCAGCGCGTCCGCCCGGTCCTCTTGCCGCATCCCCTTGTGATACGACACGATGAGAATCGTATCCGTGGCCGCGGCCGTCGTTGTTGCCTCCCCGATGTCGAACAACGAGTCTTCCACGTCAAACGCTGCCTTCAGCCTCGCCGCGACCCCCTTACTCGCCGCCGTATCCTTCGTGAACACCATCATCCGAAGCGGGTGGCCGTCGGTCGTATTCCGCAAGTCCTCCTCGATCACGCCGACCAGACCCCGCACCTGCGCATCGACGCCCCCGCCGACGTCGAGCCACCGAAACGCCACCTGCCGCAGCGCCATGTGCAGCGATCCCCCCCGTACCCACACGGCCTCCGGGTACGCGTAGGCAATCTTCGCCCCGACCGTCTCCCGCCCCTCCACCGGCATCGTCGCCGCCACGAACGCATACTGACGCAGCCACACGCCCGACTCGCCGAGCTCCCTCGGAGATTCGCCCAGCGCTCCCCACAGCCCGGCCTCCA
>Ga0181589_10001693_pt1 | contig 17195 bp, 12 predicted proteins | sample 071ome_25_FD_132444 | JGI IMG/M metagenome (GOLD analysis project Ga0181589, IMG submission 132444) | Coastal salt marsh microbial communities from the Groves Creek Marsh, Skidaway Island, Georgia - 071410BT metaG (megahit assembly) | ecosystem: Environmental > Aquatic > Marine > Intertidal...
GAAGAGCACGAGTGCGTCTTCGACGCTGGCCTCGGCACTGATGCGAATGATGGGTCGCATGAGGGACGCCATCGTCGCACCGTGTTCGTCCTTGGACGAGGCCGTCAGCACGGAGGAGCGGAGGACAAGGCCAAGCACGTCATCAAGGTCCTCACCAAGCACCGGCATTCGTGAATACCGGAGGACTGGATTGCTTTCAATGACCTCTTGCACGGTGTCCGTATCGTCCACCCAGTGCATCACCGTCCTTGGGGTCATGACCTCTTTGACACGGATCTCCCGCATCTGGAGCACGTTGTGGATGATTGTCTCTTCATCGGTTTTGAGCACGCCACCTTCTTCGCCGAGGTCAGCGATGGCCGCCACTTCCTCACGCGACACCTGCGACAGGTCACCATGCGGCAGCACCCGCTTCAGACCTTGGATGGGGACAATGAGGACGGTCATGGCGAGGACAACGATCACCAGGAGGGACCCACACGGGCGGGCCAGGGCCCTCCAGTAGGCCGATCCGAGGGTCTTTGGAATGATCTCGGAGAGGAACAACATCGCGAGCGTCAACAGCACCGAGGCCAGCGTCAAGGCACCATCGCCGTAGAGCAATTGCACCTGCGAGCCGACGCCGGCGGCTCCCATCGTGTGTGAAATCGTGTTGAGCGTTAAAATCGCCGTCAACGGGGCCACGCTGTCGTCCTGCTTGAGTTTGGACCACGTCTTGCCCAACGATGTGCCGGCGTTTTGCTCCACCGCGACCCACGTCGGGCTGATCGACAGCACGACCGCTTCCAGGATGGAACAGAGGAAGGAAACGCCGAGCGCGATGGTGGCGTACGCCACCAAAAGACGTACGTCACCTGTGCCGGTTGCTTCGATGTTGGCCCCGGCGGCCATCATGATTTCAAGGACCATGTGAGCGAAGACCCCTGTCGGAGACAGTTCACGCTATGGCGGACCACTCATCAACCTGACGCAAGGCAGCACCAAAGATAGGGCTAAGAGGGGCATGTTCGAGCCTTCCCCAGATGACGTCCGACGAGCACGTCCTCATCAGCGTGGCGTGGCCGTACGCAAACGGCCCCCTGCATCTTGGCCACGTGGCTGGCTGCTACCTACCACCCGATATTCAGTTCAGGTACGAGCGTGCCATGGGCCGACGCGTGCTGATGGTGTCCGGCTCCGATGAGCACGGGACCCCCATCACCGTGACGGCCGAGCAAGAAGGCATCTCCCCACAGGAAGTCGTCGACAGGTTTCATGAGATCAACAGCAAGGCACTCGATGCGCTTGGCTGTGCATGGTCCACCCATGTTGACCCACGGGGGATTGAATACGGCGGGGCGTTGTTCAACCGAACAAGCGACCCAGAACACGCCAAGATTGTCCAAGATACGGTTCAGAGCCTGGAACACGCAGGCCTCTTTGAGATTCAATCCTCCCCGCAATTTTTCGAACTCAACGAGGAGGGTGGCCGATTCCTGCCCGACAGGTACGTCGAAGGGACGTGTCCGTCGTGTGGTGCAGACGATGCACGAGGTGACCAATGCGACGCGTGCGGTGCGACCTACGAATCGGTGGAATTGGGTGAACCACGATCGCGCATGCATCCAGAGCGCAAGATTGAGGTTCGGGACACAGAGCACTTGTTCTACCGCCTTGACAGGTTCCAATCCACGCTCGAGGCCTTTGCTGCCACGGGTCAGGGACGTTGGAAATCAAACGTGCAGGCCATGACCAAGCAATGGTTGGACATGGGACTTCGACCGCGCGCGGTGACGCGTGATTTGTCTTGGGGCATCCCCCTTCCGTTCAAGGGTGACGAATGGGACGGCAAGTGCGTCTATGTGTGGTTCGAGGCCGTTCAAGGTTACCATACGTGCGCACGGATTTGGGCGTCCCGATATGCGAGGGACCACCCGGACGGAGCCGACGCGTGGCGCCGTTGGTGGTGCGTGAACGACGACGGGCGGTCGCCTCGTCACCTCTATTTCCTTGGAAAGGACAACATACCGTTCCACACGGTCATTTGGCCTGCCATCATTCTTGGCCTCAACATGGCGGAACGTGGTCTAGATGCACCTCGTCTCCCCATTGCAGGTGACTTGGCGCTGCCCCACGACGTTCCAGCCATGGAGTACCTGATGCTGAGCGGTGGTCAGTTTTCAAAATCAAGGAAGCACGCGGTCTGGTTGCCGTCCTTCCTCGAGCACCATGACCCGGACACGCTTCGCTATTATCTGGCCATCAACATGCCCGAGGGCCACGACACAGATTTCACGTGGGAAGATTTCGTAGCCAAGGTCAACAGCGAACTGATTGCGGCATACGGGAACTTCGCACACCGCGTTTTGACCCTCAACGCCAAGGTTCAGCAGGCCGGTCACGGCCCTCTCAGCAGATGGGACGGGTCGGGAACAACGTGGTCGGAGGACATGGCAGCATGGCAGGCACAACACGAACTCGTTGGGCGCTCCCTCGAGCGACACCGGTTCAAAGAGGCCCTGCGAGCGGCCATGACGATGGCACAACAAGGCAACGGCATTGTCCAAAGGGCCGCGCCATGGGTCGCCCTGAAAGACGACACAAGCGAAGAGGACCGAACAGATTCCTTCGCTGGGCTCGCCCTTGCCTTGCGTGTGCTTCGATCCCTTGCCATCGCGCTTCAGCCCTTCATGCCCGCTTCATCGCAGCGCTTGTGGGGCATGCTTGGCGAATCCGGAGCAGTAAGCGAGGTCCCATGGGGGGCGGCGGTCGACCTTGACGTCCCGTTGAGCGAACCAACACTGTCCCCAACCCCGCTGTTTGAACGGTTGGATCTGGCCGCTATTTTGGAACGTGAAGGCTTAGTGGCAGAAGCGCACGCTCCCGCGTCAGAGGCACCGAACGTCACCGGCGTCAAGGGCGGCAAGAAGGACAAAAAGGACGTGAACCACATGGAACGAGAAGGAATCAGCACCATCGATTTTGAACAGTTTACCGCAGTTGACATGCGCGTGGCTCGCGTCACCGCCGTGGAGGCGCATCCCGATGCGGACCGGTTGTGGGTGGTCTCGCTTGACGACGGTTCTGAATCCGGTCGTACCATCTGCGCGGGCCTGAGGGACGTGTACGCTGCCGAAGACCTTCTCGGACTTCACGTCGTTGTGGTGGCCAACCTGGCGCCTCGTAAGCTTCGTGGCATCATGAGCGAGGGGATGATGCTCGCCGCCGACGACGGTGAAGGCGTCGTGCGCTTGCTCACCGTGCTTGATGCCATTGCACCTGGTGCTCAAGTGCGTTGAGCGTCCATCCGAAGGCGCACACCCTCCATGCATTGGCGGCCAAGAAGTCGGACGTCCTCCCGCAACAAGGGAAGCCGAGCACGTAGGTCAACGCCATGATCGAGCGGCAGCGCATCGAGGTTGATCTGCACGTTGAAGACCGCGCCTTTGGCCGCTGCGGAGGCCAAGAGCGAGGCCATGCCGGCGTCGCTGACGGCGTTGGGGTTGCCATGCTGGACCATCGCATGCACGTGATCAAGGAGGGCCCGTGCACGTTCCGCGGTCCGCATTGGGACCTCAGCAGCGTGGAGCGTCGCCGCTCGGATCGCCGCCCGACGCGCGGCTTTCTGTTCGTCCGTGTCCTTCGGAAGACGGAAGGAGTCCATCACTGCATCGAAGGCCAAAGCGTCTTCATCACCGAGGTCGAGCGCATCCCGTCGTACCTGCTTCGCCTCCTCCAGAGCACGACGCGCAGCATCATGACCATCTGCCCATCGTTCTGAACCTAAGGTGAGCGACGCCACCATGGACGTGAGCGCGGCTGCTTGCCCCAAGGCCACGGCGGCAGCGGTGCCACCACCTGGTGTCGGTTCACTTGATGCCAAAGCCGACTCAAAGTCGCGAAGCGAGAGGTCGGCGACGTTCATGCTGCGGCCTCCCGAATGGCGTATTCGATGATCCTCGTTGCCGGGTCAAACGGGGCCAGGGAGTTGAGGCCCAAGCCCTCCACGGCCGCGCGAACAAGGTCCGATTCCTCGTTGGCTTGAGGTGCGTACCACCGTCCCGCTTCCAGCATGGTTTCGAGGGGAACGAGTCCGACGAGTTCCGAGCCCACAACGTCCAACCCGTGGTCTGCGGCCAGGCTTCGGACGGCTTCAAACGCATGAAGCATCCCGTGCTTGTCGACGTTGGTCAGGTTCATGCTGACCTGAGAGATACCGTGCGCATCCAGAACCACGCCCATGCCTTGCACCGATTCCAACATGCCCGTGGCTCGAAGGACCCCCGAGTCGTTGCGCGCGAGAATTCGTCCAGATCCCCTGAGGAGGCTTCCAACAACCTTGGCAACCCGGGCATCACGTTCTGGGATGTTGACGTTGTACGCCACCAGCACGGGCCGTGCCCCGTAGGTGCACCCTCCCGATCGTGCAGCAGCCTCTGTCCAGCCCTCTTGATGGCCAAAATCGGGCAACCTGTCCGTTCCCCCCTCAAGTCGCTCCCTGAGCCCTTCGTACTCCCCTTTGCGAAGGTAGCTCAATCGGGTTCGTTCGTCGTTCTGCGCGGCGTGCCCGTACAGGAACGTGGGTGCCTTTGTCTGCTCATGGACAGCGATGGCGACACGCTTTGCGACGGCAGCGCAGTCCGCCATGCTCACGCCAGCAATCGGTACGAACGGGCAGACGTCCACGGCGCCGAGTCGAGGGTGCTCCCCGGAATGCGTGCGCATGTCAATGGCGCTGATGGCAGCCACGCTCAAATCAACGGCCGCCTTCTCAACGGCCTCAAGCGGACCAGCGAACGTGATGACGGTCCGGTTGTAATCTGCATCAGGTTCAACACCGAGCACGGTGACGCCCGGCGTCGCTGCAGCAACGTTCGCAATGGCTTCGATGGTCGCAAGGTCCCGCCCTTCGGAGATGTTTGGAACGCATTCAACGATGTCCTGCATGACCGTGAAGGCCTGCTTCCCCCGTCCTTGAAGGTTCGCAACTTCACGCGTACAAGTCCGCAGGGTCGCGTCGTCCACCCGCGTGGACACGCTTGGTGAGGAGTCGAGCAACTGCTTCCTTCAGATCCCGTTGTTGGACGTGTGAGCGCTCGTCGCGTATGGCGATCATGCCCGCCTCAACGCATGTGGCTGCAAGTTCTGCCCCAGAAAATCCATCGGTGCTTGTGACCAACGAGGCGAGGTCAACCTTACGGGTTGACATGCCCTTGAGGTGCAGTTCGAGGATGGCACGTCGTGCCTCATCGTCTGGTTTTGCAATCTCGACGATGCGGTCAAAGCGACCGGGTCGCAGCAACGCATCGTCCAAGATGTCGGGTCGATTTGTTGCTGCAATGATTCGAACATCCTCAAGGCGATCAAACCCATCGAGTTCTGCAAGCAGTTGCATCAAGGTCCGTTGCACTTCACGGTCCCCACTCGTTGAACCATCAAGTCGCTTTGCTCCAATCGCATCAATTTCGTCCAAGAAAATGATGCTGGGGGATTTTTCTCGAGCCAACGCGAACAATTCGCGAACCAAACGACCACCTTCACCGATGTATTTCTGGGCAAGTTCGCTACCAACCATTCGAATGAAGGTCGCGTTTGTTGAATTGGCCACCGCTTTCGCGAGGAGCGTTTTGCCGCATCCAGGAGGTCCAACCAAGAGCACGCCTTTGGGTGGGGTCACGCCGACACTCCGGAAGAGGTCCGGTCGAACAAGGGGCAGTTCAATCGCTTCACGCAAGAGTTGCTTCTCCTCGTTCAATCCTGCAACATCGTCGTATGTGACGTCGGGTGCCTCGATCATTTCGGCTCCGCTGACCATCGGGTCCCATGCATCGTTGAGGATCTCGATAATCGCCAAGCTGTCTTGGTTCATCGCGACCCGGGCGCCTGGTTTGAGGCGAGTACCATCGAGCCGTTCGTTGACGGACACTTGGAAGACGGTGCCGTTTGATGACTTGACGACGGCCGTGCGCGGTCCGAGCATGTCCTGCAAGGTGCCAATGATCATTGGTGGATTTTTGAGGTGCGTGAGTTCGTCTTCAAGACGTCGTGTACGCTTGTGCAATCCTCGAAGTTGCGTTTCGAGTTCGTGGCGTTGATGGTTGAGGTCCTTCGCCTCATCCTGCAAGCGGCGGATGGTTCGTTCAAGGTCAGCGAATTCATCACCACGGGCCTCTTCAGAACGAGGCCCAGTGTCCACTTCACCCATGATCCAATCCTCGTATGACCCACTAAAAAGGTCCATCGTTGAATCGTCGACGAAGAGGAGGGAAAATCCATGGTCGACACATGCTCGATGCAAGCGGAAGGGGTAAGTCCCGCCGGTCCGAAGGATGCATCATGGGGGAGTGCGAGGTCTGTGGCGCCATGAACGTCGGGACCCGTCAGGTGCCCATGGGCCGTGCCTCGGTCGCCGCATGCAAGCGCTGCGCCGACCGGGTTGGGCCGAAACCGCAGGGGGTAGCGCCCGGACTCGCAGCGGCGTCCAAGCACGCCTCATCGCCTGGAAAGCACCGCGGCCCTTCAGGCATCATGCGCCGCAGCGAACGCGTGCTTACGGACGACTTTGGCCCTCAGATTCGTCGTGCACGGAGCGGTCGTGGGTGGAGCCAAGATGAACTGGCACGCCGGATGTCAGAGAAGGTGAACATCGTAAAAGCAGCAGAATCCGGCCGGCGACCGACGGACGCTGTCATTTCAAAATTTGAACGCGTGCTCGGGATTTCGCTCATGATTGAATACGACCCCGAAGAGCACCGTCGTGTGCAAAGCGGTCAAGACAGGGGCTTCACGCTGGGGGACTACCTCGATGGCCTCCGATGAGCAATCCACCATGGTCCACCTCCACGCGATTTGGCTGGCCCAAGACGACCCAACGAAGAACACGGCCGTTCGGTCGTCTCGACGTGGCGATCTCACCCTGCACAAACATCTGCGGGGCTTGCCGAAGCGGGGCGTCCTGCTTGAGCCCCTCTGCGGAAAAGTGCTGGGGCCTGAGGACCATGACTCGATTCGTGGAGGGGCCTTGGTCGCGTTGGACTGCAGTTGGGCCCACATTGAGCCATCCGTGGCGTCGATCGTATCGAAGACCAGGCTTCAGCCTCGAATGCTCCCCTTGCTCTTGGCGGCGAACCCTGTCAATTGGGGAAAGCCCGGTCGGCTCTCAACCGTGGAGGCCTTGGCGGCCTCTCTTGTGTTAATGGGCGAAGACGGTCAGGCGCGGTCCTTGCTTGGAGGGTTTCGTTGGGGCCATCGTTTCCTCGAATTGAACGCTGAGCCGCTCAAGGCCTATGCCGCCGCAACCTCCTCAGCGGCGTTGGTGGCCATGCAGTTCGAATTCTTTGATGTTGATGTGGAGGATGGCGGATGACGGGTGTGTCCAAGCAGCCCGTCTTGCGGGTCGTGGACGGTGCGTACCATGCTGGGGTTGACGCCCTTGCCATCGAAGCGCCAATCCGCATCACCAGCGAGGCAGGGCACGGTGTTGAACTGCTGGCAACCCCAACTGACCTTGTAGAATTGAGCATCGGCCATGCCATCTGCGAGGGGTGGTTGCCCACGCTGAACGTCCTGCCCACGGTCGAACGTTCCGATGTGGACGGCACCGTCGTGCTGCATCTGTCGGGGGCATCCTGGGCCACCCCGCTTCCTCATCGCAGCATCATGCCTTCCTGTGGTGGTTGCGGCTTGACCCTCGATCCACCCCCTTCTGGGACCTTCCTCCCCCCAGCCGTTCGGGTTGAGCCAGGCGACGTGGAGGGTTGGGTGCACGGGCTTCAGACCGAGCAGCCGCTGTTCATCGCCACGGGAGGGACCCACGCAGCGGCGCTGGTCTCCGATGCAGGGTTGATTGTTCGGGAAGACATCGGCCGCCATAGCGCAGTGGACAAGGTCATTGGCGCCTGGGCCCTCTCGTCCTCACGTGCCTCGGTGCGTTGCTTGATGGTTTCAGGACGTTGCGGGTGGGACGTGATGGCCAAAGCCGTTCGAGCGGGTGTGCGGCAAGTCATCGCTCTCGGAGCCGTGTCGTCTCAAGCAGCAGAACTCGCCCGCCACGAGGGGATGCTTGTTGTTGGCTTTGCCGCAGGCCATCGACCACAATTCCTCGGCCCGTGGTCGTCGTGATGGGAAAGGCTTGAGCCCAACCGCTTCAACGGTGCCTCATGGGTCATCCTTCGCCCCCGGGCCGGACCCCTGCGGACGAACGTCCGTTGATGGTCAAACCAAGGAAACAGCGGGCTGCCGGCATTCCTGCTGTCGCCTCGAGCCTTCGGCATGGGGTGCGGAGGATGGGCCTTGCTCGTACCGTCCAAACACTGCGGATGGTCAACCAACAGGATGGATTTGACTGCCCGGGTTGCGCGTGGCCTGACCCAGAACATCGTTCTGGATTCGAATTCTGCGAAAACGGAGCGAAGGCCGTCGCAGAAGAAGCAATGACTGCCCGATGCACGCCTGATGTGCTTGCGTCCCGTTCAATCCACGACCTTTCGATGCTGAGCGATTTTGAACTGGGGTCACTCGGACGGCTGACGTCCCCTACGGTTCGTCGTGCAGGGAAAGACCGGTTCGAGCCCATCGGCTGGGACGAAGCCCTTGACATGGTCGCCGATCGCCTTCGTGCCTTACCGTCCCCGGAACGGGGGGTGTTCTACACCAGCGGCCGAACGTCAAACGAAGCCGCTTTTCTCTACCAACTCTTCGTGCGGTCCCTTGGTTCGAACAACCTGCCCGATTGTTCCAACATGTGCCATGAGTCGAGCGGAAAGGGGCTCGGGGGCACCATCGGCATCGGGAAAGGAACCGTCCGCCTCTCCGATTTTGAGCATGCAGACCTGATCCTTGTGATTGGCCAAAATCCTGGAACCAACCATCCAAGGATGCTCACTTCGTTGAGGGATGCGAAGCGTAAGGGCGCGCGCATCATCCATGTGAACCCCCTCCCGGAGGCTGGGTTGGAACGGTTCAAACACCCGCAGGACTACATGCGGCTGGACCTGTTCGACGACCAACTCGCAGACCTTCACCTCCCCGTGCGCATCGGAAGCGATGCAGCCTTGCTTCAAACACTCCAACACTTGCAGATTGAAGCCGGTGCCTTGGATGAACCCTTCATTGATGCATCGACCAGCGGATTCGATGCCCTGCTCGAAGAACGGAAAACCCTCGATTGGGGCCGCGTTCTGTCCGACACCGGACTTGATCGCTCCACGGTCGAAGCCGCGGCGACCATGGTGGCCGCAAGCAACGCGACGATCGCATGCTGGGCCATGGGCTTGACCCAACATCGGAACGGTGTCGCCGTCATTCAGGAGGTGGTCAACTTGCTTCTGATGGGCGGCCACGTTGGTCGACCAGGGGCCGGTTTTTGTCCCGTCCGGGGCCATTCCAACGTTCAAGGGGACCGGACGGTTGGCATCTGGGAAGCACCGAGCGATGCCTTCCTCGACCGGCTAGAATCCGGCACGGGCGTCACCGCCCCCCGCAAGCACGGATTCGATGTTGTCAATGCGATACATGCGATGCGGCAAGGCGAGGTCGATGTGCTGATGACGATGGGGGGGAACTTCCTCTCCGCAGCCCCAGACACCGATGCAACGGCTCAAGCGATTGCTCGTGTCGGACTTGCTGTACACGTCGCAACCAAACCCAACAGAACACACCTCGCGCCCTCCGACGGGGATGTCCTCTTGCTTCCATGCCTCGGCCGAACGGAACGCGACACCACCCATGGAACCACACAATTTGTCACCGTTGAGAACTCCATGGGGATTGTTCATCGGTCTCAAGGACGACTGGAACCTGCCTCCAAGGAGTTGAAATCAGAACCTTGGATTGTGGCCGAACTTGCCCACAAATCCATTGATGCATCGCCTGTTGATTGGCGTGGTTTGGTTCAAAATTACGATGCTATCCGGGACCTGATCGAAGCGAGCATCGATGGATTTGACCGCTACAACGAACGGGTGCGAAACCCGAACGGCTTCGAACTTCCCAATCCTCCCCGGGACGAACGTTCCTTTGCGACACCGTCTGGCCGCGCTGCGTTCACGGTCCACCCCCTTCCAGACCTCCATCCGTCCCACGGGGGAACCCATGTTCTGATGACGCTGCGTTCCCACGACCAATACAACACAACGGTGTATGGACTCGAAGACCGATACCGTGGTGTCAAGGGCAACCGGAGAGTCGTTTTCATGAACGCCGAAGAAATGGCCGAGCGCGCGTGGACAACTGGCCATCGGGTGACCTTGATCAGCCATTGGAGCGATGGAGTGAGGAAGGCCGACGATTGGCGTCTCGTCCCCTATCCCATCCCGAGGGGGAACCTTGCCGCCTATTTCCCAGAAGCCAACGTGCTCGTCCCTCTCGACTCAACGGCGGACGTCTCGAACACGCCCACGAGCAAGTGGGTGGAGGTTAGCATCCTTGACGCATCCCTTCACGAAGAAGAGTGATCAGGCGCCCAAGCATCGCTCGTGCAAGCACGTGGGCGGTTCGAACAGCAGTTTGCTTTCGAGGTCGATCAGGTCCAATTGCAGCGTGCTACCATCGCCTTCAAGCACCGTGACGATGGACGAGGTGGTGGCAGGCAAGTAATCCTCCCCCGTGGATTTCAACGAGAGGCGAAGGTGATGCCCTGCGGGCACCGTGGCATCGAGGGGCATGAATTCCATCAACGCGGTGATGGACGCCAACGGTGCCGCCCAAGTTTGGATGTCGTCACCACCCGCGTGGTAACGCAGGTCCATGATGGCGTGGCCAACATGGATGCACGTGGCTTCGCTCTCGCAGGACTCAAGCAGGGCGTAGAGTTGCCCTCCTACCGTCGTCGTGCGCACTTCGACATGAAGCCGTGGCGTGCCGACGAGGGAGAGGTCGCTCTCGACCGGCTCGGACGTCCAGACGGGACCCGACGACGCGTCCGGCAAGACCGTTAGGCTTCCACCGCTGAGCATGAGGTCGCTTCCAAGGGTCCATCGACGTTCTTGGGCATCCAACGGGGGATAACGGTCTTCCAACCTCCATTGGCCGTCGTTGGACTGAATCTCAATCCATTGTCCTGGTTGAGGCCCTAACCCCTTGAGGTAATGGTCAAACCATTCGTGAAGGTCTTGCATCCAATCGTACCGAACCATCTCTGGAAAGGCTTCACCTCCGCGCCCCCCGAGGTCGCTTCGATCATCGAGCTGCACAGGGCGGTCAGGATAGTCGTGATCCCATTGGCCAAAGAGACCCTTGGCCTCAATCCCTGCGTCGATCAATCGATTCATCGTCGGAACCGCCATGTGAGGGTCGACGTTCCAATCATGCATGCCTTGAATCAAGTAGACGCTCCCTTGGTAGTTCTCAAGCACGCGGTCCAAGAAATAGCGTTCCTCCCAATAATCGCCTGCGACCTCCGAGCCGAACACGTAGGCAGAAACGCCGGTTCCGGGCCCAATGATGTAGTCGGGGCAGAGGTTCTGGTAATCCTCTTCGTCACCGTCCAAGCCGTACGAACCGTACACGCCGTTGTGCATGATAGGGGCGCGTGCCTCAGCGGAACCGTTCCTCCACATCAGTTCCTTGACGCCAATCAATCCCGAAATCGGAACGATCGTCTTCAGGGCTTCGTTACCGTACATGGCTGCTTGCCAAGGTGTGCTGCCGTCGTACGACTTGCCGATCAGCGCCACACCTCCGTTGGACCATTCTTGTTCGCCAAGCCAGGTCACGGCTGCATTGATCCCTTCCTGCTCAGCGAACCCCATCAGGTCCATGCAATGGTTGGAGCGGCCGGTGCCTGTCACCGAAATTTGTGCGAACGCATAGCCGTGAGGGAGCAGTTGGTTGACAATCATCTCACCGAGCCATGAACCGGGAACTTCGATGGTCGGTGTCTCAACGGACGGTTCCTGGAAATAGGGGCCGATTTCCGCAATCACCGGGACAGTCACGCCCTCTGGGACGTCCGGCCTCCAATACGCCAAAGAAATCCGGGGTCCTTCGGCAGCAGAACCCCCCTCCGTTAAGGGAAGTTCGAATTCAACAAAGACGTGCGTGCTGTTCCATTCGTTCTCGGTGGCCAATGGGAGATAGGGGCCCGTTTCAAGGACGAAACCGTGGGCAGCATCGGCCACGTACGGGAGGTCGCGTCGCTCCCAGACAGGCACGCGCACGCCGCTTTGATCAGCATCCACGATGGCTTCAACGACGGGTTGCACCGTCATCGAGAGGACGATCGTCAGCAGCGCGACGACGATGGCCGAGCCCAACAGGTGGTGGGCTGCAACACGCCGAGGGCCGAGCACCTCCTCCATGCACCGTCGTCCCATGCGCCGTATTTCAAGCCTCAGCACGTCGTTCACCGTGGACAAACCACATAGGTTGACGTCCTGACCTCACACCATGGAGGCCGGCGCGGCACCGTGGTGGGACGCCATCACCGAGGGCATCCCGGACGCCCTCCCTGAAGCAAGGCCGCTCGACCGGAGCGTCGACCACGCACCAGCGCGCCCTGTCAACCTGACGGAATCCGAACGCGCACTTGCATTGCGAAACGCCCTTCGATACCTTCCTGCTCATCATCATGAACACGTGGTCGAGGAATTCCTGGCCGAACTTGACCACTATGGACGCATCGTGATGCACAGATACAGGCCGAACGTTGCGATGTACGCCAGACCAATTGCAGAATACCGCGCCGCTTCCACCCATGCTGCTGCGGTGATGCTCATGATCATGAACAACCTCGACCCTGCCGTCGCTCAGTTCCCTCATGAGTTGGTCACCTACGGTGGGAACGGCACGGTGTTCCAAAACTGGGCGCAATTTCGACTCGTCATGTCCTACCTTGCTCGGCTTCATGACGCGCAAACCTTGGTTATGTATTCCGGTCATCCACTCGGGATGTTTCCTTCCAACGCCGAAGCACCAAGGGTGGTGGTGACGAACGGAATGGTCATCCCCAACCACTCCTCCAAGGACGATTTTGCGAAGATGCATGCCCTTGGTGTGACGCAGTATGGACAAATGACGGCAGGTTCCTACATGTACATCGGCCCTCAAGGCATCGTGCATGGTACCACCATCACGCTGCTCAACGCAGCACGGTTGCACCTCGGCCTTCCGCCGGAGGGCGACCTGTCCGGCGTTGCTTTTGTGACGAGCGGGCTTGGTGGCATGTCGGGAGCCCAAGCAAAGGCTGCGGTCATCACGGGTGCTGCGTGCTTGATCTGTGAAGTGAACCCCCATGCGGCCCTCAAGCGCCACGAGCAAGGCTGGCTGTCCGAAGTGCACGACAACCTCGACGAAGCGATCGACCGTTTGGTGGCGGCCAAACATGCACGCGAGGGTGTTTCAATCGGTTACGTGGGCAACATCGTTGACGTCTGGGAGCGCCTGGTTCAGCGTGAGATTGCCGTCGAATTGGGGAGCGATCAAACGAGCCTCCACAATCCATTCGCCGGAGGCTATTGTCCCGCAGGGATGACCTACGACGAGGGCATGGACCTCCTCGCAAGCGATCCTGCAAGGTTTCGGGACGAGGTGCAAGCCACCTTGCGGCGTCATGCCGCTGCGGTCGATACCATGACCGCCCGCGGCATGTACTTCTGGGATTATGGGAACGCCTTCCTCCTTGAAGCAAGCCGGGCCGGGGCCAATGTGTTGAATCCGGATGGGTCGTTCCGTTACCCATCGTATGTTGAGGACATCATGGGTCCGATGTGTTTCGATTACGGCTTTGGCCCGTACCGCTGGGTGTGCACCAGCGGGCGCGATGAGGACCTTGCCCTGACCGACACGATTGCAGCGGAAGTCATCGAACAGCTCCTTGAGACCGCGCACGAGGGGAACCGTCGCCAACTGATGGACAACCTTCGTTGGATTCGAGCGGCAGGCGAAAACAACCTCGCCGTAGGCAGCCGGGCCCGAATTTTGTACGCCGACGCCGTTGGCCGAGCCGCCATTGCCCGCGCGATGAACGAGGCCGTGCGTGACGGTCGCTTGCATGGGCCAGTTGTGGTTGGCAGGGACCATCACGACGTGTCAGGAACAGACAGTCCATACCGAGAGACCGCAGACATCCGTGACGGGTCGATGTTCACCGCCGACATGTCGGTGCACAACGTCATCGGGGATGCGAGCCGAGGAGCGACGTGGGTGAGCCTCCACAACGGGGGGGGTGTCGGATGGGGCGAGGTCATGAACGGAGGCTTTGGTTTGCTCTTGGACGGGAGCGTCGACGCAGACCGCCGGGCAGCGTCCATGCTGACGTGGGACGTTGAAAACGGTGTGGCACGAAGGGCTTGGGCTCGTAACGAGGGCGCGTTGGAGACCATCCGATTGGCGATGGCTCGACAACCAGACCTTGTTGTGACCCTGCCTGAGCAGGTCAGCGATGAAGATGTGATGCGGTATCTGGGGGATGCCTGATGCGTACGGTCGTGCTCACCGGTTCACAACTTACGTCGTTCGACGTGATGGCCATTGCACGAAGCGAGGCAACGGTACGGATTTCCGAAGCAGCCCTCGAACGCGTTCGTGTTGCTCGGCGAACGGTTGACGGCATTTTGGAGCGTGGTGAAACGGTGTACGGCATCAACACGGGTTTTGGGGCCTTGGTCAACACGACGATTGGACCGGACGACGTGGAACGATTGCAGGTCAACCTGATTCGATCCCACGCGACTGCCCTCGGAGAACCGCTGTCCATTGTTCGAACCCGAGCAATGATGGTCGTGCGGCTCAATTCCTTGGTCAACGGCCACTCCGGGGTGCATGAGGATCCACTGCACCTCATGGTTGAATTGTTGAACGCTGGCATCACGCCCGTTGTTCCACACCTCGGAAGCCTCGGTGCAAGCGGAGACCTCGCCCCACTGTCTCACATGGCGCTTGTCTTGATTGGGGAGGGTCAGGTCTGGCACAACGGCGTCCCTGTCCCTTCGACGGACGTGCTCAACGATGCTGGGCTGACACCGATCCGACTGAGGGCCAAGGACGGGCTGTCGCTGATCAACGGGACCAGCCTGATGTCGTCGTTGCTCGCTGAGGCAGACGTGCTGCTTCACGATGTGCTTCCAATGGCTGACCTCATCTTGTGCGGGGCCCTCGAAGCGCGTCGATGTTCAATTCGTCCTTTCGATCCGCGAATACACGCCGTCCGCCCCCACCCTGGTCAACGGAAGGTGGCGGCTCGTGTCACGCGCTGGATGGAGCAATCAGCCAACGTTGCGGACCATGAGGACTGCGAGCGGGTGCAGGACCCGTATTCCTTCCGTTGTGCAGCCCAAGTGCACGGGGTGACGTCCGAACGTTTTGATGCACTTTCCACCACCGTACGCGTTGAACTCAACGCGGTCACGGACAACCCACTCATCTTTCCCGACCCCGTCTCGCCGGGCCCGCACGAGGTCATCAGCCAGGGCAATTTCCACGGGGAAATCCTCGGTCAGACAGCGGACGCCATGGCCTTGGCACTCTTCGAGCAGGCGTCGATGTCCGAGCGTCGAATGGACCAGATGCTGGACCCTGCTCGTTCGGGTGGGCGGGCATTTCTCGCCCGTTCATCCGGTCTTGAATCCGGCTTGATGATTGTTCATTATGTGGCTGGTGCCGCTCTCTCCGAGATGCATGGAAGCGTGTTGCCGCGAAGTGCGTTCAGCACCGTGACCTCCGGGGGACAAGAGGATCATGTTTCCATGGGAGCGACCGCGTGTTTCAACCTCCTTCGAGTTCTTGACCGATTTGTGGACGTGCTGGCGTGCGAGGCACTGATTGCGTGCGAGGCCATGGAGGACCTCCCAGTGCAACCTTCTCAGGCGGTGCAAACGCTCCACAAGCAGGTACGGTCCGTGGCCGAACCGCTGACAGAAGACCGTTCGACAAGCGGCGAGCTCGAGTCGATTGGGGCCGCCCTTCGGACAGGTTCGTGGCATGCCTTGGTGCAATCCCTGCATCCAGAGCCGTGACTCATTGCTGAGCCGCGCGTTCGACGTCGTCCAAGCGTGAAGCGATATCCTCCAGACCGGTCAGTTGGCGCAAACGAAACCGGTCCCGTTCGACATGCTTGGGTTCGAGGGAATGCGCGCACGCATTGAGGCGTCGCTCGAGGTCGATGGCTGCTCGGACCCGTTGCTCAACGTCACGATACAGGGTTTCCATGCGCTCAGGTTCCGCATCGAGCGCTGGTTCCAAATCGGAGACATCGAACCCCATCCTGCGCCACTGAAGCAACCGTCGTCGAAGGGCGTCAACGCTGAAACCGGGAGGCAAGGTGGTGAGGTGGTGGATTCCCCCGTCCACCTCCAGTTCATCGACTGGACCTGACTCAACAACCGATGGTTCGGGGTGTGCAGGAGCGATGACGTCCTCATGCACGGCTGCATCCTCGACCAGCCAAGGAGCAAGGGCCAACCACTGGGCCACAACGTTGTCGTCGTTGGAGGCTACGTCAACAACCAACAGCACGGGCGGACCGTCGTGTTCAGAGATGGCATCATCAACGTGCAACAGCCATTTAGTCACTTCCGGTCCACTGAGGCCATCAGGCAACGCGTCCAGCACGATGGTGTCGTGGGAGGAGATGGCATCCTGAACTGCGCGAAGCAGACCATCAGCGTCGACTGGAATGCGATCGGGACCTGGGCGGCGCGTGCACCAGAGAACCGACATGTGCACGGTGGCGTTTGAGATGGAAGGCCAAGCGTCTGGTGATCTGGTGAACACGACCGGTCGCCGAATGTCATGCTCAAGGACGAACCGCTGGACGTCGTTGACGGCGTGTGATGGCCGAACGGCGTGGAGGCTCGTCCGTCCCATGCGCTTCCCCCGTGAAGCCTCGTCCTTGCCCATGAATGATTATATCGTCGCTTGAAGTGCGTCAAAAGGGGACCACCATGTCGACGAACGATGGCCATGAACAGACCATGGCGGCCTGCGGTGGGTGCTCCGCAATCATTCCCATTGATTCCTCATCGTGTCCGGAGTGCGGCATCCGACTTGGCGGGGAACAGCAGCGCTGGGAATGTGGCGCGTGCGGTGAATTGTTCGACCACGAGCCACGTTCCTGCACCGCCTGCGGCGTGGTCTTCGTCGCGGATGACGTTGTGCACGTGCTTCGTGCCTGGCTTGACGACAACGGCATGTCTGTGATGGACTTGTGTGGGCGGTTTGACAGCAACGGTGACGGCGTTATCGATTCCAGCGAACTGAAAGAAGGCCTCTTGGCGCTC
>Ga0181589_10001695_pt1 | contig 17187 bp, 16 predicted proteins | sample 071ome_25_FD_132444 | JGI IMG/M metagenome (GOLD analysis project Ga0181589, IMG submission 132444) | Coastal salt marsh microbial communities from the Groves Creek Marsh, Skidaway Island, Georgia - 071410BT metaG (megahit assembly) | ecosystem: Environmental > Aquatic > Marine > Intertidal...
TAGTCAATATTAGTGATTAAATCTAAATTTAATTTTATAAGAAGAGATATTAACCATGATTGATGGTATCGACGGGAAGATTCTGAAGGCGTTACAAAGAGATGGCCGATTGTCTCAGCTTGAATTAGCAGAAGAGGTTGGTCTTTCTCCAACTCCTTGCGCACGCCGCGTGAAGAAGCTTGAAGCCGATGGATATATCCGTGGCTATACGGCATTAATCGATGAGGAAAAGCTTGGCTTTGGATTCAGCATTTTTGTGTCAGTTCGTCTCGATAAACAAATCGATGACAGGCTAGTCACGTTTGAAGAGTCAGTAGCTCGATATCAGGAGGTAGTCGACTGTTGGTTAATGACGGGGGGATTTGATTATCTATTGCGGGTCGCAGTATCTGATCTGCATGAATTTGAGCGATTCTTGACTCGAAAGCTGACAAAAATCGAGGGGGTTGCATCCATTGAATCATCGATACCGCTACGCCGAGTCAAAGAGAGTGTGGCACGATTGGTCTGATCATTAATAGGAAACCAACTTGACTCAAGTTTTTGGAATCGCATTCGCTCAATTCCTTGGATGCACTCTATGGTTTAGCGTGAATGGCGTCTCAGCTGCGCTCATTGAGCACTGGAATCTAGAGGCGTCCGATATTGGACTTCTCACCGGTGCAGTTCAGGCGGGCTTTATTGCAGGGACTCTTGGTCTTGCGATCTCGAACATTGCTGACCGTTTTCGTCCATCACTGATCTTTTTATGGGCGTCCTTCATTGGTGCACTAGCGAATCTGTTATTCGCGTATCACGCGGATGGGTTAAGTGAGGGCTTGATCTACCGCTTTATCGTTGGCGTTTGTTTAGCAGGAATCTATCCAATTGGTATGAAGCTCATTGTGAGCTGGTCGCCAAAGCTTCCAGGTGTGGGTCTTGGGCTTGTCGTTGGTATGTTGACCTTGGGTACTGCTTCGCCGCATCTCTTCAATGGGTTGGCATGGTCACCTGACTGGCGATACACACTCACTCTAGTCAGTGGGCTTGCGGTGGTCGGTGGGATGCTGGTCATTATGATTGGCGAAGGTCCATTTGGAGTGAAGCAGGCAGGTGCGATCCAATGGGGTGCCGTGTTCAAAAGCTTTCGAATTCCGCGCTTTCGAGCATCGGCGTTTGGCTATTTTGGGCATATGTGGGAGTTATATGCATTTTGGACTCTGGTGCCTTGGTTGGTCGCGTCGGTGGTTGGTGAAGCAAGTCTTCTTGAGATTTCATTGTGGTCTTTTGCTGTCATCGCGATCGGCCTCTTCGGCGCGGTTTGGGGCGGGCTCATGAGTTCACGCTGGGGTAGTGGGCGTGTCGCTTTTGTATCGCTATTGATGTCCGGTGTCATGTGTTTGATTTACCCAATGCTGGCAAATACCTTTTGGATGGCGATGTTCGGATTGATGGTTTGGGGCTTCTTCGTGATCGCGGATTCCGCTCAATTTTCAGCGATTTCCTCCAAATCCTGCCCTGCAGATATGGTTGGTAGTGCGTTATCGATCCAGAACAGCATCGGATTTTTCTTATCGATTGGATCGATTGTTCTGTTGACCAATTGGGTCGATCAACTGGACGTATTTGTGGTCTGGCTTTTAATGCCTGGTCCTGTGCTTGGGTTACTTGCGATGCGTTCGCTGATCCGAGAACCGTTGCCCCGTTCTGAAATCACTGGGTGATTGGTTGAAAACCAGTTACTGTTCCGTCCTCTAAGGGGATCTATGCTCGTATCATTTGTTTTTCCGCTGACCTTTGTGGTGCTTTGGGCATCTGCTTTTGCAACTGGGTCTGTCGCAACACAAGATGCGACGCCGTTTGCTGCGCTTGCTTTTCGATTTTCGATTGTTGCTACCGGCTTCTTGCTTGTCGCTTGGATATTGTCTGAGTTTTCAAAGGTTGATCGTCGCGACCTAAAACATTCAGTGATCACAGGGCTCTTGTTCCATGGATTGTATCTTGGGGGATGTTGGTATTCTTTTAGTGTGGGTATCCCAGCAGGGGTATCGGCGCTGATTGTCTGCACGCAGCCGATTCTTACAGCCATTTTTGCCGGGCTTTTATTAGGCGAGCACGTTTCGTTTAAGAACTGGGTCGGGTTAAGCCTCGGGTTTGTAGGCGCAGCACTCGTCTTAGGTGTTGATTTTGGCGAGGAGTTCGCCGTTGCCGGTTTGGTCGCCAATGTCATCGCGCTTGGCTCAATCACAACCGCAACTATTTGGCAGCGAAAATTTTCACAAACGCTGCCACTTGCGACGAATAATGCCATACAAGCCGGTTCGGCAGCTGTATTTCATGGGGTGGTCATGTGGTTTCTTGAGGATCCATCGATTGACTTAACCCTAACATTTGGTCTTGCCATGGGTTGGCAGATTATCGCAGTCAGTTTTGGCGCCTTTACGATCTTGATGTATCTGATTAATCATAATTCTGCGAGTCAGACATCTGCATTGTTCTTCCTCGTTCCACCAGTTGCCGCTGTGATGGGCTGGGTGCTTTTGGATGAGGCTCTATCGATGATCGATATCATTGGGTTTACGGTTGCAAGTGCGGGCGTTTATCTCGCAACACGAAAGCCGAAGGAGAAGCCCATTGAGCATTGAGAAGTCGCTTTTTGATGTCTCGCCTTCAGAGCCCATTTTTGAACAAATCGCGCGTGATCTGAAGGGGCAGGGGTACAGCATTCAGCCAAATGCAGTTGATGCAGGTTTGGCTCAGTCACTGTGGAGTGAAGTTAGCGAGCTGGATGATGATTGGTTTCATCGCGCAGGTATTGGACGTGCCAAGAACTATCAACTGAATCGCTTTAATCGGACAGATTCAGTCTGTTGGATCGAGGGATCATCGGATCCATGCAGGCAATGGCTCGAATACACTGATTCGTTGCGCCAGTTTCTGAACCGCTCGCTGTTCCTGGGGCTTTTTTCTTATGAATCACATTACGCACGTTATCTTCCGGGCCAGTATTACAAGCGTCATCTTGATGCATTTCAGGGAGAGGCGAATCGGTTGGTATCGACTGTGTTGTACCTAAATCCTGGGTGGTTGCCTGATGATGGTGGGGAGTTGGTGATTTATGAATCTGAATCCGACCAAACAGGAATCCGTGTGACACCATCGTTTGGAACACTTGTAAGTTTTTTGAGTGAAGAGTTTCCCCATGAGGTTTTACCAGCAAGGCGGATCCGCTTTTCAATTGCGGGATGGTATCGATTAAATCAATCATCAACAGACCGAGTCGATCCGCCACACTAATTTACGTGTAGAGCTGCGTGACAAGACCGATGATCAGAGAGATGGTCAAGATGCTCGCGGTTGTCGAAATCAATATCGCTATCGAGATCCGTTCGCTCGGAACGTTGTAATGTGTCGCAACCATATATACGTTCCCAGCCACAGGCATTGCAGCACAGGCGATCATCACGGCGCTCGCAAATGGGTCAATACCAAACACCACGAGAGCCGCGATACCTACGAGCAACGGATGCATAATCAGCTTATTAACGGATAAATAAAGTGGCGCATAAATCTGGCCTTTTGCGGCAAAGGCCATGGATGCACCGATTGCGAAAAGAGCGCCCGGAGTTGATGCGCCTCCGAGAATCGTCATAAAACGATTCAAAAGATCAGGAACCGGAATTTCAAATGCGGCCCACAGTAACCCTGTCGAGATCGAGAGGACCAGAGGATTTTTAACTAAACCGACACCGATTGTTTGGAGCAACTTCAGATTCAGTCGTCCTTCACGATGGGCGACGAGCAGGATTACGATGAGAGGTCCAAAAACTATCAAATCAATAATTAGGACCATAATGACATAACTGATTGATTGCTCGCCGAGCAAAATCGGTAGCATCGCGAGCCCCATCCATCCCATATTGCCGATGACCGAGCACTGTGCTTCGATTACTGATAGTTCAAACGGCTGTCCTCTGAAGCGAGCGATGAAAGCTGTGGCAACGTAAAGAGCAAGCGATCCAATCAAATAGGCTGCCATGAAGTCCCATTCAAGAATCTCTTTGAGTGAGAGGTTGGACGAAAATTTAAAAAGCATGGCCGATAACGCAAAGTAAAAAACGAACTTTGTTAAATGCGCAGTCGCCTCTTTTGAGAAAAGCGAAACCTTAGCAGCGCCGTAGCCCAAGGCAATCAGCGCAAAGAATGGCAATGTGTTGAGAAAGATGTGAAGCATAGAGATCATCAAATGGTTTGCATGATTAAACCATAAAGGATGGGATCTTGTGGATTCTCAGTTTGCATGCTTTGATGCGAGCACAAGGAGAGAGCTATGGCTTTAATCGATCGTCACCGAGCATCTGTACTTTTAATAGATATGCAGGAGCGATTAGTCCCTGAAGTCGATGCGGGTGTCATGATCGCAGAGATGGCTCGGCAAGTCGTGACATGGCTTGCCTCACAAGACGCGACTCTAGTCATTACTGAGCATTGCGCTGACAAACTGGGAGCCACTATTTTTCAGCCCCCAGAGGGCGCCACGTGCCTGAAAAAACGTGCTTTTTCCGCACTGAAAGAGCATTCATTGCAAGTTGTGGCGCCTCAGGAGCAAGTGCTTGTTTGTGGTATGGAGGCCCATGTATGTGTTCTCCAGACTGTTCTTGATCTTCTTGAAGCAGGTAAACAGGTATTTGTGGTAACTGATCTGGTCGCTTCTCACGATGTAGTGAGCCACGTGGTTGCGCTTGATCGTATGAAGGATGCGGGTGCAATCACAGTGACGACTGAGATGCTTTTGTTTGAGTGGGTCAGGACGGCCGCAAACGAGGATTTCCAAGGAATGCTGCGTCTAGTAAAAGAATTACGGGCACTCAAAACAAAGTCATCATGGTAATTCGTCAAGTATTTACACCGATTTTGGTCGCCGCTTCGCTGGTGCTTCTTATTAGTTTCGCGATTCGCGCGAGTTTTGGTGTGTTCCAAATTCCGATTGCAAACGATTTGGGCTGGTTTCGCACTGAGTTTTCGCTCGCGATAGCGATCCAGAATTTAGCCTGGGGTATTGCCACCCCATTATTTGGAGCGTTTGCTGAAAAGCTCGGCGATCGGAAAGCGATTGTCGTCGGTGTCTTAGTGTATGCCTCGGGTTTAGGCCTCAGTTCCATGGCGTCGACTGCAACAGGACATCAGTTTTTAGAGATTCTAGTGGGGATCGGAATTGCGGGCACGGGTTTCGGTGTTGTTTTGGGTGTTGTTGGCCGATCAGCGTCGGATAAAACTCGGTCTCTGGCTTTGGGTGTCACGACAGCTGCGGGAAGTGCAGGGCAAATTGTCGGTCCGCCATTAACACAGTTCATGCTTGACACAATGGCCTGGCAAAGTGTGTTTTTAGTCTACGCGGGCGTTATTTTGATGGTGCTCTTCGCGCTTCCTTTCATTAAAGCACCAGTCAAAGCTACAAAGAAAGAAGTCGAAGAGTCGCTCTCTAAAATATTAAATATCGCTGTAAGAGATCCAAGTTATTTATTGATTTTTATTGGATTCTTTAGCTGCGGTTTCCAGCTGGCTTTTGTCACCGCGCATTTTCCTGCATTCGTCACCGAAGCTTGTGCGACCATCGATCCAAATGGAATCTTGGCCAAAATGGGTGTGAAAGACACGGCTGATCTCGGTGCAGTCGCAATCGCTGTTATTGGATTCTTTAACATCATCGGGACCATCACGGCCGGTGCATTGGGAGGGCGTTACTCGAAAAGGCTGCTGCTTGCTTGGATCTATTTAGGACGAACTGTGCTTTCAGCTTGGTTCATTTTGACACCAATGACCCCGACAAGCGTATTGATCTTTTCAGCAATCATGGGTTCGTTATGGCTCGCGACGGTGCCTCTGACTTCAGGACTGGTTGCATACATTTATGGCCTAAAATATATGGGTACACTTTATGGCCTTGTTTTTCTTTCCCACCAAATTGGAAGCTTTGTGGGTGTGTGGCTCGGTGGCGACTTCTATGACCGCTTCGGCTCTTATGATGTCGTTTGGTGGGTGGGAGTGGCGACAGGGCTTTTGTCCGCGATTGTCCATTTACCAGTGAAAGAAATGCCCTATCAGTCGCGAGTGCAAGTTGTTTAATTTTCGATAGTTCTTGCATCGCACAACAACAGTCTGTAGTGTGCGCCGCTCTCAGCGTATCGCAGGTTCGCGTTGAGTGATCCCTTAGGTGGATCGTAGGACGGGACCTGCCCACGACGTACAAACGTCAGACAATTTGGATTCCAGATGCGCTTTCAAGACTTAGGGCTTTTGCCTGAACTCGTCTCTAATGCGGGCTATGACGCCGCAACACCAGTACAGGCAAATGCCATCCCAGCAGTTTTAGAAGGCCGAGACGTACTCGCCGGCGCTCAGACTGGAACAGGCAAAACAGCTGCTTTCTCGTTACCCGTTTTACAACGCCTCTATGCCGGTAAGGCAGGGCATGCACCGCGTGCTTTGGTTTTGGCGCCAACGCGTGAGCTTGCGGCTCAAGTTGCAGATAGTGTTAGGAAATACGGGAAAGGCCTTGGGCTTAAACATACCAGCATTTTTGGTGGTGTGAGCTATGGCGGTCAAATGAAAGCATTACGAGGCGGCTTGGATATCGTGATCGCTACACCCGGTCGTTTGCTCGATCACTTGAACCAAGGGTCAATCGATCTGTCACAGGTCCAAACATTGATTCTTGATGAAGCCGATCGCATGCTTGATATGGGCTTTGTTAGTGACATTGAACTTATTATTTCGAAATGTCATCCATCGCACCAGACGCTACTGTTCTCTGCGACCTACAACAAGGGCATTAAAAACCTTGCTGCGAAATATCTCTCGAATCCTGTCGAAGTCGCTGTTGCTAAAGACAACACCGTCTCAACATCTGTCGCACAGACATTTGTTCACGTCGATCAACATAATAAGCGCGATCTCCTTACGCAATTGATCGGCCTGAATAACATGCACCAAGTTTTGGTATTTACCAAAACCAAGTTCGGCGCAGATAAGCTTGCGCGAGCGCTGACTGATAGTGGCTTACCTTCGGTAGCGATGCACGGTAATAAAAGCCAGGCTCAAAGAACTAAAGCGTTACAACGGTTTAAGCGCGGCGACGCTCGTATTCTTGTTGCAACCGATGTCGCGGCACGCGGTATCGATATCCAAAAACTTCCTTATGTCATTAATTTTGAATTACCGATGGTGGCTGAGGATTATGTACACCGGATTGGTCGTACGGGCCGCGCTGGAGAGAAGGGCGAGGCGATTTCGTTCGTTTGCGGCACTGAGCATCGTTTGATGCGAGATATCCAGCATCTCCTAAAAGTCGATATTGAATTTGAAGTGGCTGACGGATTTGAACCGCAAATTCCATTTCCAGTGAAGAAGCCGAAAGGGAAGCCGCAGCCGCGTAAACATGGACAGTCGAGTGGTCGAGGTCGACCAGCTCGCAGTTCTGACGCGCGTTCTGATCGAACAGGCGGTGGTGCTCAGGCACGTCGTCGCGATAATACTGAAGGGTATGGTCGTGGACGATCTGACGAGCAACGGACGAGCCAGCGTTCAGAGACGCGCGATTCGCGATCGGATCGCAACGGCGAGCGTTCAGAGCGTCGCGATTGGAGTAGTGATCGTTCGAACTCAGGTCAACGGACGGATTCTCGTCAGTCACGCCCGAGTCGTGAAGGTGAGCGTTCAGAGCGTCGTGAATGGAATAGTGATCGTTCGAACTCAGGTCAACGGACAGATTCTCGTCAGTCACGTCCGAGCCGTGAAGGTGAGCGTTCAGAGCGTCGCGATTGGAGTAGTGATCGTTCGAATTCAGGCCAGCGCACGGATTCTCGCCAGTCACGCCCGAGTCGTGAAGGTGAGCGTTCAGAACGTCGTGAATGGAATGGTGATCGGTCGAATTCAGGTCAGCGAACAGAATCTCGTGAATCACGCCCTAACCGTGATGGGGATCGTCCATCTTATGGTCAAAAATCTGGCAAGCCTCGTAATGCAAAGCAAGGTTCAGCAGGCGGTAACTCAAGCCGCTCTTCAGGTACGAAGCAGTCACAGCCAAAACGTGATGGATTCGCGCCACCAAAACGCAAAGCGACTAAGCGCGCAATCGCCGCGCGATAGTATCCTTGGTCATCTAACAGAGTGGTGCAATAATCTCGCCCACTCTTTTAGGATGCATTAATGCTGACAGAATTCCTTAAGCAGTTTGTTCACGAGCGGCCATTATTTGTGATGGCTGCCTGCTGGCTTGAGGGATTTGTCGTTGGTGGCCTATTGGTTTGGTGGCTGCTATGAATCCATCACCTTGGATTCTTTCTCATCTCCAATCTCTATCGCCGGGCAGAGCGATTGATATCGCTTCTGGATCTGGTCGTCATGCGTTCGCCATGGCTGATTTGGGTTTCACTGTGGTCGCTGTGGATCGAAATCCAGAACTTGCGTCTGTGTATCACAAGTCAGATATTGAGTTTCTATGCGTAGACCTTGAAAGTCCGTCTTGGCCTTTGTCGGATCAGTCATTCGATCTCGTACTTGTTTCAAATTATCTGTATCGACCCTATTTGCAGCAGCTTTTTGCGCTTGTATCGCCCAATGGTTTTCTTCTGTATGAGACATTTGGAGTGGGTAATGAAATCCATGGAAAACCGAGTAATCCTCACTTTTTACTGGAGCCCGGTGAGTTGGTTTCAGCCCTTGGTTCGTCATTCGAAATCATCGATGATCGTTTTGAGGAAGTCTTAAATCCTAGCCCGGCTGTAAGAGCTGGTGTGTTTGCAAGGCGGATTCGATGACAGTACCTCGGTTATTTGATCTGCCATTTATCGGCTATTTGATCAGTCGATCATCGATCGGTATGGCCAATACCATGCTTGTCATGGGGCTTGGCTGGCATTTGTATCAATTGACTGGGGATGCGTGGAGTATCGCATTCGTGGGGCTGGCCCAGGTGATCCCTGTCTATGCGTTTTTCTTTGTGTCTGGAATTGTTGTTGATTATGTCCCACGTATCTGGGTCGTCAGAACCTGTGCGCTGATTGAGTCGATCGCTATTTTCGGAATTGCGATGCTGATGGTTAATCCGGAACCGACACTCTGGATGGTTTATGCGTTGGTTTGCCTACATGGGACTGGTCGTGCATTTCATGGCCCTGCACTACAAGCCATCGTCCCTAATATCGTCCATACCGATGTTTTGGATCGCGGTGTGGCTATGTCCACCACGGTTTGGAATACCGCAATGATCGCAGGGCCTGCAATTGGTGGATTTTTGATTGCGTGGTTTGATCGCTCTGTATATTTCGTGATTGCTGCCGTGATCTTGGTCGCAATCGCTGGCTACTCAGTGATTCCCACGTTTCGTGTCACTCACACCACTGATCGAACGTTGAAGTCATTTTTTGATGGGCTTCGCTTTGTAAAAAATCAGCCTGTTATCTTGGGCGGTATTACCGTTGATATGTTGATGGTGGGTTTTGGATCGGTTCTTGTGTTGCTGCCGATTTTTGCGATTGATGTGTTGAAAGTCGGGGCTGAGTCGCTTGGGGTGCTGCGCGCAATGCCGGCTCTAGGAAGTATCACTGTTGGGTTGATACTCGCCTCGAAACCGCCAATGGAAAGGGCGGGACAAAAGCTATTTATCGCTCTGTGTATCTTCGTGGTGTCGATCCTTGGGTTTGCCGTATCTGAGATCTATTGGTTGAGTCTCATCTTCCTGTTTTTATACGGTGCGTCTGACATGATCAGCATGAATATCCGGAGTGCGATGGTGCATCGTGCGACTCCCGAGCATCTGAGAGGTCGTGTGTCTGCTGTGAACATGCTGTTCATCCAAACAAGTAACGAGGCCGGTGATTTCCGAGGCGGGTCGTTTGCCGCCATGTTTGGTCCAGTCGCAACAGGTATTCTCGGTGCTGGGATCGCGGCTATCGTGCTTGCCTGGAGTCGCTGGCAGTTTGCTCCACTATACAAGCTCAATCGAACGGCTGACCTGAAGCCGCCCAAACTATAGGAATAGAATTACAGCGAATCATCGGTCGTCATGGTGAATGATGCTCGCGATTCATATGGATTAGGCGTTGGTCATGCGAGGTTTTTAGCAACAGTAAGCGCGAACTGCTCTGTAGTTAGTATGCCGCCTAAATCGGACGTCCTGGTTTCTGCAGTCATCAGCGCCTGCTCGAGTGCTGCATCAATCGATTGTGACGCATGTATCAGTGCGCTCGATCCATGTTGTGTTCCCATCCATTTTAGGAGCATTGCAACAGACCCTATTAATGACGAGGGATTTGCAATACCTAAACCTGCGATGTTTGGCGCTGAGCCATGCTGCGCCTGCGCCATGGCATGTTGAGTGCCAGCATTAATGGATGGCGCGAGTCCAAGGCTACCAGATAGCTCTGACGTCAAGTCCGAGATAATGTCTCCAAACATATTTGTAGTTACAATAACGTCGAAATCCTCTGGTGTTCTGACCAAATGTGCGCAGGCTGCATCAACTAATATTTCGTCATATATAACATCTGGGAATCGTGCGGCGACTTCCCGACAGCAATCAAGAAACAGCCCATCCGATACTTTTAATACGTTTTGTTTATGCACCGCTGTTACTTTTTTTCCGCGAGCTACAGCGGCCTGAAAAGCAGCTTCGGCGATTCGCAGTGACGCTTGCCGTGTGACTCGACGGATGGAAATCGCTACGTCGCTAGTGACCATTAAATCACCAATGCCTTCATGAAGGTTGCGATCGGAGTAAAACCCCTCAGTGTTCTCTCGGTAAATAATAAGATCGAAGGGCTTGCCTAACGGGGCTTGGAGTTCTGTGCGAGTTTTCGCTGGGCGAATGTTTGCGAACAAGTCGAGCCGTTTGCGCAGCACTCCTGATGGATTGAGCCCACCTTCTTGAATTGGCGGATAATCGAGGTGCGACACTGGACCCAGTACGATTCCATCACTAGATTGAACGATTTCAAAAGTTTGGTCGGTCAGTGTGGTGCCGTGGCGCTTTAAGGATTTCAAGCCAACATCGGCAAAAATCAATTCGAGTCCAAGTGTATATTTGTCGTTTGCTGCCTCCAGAACCTTGCAAGCTGCTGCGCAGATTTCTGGTCCAATACCATCGCCCTCGAGTATCGCTATATTCATCGCCATGTTAACTTTGAACGTGATTTACTGTTTAGGGCGCGGAAATACGTGACCTGACGCTAATTTCCGTGCGGTGCGTATCAGACCGGCTGAGTGGTGAATAAACTCACCATCTGGGCTGACGGTATAATCGACGATAACATTCATAGAGCCCATCGGGTGGTGAAGAGTTACAGTTGACGGTCTCGTTTCAGGGGCCTGCATCATCCCAGAGGCAACAGTTCCCGGAGCGAGCGCACATGAAGCCATGCACTGGCTTCCAGTAACGGCTAGCGATGGATGAGTTTGCCATGGCATAAAGTATCGGCAAACGATGTGTCCGATATCCTCGGCTTTGGACAATAAGCCAAATTTAGGTGTCACTGATTTCGATGCATCACCCATTCCCATCATGAGAGATGCTTGAAGGCGTATCTGTTCCATCTGTGCAAAAAAATCACGGTTTTTATCGAGTTCTTCGCAAGTCTCGTGGCCACTTAGGCCAAAGCTATTAGCTTTAGCAATAACCATTGGCATTGCTAAATCGATACAGGTCACCTCAATACCATCAATCACATCAACGAGATTGCCAGTTGGAAATAATGTTCCAGTTGACGAGCCAGCAACATCGAGGAAAAGAAGCTCAATAGAAGCAGATGAACCAGGAACTCCATCAATGGCTTGATCGCCAAAATACGTTAAGCGTCGATTTGGCGTTTGGATTCTCGCGATAATACGAGCACCCGTGTTGACGGCTCTGATCTTAATTTCCGTTATTTCTTCGTCGGCTTCGACCAGACCCATTTCTATTGCGGCAGGGCCGACGCCTGCCAAAATATTTCCACAAGTCGGCCGATAATCCACCGAGTGCTCGAGAACACTGACTTGTGCAAAAAAATAATCGACGTCTGCCCAACTATCTTCTGAACGACTTAACATGGCAACTTTGGTGGTTACAGCATTCCCGCCGCCAATACCATCGATATTGAGGGGATGGCCTGCGCCGACAACAGAGATAAGAATGTCGGACAACTCATCTCGGTCTGACGGCAAATCATTTCTGTGAAAATACGGGCCTCTAGATGTGCCGCCACGCATGAACCAGAAAGGAATACTTTGTTCTGTCATTCTTTAATACTCACCGTAAAGGCCAAGGAAGAGAGGTGTAGAATTGCAAAAGACCGCCCGGAAATTCGCGATTGAGAATCCAACCCATAAAAATCATAAAACATACGCCGCAAACTGACATAAATAGCGCGCGCGGCCATTTCAATTCTGCGCGGAAAAGAAAGAAGCACAGCAGGAATATCGCGAGCGAAATAATAAATCCAACCAAAGAGGTACCAATGAGTAGAGCGATGAACCAACCGATCGTTGCCCAAAGAGGTCTCTCATTGGCTTGAGAGGATTGTATTTCTCCGTCAACGAACAGAGCATCAGTTTCGGGCTTTAGCATCATCTGTGTCATGAGCAACAATAAAATCACGAGAACTGTGCATCCAATAACAAATGGGAATACGGCATCAGTCCATGCGTAGTCTGGGATGGAGCCAATATCCAATAGGAAAATGGTTGTGAATCCAATGAGTCCTAAAATAAACAAAAATGGAGCGCGCTTCGTTCCAGTCTCTAATTGTCCTTCAGGTTGGATAAATTTCGCCTGACGGATTCCAACAACGATAGAAATTACAGTGATAATGGCAATCACTATGACTATCGGCCCAAAGAGATAGTCCAATCCCTGTCCGAAGCTATTGTCGAAGCGAATATTCGCGATCTGGTATGCATTGTTTGAGAAATTTTCAACAGGATTTGCCAATACAAAACCGATTAGAAAAGCCGGTCGTGACCAGTCAAAGCGTTTCATTAAGATGCCAAGAATCCCGATGCAGAATAAGACAACTAAATCCAGAACATCCTGACCTGATTGAAATGCTGCAAACGTGATGATCATGAACACAAAAGGAGCCACTAATACAAATGGTATGGAAGTGAGTCTCGCAATTTGTGGCGCTAGGATGATGCACAGAACAGTACCTAATACATTGGCAAGTGCGAGCAGCCAGACGATGCTGTAGGTGTAATCTAGATTATCGGTCAACATCGATTGCCCAACTTCGAGTTCACCCGAGCCGAGCAGTGCAAGTGCTCCAATAAAAATAGCCATCGATCCAGAACCAGGAATTCCGAACAATAGTGTTGGAACTAGCCCGCCACCTTCTTTGGCGTTATTGGCACTTTCTGGCGCGATGACCCCGCGGATCTCGCCTTTACCGAAGTTCGATTTATCTCGAGTTGTTTGGATCGCGTGTCCGTAGGCAATCCAATCCACCACTGAGCCGCCAAGGCCTGGTATGACACCAACGAGAACGCCAATAATTGAGCAGCGAATCGATAGCCAACGATGTGCCCACCAATCTTTTACACCTGTAAGCCATCCTGAGCCTAGTGATGGGTTGTTGCTGATGCTTCCGCCTTGCCTCAATAAGGCAACGATTTCCGGGATTGCGAAGATTCCCAGGCCGACAATGACAAGCTTGAAACCATCTAATAAATAAGGGACATCGTAACTAACGAGGCGAAGTTCGCCATTAAAAGGGCCTTCTCCTATGGACGCTACCATAATGCCAAGGCCTGCTGCGGCAACCCCCTTCAACGGGATCTTACCCGCAAGGATACCCACCATGGACAGACCGAAAACCGAAACCATGAGTAATTCTGGAGACTGGAATTCAAGTACGACTGGGCGGGCAACCAAAATAAATACAGTTAAAAATAATGCGCCCACAAGTCCGCCAAATAATGATGATGCGAACGCAGCTGAAAGCGCTCGAGCGGCATGACCCTCTTTGGATAACGGAAAGCCATCGAGAACTGTAGCCTGGCTTGAGGACGAGCCAGGAATACCCATTAGGACTGATGCGAACGTATCAGAAGTTGGGACGACAGCGATCAACCCAACCATAAGCGCTAAACCAATAATTGGATCGAGACCAAAGATAAACGGAAGCATTAGCGAAAGGCCAGCTATGCCACCGAGACCAGGAAATATCCCTACTGACAAACCGAGTGTTACTCCCAATGCAAGGAATAGAAACACTTCTTGATGGAATATGAGCTGTGAGGCGGAGATAAGAGCCTCTATAGCCGTGTAGAGTAAGTCCATGGCATTGATTCCTGGCGGACATCACGAGCAAATGCTCGTGATGTCGCTTTTATCAGAGGTTTATTTGAGGGATACGTTGAATCGATCTTTAAGATACTGGATCGCCCATTTTTTTGCGTCAGGATCCAAGTCCGTCGCAACTTTCATCGCTTTTTGCGCCCCGGCACCAACAAACATTGGATACTTACCCAAGCGTTTTTCAGCTAACTGAGCAAAATCAGGACGATTTTTAATCTTTTGAAATGCAGCCGCATAGGTGTCAGCAACATCCTTCGGTGTGCCAGCAGGCAAGAAGGCCAACTTTTGGACGGGGAAGCCTGAAACGAAGAAGGCTTTCCAAACTTTGAATTCCTTTCCATTAACATCGCAGCCCGCTGTTTTTTCGCAAACTTCTTTGAAGGTAGGGATGTCTGGGAATGTTGGATCTCGCACGATATTCCCATCGTCATCCAAAGCTCCCCAAGTCATCATTGCGACTGCTGTACCATCATCAACGAACTTTTTAGACCCTTTGAGGTAGCCAGCCGACGTCTGATAATCGATGTTGGCTTCACCAGACTCAAACATTTTGCGACCATCACCACGACCTTTGATACCCATGACATGATTCACGTCCATTCCGAGCATATCCCAAGCCATTGCTGGAACAAGGTCCAAACGCGTAGCACCCTGGTTGCCGTAAACAAACTTCATTCCCTTTAAGTTGTTCGCTGAACCATCAAATTTGGCACCAGCTTCAGCGTTTAGATAAGCAACGCCACCGGTTCCAGATGCCATGACTGGGACCCAATCGGAATATTCATACTGTACTCGCGGATCGTCCAGTAGATATGGGAATTGTGTTGAACCCGATGAACCAAACATGACTGTGCCATCGGTATGTTTCTGGCGTTGGAACCAATTTGCACCTTTAGTAGAGCCTGCGCCTGGCATGAACTTCACAACGACTGTTGGATTTCCTGGCATTGCTTCAGACAGAAGAGGTGCAAAGAAATTTGCCCACTTGGCTGATCCACCGGTTTCCGAAAACGGAATAGTCCACTCAATTGTTTTTCCTGCAAAGTTAACCTCTGCAAAAGCTGAGTGCGAAAGAACTGCTGCTGCCAAAGCTCCCAGCAGTTTTGATCTGAATTTAGTCATTTCAGTCTCCTGATTTTATTGTTAGAGAACCACACATTTCTGTCTACGCATGGACGCCCAAACGGATAATCAACTAATTGGAAACAGAATTAAAATGCATTAATCTTATTAATTAATGCATTTGACGAATAAAAATACGCTATGGCTAAAATTGATATTGATGATTTGATCGCTTTTACAGCGTTAGCTGATCTCGGGTCCTTTAGCGCGGCTGCGGAACATATACACATCTCTCAACCGGCTTTTAGTCGCAGAATCGATAAGCTTGAAAAAGCGTTGGAATCGCAACTTGTGGAGCGAACCACTCGCCAGGTGATGCTAACGGCGACTGGTCGAGACTTTCATCGCAATATTCAAAGAATATTGTCTGATCTCGATGTCACGATAATGGGCGTAAAAGGTACGGCAGTTGTGAGTCAAGGCGAAGTCATCGTCGGTTGCGTGCCGTCAGCCGTTAATTATTTTGCGTCCGTTGTGATTAAGAAGTTTCACCGGCTTTATCCGATGGTTAAAGTGAAGCTGATTGATTCAAGTGCAAACGACATCTTGCTTGACGTAGCTCGTGGCGACGCTGATTTCGGCATCAATTTTGTTGGCTCTCAGGATAAAGAAATTGAGTTCACGGAACTTGTGACGGAGCATTTTGTCGCAGCTTGTCGCCGCGATCATCCGTTAGCACGAGAAAAGCATGTGCGCTGGTCCGATCTTGAGAAATACGATTATATTGCCGCCGACAAGGGCTCGGGAAATCGGTTGATTATTGATCAGGCACTCGCTTCTCTTGACTCAAAGCCACACAGTATTTTTGAAACTCAGCATGGGACAACAATGATTGGGCTTGTTGAGGCTGGATTGGGCGTTGCTTCTGTACCGTCAATGGCTATGCCGGCTGATGATCATCCGCTATTAATCAGTGTTCCTCTGATAGATCCGGAGGTGAAGCGGGTGGTCGGTTTGATTAAACGGCGAGGCCGTGAGCTGAATCCGCTTGCTCAGCAATTAATGAATATGTTTCTTGATCATCGCACTATCCGTTGAGGTCGGATTCTGAGAGTGGCAAGAGGGATCTGAGCTGAAAGGCGACGCACGTTTTAGGTTGCTGTAAATCAGAAGAGCCAGTTATGACACAAGAAGGCTACTATCGATGCGTCGGCGGCCTGATTTTGAGTGCTTTTGCGCTAACTACAGGTGCTCCCATGATTACAAGAATGATCCTGACCAAATGATGTAGAACAATCACTCCAAGATTACTTCCTGCGGCTAAAGATAGAACTGCAAGCTCAGCTTGGCCCGCCGGCCAAAATGCCAAAAACAAATCCGCACTTCTTAAATTGCTCAATTCAATTGCGATGAATATTGTTCCCCCAGCAATGCAGGTGAGAATTACGAGATATCCTAGCGCTGCAAGGATGTCACGTCTTAGCTCCGCAATAGTAATGCCTTTATAATGCACTCCGATTCCAAGACCAATGAAGAACTGAGAAACGAGAATTGCTTCTTGCGGAGGCCGATGAGTGAGAATTCCGGCTAATGCGAGTGGCGCGGAGAACAACAAGGGCCCTAATACAGAGGCTCCGAACATTCCGATACGCTTGCATACTTGCCACCCTAGGATTCCGATTCCAAAGAGAAGTGCGAGCTCTGACAACGGTAGCGCAGCAATCGGATCGCCAAGTGGTCTATTGAGGTGTAAATCAAAGAAATAGACCAAAACGAGGGGTGCAGCTGTTACTAATACCAATACGCGTGTCGCA